>VFQN01001366.1_pt1 | contig 41033 bp, 73 predicted proteins | sample 3512371 | NCBI WGS metagenome assembly VFQN01 (sample SAMN10412370, study PRJNA504923) | tailings metagenome | isolation source: Replicate 2 from Balatoc abandoned mine | place: Philippines: Itogon, Benguet | collected 2017-08-28 | reverse complement strand
CGCCCGCAGCCCGCGGACGCCGCCGCCACGCCTTGCCGCAGCGCAGAGTGTGACACACAGACGGACGGACGGACACACGCGCGGTGTCCCGGGTGGAAGAGGCAAAGCCCCCCATGCCCCGTCCCCTGGGCGATCGGGAACTAATCCTCCGCTGTGTACAATCTCCGTTGTACGCTTCGGCGACCCACGCGACGACCTCGACCGAGCTCCGGTCAAAAGTTCGAAATCGATCGTCCCATGCAGCCCCGCGACAACTTTAGCCCTCCGCTACCACGATGAATCGTGGGTCGCTTCGGTGACACCCCCCCTCAGGGTAGGCTTTGGGTCGGTGGGTCAGTGGTTGTGTCGGTTGTGTCCCGCGCCACCACTTTTAGCCCTCCGCTTCTACTGCGTAGCTTCGCTACTCCGTATTCGCTTCGGACCAGGGGTACTCCGTTTAGCGCCCTGATTTGTAGTACAATATGCGGCCTTGAACATGCAAGTATAAAGCTCCACAGTCTCCCCTGTAATCATGCAGTAGGGAGCCCCCAAAGAGAGTTCCACGGGCAATCCGAGCACGCATAGGCAAAGCGCGCGGGGAGGAGGTTTCATCCTGGGTGCCCGTGGCACGTAATAGTCCGTGCACATCTCACATGCCGAGCCCTTGCACAGGTGCCGACACAGGCGTCTTGGCGGCAGGTTGCGTACGAGAAGCCCTGTGAAGGCAGCTGCTGGCAGGTGCACCGGACGGTGCCCACCAACCAAAACCAGCAGCAGAAATTCCCCTACACCCAGCCACCCACGCGCGCCGCCGCATGCCCTACACAGCCAAGCTACATCGCCCCAGTGGTACTGCCCCGGGGGGGTGATGGAACACTATGCCAGCTGCTCGATGCTAATATGCACCACCGACATGCACTGATGCATCGCCCAGCTCAACTGCCTGCAGTAAACCCCGCCCAGACTTCACACACACCCTTGCGAACACGGTCTACCCACCTCAACCCGACCCATCGCCAACACCTTCCGCAACCCTACCTGCGTTTCTACCCAGCACAGGCCAAGCGAACCACCCCTCCGCCCTGCCCCCACCCCTCAACCCACATGACTCCCTGACAGCCTGACACGGCCCCCACGCTTACACCCCAACCCCCAGCGCTACCCCATGACCAGGAAGCCGGTGAGGCAGGCGTTCCACAGCTCCAGGAAGGCGGGCAGCCCCGCCGCGTCCGCCGACTTGACGGTGGCGGTTAGCGTGCCTGCGTCCGACCGCAGCTGCAGCTCCACCAGGTACAGAGCCGCGGAGGGGCCCGCGCCCTGGCCGTAGAAGTAGTACCTGCGCGCGAGACATGAGGGCGACGGGGTTGATATGGGTGGCCGAACTGCTGGCTCCCAAAACGGCAGCACAGTGTGTCATGTATGGCATAAGCTTTGGGGGCAGTGTCGAGGACGGTACCAGAGCTTCACTGGGGTTCTCATTTGGTCACGCGGCTGGACGCTGCCAGGTATGTAACCCCCCGGCGCACCTGAAGCTGGGCGCCTGGCCGCCGCTGGCGATGGTGTGTATGTATGCCTGCGTCATGTGCTGCGTGAAGTCGCGGTGGTTGTTGGCGGTGATGGCCGCCACGGTGGCGGGGCTGACGGGCTGCGTTGCGCTATGCGCGGGGGGCAGCCGTTTCCACTCCTCCTGGAACGCGGCGGGGGACACGCGGGCCTGTGGGGGCAACAGAGGAGACGGAAAGCTAACCTCACAAGGTTAAAACAGGGCAATGGGAGGAGGGGCGGCCGCACGATTGCGTCACGTCTCCGGGGGCGTCTTGTACGCATGAGTACTGTAGAGACACAGGTGGTTGGCATAGGTTTGGCCAGGCGACACGTCTATTGCGACTCAAACACCGCCCCACCTTCGGGTTCAGGGACAGCTCTGCCTGCGGCTGAGGCTGATGTGCTTGGGGCTGGTACTGGGGCGGCGCGGGGGTCTGCGCCGGGGCCTGGTGCATGGGCGCTTGTTGGTACTGGGGCTGTTGGGGCGGCGGCTGGGCCCGTGGTGGGGGTACGGGTGCCCCGCCGCCCAGGCCCAGTCCTAACCCGTCGTCGAGCCCGAGGAGGTTGCCAGGCGACGGGGGAGGCTGAGACGGCCGTTGCTGTAGCCCCTGCTGCGGTGCGCCCATGTGGCTGTGCGGCGCCGCCATGGGCATTGGCCCCGGCCCCGGCCCCAACCCAGGGACTGGAGCTTGCGCGGCGAACTGCGGCGACGGCGGCTGCTGCGGCCGCGGCTGCTGCGTCGGTTGCAACGGCGCCTGCGGTAGCCCGCCCCCTAGCCCTCCCAACAAGTCCGCCCCCTGCGCCCACTGCTGCTGCTGCTGTTGTGGCCCTCCATAGCCTCCCATGCCTCCCGGCCCCTGCTGCATCGGCTGTGGCACGCCGTACGGCGCTTGCCCCGGCCGCGGCTGCCCCGGCCCTGGCCCCGCCGGCCCCCCTTGTGCGTGGTAGCTAGGCGGCACGAACGAGCCCTGCCCCGCCCCACCAGGTCCCCCGGGGCCTGGCGCCACGGCTGGCATGTCGAGGCTGAGGCTGAGCAGATCCGCCTCCAGGCCCAAACCCCCTGCACCGCCCGTGCTGCCCGGCCCCTGCCCGCCTGGCCCCGGGCCCACGTCCGCCGAGTCCGTGTCGTCCAGCAGGTTGGTGTCGCGGTCCGCGCCCAGCAGCTCCGGAGCCTCCAGCGCCAACAGGTCTAGCGAGGGAAGGAGGGGGCGGCGGGCAAGGTTGATCATAGGAAGGGGAGGGCAAGACCAAGGAAGGGGAGCAGGCCTTGGCACTGCATACGATAGGACGAGGACAGGCCTTGCTGCACTGCATAACCATGATGACGGTCTACGGTTGCCCCACGCAACCCGATAAACCTTTTGGGGAAAGGAGGCCAAAGGTGCATGGCGTGCTCTAGCGCCCGTGGCTGCGCCAGCGTGCCACCACCTACCCGTGGGCGGCCCCGCCACCGAGGTGGCTGGCTCCGGCTCCGCCTCCACCGAATGGTACGCGCCGCGCTCGATGAAGGAGCTGGAGGGCTGCAGGGCGGAGAGCGCAACAGCAAGAGGGGCAAGCCGGAGTGTGCAACGTCAGGTGGTGGTTCGGGCCCTACGCAGAAAGACCACAGCAATAAGCTACTGGTAGCCCATTAAGTGTCAAGGCCCCGCCCCCGCGCACCTGCTGGAAAAGGACGCTGAGCGAGTTGAACTCTGCGAAGATGGTGTCCCGCGCCTCGGGCGTCAGCGACTCGCTGAACCAGGGCACGGTCATGAGCGGCGGGGCCACCACGCGCTCCGCAGCGGCGGGGTCGGCGCGCAACAGCCTGGGGTCGCAGGCGGCGGGAATCCAGGCACTCAAGGCACTAGTGCCACAAGCTGACTGGTACGCAACACACCACAACGCCATGAGCTCAGGGGCCTTGTCCGCCCCGCAGACAGTGTGGTCGTACTCCGGAACGACCACAGCGCTTCCCACAATTTCATGGCTCGGTAGTGCCCCGCACCTGTAGTACAGCAGCGACCTGTCCCGCACGTCCGAGTGGCTGTCCGACACGCCGGCCGCCAGCGCCGCGCCCAGCAGCGCCTTGGCCTCCGGCGGCCGGCGGAAGAACAGCTGGCAGGCGGCGGTCAGCAGCGCCAGCCGCACGGTGGGGTCCTCGGAGGACCAGTTCTCCACAAACGGCTCCAGCAGGTACGGCGCGTCCTGAATGGGCAGTTGGATGGGGATGCGTTGCGTGTTACTGCCATGCAGACGCGGCTGTTGAGTTAGCATTCTTATCGCGCCAAGTGATGATAGGAACACCCGCTACAGGGCGCGTGATCCCAGGTATGGTGTTGTCACCAGTTGCCCCGGCGCGCCGCACCTGGATGAGGCCCCCGAAATGCCCCAGCATCCACACGTACGCCGCCCGCGCCGCCGGCTCCGTGATGCCGCCGTACACCGCCAGGCCCCCGCCGCTGCCCCCGCCGCTGTCGCCGCCCAGGTGCCCCACGCACACGTGCGCCACGTCCGGGTAGCGCCGCAGCACGTCCTTGAGCGCCACCAGGCTCTCCGACACCAGGTGCTCCGAGTCCGAGTCCTGGGGACGAGACAAGGGGCAACGGGGACAGGCAGCAGGCAGCCGTTCAGAGTCATGGATTCACCGGCTGAAGCTGGGACATGTGATACAGCATGCGCCTGTTGTGCTGGATGCCGCGAAACGAATGCCACCATCCGTTCCCACGCCCGGGGCACGCCCTCCCGCCGGCTCCCCGGACTCATCATACATTTTCATCCGCAGACTCAGGGACCCACCAGGAATATGAGCAGGCGCTCCACGATGCCGCCGCTGTCCGGCACCGCCAGCGCGATGCGCCCCACGGCGCGCACCGCCTCCCGCGCCATGGAGGGCGAGATGTCCCGCGCGTACTCGGTCAGCTCCGTCACGATGTCGTACACGTTGGACTGGCTGCATGGGGCGGCACGGGGCGTGCGGGAAGAAGGCATCGGCGAAGGCTGGGCTCGGAGGTACGACTGTGCAATGCGTGCGAGAGGCGCAGCAGCTGGGCATGCATGGGGCCCTTAGAGCGAGGCCCACTAGAGAAAGGCCCCCTGACATCAGCACAACATCACGTACAGGCGACAGTTGGTGAGGCGTGCGCGCCGTAGAGCTGAGAAAGGTCAGCGGAGTGCTGCTGGCCCGACTTGTGTTGCACGCAGCTGAAAGGAAGCGCCAATCGTGGGCCTGCACGACTTGTTTGCGGCTCATCATAGGAGTACAGTTTGTCGTCAGCAAAAGTTTGATCTGTAATCGCTTTTCATTGAAAGTTCATCCTCGCCGCTCGGGTGCATGTCCACATGTGCTCTTGCGCTCGCTTGTGAACACCACCGCAGTGCCTTTGGGCCACAAACACAGTGGGTCAGATCCCAGGGGCGCGCCACGTAGCGCCCCCCGCCATGCTCCCCATCACGCGTCCCCCCACCTCGCAATGGCTGCCAGCACCTCCATCTTGACCTTCTTGATGTACCACGGGTCGTGCGTGCGGCAGAAGAAGGCCACCGCGTCGTTCTCGAAGATCATGGGCGCGCGCTGCGCCAGCAGCAGCACGTGGCACAGCGCGGCGTAGGCGGTGGGCGCGTCGTCGCGAGAGATGAGCGTCTTGAGCGGCTCGCGGATGCGCTCCAGGACCTGACCGGGGACCGGGGGAGGACAGTGCCAGCCGGGGCGAGACAAGGGAGGGATCATCGCATGTACATACAGTTGAAAGGTGGCTCGGCGCTATTATGTAACGTGCACGAGGTCCACCGTGCAAGGGCATAAAATGAAACAAACCCGCCCCGCTTTAACCCCTGCAACAGCATGTATGGCGTTCTGCACCCCCCGGCTCTTCGCCCTGGCCCCCACCTGCTGGTGCGTTGCGGTCATGGACAGAGTGAGGTGCAGGAAGACGCGGATGGTGGCGACAACCACTGCGCTGTTGACGTGGCCCATGCGGTCCTCCAGCGCGTTGAGCAGGTCGTACACCTCCGCCTCGGAGGAGGGGCGGTAGTACGACGCCAGCTCCAGCACTTGGCACTGGCCCCAGTCAGAGAACTCCTGCGGAGGGTGCCAGGGCCGCGAGGGGTGGTGCGCGGGGTTTCAGGCCATGTGCTCTGCTGGCTCAACGTGGCCAGGTGCTGGAGTGATCGAGGCAGAGGTGTGGGGTGGGGTGGGGTGGTGGGGCGGCGAGGTTGGGTTGAAAGTGGATTGGAAGCGGTTGTGGGGGGCTGGCGGCGGCTCATCTTCGAGAAATGGATTTGGATCGTCAGTGGCAAAGTATCCGTAATCGCTTTTCATTGCTAATCCTCGCCGCCCTTGCGTTGCTGCAACCTGACGCACAGAAGTACTTGCCCGCTTCCACGAGTTCTTCAGTGCCAAGTCAATGCACGTGTAAGCGGGCAAGGAGCTTTGCCTTCGCGTGCAACCGTGTCCCAATGGCTCCAATCAACGCACGCCGCCCGGGAAACCGGGAAAGTGTGCGCCACCTAGAGCAGCTCAAACACGAGTAAAAGTGTCGTCAGCGGTTATTCCGCAATCGCTTTTCATAATACACTCATCATTGCTGCGCAGGTGCGTCCCATGGTTCTGTTGTGCCCGCCTACCCAGTGCTGACCCGCTGCACTGATGATGTTCGTGAAGGAAGGGCCGTCGTGCTGTGCTGGCGTCTGCCCCCAACAATCCCACGGGGTGCTTCCTGGCCGCCCTCACCGGAGCCTTGCATGCCTCCGTGCACCATGCACTCGTGCAGTCCGGTTCCGAAGCTTGCGGCCAAACGACTCTGGGCAAATATTCATAATAGCTTGCATGTTCCGACACTAGTCGGAATAGCTCCGTGTGCTTGTCATCATGGCCGTTGGCCACGTGCTGCGTGTGACATGGAACTGGAAAACCCCCGTGCGGTGCTGCAGTGCCCTCCCACAAGAAAACTCATACTGACTTGGACACCGGCGGCATTGCGTAACTGACGCAGATGCACGCCGTTTGTGAAGGCATCTGCTGCCCAGAAATCTGGCGCCCAGTTCAGTGCCCGGGAAGCAGCAGGCATACCGTCATACAAGCCGACCGTGCGTCCCCATCACAAGGCACTTCCCCTCCACCCCAGCGGGCCGGGCAGCTCAGTGCGAACATGCTGTCGTCAGCGTATGACATCCGTAATCGCTTTTCATTTGCATAAGCATCACAGCTGCCGGAACCCCGCTCATGCCACTCCCCTCGAGGCACATACTGCAGGGGCAACATTACGCACCCGGCGCCAAGCGCAAGCTTGTCCCTGATTAGATGCTATGAGGAGGACACCACCACACACACTCTCCCGTGGTATCGCGACAGCTGCCCACAGTTTCTATGTGCGCGCCCGTGTGCTTTGTGGCCATGCACCTCGCCCCTCCAAATACGTGTCGACATGGGCCGGCTATGGCGACAACGTACCACGTCCTTGACCCCTACCCTTTGCTCCTACCTTGATCCTGTTGATCAGCGTGTACACCAGCGCTTTGTCCACCAGCCGGGCGGGGGGCTCCAGCTGAAATTGGGGCGGAGTTTAACAGCAGCAATGGCGGGGAGGTTGTTGTCCAGCTAGGTGACAATGTCCGATCTCAAGAACTGTCAACAGCAGAGGCGGGTATAAAAACAGCTGCAAGGACCGTTGCCCACGGCCAGCCTACATCGGGCCGAGCGGATGCACATGGCGCCTACCCTGGCCCTACCCCTGACCATGCTGCACACGCTGCCATCTACCGTTGTCGCTGCTGTCTAACGCAGCACGGCAGGCAACGGGCGCCTTCCACTACGGGCGCTGCGGTGCAACATTATGCACTCAAGGCCGCTAAGCGCCGCTGCCGCCTCGGGCCCCCGTCAGGCAGACACAAAGCAAACGCACTGACGCTTCACATCAAACACGTGCACACAGGCCGACGCACCTGCATGAGCACCGACAGGCAGTTGGCGATGACCTGCACGTCCGTGTCGCTGGCCAGCAGCCGCCGTACGCGCTCCACCATGCCTGCAGCGACGGGGATGCACCACGAGGGCGGTGTGAGGATCCAGAATAGGAGCTGAGATACGTGCGAGGTCCGGAGGGCCCAGGCTTCGCAGGGTGTGGCCCTGCGAGGGCCCTTGCTGCGGGGATGGAGAGCATTATGGAGCTCCGTCATGCCACGGGTCAAGGCCTGACCCCAGGACCACACACGTGAAGCACCCGAAGAGGGGGGTGTTGCGATTGCCGGGGGCCTTAGGGTACCAAAGGCCCAACCCCCGTGTCCACCCGCTGCTCACTAAGCCCAGCATGGATGCATGGCACATCCCTGCTGTTGCCCAGCACGCACCGTGCTGCTGCACACTGGCGGGGTCGATGTGCGCCACCTTGAGCACCCCCATGACGGCCGAGCGGCGCACGTAGGGGTGGCGGTCGCCCAGGCCCGTCATGATTGGGGTCACCTGTACAGGGCGTGGGTGTACGAAGACTAACGCAGATGACGCACGAACAGTGCAGAGGTGCTGGGCAGCAAGGTCGGGCAGCTATGCAGCCTGTCTGGCTAAACATGAGAGCCACGGAAGGCTGTGCCAAGCGGTCCAGCGCAGCTGCTTGGGTTGGGAGCCTCCCCTGGTACCTTCACTGGCCACCGCCATGTGCATACCGACACACATAAACACACCCTCCCCGCACCCCAACTTGCAACCCACCACGTACTCCAGGAAGTTAGTGACGCGCAGGGAGCAAAGGCTGCGGAGTGCCAGACCACGGATCATGGGGTCGTGGTCCGCAAAGTCCTTCTGGAGCTGGTTGATTGTCAACAGCGCCAGGTCAGGAGTTTGCGTTGCGTAGTGGGTGAGGTAGAGGTATAGCATCTTCTTTAGCACCAGGTCGTCGGCACTCAGGTTCGCGCACGAGGTCATCATCGGAAAGAGCGACGACATGTCCATGCCCAGCGTCATGTAGTTTATAACGCGTTTGAAAACATCCTTCTTCGCAGTCCTGAGTTCCTTGTCTGTGCGCTTGCCAGCGGTGCACAGGTTCTGCAGCTGAGAGCTGAGCTCTGCCAGCTCCCCGCGAGGCTTTCGGTCATTCCCAGCGGCCTTCATGATGTCGGCCCTGGGTTACAAGTGAACGCCTACTGCAATTGACGCTGGCCCTCCGGCTAAACCAAGGGTGACGGTCAGCGGAAGATCGCGCGCGTGTCAACACGCTCCATACTACTTCTATGCATGCAATGCTTTTCCTATTGTCTGTTCAGTAGAGACCACAAGTTCGAGGCACACTATGCTGCGGCACTGCGGCACGTCCCAGAATTGCACCAGGTGGTCCATGCCGAGAGGCCTGTGCCGGTGGCACGGCCCCCCGGGCTCGCCCTACACCCCTGGGCCAGTTACCCTACTGCTACGTGACATGGCCAGGGCATGCTTAAGGAGGAACATCATGTTCATACTCTACTGCAACACGCCAGGGGACGTCACTTCATTTGTTATGCGTGTTACAGGACCACCTCGGAGCATCCCCCCTCCGTCAACACGCTTTGACGCTGCGAGCCACCATGCAGTGGGCAGTGGGCCCACACCGTACTGTGCGCATTGCTGCCTCTGCAAATCGTCCCAGCGCAACCAAGCCAACTCTCAAAGGCTAGCCTGCTACGCCCTTCCGCGGAGGGGGTGCAGGTTCCACGCCTGCGTCACTTGACCTGGTTGAGCATGCGCTGCCGGACGCGACCACGCCAAGGCCACCACACCCTGGCCCCGTACGCATATGCCTGACGCCAACCTGGTCCCCGAACGTGGGAAATTGTCGTCCTTGCGCTTGTACCACCGCCTTCCTGCGCCTTCCTTAGACGGACGGACAGGCTACGCTCGGCGCTCCAGGGGACTCTCCCTGCCTACGGCCATGCTGTGTGGTACGGTACCGGTACCTGCGTCTGGTCCAGGATGAACCACATATCCAAGCCTTGACTTCCGCCTTCCCGATGCTCGTCCGCCCTCACGCTACTAAAGACTCAACCCTGGGCAGCCTGTGCCTGCGGCGGCGGCGGCGGCAGCGCCCCGCGCACCGCCCCCGCACTGCCCCCTGTGAGCGCCCGCTGCCTCCCTTGCCCCCCGGTAACCGCCGCCTCGGGCGGCAGGTCCTGCTCCTCGTACTCAGCCCTGCAAAGGGAAGATACGCGTCAATAACGGTAAGCTTTTATGCACTGTAATGTATGCACCTACAGAGTACCACGGCTGGACCACGCAAGCAGAGCGTTGGGTGGCCTGTCCATGTGGGCATGTCACGAGGACACGATGCGCCATGGTGGCGGCTAGAACGGCACAGGCAAGCCAATGGGCCCCTGGAAGGGCGTGCTCTGGGCTCCAGCACGCACCAGTAGTATGTCGTGGGCGGGTGGCTCCTGTCCAGGGTCTCTGCGGGCGGGCAGTGCGCCCACGCGCTGCGCCACCAGGTGGCGGCGTTGGTGGTGCCCGCGGCGTAGTGCCCCCTGCGGTGCGCCTTGAGCAGCTGCACCTGCAGCACACCGTCGTCTGCACAGGCAGGGGGCACACACATGGGTGTCAGATGTCGGATTGGGTTAGGCACTATGGGTGCGACCGGTAGTGGCTCACATACGGACGTCAGGGTTCCGCAGGGTTGCAGTAATGTCGGACGTCGTACCGGATGGGCTGTTTGACATACTCACCGATGAACCACGTGCTGGCCTCGGCCTTGACCATACCGTACAGCTTGCCGTACAGGTACGGCTCCTCGTCCCTGGGCGCGCCGTAAATGACGCGCAGGCTGTCGGGCGCCAGTTCTACCCGCACGTGGCCGGCGTGCAGGCCGGGCGGCAGCCGCGTGTAGAGGTACACGTGCGACTGGTTCTGCGTCCACTTGTACCTGGGCGGGAAGGACGGCCAAGGCATGGACGACACGGCAAAATGGGCATGTAAGCTCTCTCGGGCGACTAGTTTCGTGAAGTGTAGGGCAGCGGAGGTTGTGTGCACGGAGTACGAAGATTGCTAGGGGTTGTGAGTGGCCTGGTGGTGCTGCGAGGGGTCCGTTGCAATCGCACCTGGCACACTCCAGCCCCAAGCCGGGGCGAATGACGATGTCGCTCCAGGCCTTGTCCTGTCGGCTCATGTGACGGGCCTGCACACACGTGTAGTAGCACAGGGCTGGGCTGCGCTGCTCTTACGGAGCGCCTGCACGTGGCCGGCTTCCCTCGCACTGGAGGGCTACTCGCCTCCTCCTTCCTTGGTACGTACTCTCAGACGTACCTAGTACACCTCTATGTCTCATCACGTGCTGCATATAGCCAGGTAATTAGGCAACAAACATCAAGAGATGCCAGTACTACGCTGGCTAGGGCACCTCCAGGGCAAAGGCCCAATTGTTACAACTGTCAAGCAAGTGTGGTACCCCGGACTGCCAAGCGAGCGCGCAGGTCAGCTGCCAGCCAGCACGCCATGTGTGGCGTTGTATGGCTGAGCTTAGAAGCTTGGATGAAATGCCAGGGTTAGACAGAGCGCCAGATCCCTTCTACTCCAGGCGCCCGGCCGCTGCTGCTGCGCTGCTGCAGGCCCCGGAGGCCACCCACCTCCCGCTGCTGCTGGAGCGCCCGCCCCTGCATGCGCTCGACCTCCTCCGGCGTGTACCTGGGCCCTGCACATGCCAGCACCCAGCCCATTAAAGAGAGGATGCCCTGTACAACGTTGAACAAAGACATTACAACCCAAATCTGCCATGAGCCCATGACCAACTTGGGCCGGCAACCCCCCATTGGTACTACAACGCACACTTTGTACGGCACACCTGAGACAGCAAAGCAGGTATATGGCACGTATATGATCGCTGCGCATGGGCAGTAAAGAAGGCACCACTGACCCTCGGGTCTCGGGTCCAGCTTGCCGTACATGCCGTGCATCACGTCGTCCCGCCCCGGGCCGCACACCGCCTTCCCGGCGCGCTCCAGCCGGTCCACCTCCGCTGCAGCACAGGGCCATGGCGGGGGCAGTTACAAAGACCACAGGCAACACAGGGTAATGCGGAGCGGCTTGTTTTGCCTTCACAAGTGGGGCCACACAGGACACGTTGCCTGCCGCGGGGTTGCACCCCGCTACACACAGTGCCCCTGCCCCGCTGCCGCATGCATGCTGCGTCCTACGCCGCCCTGCATCGCTGAGCGGCATAAAGTTGGCTGCTGCAACAGAAATTGCTGAGCCAGTTGCCATAGGAATGTCGGTTGCTCCAGTGCCGCGCTCACCGTCCCCCAGCACCGCCTGCTTGCCGTGCCTCCGCAGCCACGCCGCGAACCGTGGGTCGGCCGCCTCCAGGCAGTCCGCGAAGTCGTTGCGCCGGCAGAAGGCCTTGTGGAACGGCCAGTACGCCTGCGCGTTGAGGTATAGTGCACGCGCCCTCAAATGATGCTAGGGGTACTTGCAAGGGCCAAGGGGTGCGCCAGGCCCTGCTTGCATGTGCTAGAACGGGGGTGCAGGGCAGCCAGTCGCCGGGCGTCAGTGCACTCACGCAAACTCAGGCTCCCCCTTAGTGGGACATGTAAATCCAGGGGTGAAGAGGGGATTGCAGCAGCAGACGATCATGGGAGAGTGGACGTTGCTGTACGGCGTTCAGGTTGGCCGTAGCACAGTTGCATGCGGTACCTTGTGGCAGGCTAGGGAGCAGAACCACTCGGTGCGGCAGCGGCTGCACCGCAGCAGGTTGTCGGTGGACGCGCAGTTGGCTGCAGGGCAGGGCAGGGCACAGGGTTTACGCAAGGAGGCAGTGAGTCAGTGTGATAGCGAGCGGGGTGCTCGGAGGCATGTGCGGAACAGCGTCAGCGTCAGCGTTGGCCACCACTGGTGGCCCACCAGGCGCCATCGCTACCTGGTGCGACATCCGGCTAGGTGCACCGCTGGGACATACCAGTGTAGGTGTCCCACAGGTGCATGTTGCGCTGAATGATATGTTTAATGACGTAATACGGTACCCCTTGTCGTGCCGGAGGCTGTGGCGCTGGTGCTCACCGCACTCGCGCTCCGCGGGGCGCTCAGTCGCTTCATCGAAGCGGGACGACGCCATCATCTACAGGTTTCAGCTCGACCACCGCAGCCACTCTATACTTGCTTGGGTGTATGGGTCAACTCAATACTCCCATTTTGATCTATCGGTGGTTTGCCCGTGTGCCTGGCTTGTCGGCCCGAGTCTTGGAGGGTGCGACAGGCATGGGCAGGGCATGGGCCTAGCCAAGGGAGTCTTCCGCATCGGGCCTCCTCCCGACTTGCAACCTGGTTGCCGCAACAAAGCACCACGAGATGGACAACTGGAAGCTTCAACATGCCCTCGTCAAATCTAGCGACATGCGAGAGTTAGCAGCCAGGCTACCGGCACACCTCCTTCCCTGTCCCTGCCCCGTTTCCTGAACGCCCAGGCTGCACAACTTGGTGTTGCCTGTACACGGCTGTATGCAGTTGCCGCAAGGAGCGATTGGGCTTACTATGTGTTGCGGTGTCATCAACGTGATGTTGGCCGTATCAAATGCAACAGTGCCATCTTTAAGTCCATGGCACAGCGCTGCACTGAGTCACCACCGTCCGTGCGCCAATGCCGCCGTACGGCACCGGCATTAACTTTACAAGCGCGGAACCTGCTCCAGCTGTGAACCGTCCATGCGGCGCAGACTCAAGTCCTAAGGCACACGTACCACGGCGCACGGGTCCACCAGCACCAGCCACTTTATCAGCCCACAGATCCACGGCTTGCAACCGCTCATGCAGCCTTGCAGTGGACTCGCAGGCAACTGAGCCGCCCCGCAAACCCTGATTGCTACAAACACATGGGTGCGTATTAGGTTACCCCTCCGGGTCAGCGGCCCTGACTTCGCTCCGCATACGTAGGACACGGGGTGCAGGAGTGTCTACCTCGTAACAAGACGCCAATCAATGAACGACATTCAGGTGCAAGCTAGACAACTACCCTTTCGAGTGTCTGCAACCTCATGAAAGACCCAGGCGGGTATGAAATAAGACTGCACGTCATGCAACATGCACAGGAGGAGCATAACGACGAATGTGATGAACAGGTCGCGCGGCGCAGTACGTCCATTTGGGTTTAAGCCACTCCTGCGAGCACACAACTTTTGCCAGAACTGCCTGACAACGAACGAAACGAAAACTGCTGCTGCGTTCATGCCTCCGCCATATGCGGCGACCGCGCGGACATTGCCTATCCCACCGCCCACACCGGCGCAAAACCAGCTGCTCAGGCTGCTCTCCGTCTCGTTCGCCTTGCCGAAACCCGTCTCCGCAGCGACAGCTGTGACCGCCCCCCTGAGCCCGATGCCGCCAGCATTCTGTGAGCTTCCGCACCCTCCACCCTCTGCGCCTCAGCTGCCCCTGCTGCCAACCCTCCCGGGTAGGACGGGGGGTAGCTGGGAGGGTAGGATGGGGGTGGCGTGTAGCGCCCGCCGTAGTAATACGGCGGTGGAGGCGACGCGCTGGCGTAGTGCGGCGGCGGGGGCGGTGAAGAGTATGGTGGGGGGTAGGCCGGCAGGGGCCGCTTGGGTGCACCGGGCTCTGCAACAGGGCGGGCAAGGGAAGGTACGGTAACACGGTTGTAAGCCACACGAGCACACAAGCGCACTGGAGCCGGCGTACCAACTTCCGTTAGGGCATTGCATGCATGGCAGCTTCCTTAAAAATACTCATTGTTTCCCAAGTGAGTGCGCTGCGTGCGCCGCGTTTGCACCTGGGGCAGGATTGTGGGGAGTCTCTGGGCTACTCGGGGGCGGTGGGCTGCTGGGGTCCCCTGGGGAGACTGGAAGCGGCGGCGGCGGCGACTCAGGGTCATCCTCGTCGTCCGGTGGCTCCCTCTCACTGTTATGGTCACCTTCATCATCGTCGTCACCTTCATTTTCTTCATCGTCATCGTCTTCACCCTCATCGTCGTCCATATCATCGCCAAGCGGCGAAGGAGATGGCGGCGGTGGTACAGTCCCGGCGCCTGGCGGCGTCGGTGCTGTCGGGCTGTCCGGCGATGGCAACGGCGGCGGTGGCGGCGGCGACGCGACTGACCCCCCGCTTGGTTCGGAGCAGGAGGTGGTGGATGAGTCGGGGACCAGGCAGAGCTCCACCCGGGCCGTGCGGCCGGGGCCCATGTCGCCAGCAAAGTCCAGCAGCCTGACCAGCAGCAAGGCGCTCGGGGTACCTGCAACGGACACGAAGCACACGAGGGGTACGGTGACATGGGGTGACCAGGCCACTGCCGACAAAGCAGCTAACCGCGCTCCTGGCAGGGGCAACAGCCTACGGTTTCTCTTCAACACTTCACGACTACTTTCCGATTACTCTCCTCACCTTCTCCTGGCGGCTGGACAGCCGCGTGGACGTACAGCCTCGCCTTCCAAACGGTGCCCCAGTACACCTGCACAGGAGGGCACACACATGCGGTGCACAGCAGTACAAGAAGCTGCTACATGAGGAGAGTGCTGGTGACCTGCATGCGCGCGAAGTGGCCGCTGGCCGCAGCATGCCCACATGAGGGGCCAGGCACTGCACCACGCCCTCTCGGAGCGGCCGTTTGCATGCCAGCACAGCGAGAGCTACCCAGGACCCCATGCGGCTGCAGGGAGGCAAGCGCGACGCCGTGACCCCATGGCCCCGGCGCAAGGAACGCGCGTGCCCACACGCGCAGCCAAACCGGCACAAGACACGTCGACAAGGCACAGGCATGCGCATCTCACAGGCAAGCATCTCATCTCAACAAGCAGCTCATTCCCTGCCACAGGGCAGCACAACACACCCAAGCGCCAGTCGACCTAGCCACCTCAGCAGCAGCTACCCACCGGCGGGTCTGACATGGAAATGACCTCGTTCCTGTCTGCGTTCATCTCGTAGACGGCCACCTGGTCGCGGTCCTTAAAGAAGACCGGCTCCGAGCCCTCGTGCCTGAAAGCAACATGCGGACTCGCGGTCAGCCCGTGTGCGTGTGTGTTAGCATGCGCGTGCACGGCGTCTGGGACCCTGTTGCACGCTGTCCGGCTTGGACTGTACGGCATACGCACGCTTGCAAGCAAACCGCTAACACAGCAATCCGGCCCGGTTGTGTACCAGCTGCAACTGAACTTGGATCGTAGGGCGCCAAACGGAAGGATACCACACCAGCTTCAAGACGTCAGCAGCCGTGGGATGGGATGTGGAAGGCGCCGCAGTTGGCTACCATGTTGCTGATCCCCTTACCCCTGCCACACCCACCAGAAAACGAGCCAGAACACCTTCTTGAGGCCGTCGAAGGGGCCGTCCAGGAACACCGTCACCATGGCCAAGCACTCGGGGGCCGAACCGTACGGAACCAGCTCTAGCCTGCGGTGACACAGCACGGGCGATGCGGGCAAATGCTAAAAGCAGTACTGAAGGACAGCGTCAGAAGCTGGCGGGACGAGGGAGCAATGCGCCAGTAGAGGGAAGAGGAGAAGAGGCAGGCGGCACCAACCAATGGGGGCATGGGCGGGCCAGGGGATACAGCAGCATGGCGGACGCGCCGTACGAGAGGGTGGCTGAGGGCGGGTGCAAGTGATACGGTCCAAGGACCCAGCACTCACTCGGTTCGTTGAGGGTCGCTAAGTCCGTACAGGACAGTGGGGTTGGCCTCCACCCAGCCAAGGAGCCACGACTGAGGGCCGTTGAAGCACTTGAAGCCAGGCTGCGCGCAACACAGGCGCAGGACAGCGCGTACAGTCGGTAAACGCACTGCCCCAGGCGTGCGACGAGCGACGACGACGCAAACATGTCACATTTGTCAAACCAGCTGCCCATAGCGGGACGCACGCTGCCAGCTGCACCCAGCCCCCCGCAACGCACTACGCGAGTGCCTGCCCCGGTGGCAACCCAACAGGAGCCCGCGCCAGCTCACCCCAGCGCTGGCCACTGTTACCTGACGGGCAGCAACCGACACCAACCGCCGGCAAGCCGCATCCCTGTGCGGTGTCTGCCTGCCGGCCTGGCCCAAGCCTCGCCCACCCCGCACGCACGGCTCACCCCAGAGGTGGTGATGGAGAGGCCGCTGAGGGGGTCAGAGGCGGCCGCCGCGCCCACCACGGCCCGGGGCTGGGCGCTCCGCAGCCCGAAGTTGCGACCCAGGCCCCTGTACAGCGCCTGTGCATGGAGGTGCGTGGGGGGTCGAGGACAGGAACGGGCATGGCATGTGGTCATTGTAGGCTACGAACCAGGCATGGCACGATGCCGAATGTAAGCTGGTTCTTGCTGTGCGGTGTGCCGAAGGCTTCAGTACCAGTATGTTGTGCAACACAGCGGCAGCACTGTATTGCATGCCCGGCTGACGGACGGGCGTGGTACTGGGGGCGTGGCCTAGGTCAGGAGCGCGTGTAGCTGCCGCCCTTCGCCCCACGGTGGGGCACAATTGTTCACCACCCGTCGTGCAGTACTTGGTGCAATCCTTTTGCGCATCCCCTTGGACCAAACTCCCTGAAGCCCGCCGCTACCACGCTACAACGAGCGTCTCAGTACGGCAGGTGCGTCATACCGGACATGTGTGTCCATACCCACCTGGTACAGGAACATGTCACTGGGAAATCCCGACAGCGTGGTCCTGCATGGGGGGCACGGAACACCGGGCACGAGGCGTGTGGCACGTGCCACGTGACACGCCCTATCACCATTTCGCCCCAAAGCCGCAAAGGCACCCTTCACACGGCCGCCCTGCACGCCGCGACCCTAGCAGGCTTGCAGGCCGGCCACCGCTATGCGCACGCCACTGAGGCAGTGGATCGCGAGTAGGAGTAGGGAGTTAAGTGACTGCAATCTAAGTCTCGGATGCGCCGGCTCTCCAGGCTCCTTCACACCCGCATTCAGCGCCCCTCTCCCCTTTCATAAGGCCCATGGTGCGCCCCTGCTGTTGTCTCCCCGCCCCCTGCGTTCCGCACGCACACGCTGCGCACTCACACGCACGCCTGTGTGCCCTCCCGCAGACCACAGTTGAGGTCCGCTGTGGCTTTGAGGTCCACGGCGTCTGAGGAGATGCTGCACCTGTCAGCTATCAGCCCAAACACCTCATCCGGCAGCACGATGACGGAGTAGTCCCACCGCCGGAGGAAGTCGGACGCTTCCTGCGGAAGGGTGCATTGAACCAAGCTCCTGGCCTCGACATGCTTGTCGTATTTGTCGTACAGGAGGACGTGAGGCCTTCACGGCAAATGCACATGTCTCCGTGTGACCCCACGGCGTGATCCCAAGTAAGGTCGTGCACGATGCGAGAAAGCGGTTGCCTAGACACGTGTACGGCACGGATTTTGTGGCCACAGGTTGTGGGCTGCGCGTGTCCATTTCGCCTCCCAGCCTGCGGTGACACACTTGCCACCGCCCCAAACCGCCCGACAGGACCACATGCCCCAAACAAGAACGGGACATACCCATTCCGCCCTCAGACCCCAGGGACAGCAGCACAGCCACCAGCCTGTCGGTGAGTCCGCCAGCTGCCCCAACAGGACACATTGCCTGCAGGCACACATCCACCCACACCCCTCCGCCAGGAGCAGCCACCCCGCCACCCACCGGCTCGTCCATGAGCTGGTTGACCAGCCGCGTGTACACGTCCCGCACACACTGGGGGCCGGGGGGCTCTCCCCTGGCCAGCGCCGGCTGGGCGGAGTCGTACGCGACACGTACCACCTCGTCTATGTCCACCGAGAAGAGCGTGGCCTGGTAAGAGAGGGCGTTATGTTGTTTAAGCAAGGGAAGAAGGTTAAAGGAGCCAAGTGCTGCCTGAGCAGGGTAACGACGGTAGCGAGGTGTATTGGGATGAAGGTAGCGGCGAAGGCGTGACAAGTAATCAGGGGAAGGGAGGACGGCTGCAGCAGCCGTTGCTGCTGCACCGTTGCATCCAGGCACCCGGCGGCAAGCAGCATGCCCCGCGCTGTTCAGGGCGCAGCACGCAGGCCCGTCCTTCCGCAACCCCCCAAATTTTCATCATCTGCCGCCTCAAGCGAAGGGCACCACACGCACCTAGCACGCTGCTGCAGGCGCTACCTGCCTCAGTGAAGCACTTGGCTGCTCTGCCGGTGCTCCGTGCTATTTCGGGCCCTTCTCACCTCTGTTACGATGCTGCTGCTGTCCCCGCCGTCGAAGCTGTCCGGCTGCAGCTCCACGTTGCCCATGCTGCACGCGGCCAGGAAGTTGGCTAGGGAGCCCTGCTCTGTGAAGAAGCCCTTGCGCATCTGCACCACCGCAGATGACGGGTAGCGGTGGAAGTGCAGGAAGTATAAAAGCATACGGTAGCGCAAAAGAGGTACTGGATGCAGCGATGCCAGTAGCAAGGGCAGTTGCTAGGGATGTGGGCAACGTCTGCTGCTGGGGCGGCGCGCTGCCGATGTGCTCACAGCCGCAGTCCCGTTGTGCGTCCGGCGGGGGGCTAACAGCCGGGAACAGCATGCAAGCCATACACCCCACGCGTGGAGCTCATACGAAGTTCGCAGGAAACGCAGGACGCAGCTTGTCATGCTCCAACACGTGCACAGGCGTTGTGCACGGGACACACACGGAAGGCTGAAGGCTGACGGCTGTTTGTACCACAGCCAGGCCACTCACGTCGCTGATCGTCAGGCCCGGCCGGTAGTCGGTTGCGTCGGTGCCGCTGATGGTGACCAGCAGCGCCCCCACGCCAAGGACCAGCGGCTGGCCCCCCTCGCCTGTCAGCGGCCGCAGCCGACCGTCCAGGCCGCCGGAGAACTCGGCAGATTGCTGTGGGGCAGGGTGGTTACATGTTGGCCAGTCCAAGCAGAAGCCGTCATCATATGCTAGTATGGCCAAGCGTATGGCAGCGCCCTTGCATGAGGGCTTGTGTGCAGGTAAGGAGTGCGGGAGGGGCTGGGGCAGCCGCACGGCTGCATGGGGGCAGGGGAGGGCCTGAGGGCAGCAGCGTGGTCCATGTCCGTGGCGCAACGTGAGTGTAAGGTTTGCAGAAGCAGCCGTTAGGGGCTGTCAGTTGCACACAGGTTCGATGTATTGTTGGCGACAATGAGAGCAACGCGTGGCAGCTGTTTGCGGTTCTGCCTGGTGGCCGTGGGCGCGTGGGGGGCTCACCTGGAACTCCTTCACCAGGAGCACAGCGGGCGGCCGAGCCGAGCCAACACGTGGCAGGCCGCGCACGTCGTACGACACTCCGGACGTTATGTTCAACCGCCCTTGGGAACTACTCCCAAGAAAATTGGTAAAGTCTAACAATATGACGGTGAGCGGAACTCTGCTTTGGTTGCCCGACAGGTGAGGGGGCGAGGGGACCGGGGGCGCGGGGGGACGGTGCGTAGGCGGCCGCGGCGGCGGCGGCGGGTGGTCGACGCACACCCCGGTCTGGTTGCTGCTAAGGAACAGGTAGTAGCTGACCCGGTCGCGAGAGTCGGGGGACACCACAGCGCGTATGACGCCTGGGAGGAGGGGTGGGGTGCCAGGCACGTGCCGTGTTGTGCGGGGCAGGATGGGAGGACACACCATGCGCCGAGTCATGCATGCAAGGCCACGACGTTACGGCGCATTGGTGCAAAGCACTGGACACCCTTAGCGCGTGCGTTCTCTGAAGCCTAGCTGGGCACTGCGGCTGATTCCAACGACCACGTTGGTTGTCCAGCAGGGGGGGTGCCAAAAGGCTGGTGGTGTGCGGCCGAGCCGGTCGGCACGCTGCACGCCTACCCGAATAACACAGCACGCCGATGGAGGCGAAGGAAGGTGGAAAAGGCGGAGGAGGAGGCAGGCTGGGTATAAACAGCGCAGGGGGTGCCCAGAAGTCATCCCACTGCCGACCTGAGCGAGGGAAGCCGGGGGGGCCGTCCTTAAGGCGAGAAGCTCAAACCAGAGCACCTAGGCCGTGCGGGATAGCGTCTACGCATCACTTCTTACTTGTACTTGTGGGCTGCGCCAACAGACCGACAAGGAACAGCCACAAGGCTATGTTGGAAGCCCTGCCCATTACTTTCAAGTCGCGAGCGGCAGGCGCCCACAAGGGTATCTTCATCCTATGTATCGACACTCCGCAATACTAATTTGTCGTTCCCAGGCGGTTTTGCGTTTCATGTCGACTATTGGGCCTTCGCGATGTGCACGTTGTTACAGCAACACAGCCCCGAGGCAAGTAGTCATGTAGTGTGTACAGTATAGATAGTTATGCAGGCAAGTGACAATACTGGGAAGGTGTCCTGTGCTGATTTGTGGGACGACTGTACGGGCCCTAGGGCCCAGACACGTGGCGGTGTGGCACGCAAAGCCCAGGGCAGGGCGGTGAAACGTCAGCGTCATCATGCACGGCAACGCATGTGGCCGCCGGCACCGTAGCAATGCATGTGGTCCCCACGGCAGTTGTTTGTGCCAGCACTGTTAAGCAAGGGACGAAGGGAGGGGTTGGCTGCGCCGTGCAGAGCCCCCTGAGTCATCCCCGCTGCACATCGGCAGCCCGGCAGCTACAACTTGCACGTGTGGCAGAGGCAGAGGGTCTTTGGCCTGGCCGTGACACGTTTGCGTGTTACATTGATGAAACTACAAAAGCATGAAATGGCGACCATGTGTGCCGTCCGTCCGGACCGTGGTCTGAGGAAGCGCGCCAAAGCAGGTGGCAAGAGCGAGCAAGAGGCTCTTATATGCAATCAGGAACATGAGGATGCAGGCTAAATACGATGGTGACACGCAAAATAATAGCCTGGCCGTGCTGAACGGCGTGATTCGATGTGTGCGAACGGCCATGCGCAGGTGCACCAAGTGAAGGCATGCTACCTGCTTCGGCGCCTCGCACTCTGCTATGTGCTCTCAGGCACTATGTACCGCGTAAATCTGTGCCAACACACCCGCACCCTGCCACAGCACAGCAAAGGTGCAGGGAGGCTCAGGGGGACTCCCCTGCTATGGCACGTGGCTTGTGTTCGAGCTGCAGGCCCAACCTAGTCCTCATGTACAGACTATTGGCAGCCAGGCATAGGGCGTATACTATAGCCACAAACGAGGTAAAACCTACCGAACGAATGAATGGACTATTTGCACGGCGCTCCGGCTCGCATTTAGCACGCGACGAGGTCTAGGGTGGTCTAGGAAGGGAAGACGCAGAAAACGCAGAAAAGGATAACACGCGCACAAGCGAGTTAAGAGAAGGAAATGATGCTTCCGCAGCAGACGCTATCCAGCAGCTTTGTTCAAACCAGCTCTCACGTCCAGTCAAAGTCCAATCCATCAACAACTGTCTCTCCACTGATCCCTCCTGCCATGAATATAGCATACCGTGCCCCGTTACGGGGCGCCACACACAGCTGCATCATCAGCTGCTTATTTCCAAAGCACGGTGCAAACAAGGAACCTGTATCGTTGGCACGGTTCTCCACACGCTGTTCAGTACCCACGGCCGGGGCCTGCGCCGCTGCCGCTACTGCGCGGCTGCAACCCATATGCCACTGCCCGCGGCTGCACCCAGCCCGACAGGGGACCCTCCGTCAGCGCCGAACCCGGCGGCGCCTCAAACGAAGCCGTGCTGCTCGCCCCGCTAGCATTGGCCCAGCCGCCGCCGGACAGCGACCCGTCCCTCCTACCCCCCGCAAGACCCACGCCGCCACCGCCGCCGCCGCCGCCCTCACTCCGGTCCAGGACGGTGCCGCCACCGCCGCTGACGCTGCCGCCGCCGTCAGTGGTGCGATTGCGGCGCGGCGACGGGCGGATGGGCGGCAGCGCCAGCTCCTTCGCCGTCACAGGCCTCGGCATCCGCCGCGACCGCATGGGGCTCACCTCCGTCGCCGCTGCCGCCGCAGCCGCCGACTGGCGAAGGGCCCCGTGGGCCACCTCCGTCGCCCACGGCGACGCCGCCGCCAGCCCGCTGTCATTGCTGGACGCCGTGTCGGCGCGGACGTTGCGGACATCGCGGCTGGCGGCGGCGGTGGCTGGCGGCGGCGGGTGCGGCTGCCAGGCCTGCTGCGAGGACCTCCGCTGGCTGCCGGTGCTACCAACAGTACCTGGCGCCTGCGCTGCAAGCGACGGCTGCGGTGACGCTTCGTTGGATGCTGCGGGTTGGTTGTAGCGGTGTACGACAGCTCGCTCGGCGGCGGCGCTGGCGACCTGCCGCCACGCGTCCGAGCTGGGCATGCGGTTGCGTACGATGCCTGAAGACGACCGCGGTGGCTGTGCAGTCGGCCCCGGCGCCACGCGCACAATCTCATGCTCCCCTGGCACGGCCACGGCAGCGGCACCGCTGTAGCCACGTGCCAGTCTGCCCTCGGTTCCGGTGCCGTTGGGCTCGCTGGCGGTCGCACCGTCGCCGGTACCCGTACCGGTGTACGTCCATCTAGACGGCGGCAGGTCCAGGGAGGACGTCAGCGCGGGGACAGCGGCACTGCCGCTCCGCACAGCGCCTGGCGGGTGCTGCTGGTGCTGCTGCCGCTGCTCCCTCTCGACGACCAGCACGTCCGTGCTCGTGCTGCTGCCGTCCCGCTTCATGCCGGCCCCGCTGACCGACTGCTGGCTTGCGCTGGGCGGCCGGCCGCTGACGCCGCCGGTGAGTGAAGCAGCGCTGTACGTGTGGGGGATGGCGGCGGTGCTGGGCGCGGCGAAGGGCGCGAAGACCGGCGTGGATGCGCCCGAGCCGCCGTTTGGTCCGTTGGGGTTGTAGTACAGGTTGCCGTTCAGCGGGCTCATCCAGCCGCCGGCCGTCGACGGCGGCCGCGACCCACGGGTCACGACGCCGGGGCCGACGGGGGTCAGCGCGCCGCCGACCGACGGCCGCGCCAGCATGGGGCTGGGAAGGCGGCGCCGCAGAGCCAAGCCGCCGCCAGACAGGCCGCCGCCGCCACCGCCACCGGGGTGGTCTTCTCCGGCGTAGGGCCGGGCGGCCTGCGAGTAGGGACGATCGGAGAACACCAACTCAGCCTAGGCCATGCGTTGCTTTTGCACCAACGGTACGGCGGGGCACGGCCCCGGCACGTACCCCTCCGTCATAGCGATACGAGGGCATTTACTGCGCTACCCCTCCCCGCCAGTCAGCCAAGTCACGAAAGCATCCCTTGTGCTACCCCGCCCAGCAGGCCCACCACCTGAGCCCCTCGCCTCACCTGCGTGTGGCTGTAGCGGTCGTTGAACTGCACCAGCGTCTGCACCTTGTCCACCATGATCAGTCCAATCTCTCCGATGAAGCAGATGATGATCAGCACCGCGGACAGCGCGGTGCCCAGCGCGGCGTCAGCCTGGCGGTACGCCGCGTTGGTCAGCGCGCGGGCGACCATGGTCTTGGGGAACCACGCCACCCATATCGTCATCAGCAGCGCGGCAACGCTGTAGTTGGCGTACAGCGTGATGAGGAAGCCGGAAAAGCGCAGGCCGCGCTTCTCCACGAAGACGCACACCACCACGATGAAGCCAACCGCCGCAACCGCCACCACCTGCACGCAGCCCTTGGTCCACCTCCAGCTCTGCGCCAAGCCACTGGACAGGTACGACCTGCGGCTGACGCTCCACACCGCCAGCAGCACCCAGGCGGCCACGCTGCCGCCCAGAACCCACAGCAAGTCCGGCACAGGGGGTGCATCGAACCTGGCGCCTGTGACCGCGACGATGGCGGACAGGGTGGAGATGACGAAGCGGGGCACCACCAGCGCCAGCGTGCTCCAGAAGCGGTAGCGGGGCACCTGCGCGTTCGAGTCGTTGCGCAGGGTGGCCAGCTGCCCCGCGTTCCACTCGGACCAGCCCTCGGACACGCCGCGCGCGTGGGAGCCGTTGATCCAGGCGCGGAACTCGCGCGTGTCGCGGATCACCTGGGGGCGGTGACAGCGCGCAGCATCACGTGCGTGGGGCAGCCTCTCCTGGCTGCAGCCTCTCCCCAGGTACCACCCGTGGCCACATAGTTATGGCTACAGGCACAGGCTATGGCTACAGGCAGAAAGGGCTCGCGTGCTCCTGTGTGCTGTCCAGACGTGCACCCACCTGGTTAAGTCGGAAGAAGAAGGGCGTGAACCAGAACGGCCCCGCCAGCAGCGCCGCAGCCACCAGCAGCGGGCTCCACGTGGCGGCGGCGGGGATGGGCAGCGCGTTGCCGCCGTTGTTGCCCACCACCAGGATCAGCACCACCATGAGCAGGATGTCGGCGCCCAGGTACAGGTGGCTGCGCCCGTAGTTGACGTACACCTGCATGTAGCAGTACGGCAGTACGGTGACACAAGGTACAACGGTTAGTCACAGCTTCTCACCCAGTAATGGACTCCAGGATGCTCTGTACCGGTACGCATGCGAGCAGTCATCATGGACCTTGATACCCTGGATGCGGGTGGCCCACACTTATCCTGTATGGGGTCAGGGTAGGGACCCGTGCCATGCATCGCCATCCCCGCCCGTTGCACCTGCGTGAAGGTCTTGCGGCGCAGGCTGAAGCCGCGGCCGGTGGCCACGTAGCTGGCACCGCCAAACAGCACCGCGCGACCCAGGTGGAAGGCAGAGGTAGTGGACCTGGGGGCGACGGGGTGAGGGGGCAGCCATGTCACCAACGCACGACAGTCAACATACGTCCTGGCACACCTTCATGTGTGGCGCGTACGCGCTTATCATTACAGGAGCTGCGTGATGACGTGGCACTCAGATTTGCACCACTGCGTTGTATCTCCACCCATGGGTCCGGTTCAAACCGCTGCAACCCCCTACCTGAAGATGTGGAACAGCAGGCCGCCCGCCACGAACTGCCGTGCCAGCGTGGACAGCGCCGTGCCCAGCCCCGACTCCATCCACAGGTTGAACAGGAAGCCCACCAGCGGCATGGTGCCCAGCTGCAGGATCTGCACCGCGCCCATGGCGGAGGCAATGCTGCGGGCGTGGGGTGGAAGGTGGAGGGCGAGCAGGGAGGGTAAGGTAAGTGGCGGTGGACTGGGCAAGGTGGTGGGACCTGGAGCCATGTTGGTAGCCGTTGTACACAAGGTTGTGCGAGGCGGGGAATGGCGGGAAGCACTGGGGGCCTCGAGGCGCTTTGGTGAAGCTCGTGTTCACTATTGTGAGACAGCGCAGGTTTGCGCCGATGGTAGTCACGAGTTGTGGGCGCGCACCTGCCGCCGCTGGTGCCCACTCCCGCCAGCAGCAGCAGCAGCTGCACCCACACGCCCAGCTGGATGGTGAGCACGGTGAGCCAGGTGTTGATGAAGTGGCCGGGCACCGTGTGGTACAGCGACATGGCGCGGAAGAAGTCCATGTGGGCGCCAAGGAAGCGCAGGTCGCGAGACATGAGCTGCTCGGCGCAGCCCTTGGAGATCTGTGTGTTAGGGAGCGAAAGGGTGGAAGGAATAAGCGGACGGAAGTAGGGGTGAGGTGTGTGGAGGTCATGAGTAGAGCGAGTGGGAGGACGGGCGTCAGGAGCAGGGGTAAAGTAGTGTTTACCGGTAGTAATACTATACATAGGTGCACATGAGGTGGGCAACGTCCCGCACAATCTGCAAGGTGCCCCACCTTCCCCTCGAAGCCCAGGATGGAGTCCAGCCCCATGTCGCGGCCCTTGCCCACAGAGATGTAGCTGACGTACTTGGAAAGCCCGCCGCGCTTGAGTGCGTTGTAGCCGCCAAACACGTCCTGGCGGGGAGGGGAGCGACAGCAGCAGAATGTTGTACGCAACTCTTCACCTTTCGCAAACACCGTTTCAAGAGCGGTCACGTGCTCCTCAACACTCGCTTGACACAATGGTTGTGAAGCGCTTCCTCACCTCCGACACGTGCTGCACGGCGTTGGCCTTGCTGACCCCGCCACGTGTCATGGTGAACAGGCGGTTCCACAGGTCAGGGTGGCCGTAGTGCGAGCGCACCGCACCTGTGAGCATGGGGCAACGGGTAGAGAACACGCGTCAGGTGGCGCTTCTTGCGAGCTTTCCGCAGGGCCAGTCGGCAAGGTGCGATGACACAGCGGCAACACCAGCATGGGGCAAGGCACTGGCAAGGGAACGCCGAGCTTCGACACCCACTTGGGAAGGCCATGACGCGCTGGACCTGTGTGCCGAAGGTGCGCTCCGTGGCGGCGGCAAGGTCGGCCAGCAGCCCGCACCTGGCAGGAGGGCCGAGGAGTATGGGTAGAGGGAGCAGCAAGTGTTGGGCAGAACGTGAGCCACGCACGGGCCCAGAGGCCAAAGCACTCCCCAAGCAGCTGCGTGCGCAATGCGAGGCCGCGTGCGCGTGGTGGTACGTCAGGCTGTACCTGTAGGAGAAGATCCACTCGGGGTAGCCCAGCACCGCCACCTGCTGCTGGCGCGGGTGCGGGGGGCCGGTGGGCTCGAACTCGCGGGAGGTATTGCGCAGCTTGAAGGCCTGCGTGGGGCGACAGGTGCGATACCGGTATATGGTGCGAAGCTCGCAAATACCACTGCAAGAGCGCAATGAACGCCTCTTTGCGACTCCGCAGTGGCAGCAGCAGGGCCCGGCCTGCCCGTCTTTCAGGCCATTTCAGCAAGGGAGGAAAACTGCTGAGCCCTTACCTGCGCCAGCGAGTTGTCCTGGTTCATGTCAATGGTCTGCAGCAGGGTGCCGGGGCAGTAAATGACGGCGCTGTTCTGGTTCTCCGGCTTGCCCTCGCCCAGGATGACGCCCACGCCGGCGGCGGCGGTGTCGTAGTAGTTGACCGGCAGCTGCTGCCTGCGCCGCGTGGGATAACAGGGACTGGGTCAACACACATGCACTCATGTTGAACCAGCACCGACAGGGAAAGGCGTTGAGACTCAAGTGCATCATACGTGCAGGGGCGCTCTTTGAGCCCCGCTGGTGCGTCAGCTATGGGCCACCGTCAGCCTAAAGTTCAAAGCCCCCCGCTTCACCCACGCCCCACCTCCTTGCTCCCACTTCGTCAACCAACTCGCTCTTTCCGTGCAGGCACCAGCGTTTCCGTGCTTCCCTGACACCTCACACGGTTTCCTCGCGTTTTACGCGTACCCACGCCCCACCTGTACAGCACCTCCAGCTCCGCCGCCTGCAGGTTGACCAGCAGGTGCCGCCGCCGCCACTGCCGCAGCATGGTGCTGGCACCGTCCCACTCCTCGTCCGCGCCACCGTCCGGCTGCTCCCCAGACGTCAGGAACACAGTGCCCACCTCCCCGCCAGCACCCGGGCCCACCGGCCCGCCCATGCCCAGCCATGCGCCCGCGCCCGCCGCCAGCGCCGCCGCCAGGGGAGACCCCGGCGCGACGTACATGCCGCTGGGCGAGGCCGCATCAGTGCCGGTGGCGGCGCCAGAGGCGGCGTGATCCTCGTGCTCCGCTTGCTCGTTGCGAACGGCCTCCACCACCTTGTTGATGGGCACAGCGCGCACCAGCACCGACGCCTGCGTGGAGGGAATGCGACAGTCAGTTGCAGCTAGGATTGACGAAAGTATGAACGTACCATGGTGCACGTATGAGCCGTCACGCATGCACAGGACCGGCACCGGTAGGCTACCGGCAGCAGGTGCTGATGCATGAAGGCACGCGTACCGGTAATACTCAGCCAGGCACCCCTGCGCCGCCAATGCACAACCCACCTGGTGCACCACGCGGTACGCGAAGTCCGCGGCCTTGAACAGCGTCAGCGGCTCTCCGTCTGCCTCCAAGTACGCCACCCGCACGCTGGGGTAGCGCGTGGCCAGCAGCGCGATGCCGTGCGCGCGCCAGCGGTCCGCAAGCGAACGCGACTCGGCCATCTTGGAGAACACCTGCAGCACCACACGCGACGCGTCAGATTAATCTTAATCTTAATCTTGCATCGGTGGGGATTGGTAGAGTACTTCACGGCATGGGTAGGGGTAGGTGGGGCACAGCAGGGTGAAGGCGTGGATGGGCGGACGGGGCCCGCACATGAGGGGCATCCTGCCAACGAGACACGGCAACATTGGCAAGGCCCCCACCTGGCTGGACACGATCAGGCTGTACTTGCGCTCCAGCAGCGCGTCCAGCCCCGGAACCACGTCTGCAATCTGCGCCACCATCTCCTCCACGCTGAGGCTGGGGTCCTGGGGGTGAAGGGAAAGATCAAGGGCAAGAACAGTGGTCAGGCAGGGTCCAGCGCCTTAGGCAGCCGAAGACGATGCAACGCATCAGTAGTGTGAAGGGTGTAGGAGTGTTGGGCATGCGCCCTGACCCCCCAACTACAAGAACACCGTACCGCATGGCAACAGGGTGAGACGACAGGGTTTCGCAGCAGTCCTGGAGGTTCCGTATGACGTGATTGTGCTGCGCTCACCCGCAGGATACCCCGGACCATGATCTTCTGCACGCTGCTGAGCCGCAGCCGCCCGCCCACAGCCGCGTCCCGCCGCGCCGCCGCCACGCCGCCCTCCGCCGCCGCCTTGGCCGCGGGCACCCTGTACGATATGTAGCCGCCATTAGTCATGGCGTCCTGTACGGCCTGCATGGCCAGCGCCAGGCGGTACATGCACATGCCGTCCACCGTACGCGCCAGGACCTGGCCGCGGAAGGAGGCCCACAGCAGCAGCTGCGCGCGGTGCTCGTGCAGCCGCCCGCACGGCAGAAAATCCTCCTGTACGGCAAAGTACGGGAACGTACGTCAAGGACTTCGGCCATGAGGAATGCATAAGAAAGCGAAGAAAAACTGGTTTTCAAGGCGGTAAAGCACCCTGCAAGGTGCAGATGGTACAACATGAGGGGGGAGGGCAAGACATCTACCAACGCACCAGCGTGTACGGCGGCTCGTCCTTAGCGAGGGGCACGATCGCACGGCAGCGCTCCATGAGGTTGCGGTACTCGTCCGGGAACTCGGACAGCAGGTACTGCAGCAGCTCGCTGGGCGCGCCGTCGTCGCTGCAGGGAACACCGGTTCGAGTTAGCAGCGGAGCACAGCACAGCGTTTTGAGGCTCAATCATGATTTTTTCCCGCTGCCCTGCTGCACGCTTCCATCGTAGCCTGCCCTGCTATCTGCAGGAGACTGCAGAGGCAACCGAGCACACCATGCCCGGCATCGGAGCGCACCTCTTGAACAGCACCTCGTCCTCCGCCAGGCTGCCCTCCAGCCCCTTGGCGCCCCCCGCCTCCAGCACACGCCGCGCGTCGGAACTGCTCATCGCGTACATGACCGTCTCCTGCATCGAACACAAGCGCCGAACACAGGGGACACGGTTAACCGTGTACCTTGCAATGCGCACACCCTAATTCGCCGCATCCCACGTTACAGCAGTGCCGGTGCCGCACCTGGTAGTGCGGGATGAGCGTGGTGACGGCGCGCATGGCCTCCACACGTGGCGGCGTGGGCAGGTCGGGGTTGCGCAGCCCCGCGCAGAAGTCTGCCAGCAGCGCCACCGCCTCCTGGTTGGAGGGCGCGGTGCCCTCGTCGGTGGGGCGCAGGATGGCCAGCAGCCAGGACGCGACCTGGGGGCCGGTTTGAGCGGGAGGAAACGCAGTGCTGGTTTGAGGGAGGGCGGCATGCATGGGGCGGGGCAGCAGGCGGGGCGTGGGTTAGCAGACGGGAAGCTATCTGATTGGGCCTTAGGGAAAGGGCTGTGGTGGCGGGCGGACGGTGGAGGATGAGGAGGGAGGGGTGAGGGAGGGCAGCACGAGCTGCGGGGAAGTACGGAGGGACATGTCGTGGTAAGACTGATTTGCTGGCGGCGTACCTTGGAGAAGTCCTCGTAGGAGGGCATGTGCTCGGCTCCCCACGCGGTGGCGTTGTACCTGTTGGTGGCCACCAGGGCGCTGAAGCCCGCGTCCAGGTGCGCCTTGACGGGCGGCTGGTGGAAGTGCTGCCGCACCACCACGCGGTTCATGATGACCGCCACGGACCAGGGCAGGTCGTGCATCTGCAGGCGCGAGGTGGCCGCACAAGGGGATGGGTGAGGAAGGACACGGCACACGCTGCCGGTAAACGGCTAACCCTTTTGTCACGGCGCCGCACGGCGTGGCCTGACAGGACTGCAAGCTTGCACTTGTAGAGTTGCAGGTGTAGCACGTGGATTATGTAAAGGTGGACTGACAGCCAAGCCGCCCACCTGCGTCATGCAGCGCGCCGTGCCGTGCAGCGCCATGCACAGCCGGTCGATGGCACGTGCCCGTGTCGCCACCGCCGCCTTGGCCGCCTTGCCGCCGGCCGCCTCCGCCACCGTCGCCGCGGTGTCCTTGTAGGCCTTACCAGCGTCCACCAGCGCGCGCACCAAGCCCGTCACCTGCACCAGCATACCACTAACTGATTAATTGACCGTACATACATATGGACATGTGAATCTCAAATGCAGCATCAATCATGGCCAGCGGGGCAATGCAATGCAGTGCAGCGCTCCTGGGCCGTTCCTCACGAGTCTCTCTGTTGCTCGCATGCGGACCTGTGCTGTATGTGTGGTTTGGTACAAGCTTCGGACAGCCCAGGGCAGCCAGGAACAGCCCGTGACACGTAAGGCCCACACGCCCGGAACGCACCTGCCCCAGCAGCTCCCTCCTTGCCATCAGCCGCGCGTGTGACATGGCCCGGATCGGCATGCCCTGGAACGCGTCCGGGTGGAAGTTGTCCTTGTGCAGGTCGGGGCAGTACGCGGCAGCCGCGGCCGCGGACGCAGCGCGCATCTTGGCGGGCGTGGTGGTGTCCGAAGAGGCGGAGCTGTCTTCGCGGCCCGGAGGGTCCTGGGCGTCGTGGCCGTGCGGGCTGTTGGCAGCGTTGTCGGGGGCCGCCGCTGAGCGCGGGATGGCGCCCACGGCCACCAGCAGGTGCATGAGGTACAGGTAGGCCTCCTCGCACACCTCGAGCTGCTCGGCGGTGCAGGAGGAGCTCATGACCATCTGCGGGATTTGGGCTGTGGGGCGGACAGGGAGAGCACGCAAAGGGCAAGCGAGCGAGGGGGATCAGGCACCGATCATTCTTCGCCGAATCGAGCTTCTGGCATCCCACTGGAGAGGCTTTTTTCAGCCCGGAAACGATGTCACAGGAAGCTGTTCCCTGATGCCGGCACACAGTGATGTCGGCACACACAGCCATTGCCACTCACCCACGTAGACCGCCACGGGCGGCAGGTAGGTCTCCCTTGGCGTGCGGCTGTTGGGCCCCATGCTCGCCGTGCGGCCCAGGCTGGACCCCCCGCGGCACCACGTGGCCATCATGCTGGCGGGCGACAGCGACACGGCGGTGAACGACAGCGCGGCGGCCTCGCGGTCGTTGAGCAGGTCGCGGCCGCGCAGGGACTTGACGATGGCGTTCCAGAAGGGCGCCGTCACGGCCAGCGTCTCCTGCAGGCGGGGGCGTGGGGGCGGCCGTGAGCAGCGGGGAGTTGCAGGCAGGCAAGCTGGGCTCTGTACAGCGCAAGAGGTTGAGCGGTAGGGTGAACGTAGCGGCACTTGCACCCCAGGCCCGCCCGTCCCGCCCCACCTCCCGCGCCTCCCAGCTCTTGGGCATGTCGGTCTGCGGCGGCGGCAGGCAGCCCGCCCAGCGCAGCAGCCCTGTGAGGGTGCTCCACGGCAGCAGCACCACCGCGCCCGCGACGCGGAAGGTGGCGGACAGCGTGCGCAGTGCCCAGGAGCGGCCGGGCCCGCCAGTGACGTCCTCGCTGCACACAGATTGTACAAGTCATGGTACAGATAGGTTACACCGGCGCAAATAGCGGCCACGGTCAGAAGCAACAGTCCAGGTGGCTGCTGGGTGCACGCAAGGTTCAAGGGTACATACGCCTCGGAGAACAGCACGGCCACTGAGCGAAAGCACGCCGGAGCGCCACGCTACTCACGTGGTGAGCAGCTTGCTGCGCATGAGTGCCTGCAGGCCGTGGAAGCCCGCGCGCATGTGCGCCCAGTGGCGCACCGCGCCGATGCCCTGCCGCACGCCCTGCAGCGCGCCCCACACGGCGCCCGCCACGCTGTACGCCACGCCGCTGGACACAAGGCTCAGCAGGAACAGCACAATGACCTGCATGGGTACAAACACGCACACCGGTAGGCAGGCTAATTGGCCACCTGTTTGCAGGGTGCTTGCCCAAAACTCCTTTCTGAATCAACGTGCACCCAGGACAGCATTGCCCATTGCTGTCGTACACCTGCTGGGGTTTGTTCTCATTCGCAGCTTGGTGCGTTGGAGGGAGGCACGGCTACGTAACCCCGTGCGCCCTGCCTCAAACATTAGCTAAGCCCCACCTGCGCTGCGGCCATGTATGGGTCCAGCTCCACGGTGAAGTCGCGCGTCCAGCCCTTCGGCCACCAGGCCCAGCCGATGCTGAAGCGCCAGCCCAGCTTGTCGGTGTCCAGGATCTCGCGCAGCCGCGGACCCGCGGGTCGCACCAACACAAAGTAGTCGATGACGAACTTGATGCCCAGCGTGGCGCCCCACAGCACCGCGTTGCCCAGCAGGTACACCAGGCCTGGGCGGTTGGGGTGGTTGGTGGTTGGTGGCATTAAACCGCCTGATGCGACGGAACGGCTGGGGCGTTCTGCGGTGATGCTAAACACGCAAGCGAGGCAGGCGTACGGCGAAGGGTTCATCGTTGGGCGGTTGCGAGGCGGCGCGGAGAGGCGTGTGGCAACGGCATGACTAAGGAAGAGTTCTGGGACGGCGGGCGCCCACCTGTGCGCAGATTGGCGGCGGGATCGTACAGAGGGGAGGCGGCGGAGGCGGCGGACGTCGTACCGCTGCCGGGCATGTTGCGCATTATAACTTCGTACAGGTGGGAGCGCGCGTAGCCGCCAAAGTTCAGCTGCCTGTGGGGTTCAGGGCCGGTGGTGGCAAGCTAGCTCAAGCAAGCTAGATGCTGATGCCTGCTGATGCTGACCACGGCGTCTATCCTTATACTTCGCATGCGGCCACTTTCCAGCGGGGGTTGCCAGGACGGCTTCGCAAGATTACCATAGCGTACCTGTACAGCAGCTCGTAGAGGAACAGCGCCCCGAAGTACACCACGGCGATCCACCAGTAGCACGAGCGGCTCCACAGCAGGTCCTGGCAGGTCACGCCGTAGAGGTCGTGGTTGGGCCACACGATGTAGGCGATGTAGATGCCCGCGGCCAGCAGCGCCCAGCACACCACCAGCAGGCACAGCTGCAGGAGCCACCACAGCACGCCGTAGGTGCTGGAGGGCGCCTTGGGCCCAGCCGCCCGGCCTGCATGCCGCACAGGGGTGAAGGGGCCAAGGGCACAAATGCGTTACAGCCGACAGTCAGCAGCTAGCAAGACGACGTGGCACCTGATACATTCCTGACATTCGCCGCCCCTTTCTCCTGGCCGGCCAATGGGGAGGTGCGCGCTCCAGTTCCACCAGCTGCGGCCGTCCCAGCAAGGCTCTACTCACCCTTTGCTGTGTCGTAGAACGGAATGCGCACGCCGTTGCGGCGCATGTTGCTGCCTGTGGCCATGACCGCCTGCATGGTCCACAGCAGGCAGTTGGAGCCCCAGTGCAGCACGGCGGCGGAGGCGACCCACGGCATGAAGGCCTCGTCCGTGGCCCAGGACTGCGGGTGGGTGGATGGGGTGGGAGCGAGAGAGTGTATGGGTTCAGTAAGGCGTACAGGCAACGCACCAGTTCAAACCAGGTGGTCACAACCCTGGGCTTTGGCAAGGTACTGCAACACCAGGGGCTCTCGCTGCCCTCAAACCCTCCCCGATGGCGTTATTGTATCGCTTAAGCGCCGGTGCCCTTGACCCCGTACCCAGGCGCGCTGCAGCCCCGCCCGGCCTGTGCCACTCACCCACACGCACAGCACGTAGAACCACACCAGCTGGAACTGGTACACCCGCGCGAAGGCGATGAGCGGCATGGCCAGCGAGCGGTGCTCCACGAACGTCTTGCGCAGCACGTGCCGCGCCCACCAGTCGGCGGCGGCGTTGGCGCGGCGCAGCGACAGCAGCTCCGCGCCCGTGGCGGGGGACACCGCCAGCGCGGCGGCCAGCGCCTGACGGGGGAGAACTTTGTTATACACTGAAGAGATACGGAACGAACGGCACGGCTTCGTGTTTAGCCTAGCAAACTTGTGTACTACTTTGATACACCCTGTCAGAAAGGGAAGTCCCCGAAGGGCAGCAGCAATAGCAATAACAGGGAACAGCGCAGGACGCACCTGGGCCGCCTGCTCCGCCGTGGGGTTGGGCGCCTCCTCGTCGCCGCGCGCCGCCGCCATCAGCTGCCGCCGCGACAGCTCCACCTTCACCGCGGCGGCCTGCTGGCCGGGGCCGATGCTCTTGCCGCTGCCGGCGCCGGCGGGGGGCTGCGGGCCGTTGATGAGGCGCAGCAGCTGGGCGCGGTAGTGCGCCATGTCGCCCTGCCAGGGGATGCGCGCGTGGCCCGAGGGCGTGACGTCGCCTGCGGGGGTGGGGGCGGGAGGGGTACCAGGACTTCCGTGTCAAGGACGCGGCGGGCCAGCGCCAGGCGAGCATATGCCACATGTATCAGGTATCAGGTGCAGAGGACGGTGCGTTTAGCGGGATAGCTACATGAGAGCGTTGGGAGGCGACACATTAGACGCAGGTGAAGCGCTGGGTGCCGTACTACCGGCACCCAGCGTGTGGGCTCACCGAGGGCTAGCAGCCGGGACCAGTAGAGCTCCACATCGTGGGCGGCGGCACGTGGCATGATCTGCACGCCTGGGCTGCCCGGCCCACCCTGCGGCCGATCCTGCAGGCTCTGCCGCAGCCCGTGCGGGTGCTGCAGCTGAGGCGGGTGCGGGTGCTGGTGCTGCTTCTTCAGGCCTGCCTTCTCGGAGCCAGAGCCCATGGACAGCGTGGAGGCCGTTGCCCAGGGGAGGGCCTTCAGAGCCGCCGCCACAACATCCGGGTGCGCCATGCTCTCTGTCACGTCATCGTACGACATGCGCACGGCAGACTCCAGGCCCTGGCGGCGCGCCTGGCCCAGCTCAAAGATCTGCTCAGACATGAACAGGAAGAGCGGCTGTACGACACGGGTAAGGAACACCGAGCCCTGGACTGCGGCCGGCCGGGGGGAACCAGGGCAGTCGTCGTCGTCATCGCCGTACGACAGGGATGAGTCAACAGCAGCCTCGTTGGGGCAGAGCAGCAGCAGAAGATCCCGGTAGCTGTAGACAGCGACCCGTGGGTCAAAGGGAGCCGCCATGGGGTTGCTGCTCATGATTGTGATGCCGTACGCGGGCTGGTGCGCCTGGCGGGTGGGGTACCGCTGGCCGGCCGGCAGCGGTGCCGCCGCAGCGGCGGCCACGGCGGCCGTTGGGGCGGCAAAGGCGCTCCCGCCGTTGGGCCGAGGACCGACGCCGGTGGCGATGCTGCTGCCGTACGCCGTCGACACCGTGCTGAAACCAGTAGTAGTGGTGGGGGCAGCGGCGTCTGGGGCGCGTAGCGGCAGGGCTGTGGAGGCGTCCGTTGCCAGGCCCATGCGCCGCCGGCCACCTCGGCCAGCGGCAGAGGCAGCCATCGCGTCTGATAGCTTCGCGCTGGCGTTGAGCGCAGCCTCCGGGTTGGCAGAGAGGGATGTGGACGAGGTGGTCCCGCTGATGCCGCTGCTGCTGCCGGCGCCGCCGGCCGCCGCCCCCGACGCCGCCAGGTGGCTCCTGGGCGACGGCGGCGAGGAGGAGGCGGACCCGTCTGCCAGCACCGTGATCTGAAGGGACTTGCCACCGGGCAGCTGGTCGCCGTACGGGCGATCCGTGTCGTCGCTGTGCGGCTGCGCAACGGTGGTGGCGCAGGAGGAGCGCACGTCGGGGTCTCCCTTGGTGCCATCGCCGTCAAAGGCGAGCTTGAGCGTGGCCTCCCCTGTCAGGCCCGCGGCGTCCGTGCCCTGCGGCACCAGCGGCGCCAGCGCCTGGCGGAACTGTGTGTGCAGCGCGATGACGGCGTGCTGCAGCCCCGGGCCCAGCTCCCTCAGCCACGGCTGGTGCGGCAGGGCGGCCAGCGCGTCCCGGTGCAGCAGCAGGTGGCCCACCACCTAGGGGGGCAGCACCAGAGGTGGCAGGTAAGCGCCAACAATCTCAAGGTCTAAACTGACGTACGGTAGTTCCGGTGGATGTGCTGCTGCATGCAGCTGTCTCGTCATCATGGGAGGCAGCGGAGACAGCATCAGTCGCATGACGGCAGCGAGCCCTGATGCAGTGGTGGCTGTGCAGGCGTGCGCCCACCTGCTTAACCTGCCAGCTGCGCTGCGCGCAGTAGAAGATGAACCACATCATCTCGGGCGTGTGCCGCAGGTTGGCGGCCTCCGTGTACACCAGCCAGTACAGCGCCAGGTCCTGCGGGCGGGTGAGCGAGCGGTTGTTGGTCAGCCTCAACGGGCACTGTGTGCCATGCCAGGCCATGATGTACACACAAGTCCAATGCATGCTGTACGGCGTCGCCATGACTGCTTAGACGGAAGGAAGTCCAAAATGAGATATCGGCGTATCGTCGTGCCACGTCAGCATGGAAGTACACGGACGGAGCAGCACTTGAGCGGCGCCCTGTGCTGTTGCAAGGTGCCGGGTGTTGCGCTTAGTGGTGCTGCGTACCATAAGGTCCGTGTGCAGCGTGTCTGCGTCTGGCAGTTGCCGTATAGGCCGGGGCGACCACTTGAGGCGCACGGCCTTGAGCCACGTGGCGTACGGCTGGAACACGGTGCGGTGCAGCTCCCGGGCGGCGCACGCCAGGGCTGCCGTGGCGGGCGACAGCTCCGGGGCGGCTGTGGTAGAGATGCGGAAGCGTAAAAGGAGCGGTAATAAGAACAGGGTGTCCGTTTGTTCAGCTAGTGGAGTTTTGTGATAACGGGGGCGGATTGATTGGGAGCAGTGCACGCTGGCGCTACGACCATGGCCTCAGCTGCGCACAGGTGCATGCCACACCAGCAGTGTCACAACGCTGGTGTATGCGCCTTGTTCCCCGAGTTTGCCTCGCGAGGATACCGAACCTATGCACTGTCATGGAGCTGCACGGCAGCGCTCGTGCAATGGCGAGCCCATGACCACACCTGTGATGTGGAGCCGGCTGGCGACATCCCTCAAGGCCGCCGTCAGGGTGTGGGTGGCTATGAAGACCGTGCTGGGGTGCCAGACTGTCGCAGCCCCATACGCCTAACAAGCAATACGGGCACAAATAATGTTTTTTGAGTATAAGGTTTCATTCAGCTGTCACCAACAGTGCGCGCGACATGAAGCGTTCCCTAGAACTCTCTGGCGATTTCTGAGCCCGAGGCAAAGCAGTCGGCACACTGGCATCGGCGTTCAATTCTTTACCTTTGGCGCCTTAGGAGTAAACGTTTGGAAGCCAAGTTGGACACCGATGGCTAAGCAATACTGCGCAGAGGCCACGAAAGGGTTTTTCGGTCGGTGCTCGGGTCGGAAGTTGGTGAAGTGACCCGCGGGCGGAGTCCCCTAGGCAAGGCGATGCAGCCGCATAGCAACATCGCAGCGTTTCACAATCATCGTTGAAAGCATTGCGGCCTCACCGTGGCAACAGTATCATCCCAATCAGCGTTGCCCCCCTCTCGCGCCTCCATGGCCACTTCGTCTCCTCCCATACCGTCGGGTATGCACCAACAGAACGCTTATGGTAACATATTTGCTGATAGTTAGTGTTAAGTTATACCTGAAACTCTAGTAGACCTATAGACTGAGGTAGAGGCTTTAACTAACAACGTGTCGGGTTTTTTGAGCTCGAGTGCAATCAGCTCGCTGGGCTGGCGCAGGATCCAACGGCGACGAGGTAGAGCTTTCGCATAAATAAAATTGTTTGAAATTTTCGTCGTAGCTCCATCAAGGCTGTCCTGAAAATCCTTTTGGGCCAAAGGCGGGCAACTCAGGGCAACTTCCGTACGGCCAGAGAAGGTGGGTGATTTGCGCGGAAGCGGCTGCACTTGCCAGCGAAACATGACTGATAGCAACTGGTAGTTGTACCTCCTTGATGCATAGTACAGCCTCTAGGCGAAGACTTCGTCGGCGTCTACTTGCATGCAAGTGTAGCTCGACAACCCATGCCTTGAGTACAGGACACGGCCATGCAGAGTTCGGCTGCCATGCCATACGTCATACTGAAGCCGCTTTTGAGGCTAGAAGGCGATGAGACGCGGCGCGTCGTGTCTGCTAGTTGCTCTGGCTGGTTGCCGCGTAAGTCGTCTTTGACTTTATCATTTTTATGTCCAGTATGTGTTCATTATGGTGGGACTGTAGCGGTTAACTTGGGGTAAGGTAGCAGCCGTTCGTGTCTGTCTGGTTTCTGCCGGGTAGCCGCGCCCGGTATCGCCAGTGCCGACAGCTAAGCGCAAGCGCTGTGTGCAAACATACCAGTTGCAAACGGCAAGGCAGCCATATTGTTGCAGTATTGAGCGCGTGAGCTTGAGTAGTTGGAGTTTGAAATGGTGGACTGTCAGTGCGAAGGTAGGCACGAAGGTAGGGCAGGGGGCCAGGGGACGAGGCGGAGCTGCATGCAGAAGCAGTAATGCGCCAATATGACAGGCGCCCCTTGCGCTCGCCAGTTCTAAGCACTTTGCTCTCTTGGTGCACAGGTGGGGCCTCTCTATTCAAGTTGCGGTGCACGCTGGTAGCATGGCCAGGGTGTGGCCAGACCCTTTGTGCTACCTCGGTAAGAACAACCCGACGCGGACGCAAGTACTCTTGCTGCCAACAAGCAGCAACAACCTGCACCTGGCTGCACATCCCTAGTTCCCGGTGGGCGGTCTCGCAGTGGGCACATCCTAGGCCAGCCCCTGCCCCAGGCAGCAGAGGACCGCCCTCATCGGTAATCCCCTCGCTGCCATGCCTCGTCGAGGCAAGTCGAGCCGCCGCCGAGCAACCCCATGGCGCTTCCCGGTAGAAGTCCATCTCCAACTAGCATCCTTCCAAGCGCGTTGTCATCGCGATTGCGTCGTTAGTATAACCATAGGCATAGATTGCCGAGTCGTTCCACTCAGCCGGGGAGTGCTCCAGGGCAGCAGCGGAAAGTAACATCCCGTGCCACAGCCGCGGACTGAGGCGTAACACACCCGCCACCAAGGCCATGCACCATTTGGCGCTGTCGAGGATGTGCCCATGGGGCACTTGTTACATGTGGGGTCGCATGGGCCATAAGGCCTGCAGTAGGGCACAATGGGGGCACATTCGTGCCAGGTGTCCCCAGGTGTCTACCTTTCCCGAGTTGATCCACGGAACCTGGCTACTGAGCCCTGCCGGCTACCGCTACAAATGCACCTACATCCTATTGCAGCACGTGCCCCAACACGAGAGAAAGCATGTATCTATTTGCTCCTTACCGCACACGCGCATTGAGGTCAGCTTTCGCGGTGTTGTGCGGCCCTGCCTCACCGCCCATCAGGCATCAGCCCACCGCTAACCTGCACACACGTTCAGCAACCCGAACCACTCAACGCCTTGAGACGGGGTCTCCCTTCCACCAATCTCACAACATGCATGCAGTATCCGCATCTGAGGTCCTGTCGTTCCCCTTACTCTACAGCAAGCAGGGACGACAGCGAGCAACCAATCCCACTTAAGTGCCACGCCAGTGCTGCCTGAGACGCACGTGTGCACATGACCCCCCACAGTGGATGCTTCCTACCGCTGTTACACCTCCCCTAAGCCACGATAACCCGCCAACCTCCGCTCATCGTAACCCATCCTGCCTCACGTTGCCACGCCACGTGCTCAAATTCCCGGCAGCTCCGGCACCGCTGCGCACGTGGCGATGTGCGCCTTGAGCTCTGGCATGGTCTTGGCCGCCCGGCCGCAGGCGTGGCACCTGAAGGCCGCCCCCTCCAGCTCCCGCTCGCGCTCGGGGCTGACCAGCGCCACGCGGCCAGGCTCCCGCAGCTGCCGCTCCAGCTCATCAAAGGGGATGAAGAAGGCAGTGGTGAAGCTGCTCCAGTGCTTCTTGTGCTTGAGGCAGGGCGAGTCGAAGTCCTGCAGGGAGGGTTGTTAGTGGGGGTCGTCAAGACGGACGGGTGTGGTGCACGGGGAGGTCTGGGAGTGCTGGCGACAGCTATGGGCGCTGTAGCAGCACATACAGGTCAGTAAGACACGCAAGAGCATGTCGGCATTATTTGCTGCCTCTTTGCGCTCGAAGTGCTCCCCAACGGCACACTTCCTCGTGCTTCAAGCCGTGCCTGCCAGTGCCTGAGGCCCAGGACCCCCTCGTTGTGCCGCGGCACGACAACAGACCTCCTCCTCCTCTCCTCTTTACCCACAACGTACAGCGCCACCACATAACAATGTGCACAGAGTAGCAATGCACGCCATCAAACAGCACACCTGCGTGACCACGTGCATGTGCAAGGAGGGCACGGCGTGGAAGCCCAGCTTGAAGCGGCACAGGGAGGGGTCCTGCGGCAGGCACAGGCAGCACAAGCAGTTACCACAAGGTCCCCGGACCGGACTGAAGCACGGCGTCCGGCGCCGTGGAGTAGGGCAGGCTGCCGGCGTGCAGGGGCGCAAACGGCCAGCCACGGCGCAACGTCCCCCTCCATGCAGTGCGACTATCCTCATGTCGCCCCCGCCAGCGCGCCCCCACCGGCCCCCGCAGCTCTGCAGTCCCGGGACTGCCACCCGCCAGCCCACCTCTGCCCTCCGCGCGCGCGCCCAGTCCTCCCCCATGCGCCGCATGTGGCTTAGCAGGCCCAGGTGCTGCGGGGCGCGCAGTTCGGCGATGGAGCGCAGCCCGGGGTCGCGCGCCACCACCAGCGCGTGGCAGCGCG
>VFQN01001365.1_pt1 | contig 41057 bp, 31 predicted proteins | sample 3512371 | NCBI WGS metagenome assembly VFQN01 (sample SAMN10412370, study PRJNA504923) | tailings metagenome | isolation source: Replicate 2 from Balatoc abandoned mine | place: Philippines: Itogon, Benguet | collected 2017-08-28 | reverse complement strand
CGCTGCTCGAGGCTGGCGCGTCGTGGGTCGATCAACGCGCGGCGCTGTGCGGCGTAGGCCTTCGACAGCAGGCCCGTCATGGGCACCTTCACCACGTCCGGGTCGCCGTAGTACCTGTCGCGATCGGCGTAGGCGAGCTTCATCGCTTCGGTCACCGTGTGGATGCCGTCGGCGCTGAGGTGCCCCATCGCGCGCAGGTCGAAGCCTTCGAGGAGGTTGAGCGTCTGCAGCAGCACCGGACTCTGGTTCCAGGGCCCGGCCTTGTGCACGGTGTAGCCGCGGTAGGTGACCGCGTATGGCTTCTCGATCTTGCCGCGGTAGCCGGCGAGGTCGGCTTCGGTGAGGATGCCGCCCGACTGTCGCACGGCCGAGGCGAGGCGACGCGCGAAGTCACCCGTATAGAAGGCGTTGCGTCCGGCAGCGATGGCGTCGGCGCGCGAGGCTCCGGCCTTCAGCGCGGCGGCCTCGGCTTCGACCAGCATGCGCAGCGTGCGCGCGAGATTGGGCTGGCGGAAGATCTCGCCCGCGCGCGTCACGCGCCCCTCCGGGTAGTAGGCGCGCATCGTGTCGCCATACGCCTCGTTGTTGCGCCGCTCGATCGCGAGATAGCGGGTGAGGAACTCGTACATCGGGAACCCGTCGGCGAGGCGGATGGCCGGGGCGAGCACCTCGCCGAGCGACTTCGTGCCGTAGTTGGCCAGGGCGATTGCGGCGGCATCCACCACGGCCGGCACCGTGGCCGCCAGCGGGCCGTTGGCGGGGATCGCGTCGCGCCCGGCGAAGAACGCCGGCGTTGCGGCCTGCGGCGCGGTGCCCTGGCCGTTGATCACGACCACCTCGCGCGTCTTCGCCAGGTAGATGACCATCGGCGCCTCGCCGCCCAGGCCGAAGTGCGAGATCTCGACCACGGCTGCCGCGAAGATCGACGCCACGCCGGCATCCACGGCGTTGCCGCCCTGTCCGATCAGCTCGACGCCCGCCTCGACGGTGTACGTGCGGCCTGCGGCGACGACGGCCTGCGTGCCGGGGAACTCGGGACGGAGGGACTGCGCGAGCGCCGGCATGGCGACGAGCCACGCCGCGGCGCACAGGAGGAGGAAACGGGGCATGCGGGAGTATGGATCACTGCCGCGATGCCGAATGCCGCGAATGCCGGGGAATGACCGAACCGTCCGCCGGGAGCCGTCCTACAGTCTGCCTCGCCTGAAGAACAGCTCAACGGCTGAACACCGGCTTTCCCGGCCCTGACTGTCGCTGAAGACGATGGTGCCATCGACACGCCCGACGAGCGTTTGTCCGAGATCCAGAGTCAACTCGCCGCCGACGAGGGCCGCATCGCCGGCGGGCGACTGCCCGCCAAGGGCCACACCGACATCACGCGGTGGCGAGATGCCGGTGCCTCGATCGCTCACGAAGCCGCGGATCCGTGCCCGACACGGTGTACCTGAACGCACTGACCGGAGCTGCCGTGAACCTGAGGACCAGCTCGCCTGACTGGTTCGACGAGAACATCCAGCCCTGTCCATCCTGTTGCAGCTCTCCGTCGGTGGTGACGTGTTTGCCCGCGGGCGGCAGCCCAAGAGGGTTGCATGGAGGGATGGGACCCGAGCTGAGGTCGAAGCCTTGCACGCTCAGGATATGGGGGCCGGCCTGGAGGCCAGCGGGCGACGGAAGGGGACTGGGACTGGCCAGAGTCGGCGCAGGAGCCGAGCTACTGCAGCCCCAGACCGAGCAGGCAAACAGGCCGCCGAACACACACGCTCGGACTCGAGTCATGGCTGCCTGCCGGTCGACTCTACGACGATCCTCCACGTGCGTCCAACGTCTCTGGACTCCCGTTACCGCAGCGAGTGCCACGGTGCAGCGGCCCCTCTCGAACGCCGTGCTGTCCGACATCGCAGCATTCCCGGCATTCCGGCATCGCAGCATTTCCACCCCTGTGCCGTACGATCGGCCCATGCTCGTGCTCTCGCACGTCGTGAAGCGCTACGGTGATCGCGTGGCCGTGGACGATCTCTCGCTGGAGGTCCGCCCCGGCGAGATCCTCGGCTTGCTCGGGCCCAACGGCGCGGGCAAGAGCACGACCATGCACGTGGCCGTGGGGTTGCTGCGGCCAGACCACGGCACGGTCGCCATCGGCGCCCACGGCGCCCCCGACAGGCCCGACGTCCGGCGTCGGCTCGGGCTGGCTCCCCAGAACCTCGCCGTGTACGACCTGTTGAGCGCGGAAGAGAATCTCCGCTTCTTCGCCCGCCTGTACCGCCTGGCCGGGACCGCACTCGAGGCGCGAGTCGAGGCCGCCCTCACCTTCGCGGGGCTCCAGGAGCGCCGCCGCGATCGTGTGGCGACGTACTCGGGTGGCATGAAGCGGCGCCTCAACATCGCCGCCGCCGTCCTGCACGAGCCGGAACTCGTGCTGCTCGACGAGCCCACCGTGGGTGTCGATCCCCAGTCGCGCAACGCCATCTTCGAGGCCATCGAACGGCTGCGCGCCGACGGCCGCACCCTCGTGTACAGCACCCACTACATGGAAGAGGCCGTGCGCCTGTGCGATCGCGTTGCCATCATCGACGGCGGACGCGTGCTCGCGCTCGACACGGTGCGAGGGCTGATTGCCGCGCACGGCGGGCCGCCTCGGCTGCTCGTGCGAGCCGGCGGCCGGGAAGTCGTGCGCGAGACGCCCGATCCGCTGGGCGAGCTGAACCGGATCGCCGCATCGACCCCCATCGAGTCGTTCCGTGTGGAGGAGCCCACGCTGGAGCAGGTGTTCCTCTCGCTCACCGGGCGCACGCTGCGCGACTGAGGCTGCCGATGTCACCCATCCTTGCTATCGCCCTCAAGGACCTGCGCACGTTCACGCGCCAGCGGGCGTCGCTCTTCTTCACGTTCGTCTGGCCGCTCATCGTCGCCGTGCTCTTCGGCGTGTTGTTCGGAGGGAGCAACAGACCCACCCCGCGGCTGCCCATCATGGTCGTGGACGAGGACGGCACGGAGGCATCGAAGGGCTTCGCGCAGCGACTCCTGACGCGCGACACGTTCGACGCCACGGCCGGTACGCGCCCCGAGGCGCTCGAGGCGGTGCGGCGGGGGACTCGCGCGGCCGCCGTCATCCTGAAGCCGGGGTTCGGCGAGGCGTCGGGGCGCCTCTTCTTCGGCGATCCGCCGGAGGTCGAGGTCTTCATCGATCCGAGTCGGCAGGCCGAGAAGGGGATGCTCGAGGGGCTGCTGATGCAGCAGGGCGCCGAACGGATGCAGGCGGTGCTGTCCGATCCGGCGGCCGGGCGCAAGAACATCCAGTCGACGCTCGAGGCCCTGCGCGGGAGCCAGCCCGGCGCGCTCCCGTCGCTCGAGACGTTCCTGGGCCAGCTCGACGCGTTCCTCGCGTCGCCGGACGCCGCGCAGGCCCCACAGGCCGGCAGCGGTTCCGACACGGGCGGCTTCACCCCGCTGCGCGTGACGATGCAGGACCTGCAGCGGCAGCGGACGGGCCCGCGCAACGGCTACGACGTGACGTTCCCCCAGGCGATGCTGTGGGCGGTCTTCGGTTGCGTGATGGCCTTCGGCACGACCTTCGTCTCGGAGCGGGTGCGCGGCACCCTCGTGCGGCTGCAGGTGGCACCGCTCTCGAAAGGCCAGGTGCTGGCCGGCAAGTCGCTCGCAGCCCTCCTGGCCATCGTGGGTGTCGAGGCCCTGCTGCTGATCCTCGGCGTCACCGCGTTCGGTCTCCGCCCCTCGTCCTGGGCGGGCCTGGCTGCCGCCATCGCGTGCACGGCGGCCGCCTTCGTGGGCATCATCCTGCTGCTGGCGTCGATGGCCCACACCGAGCACGGCATCGGCGGCATGGGACCGGCCGTGATGATGCCCATGTTCCTGCTCGGCGGCGCCATGATTCCCCTCATGCTGATGCCGCCGTGGCTGGCCGGCCTCAGCTACCTGAGCCCCGTGCGCTGGGCGATCCTGGCGCTCGAGGGCGCCATCTGGCGCGACTTCTCGGCAACGGAGATGGTCGTTCCGTGCGCCATCCTCCTCGCCGTCGCCGCCACGGCCTTCATCGTCGGCGCGAAGCGGCAGGAAGGGGACTGAGTAGCGCTTCGCAGGTTGGCGGCGATAATGCAATTCCTGAAATTCTGAAATTCTGAAATTCTGCAATTCCCTGAAGTTCCCGGAGTCCCCAACATGTCCGTCACCGACAAGGGTTACGCCCATCCAGAGGCCCTGGTCTCCACCGAGTGGGTGGCTGCTCACCTGCAGGACCCCGCCGTGCGTCTCGTCGAGTCCAACGAGGACCCGCTCGTCTATCCGTCTGGCCACATCCCCGGCGCCGTGCAGGTGGACTGGACCAACGACCTCAACGACCCGATCCGGCGCGACTACATCGCCACCGAGGCGTTCGCGTCGTTGATGTCGCGGCTCGGCATCACGCCGGACACGACGGTCGTCTTCTATGGCGACCGCAACAACTGGTGGGCCTGCTACTCGTTCTGGGTCTTCCAGTTGTTCGGCCACACCAACGCACGCATCCTCGACGGTGGCCGGTTGAAGTGGGAGAAGGAGGGCCGTCCGCTGACGCGCGAGGTGCCGAGCTACGCGCCGACGACCTATCCCGTGCCTTCGGGCCGCACCGACGCCGACCACCGGGCCTTCCGCGAACGCGTGCTGGCGCACAGCGAGGCGGGCGGGCAGCTCGTGGACGTGCGTTCGCCCGACGAGTTCACGGGCGCGAAGCTGCACATGCCCGAGTACCCGAACGAGGGCGCGCTGCGTGGGGGCCACATCCCGGGCGCAAAGAGCGTGCCCTGGGCGCGGGCGATCAATCCCGAGGACGGCACCTTCAAGCCGGCCGATCAGCTGAAGGCCATCTACCTCGAGGAGAAGAAGCTCGACCCGTCGAAGGAGACGATTGCCTACTGTCGCATCGGCGAGCGCAGCAGCCACACCTGGTTCACGCTGAAGTATCTGCTCGGGTTCGAGAACATCCGCAATTACGACGGCAGCTGGACCGAATGGGGGAACCTCGTGGGGGTTCCGGTGGAAAAGGGGCCAGAACGCCTGACGCCTGACGCCTGATGCCTGGTCGTGGTGGTAGGGACGGCTCTCCGAGCCGTCCGCCAGACGCGGCGGGACCTCACGGGCTGGGACAGCCCGCACTCACGTGAGGCCGGGTGGTGGAAGGATGACGACGCAAGAGAAGCTCGACGAATTGCAGGAGACGCTGGACATGTTCAGCGACCCGGGCAGCAGGGCCGACCTGCTGATCGGGTTCTCGGACAAGTTCAGGGAGGTGCCGCCGGAGATCGCGACACGGCCGTTTCCCAAGAGCCATCAGGTGCCGCAGTGCGAGTCGGAGGCCTACGTGTGGGTGGATCTCACGCCCGATCGTCGGCTCACGCTGCACTTCGCGGTCGAGAACCCGAGCGGCATCTCGGCGCGTGCGCTCGCCGTGATCCTCCAGCAGGTCTACTCCGGGCAACCCGCCGAGGACGTCCTCTCGCTCGACCCCGGCATCGTCGAGCGCGTGTTCCGCCAGAACATCTCGATGGGCAAGGGCCTCGGCCTCAAGTCGATGGTGCTGGCGGTGCAGGCGCTCACGCGCGCGGCGTTGAAGGCGCAGGCATGAACAGGCGCGCGCTCGTCGCGGTCGGCATCGCCGTTGTCGCCAGCGTGGGGTTGGTGGCGGGTGGCACGAACACAGGGCGGACGGCCGGCTTGCCACGAGCGGAGTCGAGGGGGACGGATCTCCGACGGACGGCCGGGCCAGAGTCGCGACGGACGGCTGAGCCAGCCGTCCCTACCCAACGTGGGGTGAAGCCGAACGTCCTGTTCATCGTCACCGACGACCAGGCGGAGTGGACGCTCGGCGCCTACGGGAACACCGAGAGCCGCACCCCGACGCTCGATCGACTGGCGCGCGACGGCGTGCGCTTCGCCAACACGTTCACGCCGTCGCCGGTGTGCTCGCCCAGTCGCGCGACGATCCTCGCCGGTCGCTATGGCACCGAGGTCGGCATCACCGACTGGATCTCGCCGGCCGAGAACGAGGCGGGCTACGGCCTGCCGCCCGAGACGACCACGTGGGCCGAGGCGCTCCAGCGCGCCGGGTACCGCACCGGCCTGGTCGGCAAGTGGCATCTCGGGGCGCAGCCGCAGTTCCATCCGACGCGACACGGTTACGGTCACTTCCTCGGGTTCCTGGCCGGCGGCACCACGCCGATGAACCCGCGCCTCGAAGAGAACGGCACGGTGCGCGAGTTCCCGGGGGCCGAGCCCGACATCCTGGCCGACGCGGCGATCGCGTTCCTGCGCCAGCAGGATGCACGTCCCTTCGCGCTGTCGCTGCACTTCCGCGCCCCCCACCTGCCGTACGGCCCGGTGCCCGAGCAGGACATCGCGCCGTTCCGCGAGGCGGCCGTCACCATCCCGGTGTTCCCTGGTCTCGACCAGGCACAGGTCCGCCAGTGGACGCGCGAGTACTACGCGAGCGTCCACGCCATCGACCGCAACGTCGGGCGCGTGCTCGACGCGCTCACGGGCGCTGGCCTCGACGACTCGACCATCGTGATCTTCACGAGCGACCACGGCTACAACATCGGGCACCACGGCCTGCACACCAAGGGCAACGGCACGTGGGTGGTGGGCGGCGTCAACGGGCCGACGATGCCGAACATGTTCGACACGTCGTTGCGTCCGCCGCTCGTCGTGCGGGGACCGGGGATCGCTCGCGGGCACGTCGCGCAGGAGATGGTGACCTTCGAGGACTTCTACCCGACGCTGCTCTCGTTGACGGGCGTGCCGATGCCGGCCGATGCCCCTCGGCACGGGCGCGACCTGTCGCCGCTGTTGCGGGCCGAGACCCCCGCTGCGTGGCGCGACGCGGTCTTCGGCCAGTACGACATCCATCACTACGCCATCGCGCACCTGCGGATGATCCGTACCACCGACTGGAAACTGGTGCGGTCCTATGGCACCAGCACGAAGGATCAGTTGTTCGACCTGCGCGCCGATCCCGGCGAGTTGAAGAACCTCTGGAACGCACCGGAACAGCGCGAGCGTCGCCGGGCCCTCGAGACCCGGCTGCGTCAGTGGATGCGATCGATCGACGACCCGGTGCTGAAGGAGACGGCGCTCCTGTATCGGGAAGCGCACTGAGAATTGCAGAATTTCGGAATTTCGGAATTTCGGAATTTCGGAACCGCCGCCAACCGTCGAGACAGTACTGAAGGTGATGAAATTTTGAAATTCCTGCAATTCTGCAATTCCGTGACCCGTCACGGCATCGCGATGCCGAGCACGGCGGTGAGGAACGCCCACCGGTCGGCGGCCTCCTCGATCTGCTTGCTCGTGGGCTTGCCGGCGCCGTGGCCGGCCTTGGTGTCGATGCGGATCAGCACCGGCTGAGGTCCCTTGTGCGCGGCCTGCAGGGCCGCGGCGAACTTGAAGCTGTGTGCGGGCACGACGCGGTCGTCGTGGTCGGCCGTGGTGACCATGGTCGCGGGGTACGCCGTGCCGGGCTTCAGGTTGTGCAGCGGCGAGTACTTGTAGAGGACGTCGAAGCCCTCCTTCGTCTCGGAGCTGCCGTAGTCGGACTTCCACGCCCAGCCGATCGTGAACAGGTGGAAGCGCAGCATGTCCATCACGCCCACGGCCGGCAGCGCGGCGCCGAACAGGTCGGGCCGCTGCGTCATCGCCGCGCCGACCAGCAATCCGCCATTGCTGCCGCCGCCGATGGCCAGTTTCGGCGTGGACGTGTACTTCTCGGCAATCAGGTACTCGGCGGCCGCGATGAAGTCGTCGAACACGTTCTGCTTGTTCTTCAGGCGTCCGGCGTCGTGCCAGGCCTTGCCGTACTCGCCACCGCCGCGCAGGTTCGCCAGGGCGTAGACACCGCCCATCTCCATCCACGCCAGGTTGGCCGGCGAGAAGCGTGGCGTCTCCGAGACATCGAAGCCCCCGTAGCCGTACAGGTACGTGGGGTTGACGCCGCTGCGCTGCAGGCCCTTCCTGTAGGACAGGAACATCGGGATGCGCGTGCCGTCCTTCGACGGGTAGAACACCTGCACCGTCTCGTACTGCGCGGGGTCGAAGGCGACCTTCGGCCGCCGGAAGACGGTGCTGCTGCCGCTCGCGACGTCGAGGCGGAACACCGTGGTCGGATACGCGAACGACGCGAAGGTGTAGAAGCCCTCGGGCTGTTCGCGGCGGCCGGTGAACTGCACGGCGCCGATCGTCGGCAGCGCCACCTCGTGCTGCTGCCGGCCGTCGAGCCCGTAGATGCGCAGGCGGTTCTGCGCGTCGATCTGCCAGGTGGCCACGAAGCGATCGCCGGCCATCGTCACCTCGTCGAGCACGTCGCGGTTCGGCCCTTCGGCGATGAGGGCCTTCCAGGCGGCGGGTGATGGCTGGCCCAGCGTGATGGCGACGAGGCGCCTGCGTGGCGCGCCCTGGTTGGTGAGCACGTAGAACGTCGGGCCGTCGTTGCCGACAACCGTGTACGACGCGTCGAAGGCGTCGAGAAACGGCTCGATGCGGGCGTCGGGCTTCGACAGGTCCTTCACGAAGATCCGGTTCTTCGGCTCGGTGCCTTCGCTCTGATACACGAGCAGGTAACGTCCGTCGTTGGTGACGTCGCCCTGGAACATCCAGTCCGGCTGATCGGCGCGCTCGTAGGTGAGCACGTCGGCGTCCTGGGCCGTGCCGAGCCTGTGGAAGTAGAGCTTCTGGTTCCTGTTGACGCCCGTGAGCGCCTCACCCGGCTTCGGGGCGTCGTAGCGGCCGTAGAAGAACCCCGATCCGTCCTTCAGCCACGCAGCCGACGAGAACTTCGACCAGCGGATCTCGTCGGGGAGATCGCGGCCCGTGGGCACCTCCCTGACCTTCCAGCGAATCCAGTCCGACCCGCTCTCGGCCAGCGAGTAGGCCATGTAGCGGCCATCGTCGGACGCCGCCGTCGAACCCACGGCCACCGTGCCGTCGGGCGACAGCGTATTGGGGTCGAGCAGGACCTCGGGCGGGGCGTCGAGGCTGGACGCACGGTAGTACACCGCCTGGTTCTGCAGGCCGTCGTTCCGGGTGAACACGTAGTGGTTTCCGCGCTTGCGCGGCAACCCGTAGCGCTCGTAGTTCCAGAGCGTGGTCAGGCGCTCGCGGATGGCGTCGCGCCCCGGGATCTTCGACAGGTAACCGAAGGTCACGGCGTTCTGGGCCTCGACCCACGCCCTGGTCTCGGCCGAGTTGTCGTCCTCCAGCCAGCGGTACGGGTCGGCCACCTTCGTGCCGAAGTAGTCGTCCACCTGATCCGCCTTGCGGGTCTCGGGGTAGGCGGCGGGTGCAGTTGGTGCGGATGGCTGGGGCCCGGCCGGAGTGGCACACGCGGCAAACAGCGGAGCGGTCATGAGCAGTGGGAGCAGGTATCGCATGAGCGGAAGTCCAGCCTTCCTTGATAGCACACCGCCGACCTGAAGGTCGGCGCGGGAGGAGCCCTCAGGTCGCGACGCGAGGGGGTCTCGTCGATGCCTCTCGGCCGCCAGGCGCGAAGCCGACGGTTGCGCCCCGCTCATCCGGCAGATACGCTGCACGCGGCAGGCGACCACTACGCCCGTCCCTCTTCCAGGAGTTGCCCGTGTCCCTCCGTCTGTCTCTCGTCCCGGCGCTGGCCATGGTGCTGGCCGCCGCCACCGTCGCCTCGGCGCAATCGGCGCCGGGCGGCAAGCTCAGCATCATCATGTTCGGGGCACACCCCGACGACTGCGACATCCGATCGGCCGGCACGGCCGCCAAGTGGATCGCGGCCGGCCACAAGGTGCGCTTCGTGGCCGTGACCAACGGCGACGCCGGCCACCACGAGATGGGCGGCGGCATCCTGGCCGCCCGACGCCGCGCCGAGGCCCAGGAAGTGGGCCGCCGGCTCGGACTCGAGTACGTCGTGCTCGACAACCACGACGGCGAACTCGTGCCCTCGCTGCAGGTACGCGAGCAGATCATCGCGCAGATCCGCGAGGTGAAGGCCGACCTCGTGCTCGGGCCGCGGCCCAACGACTATCACCCCGACCACAGGTACACGGGCGTCCTGCTGCAGGACGCGGCCTTCATGGTGACCGTACCGAACATCCTCACGCACGTGCCGGCGCTCACCAAGAACCCGGTGTTCCTGTACTACCAGGACAACTTCCAGAAGCCCAACCCGTTCTCGCCCGACATCGTGGTGGACATCACCGACACGTTTGAAAAGAAGATCGACGCCCTCGACGCGCACGTGTCGCAGATGTACGAGTGGCTGCCGTGGCACTCCGGCAACCTCGACCAGGTACCCAAGGACGTCAAGGCCCGCCGTGAGTGGCTCAAGAAGACGCGCGGCAGTGCGCCCAACGCCACCGTGCGCGCGGCCCTCGAGAAGCAGTACGGCAAGGAGGCGGCCGCGAAGGTCCAGCAGGCCGAAGCATTCGAGATCTGCGAATACGGTCGTCGCCCCAACGCCGAGGAGATCAAGCGGCTGTTCCCGTTCCTGCCACAAGGCTCATAGCCGACGCCCATCGTCGGACCCACCCGTCCATCCCACCTGCGAGGCTGCCCGTTCGGCAGCCTCGTGTGGTTTGTGTACACTGCGTCGCATCCAGACTGTCACGCTTCGCGACTGCGCGAGGCTGAGGAGGTGCGCATGCGCCGGGTGCTCGCCCTCGTGCTGTTGGTCGCTGCCGCGGCATCGGTGCCGTTCGTCGTCGTCCTCGGCCGCGGTGCCGACGGCGGCGCCACGACCGCCGCGGTCGGCGACGTCGCCTGGCTCGTCGGCCACTGGGCAGGCACCACCGCACGTGGCCAGCACGTCGAGGAGATGTGGATGCCGGCGCGCGACGGGCACATGGCCGGGGTGTTCCGCTGGGAACGGGGCAACGGGCGCTGGCTGTTCGAGTTGCTCACCGTCGACGAGCGGCCCACCGGCCCGACGACGGGCGAACGGGTTCCGCTCACCATGCGCATCAAGCACTTCGACCGTCAGCTCAGGGGACAGGAGGAGAAGGCCGAGTCCACCACGCTGCACCTCGTCGAGCACACCGACAGTCGCGCCACGTTCGAGATGAAGGAGGGCGCGCGCGTGGTGCGCGTGGGCTACCAACGCCGCGGCCCCGACGCCCTGCTGGCGACGTTCGACGAAACCGAGCCCGGCAAGCCCCCGGTCCACATCGAGTTCCCCTACACGCGCGTGCGTTGAAAACCGGGTTCCGGGTACCGGGTACCGGGTGCCGGTTCCGGGTCCCGGGTACGGGAGGCGGGTTCCGCGCCCGCAGTTTCCCGAGCACCGGGTAGGGACGGCCGTCCCCTTCGACTGCGCTCAGGGCAAGCCGGCCGTCCGCGGGGCGCGGGGCCCGTCTGCGATGACGGCCGGCTGGGCCAGCCGGCCCTACCAGCCCCGCTTGCCCCTTCCCCCTTCCCCCTTCCCGCTACCCGCTACCCGATACCCGGTACCCGGTACCCGGTACCCGGTACCCGGTTCCGATAGATACTGCACCCACCCATGCCCGTCGCGCGTGCCGCCATCGAGCGAAGCCTCCGCTGGTCCGTTGCGCGGATCGTCGTGCCGTACGCGGTCTTCGCGGGCCTGTGGATCCTGCTCTCCGATCGCGCGCTCGACCGACTGTTCCCCGATCAGGCCAGCTACGCGGCGTACTCGACACTGAAGGGCCTCGGATTCGTCGCGGTCACGGCCGCCCTGCTGGCGCTGCTGCTGCGGATCGAGCTCTCGCGCCGCAACCGCGCCGAGCGCGCACTGCATCAGGCCACCCTGCAGCTGCAGCGGGCCCAGCAGATCGCGAACGTCGGCAGCTGGACGTGGGACATCCGCACCAATCGCGTCGAGTGGTCGGCGCAGATGTACCGGATCTTCGGCTTCGATCCGGCCGCCTTCTCCGGCGATCTGGCCGACGTGATCGCCAGGGGCATCCACCCCGACGACCGCGCGGCCGTCGAGCAGGCCAATCGCGACGTCGCCGAGGGGCGCGGTCCGACCACGCTCGAGTATCGCGTCCTGCGTCCCGATGGCTCGGTGCGGACCGTGCGCGCCGAGGGCGCCGACCTCGAGACCGACGACCATGGCCGTCCCCGACGCCTCTCGGGCATCGTGCAGGACATCACCGAACGCAAGCAGTGGGAGCAGCAACTGCTCCGGGCCCAGCGCACGGAGGTGGTGGGGGCGCTGGCCAGCGGCATCGCCCACGACCTGAACAACGTGCTGACGCCCGTCATGATGATCGCGCCCCTGCTGCGCGTGCGGGTCGTCGATGCCGACGACCGCGAGATGCTCGACACGCTCGAGCAGTGCGCCCAGCGCGGCACCGACATCATCCGCCAGCTGCTCACCTTCGCCCGCGGTGAACCCGGGGCGCGCGTGCGCCTCCCCATCCGTCACCTGCTGCGCGAGATGGACAAGATTGCCCGCGAGACGTTCCCGCGCAACATCACGCTGCGCATGGAGGCCCCGCGCGATCTCTGGGGTGTCGAAGGCGACGTCACGCAACTGCACCAGGTGCTGATGAACCTGTGCCTCAACGCGCGCGACGCCATGCCCCACGGCGGCCAGCTCACGCTCGCCGCCGCCAACGTGACGCTCGCCGCGCCGCAGGCCGCGGCCCTCGCGGCCCGGCCCGGTCAGTACGTGTGCCTGACCGTCGCCGATACGGGCGTCGGCATCGCAGCTGACGACCTCGAGCGCATCTTCGACCCCTTCTTCACGACGAAGGCCCCGGGCAAGGGCACCGGTCTCGGACTGTCGAGCGCGCTCGGCATCGTGCGCGGGCATGGCGGCTTCATCCGCGTGAACAGCGAGCCGGGGCGAGGCACCACCTTCGACGTGTACCTGCCGGCCGTGACGCCTGCAGACCGGATCGCGCCGGGTGACACGCCCGCCGGGGCCCACGGCGCGGGTGTGCTGGTGCTCGTCGTGGACGATGAGCCGAAGGTGCGCGAGGCCGTGGCGCAGACATTGACGACGGCTGGCTACGAGGTGTTGTCGGCGGCCAACGGCGCGGAGGCCATCGCCGCGTGCGACGTCCACAAGGGCGCCGTCGGTGTCGTGCTCACCGACCTGATGATGCCCGTGATGGACGGCGCGGCCCTCGTCGCCGAGCTCCGCGGACGTGGACTCGACGTGCCCATCGTCCTCATGTCCGGCGTGGACGAACTCGATGCGCGCGCGGCCCCGGTGGATGTCGCCACCACCGCGAAGCTCACCAAGCCCTTCACCCCACGCGATTTGCTCGACACCCTCGACCACGCCCTGCACCGGTAGGGACGGCTCTCCCCCTCGACGTCGCGCCCGGCGGACGGCCGGGACGGCCGTCCCTACCTTCCACGGAGCCGGACGACCGTACCTACCGATAGAATCGAGGGCGATGACCGTTGATCTGCGTGTGCGCGACCTCCTAGACCTCACTGGTCGCACCGCGATCGTCACGGGCGCCGGGGCGGGCATCGGCACGGGAATCGCGACGCGCCTGGCCGAAGCCGGAGCGCGTGTGGCCGTGCACTACCACCGGAGCGCCGACGGCGCGCACGCGGTCGTCGACCAGATTGCGCGGGCCGGGGGGACGGCGGTGGCGGTCGCTGCCGACCTGACGTCGGCCGAGCAGGTGGCCGCTCTCGTTGCCGAGGTCGGCACGCGACTCGGACCGCACGACATCCTCGTCAACAACGCGGGTACCTATCCGCTAGGCACCATCCTCGACATGTCGCCGCAGGACTGGCACGCGGTCATCCAGGCCAACCTGACGAGCGTGCATCTCACGACCCAGGCCTTCGCTCGAAGTGCTCGCGCGTCAGGCACCGGTGGGGCCATCGTGAACATCGCGTCCATCGAGGCGGTCGACGTCGCCCCGGCCCACAGCCACTACGCCGCGGCGAAGGCCGGCGTGGTGATGTACACCCGATCGTCGGCGCGCGAGCTCGGTCCGCTCGGCCTCCGCGTGAACGCCGTGTCTCCCGGCCTGATATGGCGCCCTGGCCTCGACGAGGCCTGGCCCGAGGGCGTGCGCGCCTACGAGGCGGCCGTACCGCTCGGCCGGTTGGGCCGCTTCGACGACGTGGCCGACGCGTGCCTGTTCCTGGCGTCGCCTGCTGCCCGCTGGATCACGGGCGCCGAGCTGCTCGTCGACGGAGGCGTGCTCACGAGCCGGGCGTATTGATGCCTAATGCCTAATGCCTGATGCATGGGGGCGCCATCGGGCACTCAATCTCATGACCGCAGACGATGTGATTCGCGAACTCGGGCTCGAGCCGCTGTCCGGGGAGGGTGGTTACTTCCGGCAGACGTGGGTGTCGGGCGACAGGCTCGGCGCGGGCGCCCTGGCGTCGCGCTACGGACGGGAGAAGCCGGCAGGTACGGCCATCTACTACCTCGTGACCGATGCCATGGACGGCTTCTCCGCGATGCACCGACTGCCGACCGACGAGGTGTATCACTTCTACCTGGGTGACCCGGTCGAACAGCTGTTGCTGCATCCCGACGGCGAGGCCCAGGTCGTCGTGCTCGGGCAGCACCTGGGAGCCGGCCAGCGCGTCCAGCACGTGGCGCCGGCGGGCGTGTGGCAGGGCACACGCCTCGTGCCGGGCGGCCGCTGGGCGCTCCTCGGCACGACGATGGCGCCGGGATTCGACGCGTCGGACTACGAGGCCGGATCACGCGACGCACTCATCGCGGCGTATCCGGACCAGCGCGAGCGCATCACGGCACTGGTGAGGTAGGGACGGACGGCGTCTCCTCACGGCGGAGGCGGACGGCCGGGACGGCCGTCCCCACCTGACCTAGCCGTGAATCGTCGCTTCGGCGAGCAGCTTCTTCAGGCGGTTGTCGGGTCCGCGGCTGGCCACGAGGCGGGTGCCGTCTCGCAGGATGACCGCGTACTCGCCGTGGAAGAGCGGCTGCAGTTCACGGATGCGATCGGCGTTGACGATGGTCGATCGGTGGATGCGGATGAACTGGCCCGCATCGAGCACCGACTCCATGCCCTTCATCGTCTCGCGCAGCAGGTGCGACTGTGCGCCCATGTGCAGGCGCACGTAGTTGCCCTCGGCCTCGATCCAGTCGATGTCGTCGACCTTCACGAAGAACACGCGACCCGACGACTTGACGACGATGCGCTGCTTCTCGCGCTGCTCGGCCGTGAGCGAAGCCACGAGCGTGCGCAGGCGGTCGCGGTCCACACCCGCATCGCCCTCGTCGCGACGCGCGATGGCCGTGCGCGCGCGCTGCAGCGCCAGCGCGAAGCGCTCGGCGTTGAAGGGCTTGAGCACGTAGTCGAGCGCGTGGACCTCGAACGCCTTGAGGGCGTACTGGTCGTAGGCGGTCACGAACACGATGTGCGGCAGCACCTCGCCTTCGAGGGCGCGCAGTACGCCGAAGCCGTCCACGCCGGGCATCTGGACGTCGAGGAACACCAGATCGGGGCGCTGCGCCCGGATCGCGTCGATGGCCTGCTGGCCGTCGCCATACTCGCCGACGACGGCCACGTCGTCGTGCATGCCCAGCATCATGCGCACGCGCTCGCGGGCGAGCGGTTCATCGTCGACGATCAGGGTCCGCAGGGTCATGCCGTAACTCCTTCGGTCGACGCGGCGCCTTCCGCGGCGTCGCCGAGTGGCAGGCGGAGCCGCACCACGGCACCGCCTTCGGGATGGTTGGACAGCGTGAGCACGGCGCCGGGGCCGTAGAGTTCGCGCAGGCGCTCGCGGGTGTTCCGCAGGCCGATGCCCCGCATCGGCAGGCCTTCGGGCCCGAGGCGGAAGCCCGGGCCGTCGTCGCGCACCGCCAGGTCGAGCCAGTGGCCGTTGCGGCGCGCCGTGACCTCGATGCGGCCGCACTCGGGACGCGTGGCGAGGCCATGCTTGATGGCGTTCTCGGCGATGGGCTGCAGCACTTGATTAGGTACGAAGACGTCCAGCAGGTGTTCCGGCACGTCCACGTCCACCCTCAGACGGTCCTGGAAGCGCGTGCGCTGGATGTCCAGGTAGCGGCTCAGGAACTCCACTTCCTGTCCGAGGCGCACCTCCTGGACCCCGATCGAGTCGAGCGACATGCGCAGCAGGTCGCTGAGCTGCGTGATCATCTCGTCGGCCGCGTGGGCGTCGCGGTGCACGAGCGTGGAAATCGCGTTGAGGGTGTTGAAGAGGAAGTGCGGGTGCAGCTGGCCCTTGAGCACCTCGAGCTGTGCCTTGGCCAGGCGGGCCTCGAGCTGCGAGGCCCGCAGCGCCCGATCGCGGAACCGCTTGTAGTTGTGCCAGGCCTGGTGCACGGCCACGAGCACCCAGTAGGACTGGAACGCCAGGTAGAACTGCGAGACCAGCAGCCAGGTGAAGGGCAGCGGCGTCGGGTCCACGAGCGGGATGTGGCTCGCGGCCCAGCGGCAACCCGCGTACGCCACGCACACCCCGAGCGATCCGAGCAGGTGGACGACGAAGGACCGGCGCCAGTTGCCGGGCTCGAGCGGGAACCGCCGCGCGATGGAGAAGATGGCCGGCGCCAGGATCAGGAACGGCAGCCAGGTGGCGAAGCCCGAGAACACGACCTCGGCCATCGGCAGCTCGACACCGCGCATGCGGTACTGCAGCGCGAGCTGCGGCATGGTGACCAGGGAGAGGACGACCAGCACGACCCCGAGCAGGAGCCAGCCGCGGCGTTCGAGGGCGTCGGTTTGAGAGGCGTTCGGCATGCGCAGCGTGTCCACGACGGCAGAGCGAAGCCCGCCCACACGGATGCCGGCCGAGTCCTCCAGTGACGGACGACCCTCGCGCGACACGACGGAGGCGGCAGACAGGGACATGCGGCTGAGCCGAACCACGTCCTGTCCTATCCCGCTCCGCCACCCACTCACAACGGGTCCGGGACGAAAGCGGTTGTCTGTGGGACGAATGGGAGGGAGTTGCCGTTCACACCGGAGTCGCAATGACCCACGGCAGGCCCGGCTGTTCCACCACGAAAGGTAGGAGCGGCGGTCCCCCTCGGCTTCGCGTGGAGCGCGCCAGCCGGCCGCTCAGTGGGCCTGGCCGTTGCCCGCGTGGGTCCAGCGCACCAGCCCGGCATTGGCCTGGGCCGCAGCCACGGCATCGGCCAGCTCGGCGAACCGGTCGTCTTCGATGCGGAGGTTGAGGTCGCCGATCTGCAGGTGCAGGCACCCGTGCTCGCACCGGTACACGCAGCAGTCGCCTGCCTCGCCGAGCACTTCGTACTGGTCGTCCGTGAGTCCGTGGTCAGCCATGGTGCCGGACCGCCTGGTCCGAACCGCCAGCGTACCGTCGCCCATCGGGCAGGGTCAAGGCGTCGAAGCCGAGCTGAGCGATAATGCCGGCACAGCCATGACCGAGCCGCTGGCCGTCACCGACGTCGGTGGCCTGCCCCCTGTGTCCGACAGCCTGGGTGGACGCTACCACCTCGAGCGGCAGCTCGGCCGTGGCGGCATGGGGACCGTGCACCTGGCACGGGACGAGGTCCTGCACCGGCGCGTGGCGATCAAGCGGTTGCGCGACGCGACGATGGGCGGCGACCTGGCGAGGCAGCGCCTGGTCCACGAAGCCAGGGCCCTGGCGGCGCTCAACCATCCCGGCGTGGCGGCGGTGCACGATGTGCTCGACCTGTCACCACCCGCGCTGGTGCTGGAGTACGTCGAAGGGCAGACGTGGGAGGCGTGGGTCGACGAGGGACAGTCCCCGGACCACGTCCTGCGGGCCCTGACCCAGGTGATCGATGCCGTCGCCTACGCACACGCACAGGGCGTCGTCCACTGCGACCTGAAGCCGTCCAACCTGATGGTGACCCGAGACGGGCAGCCGAAGGTCCTGGACTTCGGGATTGCCCTCCTCGGCCAGTACGGTCCCCACTCCTCGGCCGACGCCGACGAGACCCGCCTGCCCGCATTCACGCTGAAGTACGCGGCGCCCGAGGTCCTGCGCGGCCGCACGCCCTCGCCGGCAGCCGACGTGTACGCGCTCGGCGTGATGCTCGAGGACCTGCCGACCGACTGCGCGCGGGCCGGGCGCCCCTTGCCGTCGGACGTGGCGCGTCGGCTGCGGGCGCTGGGTCGCCGGGCGCAGGCCGACGGACCGGAGCAGCGGCCACGCGACGGCGCCGCGCTGCTGCGCGAGCTGCCCGTGCCGACGCTCGCCGCGGCCGTGCCCGTCCGTCGCGCTCGCATGCGCACGGTCGCGACGACGGTGCTGCTGACGGGCGGCGCCGGCATCGTCGCCGGTCTTGCGTTCGTTGGTGGCCCCCGCGTCGCCGCCGCGGGCGTGCCGGTGGTCGCCGTCGTGCCCCGCGTCGATGCATCCTCGTCATCGACGCCGTCGGCCGCTGCAGCCGACCTGCTGCGCAACGCCCTCGGGCCACTCACACGCGCCCGGCTCGTGTCGGCCGACGTCCCGTCGCTCACGACGGATGTCGACGATCTCGTCACGACGCTGCGCGCCGAGGGGATCTCGTACGTGCTGGTGCCGACGGTGGCGACGATGCGGTCCACGGCCCGTCTGTCGGTGGCCGTGCTGCGCGCCAGTGATGGGACGGTGGTGCACACGGCCACGCGATACGGCGATCCGGCTGCACTGGCCCGACTCGTCACCGGCGTGGCGGGCGACATCAGGGTGTGGCTCGGTGAAGCGGCCGCGCCGCGCGAGACCGGTGCGGTGTTCGAGCCGTCGGCGCTGTCGATCGGTCAATACGCCCAGGCCCGCCAGTACGCGGAACGTGCCGATCTCGCCGGCAACCTCGGTCGTGCCGCCGACCTGCTGCGCCAGACGATTGCCCGTGAGCCCGACTTCACCGCTGCGCACGCCGAGCTGGGGCGTGTGCTGTGGCTGCAGTATCGGGCCACGCGCGACAAGGCCGACCTCGACGCCGCGCAGGTGGCGCTGCTCGAGGCGTTGACGCGGCAGTCCGACCTGCCCGAAACGCGCATCACGCTCGCGCTGTTGATGCGCGAGCGTGGACGGTATGCGGAAGCCGCGCGGGCCCTGCACGACCTGCTGGCGATCGCGCCCGACGACGACGTGGCTCTGCGGGTGCTGGGCGAACTCGAGGCGCAGCAGGGCAGTGTGGACAGCGGCGTCGCGCTGATCGACCGGGCGATTCAGGTGCGACCGGGCAGCTGGGCGCACCATCGCGCGCGGGGGGCGGCGCTCTTCACCGCGGGCCGCTACGGCGAGGCCGCGCGCAGCTTCGACGTGCTCACCCAGTTGCAGCCCGACAACGCGTGGGGTTTCCAGATGCTCGGCGCGGCCAGGCAGATGGACGGCGACCTCGACGGCGCCGTCGTCCCCTATCGCCGATCGATCGCGTTGCGCCCCACGGCGTCGGCCCTGTCGAACCTCGCCACCGTGCAGTACGCCCGGGGTGACGTGGCGGCAGCGGCGCGCCTCTATCGTCAGGCGATCGACCTCAGGCCGAAGGACGCCGTGATGCACCGTAACCTCGGTGACGCGCTGCTGCGCCTGGGGCGCCGCGACGAGGCGGACCGCTCGTACGAGCAGGCGCTGGCGCTCGCGCGTGGCCTCGTCGAGGTGAACGCCTCCGATGCGCGATCGATGGCCACTGCGTCGTACGTGCTGGCGCGACTTGCGCGGTGCGGCGAGGCCGTGCCCCTGGCGATGCGGGCCGACGCGCTCGGCACCGGCGCGGCCACGGTCACGGCCAACGTCGTGAACACACTGGCGATCTGCGACCGGCTGCCTCAGGCCGTGGCGGCGGTCGAACGCCTGCGCACGCAAGGCGTGGCGCCCGCCCAGGTGCTCGAAGCCGACGTGGTCGCCAGGCTCAGACCTCTTGCTCAGCTCGACCTCCCCTGAAGCCCCACCTGAATGGAGCTCCCCGTGTCCCCTCGTGTGCCACCCGCATTCGGCATCGTCCTCGTCGTCCTGCTCTCGGGCGTCGGCGTCCTCTCACTCGATCGCGCCTCTGCGCAGCCCGGCCAGCAGGAGGCACAGCGGCGCAGCGCCAGGGCCATCGAGAACCGACAGGCCAACGGCAACGCGGCCCGATGCAATGCGCAGGGCAACGCCGACGTCAAGGCCTGCCTCGTGCCGGCCAGTGACGTCATGCACGATCCCGCCAAGCGCGTGGCCGACGGGGTGGACTGCTTCTGGCGAAAGGACGGCACCAAGCGCTTCGAGGACGTGGCGGGCAACGACGCCAACGGCAACGGCGTGCGTGTGGCCTATCGCTTCGTCGTGGCCAACCTGTGCGCGGCGGCGGTGGAGGTGCGGTTCACGCTCGCGCCGGCGACGCCGGGGGCGCCGGTCCTCGAGTTCGAGGACTGCACCGGCACGGTCTTCAGCGAGACACTGGCCGGCGGCCAGACCGAGCGCGTCGCCACGTGCACGTCCCGTCCCTACCGCGCCGGCGCGCAGACGTTCAGCCGGACGTTCGCGATCGAAGCCCGGGCTCCGGGTGTCGGCACGTTCGTGCCGTACGACCCGGAGGTAGTGATCGAGGAAGCACAGACTCCCTGAGCCCTGTACGTCGCGCGGGGCGCGGCGGGGGCTCCTGCGGAGCACGGCACCACCGCGGACATCACCAGGACGACGATGAGGGCGAGGCGGATGCGGATCATGGTGCGGCTCCCTGGGGCGGCGGTGGCGAGGTCGGCCGTGATTGCCGTGGACCGACCTGAGTCCACGCGAGATTCGTTCACCGGCGGCGCAGCGTCAGCTCGTATCCGCACGGCTCGATCGCGCAGTGCGCCATGATCACCTCGACGCGGTAGCGACCGGCCTCGCGAGGCCTGACGCTGACCACCGGGATGTCGTCGGCCAGCAGGTCGTTGTCGATCTCGATGCCTGACGGCGAGAACAGCCTGAGGTCGAGGTCGCGGCAGTCGCGGTCGCACGTGCCGCTGATCACCTGGGTCCGGCCGGGCGTCAGCCAGAAGTACTCGCTGGTGGTCTCGTCCTCGTAGAGGCTGCCGCCGCGGCCGGCCAGCGCCTCGCCGGCGCCGATGCTCGCGACAACCGCGAAGGTGCAGATTGCGTGACGTGGACGAATGCGCATCGTGACCTCCTGTGGTGGGCGGCACCATGACCGCCGACATCCACTTACGCGGCGTCGGCGCCCGCGACGGCTCACCGCCGCGTGGCGGTTCCGCCTGGCTTGACAGGCAGGCGCCACTTGTTCGATAAGTAAGATCCCTCCTACAGCTATGGGTACGTCCGGTGCGAACCCGGATCGTGGTCCCGTGCCGTCAGAGGTCACGCACCTCCTGCGGCAGTGGGGCAGCGGCGACCTGGCGGCGCGCGATCGGTTGATGCCGGTCGTGCACGCGGAGCTCGTGCGCCTGGCGCGCGCGTACATGCGGCGCGAGCGCGACGGGCACACGCTCGAGCCGACGGCACTGGTGCACGAGGCGTACCTGCGGCTCGTGGATCAGCACGTCCGCTGGGTCGACCGCGGGCACTTCTTCGCGCTGGCGGCGCAGGCGATGCGGCGTGTGCTCGTGGACCACGCGCGGGCGCACGTGGCCGCCAAGCGCGGGGGCGACGCCGAGCGCGTGACGCTGAGCGGCCTGGCGGCCCAGGAGTCAGCGGCGGCTGTCGACGTGCTGTGGCTGAACGACGCACTCGATCGCCTCGCGGCGCTCGACGCGCGGCAGGCCAGGGTGGTGGAGCTGCGCTACTTCGCGGGCATGGAGATCGACGAGGTGGCCGACGCGCTGGGCATCTCGCCGGCCACGGTGAAGCGGGAATGGGCGACGGCGCGCGTCTGGCTCGCGCACGCGCTGCGGACGGGTGAAGGAGGGGGCGGCTGAGCCGCCCCCGGGGCTGGCGGCCGTCAGCGGGCGAACACGCGCAGCGTGTACCCGCAGGCGCTGGCGGCGCAGTGCGCCATCGTCACGTCGACGCGGTAGCGCCCGGCGCCGGAAGGGATGGTGGCCACTTCCGGCATCGGTGCCGCTCGCCCGGCGCGATCGAGTTCGGCACCGCGCGGCGAGAACAGGCCGAGCGTCATGTCGCCGCAGGTCGTCGCACAGGTGGCGACGACGTGGTACTCGCGACCGCGTTCGAACCGGAGCTCGTGCAGGCCCGTCGACCCGGGCGACAGGGAGCCGTCCAGCGTGGCCACCTGGATGAACCGCCTGTCGCGAGCGGTCGTCGTGTCCGGCAGACGGCTGCCGGCGACGATGTCGGTGCCGCACAGGGCGACCGACAGGACGAACGCGATGGTGTGGGTGAGCGGATGGTCGCGCATGAGAGCCTCCGAAGGCAGCGGCGCGGAGTCGCCGTGCTGCCTTGATACGCGGAGGGCGGCGCGACGACGGCTCATCGGGTGTGCGGGCTGAGCCCGTACGCGGCAGTTCCACGCGTGTAGGTAGTGGACGGGACGCATGATGACTCCCGAACGCTGGGCCGACGTGAAGGCCGTGCTCGACCGCCTGTTGCCGCTCGACGCCGCCGGGCGTGACGCGGCGCTCGCCGAGCTCCCGGCCGACCTGCGTCGTGACGTCGCGCCGTACCTGCAGACCGACCTCGGACCCATTGCCGATCTGCTGCCCACCGATGTCGGTGGAGGGAACCCGTCATCGACCCGTGTCCCCGAGGCCGACGTTGTCGAGGTGCTCGCCGGGCGGTATCGCCTCGTCGAGCGGGTCGGCCGGGGCGGCATGGGTGCGGTGTGGCGGGCACACGACCTGAAGCTCGATCGCCCGGTGGCCGTCAAGCGGCTGCACGACGCCTGGCTCGAGGATCGGGAGGTGCGGGCGCGACTGCTGGCGGAGGGTCGCGCGCTGGCCGCGCTGAACCATCCAGGCATCGCGCGCGTGGAGGACGTGCTCGACTCCGCTCCGCCGGCGCTCGTGCTCGAGTACGTGGAGGGAGGCACGCTCGGGCGCTGGCTCGACGCGCCCCGCACGGCCAGCGAGGTGATCGACGTGCTGCGCCAGATCGTCGAGGCCGTCGCCTACGCGCACGGCCGCGGCGTCGTGCACTGCGACCTCAAGCCTGGCAACGTGCTCGTCACGCCGGACGGGCGTGTGAAGGTCATCGACCTCGGGATCGCCCTGATGCGTCACCGGGCCGCCACGACGTCGACGGTCGTGGACGACTCGACCCGGCATCCCGCGTTCACACCGAAGTACGCCGCGCCTGAGGTGATGCGCGGGGCCACGCCGACGCCGGCCGCCGACGTGTTCAGTCTTGGCGTGCTGATACAGGACGTACTGGCCGTCACCGCCTCGGCTGGCGCCCCCCTGCCGCGCTCGGTGGCCTCGCAGCTGATTGGTGTCGCGCTCCGCGCCATGGCGGCCGATCCGGCAGCTCGCTATGCCGACGCCTCGGCGCTGCTCGACGCACTCCCGCCATTGCCGGGACGCGAGTCGCGACCGGCGCAGTGGCGGGCGCTCGCCACCACGGCGCTCGTCGTCGTCGGCGGGTGCATGAGTGCGGGCGTCGGCATGTTCGGCGACGCGAGCGTACCGCTGGCGGCCGCGTCGATCCCGGTGATCGCCGTGGCCCCACGCGCCGACGCCGCGGCGTCTGGTACGCCGGCCTTTGCCGCGGCAGACTTCCTCCGCCGCGAGATTGGCCGCCTCAGGCGTGCCCGGCTGGTGCAGGGTGAGACACCGGCGTGGTCGGGCACGGTGGCCGAGTACCTCCACGAGGTGCGTGACGAGGGCCTGACGCACGTGCTCGTGCCGACGGTGTCGTCGGCCGGTTCCGGCATCCGCTTCAGCCTCGCGATCCGTCGCGCGCGCGATGGCGCGGTGGTCCACACCATCACGCGTCTCGGCCGCGCCGATGCGCTGGCGACGCTCGCTGCTCAGGTCGCAGCGGAGTTCAGGCGATGGCTCGAGGAGCCCGATGCGCTGGTCGTGGCGCCATCGCAGTCGTACCAGCCCACAGCCCGCTCGGTCGAGCGCTACGACGAGGCGCGTCGCTACGTGGAGCGCGCCGACAGGAAGGGTGCCCTTGCCGCGGCGCGGACGCTCCTCGAGGCGGTGCTGGAGGAGGAGCCCGACTTCGCGGCTGCGCGCGCCGAACTCGGACGCGTGCTGTTGCTCCAGTATCGCGAGCGCCCATCGCCCGACCTGATCGTGCACGCCCAGGGCGCCGTCGTGCGCGCGCGCCTCCAGGAGCCGGATCTGCGCGAGGCGCGCATCGGCTACGCCAGCGTGCTGCAGGCCATCGGCCGGCGCGACGAGGCGATTGCGGAACTGCGCGAAGTACTCGATCGATGGCCAGACGACGATATCGTGCTGCAGCAGCTGGGACACCTCGAGGCTGCGCGCGGCGACGTCGAGGCAGGCCTCGCCTCGCTGCGCCGTGCAGTGGGCGTGCGTCCGGGCTGGGCCAACTACCGGGCGCTGGGTACGGCGCTCTACGAGGCGGGATACTACGAGGACGCCGCCGCGCAGTTCGAGGAACTCACGCGCCTGCAGCCCGACAACGCGTACGGCTTCCAGCACCTCGGCGCGGCACGGCTGCGGTTGAAACAGTACGACGCGGCGGCGGCCGCGCACGAGGCGGCCATCGCCGTCGATCCATCGGCGTCGATCCTCACCAACGTCGGCAACGCGTACTACAGCCAGGGCGATCTCGAGACCGCCGAGCGCTACTTCGCTCGCGCGGCGACGCTGGAGCCACACGATCCGGTGTTCCATCGCAACCTGGCCGACGTGCAGTGGCAGCGTGGCCGTCGTGTCGAGGCGCGTGAGACGTTCGCCCGTGTCGTGTCTTCTGCCGATGCGCTGCTGCGCATCGAGGAGTCGAACGTGCGCGCACTGGGCAATGCCATTTATGCCCTGGCGCGACTCGGCGAGTGCGACGCCATGCAGCAGCGGGCCGGCCGCTTGCAAGCCGTAGCCGGCCGGTCCATCTCGGCACACGCGAACCTGGCCAACGCCTACGTGCTGTGCGAACGATTTGCGGATGCGTTGCGGGCGGTGCTGTCCATTCGTGGGACACGCCGCGCGCCTGGTGACTTCCTGGAGAAGGACGTGTTGACGACGGTGCAGGCACGATCGGATTTCGCCGGCGTACTGGGGGCACCGTGACCCACATGGCCAAGCGGCTGCGAGGTGAGCGGTGATGGTCTCACGAGTCGTGTTCCTTTCGATGGTGGCTCTGGTGACGGCGACCGGTCGCGGGTACTCGGACTGCCTGCCGAACGACCGTGTCACGGTGACGCTGTCCAAGAACCCAGGCTCTCAGCCAGTTGGACAGGGCTGCTGGATGGACCAGGCAAAGCCGGAGGCGAAGCAACTGTGCGCGCACGACATCAAGCGCGAACACAAGCTCCAGATCGACCTCACGAACAAGTGCGACGTGCCCGTGACGCTGAAGGTCACCGTCTCGCGCGGCGACGTCAAGTTCTTCCCCAGGAACCCCGCACCCGACGCCAACGCCTGTCGCGACGGCTCCAACCCGTGGTTGTTCAACGAGCCGGTGATGCCAGGCCAGACCAAGTCGGCGTCGTGCACGACCCGTAGGCATGGCAGGTTCCTCGGGGTCTTCAAGTGGACCAGACGGGGCAGTTACGAGGTCACTGCCACCCATGCTGCCGATGTGCAGCTGCCCCGGCCTGTGACGTTCGATCCCGAGATCGTGATCGAAGACAACGGGAGGAACTTCTTCGCCCATGTGCTCAAGATCCTGTTGCTGCTGCTTCTGGGTGCCGCGGGGTTGTGGGGCTATCGACGCTTCACGCGATCCCGACACCGCGCCTAGCGGCGGTGGGCAGGCCAGAATCAATCCGCATGCGTCACCAGCTCGAGAACGTGGAAGGAGACACCGATGAGTCGAGAGTGTCGGGTGGAAGTGGCACGACGCTGCGGTGAGCGGGGAACGGGCAGGAGCGTCCTGCTCCAGCCACGTCCGCTGGAGTCCGTGGTCGCGATCGGTCTGATTCTGGTGATGCTGACGACCACTCGCCAGGCTCAGGCTCAAGGGCAATGGATGGACGGCCCCCAGTGCACGGCGGCAGCCGTGCCGGGTCAGCTCCAACTGGCCACCAGGACCGACGCACCGTTCCCCGGGAGCGAGGAGACGCACCGGATTGCCGAGGGATGCTTCTGGGACCGTCACCCGGACAAGTCGATTCGTGCGCCCCTGAGCGACCCGAACGATCCGCTGCCCAACTACTTCACCCTCTACATCTGCAACAACTGCAAGATCTCACTGACCGTCGGCGTCAGGGACATCCTGAACGCCTTCGTTCTTCCGCAATGCCCGACCGACTGGCCCACCACGACCGTCGCGCCGGGCGCCTCCGTGCTCCGCAACTGTGTGACGGGCAGCAACGAGGGCGAGCGTACCGACTACACGGCCATCGCGTCGGCCAACGGCGTGAACTTCGTGGGGCTCGACCCGGAGATCGTCCTCGAGGACAACGGCTGGGGCTTCGTGTACCTGGACGAGATCCAGGTGCGTGCCGGGCAGCACGTCGCCTTCCTCGGGCGGTCGACGGAGACGCTCGCCGACTTGCTCAGGGCGCAGGGAGCGCTGGTGGGACTGCCTGCGACAGGACATCCTGCCGCGTTCGTCCTCCTCGCCCCCACGGCGCAGGAAGCGGCGGCGGCTCGCCTGGCACTCGACAAGGTCGTGGCCTCCCGAACCACGCAGCCGTTGCCGCCGATCTGGTTGATCGACCCGGCAGACGTCACTGAAGATCAACGGACAGCCCGCTTGAAGGGGGCTTTCAGCGTGCAACCGGGCAATCTGCTGTTCCGTAGCCGACGCGGTTACACCGTGGTTCGCGTCGGCCCGGCGCCGTGAGCGGCTACTGCTAAGATTCACGCGCGATGGAACGTCAGTACCACCAGTGGTTCTCGCCCCGCCTGGGGTTCGACATGGGGCTCGTCGTCTACGGCCACTTCGGCACGCCGCTGCTCGCCTTCCCGACGAGCGGCGGCGACGAGTGGGAGATGCAGGGCCAGTCCATGGTCCGCACCCTCTCGCCCTACATCGAGCAGGGCCGCATCAAGCTGTTCTGCGTACGGTCGGCGACCGAGGCGTCCTTCTACGACAAGGGCGCCCACCCGTTCCATCGCAGCTGGATGCAGAAACAGTACGACGAGTACATCCGGTGGGAGGTCGTGCCGTTCATCCACGACCACTGCAGGGGGCTGCCGCCCATTGCCGTCATGGGCGCGTCGCTCGGCGCATACCACGCCGCCAACAGCGCCTTCAAGCACCCCGACACGTTCAAGTGGTGCTTCGCGATGTCGGGCGTCTACGACATGCGCCGCTTCATGGACGGCATGTACGACGACAACTTCTACTTCAACAACCCGATCGACTACCTCGCCAACATCACCGACCCCTGGTTCTTCCTCAACATCGCCTCGTCGCACATCCACCTGGCGACGGGCACCGGGCCGTGGGAACGCCCCGAGGAGACCTACCGCTTCGCCGACGTCCTCCGCCGGCGCGGCATCCCGCATCATCTCGATGACTGGGGCCCGCAGGGCGGCCACGACTGGCCCTACTGGCACCACATGATGTGGGAGTACGTGGGGCGCCTGCTGTGAATTGCAGAATTGCAGAATTGCATCACCACCACAGAGGCGTCTCGACGGTTGGCGGTGGCCCGTGAAATTCTGAAGTTCGCGAAGTTCCCATCCGCCGTCAGGCGGACCGTGCGGCGACCCTGAACGCCGGCACCTGTCCGCCGCCGCTCGTGACGTTGGCGAGTCCCGACGCACTCAGGCGCGTGAGGAAGCCCGCCACCTTGCCGCGGAAGACGTAGGGCGCGCAGTCCACCAGCATGTCGCGCGTCACCACCGCGTGCGGCGGACCCTCGACGACGGGGAAGGGCTCACGGCGGATGGGGATGCGCTCCTGCACGATCCATGTGCCCGGGGCTGCTGCCAGCGCGGTCTGCAGCGCAGCCTCCCAGGCCGAACCCTCCGTGTCCCATCCCAGCGTCACGCCGTGTCCGCCGAAGTCGTCGGTGGGCTTGAGCACGAGCCGTTCGCGATGGTCGCGCACGAACGTCGTCAGGTCCACGTCGGCCCCGTCGCTGGTGCGCGTGCGGCGCTCAGCCACGACACGCGTCCACGGCACATGGGCGCGGATGGCCGCGTGCTCGTCGGCGGTGAAGCGGTGCGCGTGGGCCTCGTCGGTGAGGACGGCGAAGAACGACTTCTTGTGCGGAATCTTGCACCGCAGCGTGTTGGCCACGCAGGCGAGCCGTTCGCGATAGGCCTGCACCAGCACGCGCGTGTCGTCGGGCCGCGCCACGATGTCGTTGATGAGCGCGCGCCGGTACACGAGATCGATCGGCTGCCCCGCCGCCACGAGCCGGCCGCCGGCGATCTCCAGATCGCGCGGGTCGGCCACCACCGTGGGCACGCCACGGCTCGTGAACCGATCGGCCAGGATCTCGAACTCGCTCCAGGTCGGCACGTCGCGGAAGTCGGTGATGAGCACGCGTGGCGGCGACGCGGTGCCGCCCCAGTCGCGATAGCTCTGCAGGAGCGCCTCCAGCATGGCGTCCATCAGCGGATACGGCTTGGCCGAGAAGTGCTCACGGAACCGCGCCATGATCGGCAGGTCGGCGAAGACGCTGGCCAGCACCTCGGTGTAGCCGAGCCCGGCCGGCGACTCGGCGTTGTACTCGGCGAACATCAGCGAGTCGGGCAGCAGGAAGGAATCGAGCCGGCTCGCCGTGCTGGCGAACTCATACCCAGGGTCGATGGCCACGAGCGCGCGCTCGGCCTCCGACAGCCCGAACGCGGCAAGCAGCGTCTCGTCGGCCATCGCATCACGGATGATGCGTTCGCCGACGCGCGCGATCACCTCGCACGCGACTCGCTGTCGCGCCTCGTCGGCGGCGTCCATGAACAGCGGCCGCAGGAACGGGCAGCTCAGGCGGCCGCCGAACACCAGCCGCGCGTCGCGCATCCGCTGCGCGTGTTCCACCCAGAACGCCTCGGTGAGCTCCCCGCCCTGCCCGAGCAGGGAGGTCCACGTCTCGATGGGGTCGGGCATGTGGAGAGGGGGTGAATTTCAGAATTGCGGAATTTCAGAATTTCAGGAGCACCGCCAACCACCGACCTGCTCTCGAGGCACGGCTTGAAGCAATGAAATTGTGCAGTTCTGCAATTCTGAAATTCTGCAATTCCCGCTACGGTACCGGCGACCCCACGAAGCCCGACGCCGCGCCGAGGCCGAGCATCTGCTCCCACTTCGGGAACATGTTGCTCTGGTGCCCGTTGAGCGCGCGGTCGATGCAGAGGCGCGCCATCTTGTCCACGACCATCTCGAAGTAGAACGGCGTGATGCGGTCGCGCTCGAAGTCGGGCGCCGGGTTCAGGAAGTCGATCGCGTACGGCACATCGTCCTGGATGGCGAACTCGATCGTGTTCATCTCGTAGCCGAGCGCCTCGTTGATGGTCTGCGCATCCTTGACCACGCGCGCGCCGAGCTCGGGCGACAGGTACTCGTGGTCGATCAGGTACTGCCGCACGTGCGGGTCGTAGACCACGGGGACGATGTCGTGCTTGCCGAAGGTGAAGCAGCGCACGTACTTGTCGAACCGGATGAACTGCTGCAGCGTCATGCAGTACGGCGCGGTGCCGTCGTAGGCCGCGAGCAGCTCCTCGCGCGTGTGCACCTTGTAGACGTGCTTCCAGCCGCCGCCCGAGAACGGCTTCAGGATGGCGGGGCGCCCGACGTAGTCGAGCAGGCCGTCCCAGTCGAGCGGGTAGCCCATGTTGCGAAGCGACGCGGGCTGGATGTCGACGTCCTGCGGATACGCCTTCTGGGGCAGCAGGACGGTGCGCGGAATCGCGACGCCGAGGCGGGCCATCACCGCGTAGTTGAAGAACTTGTCGTCGGCCGTCCACCAGAACGGGTTGTTGATCACGTAGGTGCCGTTGAGCACCGCCAGCTTCAGGAACCCGCGGTAGTACTCCACCTCGTGCGAGATGCGGTCGACGATGACCTTGTAGCGCTGGGGCTCGTCCATCGGCGTGCCGCTCAGCAGCACGTACTCGGCGGTGATGCCGTGCGGCTGGCCGAGCTGGTTCACCCGGTCGATGAACGCAGGAGGAAAGCTGTACTCACGGCCGACGAGCAGCCCGATCTTCATGCGGTGGTCTCCGAAAAGGTCGGCAGTCTACCACGGTGCCGGGACGGGGAGACGAAGGCGCGAGATCGCCAGACCCGGTGTGCCCGGCCCGCGAGAGTGTCAGTTCGTTTCGAGGGAGAACGGTCGCGGGCGGCGGGCGCCGCCCGGACGAACCGAAGAGTCCCAGCGGTCCGGCAGCCCGGGATCAGGTTCGCAAGCCGGCGGTCGGGCCCTCCCTCCCTTCCACCCGCTCGCGACGCCTGATCCCGGGGCACCGTCCACTGGACGACCCTTCTATCCTGCCATAACGAAGGTGAGGGGCGAACCGAACAAGGAGAATGCCGAATGCCGGCAATCCGGGGAACTGTTGGGAAGGTCGGACACGAGTGGCGGACGGCTCCACCTCCGCCCCTGGCTACGGCGGACTTGGTCGGAGAGCCGTCCCTACCTACCGCCGGACGGCCAGGACAGCGCCAGCCCCGTGGGGCGGACGCTACACTACGAGTCGTGCCGATTGTCGCCAGGGCTCCCCGGGGGGCCGTTTCGCCAGATCTTTTCGACCGTTCGCCCGAAGCCATCGCTGCCCACCTCGAGGACGCGGCGCACTATCCCGGCGGTCATGCCGAGGCCGTGGCCCGGCCGCGCACCGAGGCCGACATCGCCGAGGTGCTCGCCCAGGGCCGTCCTGTGCTGGCCGTGGGCGCGCAGTCGTCGCTGACCGGCGGCGCCACCCCAGACGGCGCCATCGTCCTCTCGACCGCCCGGCTGGCGGAGATCGGGCCCCCCGTGGACGGCCTGGTCCGCGTGGGCGCTGGCGTCGTGCTGGCGACGCTGCAGGACGCGCTGGCCAGGCAGGGCCTCGAGTTCCCTCCCGTGCCGACCTATATGGGCGCCACCGTCGGCGGCATCATCGCGACCAACGCGGCCGGCGCGGCGACCTTCAAGTACGGCACGACACGCGACTGGGTCCGTGGCCTGACGGTGGTGCTGCCGGGGGGCGACGTCGTCGACCTGATGCGCGGCGAGCACGTGCTCGACCACACGGGGACCTTCGTCGTCGATGGGCCTGCGGGTCATCGCGTCGTGCCGATCCCGACCTACACCATGCCCGACGTCGTCAAGCGGTCGGCCGGGTATCACGCGGCGCCGGGCATGGACGCCGTGGATCTGTTCATCGGGGCCGAGGGCACGCTGGGCGTGATCACGTCGGCCATCCTGCGCGTCCAGTCGGTGCGCGCCGGGCTGTGCTACGCGCTGGTGCCGGTGGCCGACGAGCCAGAGGCGCTCGCGCTGGTCGGCGAGTTGCGCGAGGCCTCGCGCGAGACCTGGCGCACGACGGACCCCGCCGGGATCGACGTGGCAGCGGTCGAGCACATGGACGCGCGGTCGCTCGAGATCCTGCGCGAAGACGGGGCGGACCGGAAGTACGAGGTCAGCTGGCCCGACTCGGCCGGCCTGTTGCTGCTCATCCAGCTCGAGTTGCCGTCGCTGACACAGGAAGAGGCCTACGACCAGATCAGCCGCGCCCTCGACGAGGATGCCCCGGACACACCGCTGGTCCGGTTCTGCAAGGTGCTCGCCGCGCACGGCGTGCTCGACGACACCGAACTCGCGCTGCCGGGCGATCGGAAGCGGGCCGACCAGTTGCTCGGCGTGCGCGAGGCCGTGCCCGCCGGCGTGAACGCGCGGGTCGGCCGCGCCAAGCGCGACGTCGACGCGCGCATTGCCAAGACGGCCGCCGACATGGTCGTGCCGTTCGAGCAGTTCGCCGAGATGATGACCATCTACCGCGACGGATTCGCGCGTGCCGGCCTCGACTCCGCCACGTGGGGGCACGCCTCCGACGGCAACGTGCACCCGAACGTGCTGCCGCGCTCCTACGAGGACGTCGAGAAGGGCAAGGCGCTGATCCTCGAGTTCGGTCGCGAGGTCGCCCGGCTCGGTGGCTGTCCGCTGGCCGAACACGGTGTCGGCCGCCATCCGGTCAAGCAGGCGCTGCTGCGGCAGCTCTATGGTGACGAGGGCATCGCGCAGATGCGCGCGGTCAAGCGCGCACTCGACCCGCAGGGCCTGCTGGCGCCTGGGGTGCTGTTCCCGGCGTGAACAAGGGAAGAGGAAAAGGGGAGGAGTCACAAGGGCTACGAGGGAAAAGGGAGAGGGAGAGCAAGGGATGAGAGACGCGCAGCGCCCTGGTCCCGTTTCCCTTACAGGCCTTCTCCGTTGTCCCTTGAAGCCCTGGCTACTCCTCCCCGTCTCCCTTTTCCCTTGTCCGCGATGGCGAAGAACACCCGCTCGGGTGTCGCCGGGCTGTCGAACGAGACGCGCGGCCTCGTGCCATCGGCCTGCACTCCGAATGCGGCGATCGCATCGCGGAGCGCCTCACGAACCGAGATCGCGAGCATCAGCGGCGGCTCGCCCACGGCCTTGCTCCCCAACACCACGCCAGGTTGCGTGGCGCGGGGCAGGAAGGCGACGTTGAACGTCTCGGGCACTTCCGACCACGACGGCAGCTTGTAGGTGGACGCGCTCGACGAGGCCAGTCTGCCGTGAGCGTCCCAGAGCAACTCCTCGAGGGTGAGCCAGCCGAGCCCCTGCATGAATCCGCCTTCGACCTGCCCGCGGTCGATGACCGGTGCGATCGAGTCGCCGACGTCCTGCAGGATGTCCACGCCGACGAGGCGATACGCGCCCGTGAATCGGTCCACCTCCACTTCCGACACCGCTGCGCCGTAGGTGAAGTAGTGGAACGGCCGCCCCTGCCCGGTTGCCGGATCGAAGTGGATGCCGGGCGTGCGGTAGAAGCCCTGGGCGAACAGCGGCACGCGCTCACGGTACGCGGCTTCACAGAGATCGGCGAACGACAGGGAGCGACCGCCCGTACTCACGACGTCGCCGTCGAACCGCACGTCCTCCACGTGGCCGCCGAGTGCGTCGGCGGCCACCCGCGACAGGCGGGCGACGATCTGCCGGCAGGCGTCCTCCACGGCCGCGCCGTTGAGGTCGGTGCCAGACGACGCAGCCGTTGCCGATGCGTTGGGCACCTTGTCGGTGCGTGTGGACATCAGGCGGATGCGCGTCGGATTCACGCCGAGGGTGGTGGCTGCGATATGCCTGATCTTGGTGAACAGGCCCTGGCCCATCTCCGTGCCGCCGTGATTCACCTGCACGCTGCCGTCGCGATACACGAGCACGAGTGCGCCGCCCTGGTTGTAGAGCGTCGCGGTGAAGGAGATGCCGAACTTCACGGGCGTGATGGCCAGGCCACGCTTGACGTGAGGACTGCCGGCGTTGAGGGCCGCGATGGCCGCGCGGCGTTGGGCGAAGCCGCTCGAGGCCTTCAGCGACGTCCAGATCGTCGCGATCCGATCGGCACCCTCGACCGGTTGTCCGTAGTGGGTCGTGTCGCCGGGGCGATAGAAGTTGCGTTCGCGCAGCACCTCGGGTGCGAGTCCGAGCCGCGCCGCGCCCTGCGCCAGCACCTCCTCGATCACCACCATGCCCTGCGGTCCCCCGAAGCCGCGCAGGGCCGTCTGCGACGTCTTGTGCGTGAAGCACACGTGCCCTTCCACCTCCACGGCCCTCAGGCGATACGCGTTGTCGCAGTGGAACAGCGAGCGCCACATGATCGCGGCCGACAGATCGAGGCTGTATCCCCCGTCGGACCACAGCGAGACGCGCATGGCCTGCAGCGTGCCATCGGCGGCGAAGCCGGCGTCGTAGCGCGCGAGATAGGGGTGGCGCTTGCCGGTCATCGCGATGTCCAGGTGCCGGGGCAGCCGGACCCGCACCGGACGACGCGTCTTCCATGCACCCAGCGCCGCGACGGCCGCCCACGGCGTGGCCTGTGTCTCCTTGCCGCCGAAGCCGCCGCCCATCCGCAGGCACTCGACCGTCACATGGTGTCGCGGCAGGCCCAGCACGCGGGCCACCACCTCCTGTGTCTCGGCGGGGTGCTGCGTGGAGGAGTGGATCGCCACCCCGCCCGTCTCGTCGATCCACGCAATGGCCGCCTGCGTTTCCAGGTAGAAGTGTTCCTGCCCGCCGATCCGGATCTCGCCCGCGATGCGGACCGGGCTCGTGTCGATGAGGTCCGTGTCGCCTCGCGCGATGCGGAAGGGCCCGGCGAGGTACGCCTCCTGCGCGATGGCCTCGTCGAGCGTCAGGATCGCGGGCAGCGGCTCGTACTCGGCGATCACGCGGGCGGCGCCAAGCCGGGCGGCTTCCAGCGACTCGCCCAGCACCCACGCCACCGGCTGCCCGTGGAACATGACTTCCTGCGGGAACATCGGCTCGTCGCGGCGGGCCGGACCCGTGTCGCCGACGCCGGGCACGTCTTGGCCGGTCAGCAGTGCGACGACGCCAGGCTCCTCGAGAGCCGGCGAGGCGTCGAGTCGGGTGAGCGTGGCGTGGGCATGCGGCGAGGTCACCGGCCAAGCGTGGAGCAGGCCCGGAAAGCGCCCCAGCAGGTCGTCGGTGTAGAGAGCGGCGCCGGTGACGTGCCCCTCGGCACTCTCGTGAGCCGTCATGCCTGCATCTCCCACCAGCACCGCTCGACGAGGCTGCGCGCGACGGCGAGTCGATAGTCGCGCGACCCGCGGTGGTCGGAGATCGGCGTCAGCGCGCGGCCCAGGATCTCCTGTGTGCGCCACACCGCCTCGAGGTCCCACGGCCGGCCGGCGACATGGGCCTCGGCCTCGGCCACCCGCACGGGCGTCGGCGCCACGCCGCCGAACGCGAACGCAGCGCGCTGCACGACGCCGTGCGGGGCGTCGACCGCGAAGGCCGCCGACACGGTGCTGATGTCGTCGAGCCGCCGCTTGGTCACCTTGTAGAACCGCAGCGTGCGCGGCAGGGGCTTCGGGATCGTCACCGCGACGATCAGTTCCCCGCGACGCAGGGCCGTCGTCCGGTATCCCGTGAAGAAGGACGCGAGCGGCACCGAGCGCCGCTGCACGACCCCGTCGTGCTCGTCTGCCGAGGCGAGTTCCACGGACGCGTCGAGGGCGAGCAGCAGGGGCGCGCCGTCGCCGATCGGCGACGCCGTCGCCAGGTTGCCGCCGAGCGTCGCACGGTGACGGATCAGTGGCGACGCAAACAGCGCCACCCACTCGTGGATGGCTGCCGGCGCCGCCGGCCAGTGGCGCAGGAGGTCGGCCAGTGGCAGCGCAGCGCCGACGCGAACCGCATCGTCTGCTTCTTCGAACGCGCGAAGTTCGTCGATCGCCTCGACGCTGACCAGGTGCGGCCAGTGTCGGTGGCGCAGGTTCCGTTCGACGACGAGATCGGTGCCGCCGGCCACGAGCACGGCGGAGGGGTCGTCGCGGAGCAACGCGACGCACGCATCCACGGAGGCCGGTCGCGAGAACCCATCGTGCTCGACGCCGCCCAGGGGATCGAGCGGCAGCGCGAGCCGCGCCAGGAACGCGTCGTCTGGCGCAGGGCCCAGCGACCGCGCGGCATCGGCGATCGGCCGGTAGCCCGTGCAGCGACAGAGGTTGCCCTCGAGTGCGCGCGGATCGCAGGGACCCGTGCGGTCCGGACGGTAGTACTCGGTAAACAGGCTCATCACGAAGCCCGGCGTGCAGTAGCCGCACTGCGACCCGCCGGCAGCAGCCAGCGCCTGCTGCACGGGAGACAGCCGTCCGTCGCTCGCGAGCGCCTCGACCGTGGTGATCTCACGGCCGGCAGCCATGGGCAACAGCATCAGACAACTGTTGACCGCTCGGTACTCGCTCCCGCCGCCACGCGCGCAGCGGACGGCCACGGCGCAGGCCCCACACTCGCCCTCGGCGCACCCCTCCTTGGCGCCAGTGAGTCCCTGCGCGCGCAGGAAGTCGAGCAGCGTCATGTCTGCCGACGACTCGCCGACGCGGACGACCCGTCCGTTCAGCACGAACTCGAACATGACGGGACCACTCTACACATGGAAAAGGGAAGAGGGAAAAGGGGAGGAGTCACAAGGGGAGTCAAGGGAGAAGGGACAGGGACGGCAAGTGAATGAGCGACAGGTCCCTTGTCGCTCCTCCCTTTCCCGCCTCCTCCCTTTTCCCTTGTAGCCCTTCTTACTTTTCCCCGCTTCCCTTCTCCCTTCCAGGCAACACGTTCTCGAGGCTCCACACCTCCTGCGACGCGGTGCCGACGAGGAACGCGACGGTACGACCGTCGGGCGACAGGCTGAAGGCGTTGGCGAATGAGCGCTGCACCGGCCAACCCTCGACGTCCACCGTCAACTTGCGCGGCTCCCCCTGGCGGGGCAGGTGCCAGACCTCGAACCCGGCCTGCGTGCGCTTGGTCACGAGAATCCCCGCGCTGTCGGGCGTCCACACCAACTGACGCAGGCCGCCGAGCTCCTCGCCCTTGCTCGCAGTGAGCCACTCCACGGCCGTTCCCCCCTCCGCAGGCATCAGGAGCAGCTTCGACGTGCCAGTCGTGTTGTCCCTGGCCTTGACCGCGATCCAGCGTCCGTCCGGGGACAGCTCGAAGGTCCCGAGCCCCGACACGTTCGTGATCTCGTCATCGCGCTCTCCGGGGATGTCCCGACGGATGATGCGGCTCCCGTTGCGGTAGTACACGGACCGGCCGTCCAGTGCCCACTGCGGCATCGCGCCGAACGGCGGCCCGAGCACGATCGGCACGACCGCCCCCGTCGTCACATCCACGCGGAAGATGCCGTTGCGCCCCCGCTGGTCGCGCGCCGCCGTGATGAAGGTCGTGCCGTCGGGAGACCAGCGCGGATCGACGCTATAGAAGCTCGGGATGCGGCGCACCTCGCCGGTGCCCACCGAGCGCACGGCGATGCACTCGCCGCCACACGCCTGGTAGGCCAGCGAGCGTCCGTCGGGAGAGAAGGCCGGGGCGCGCGCGTCGAAGTGGAACCCCCGATCGAATCCCCGTGCCTTGTCGATGCGACCGGCGCCGAGGTCCAGGGTCGCCACCTGCACGTCGCGGGTGCCCACGCCCTTGTGGACGAAGACGCGGCCATCGTCGGTGACCCCGAGCGAGAAGCCGCCGGTCGATGGACGGAGCAGCACCGGTGCGCCCGTGGGCACACCGTCGGCGATCGGTAGCGCCCACAGTCCCTCGTCGCCGGTGCGATCGCTCGTGAAGATCAGGCATGCGCCATCGGGCGACCATCCCACGAGCCGGTCGTCGGCGGTGTGCTGCACCGCCGTCACGGCGCGGCTGGCGTCGACCGCCATCACCACGATATCGCGCTGCACCTGATCGTCTCCACCAACCCTGTCGAACGCGACGAACCGCCCGTCGCGCGAGAAGAAGATGCGGTTCGGGCCCTTCCATTCCATCGAGTGCAGCACGCGGAGTGTGCCGTTCCTGGTGCCGATCAGCGCCACCTGGCCCGTGCCGTCCTTGCGCTGGACGCCGGCAGCAATCCACTCTCCGTCAGACGACCAGTCGAACGGATTCAGGAAGGTGATGTCCTCCTGCATCGGCACCAGCGTGCGGGGCGGCGCGGACCCGTCGAGGGGGATCAGGCGCACCTCGTAGCCCTTGCCCACATGCCAGGCATACGCGACCGTCTTGCCGTCGCGCGACACCGTTGACCACCCGGCCTCCCCGGGCCCATCGTCCCAGGTCTTCTTCGTGGTGAGTGCGCGATCCGCGCCCGTGCGAAGGTCGTGCACCATCAGGTTGCCCGTGTGGGTCCAGTCGGTGTAGGTGAGCAGCGTGCCGTCGGGTGAGACCTGACCAAAGAGGTCCACGTTGGGGCCGGTCCAGACGGTTCGCACGCGTGGCTCATGGGACGTCGGGGCCGACGGGACGTGTGCCAGGGCCGCCTTGTACGCCGCGGTCTGGTCCTTGTAGTCGCGCACGATGCGCGCGTAGACCGCGGCGGCCTTCTGGTGACCCTGCTTGCGATAGCACTCCGCCAGTCGCAGCAGCACTGACGCGGCCAACGGTCGTGGCAGGTCCCTGCGCGCCGCAAGGCCTTCGTAGACGGTGATGGCGCCCTTCAGGTCGCCGTCGATCTCCTCCTTCTGGATGGCGGCCTGGAACTGCCGGTCTGGGTTGGCCGATTGCGCCGACGCCTGGCGTCCGCGCGGCAGCGCGAGAGCTACACCGAGGCACAACGCGATGATCAGGAAGCGGGTCCGGATGCTCATGGACGGCACACTACCGGTTGCCGATCGGAAGAGAATGACCGTTGCGTCAGACTTCTGTAGGCATCAGGCATCAGGCATCAGGCATCAGGCATCGAGCCGGTAGCCGAGACCACGCACGCTCACCAGATGACGCGGTTCGCCGGGCACGCGCTCGATCTTCTTGCGCAGCCCGACCACGTGGTTGTCCACCGTGCGGTCCGACAGGAAGATGCCCGGTCCCCAGGCGGCGTCGATCAGTTGCTCGCGGCTCAGCACGCGTCCGCGGTTCTGCACCAGCACCGTCAGCAGCTTGAACTCGGTGAGCGTCACGTCCACGGGCCGGCCTGCGCGCCGCACCTCGCCGCGCGTGACGTCGAGTTCGACGTCGCCGAACGTGAACACCGTTGCCGGACCTCCGTCATCCTCAGGCTGCGCGCGCCGGATCAGCGCCTTGATGCGCGCGCGGAGCTCCTTCGGCCCGAACGGCTTGGTCACGTAGTCGTCAGCGCCCTGCTCGAACGCCATCACCTTCTCGGCCTCCTGCGCGCGCGCCGTCAGCATCAGGATCGGCGTGCGTCGCCTGGCCTTCCTGACGTCGCGGCAGATGTCGAAGCCGTCGCGGCCCGGTAGCATCACGTCGAGCACGATGAGGTCGAAGTGTTCCCGCGTCGCGGTGGCCGACGCGGTGGGGCCATCGGTCACGACGGTCACGTCGTAGCCCTCGAGCGTGAGGTCGTCCTCCAGCGCCCCGGCAATCACGGGATCGTCTTCGACGACGAGGATGCGGGTCATGCGGCGTCTCCGTGGTGGGCGGTCGAGATCGGCAATCGGATCGTGAACGTGCTGCCGCGACCGGGGCTGCTGTCGACGCCCACTTCGCCCCCGTGTCCGGCGACGACCTGCTGCACCACGGCCAGTCCGATGCCCGTGCCGCGCACGCGCTGAGCCGCGTCACCCGACCCCCGGGTGAATCGATCGAAAATGCGGGTGCGATCCTCTGGCGCGATGCCGATGCCCGTGTCTTGCACGCTCAACGCCACCCGGTCGCCCTCCTGTCGCCAGCTCACCCTGATGTGCGCGTCGTCGTCCGAGTACTTCGCCGCGTTGTCGAGCAGGTTGTGGAGCGCGAGGGCGAGGGCATCGGCGTCTGCACGCAGGATGACGGCCCCGGCAGGCTGCTCGACCTCGATGGTGCAGGAGCGCGCCACCGGCTGTGCCCGGAACTCGCCGACGACACGCTCGACGAGGCTGGCCGCGTCGACCGGTTCCATCGTGAAGGCCCGCGCGCCCGCCTGCAGTCTGCCGAAGTCGAGCAGGTTCTCCACGAGTCGCTGCAGCCGGCGGCTCTCGCTGGCGAGCGACTCGTAGTACTGCTGCCGCCGCGCGTCGGTCGCCACGCGTCCGCTGGCGAGCAGTTCCGACAACTGTCGCATCGCGGCGAGAGGCGTCCGGAACTCGTGCGACACCGTGGACACGAAATCGGCCTGCGCGCGCGCCAGTGCCATCTCGCGCTGCGCCGCACGCCCGGCCAGCCAGAAGCCCGTCACCAGTGAGGCGACGAGCAGGCTGGCCGCGATCACGACGAGGCGCCGTCGCGTGCCGCCGCCGGCACCAGCCGTGCCGGTGTCGCGGAGGCTCGCCCGAACGGTCCACGGCAACCCGGTGTCGCCCGAGTGCCGCACCGCGACGACGTCCTGCTGCCGAGACTCGCGGGCCGTCGATTCCTGTGGTCCCTCGATGACGAGGAGGCCTGCAGGCACCTGCAGGCGAGAGAGCAGCGGCTGGGCCGTGGTGATCCACACAGCCGACCGGCCGTGTGCGGTGCGCCACAGCGCGAGCAGCGGGCCCGCATCGCTGGTGATGGTGCGCCGGCCGACGGGTGGCAATCCCGCACCTGTCTCCCGGGCCAGCACGGCAACGGCACGGGTGACGGCCAACTGCGTCGGGTCGACGGCTGCGGCCGGTCCGGCCAGCGGCGTGATCAGCTCGACGTAGTGCTCGTACTGCGCCTGGCTCAGCACCCAGCGGCCACGGGCGAGACTGGCGGCGATGTCGCGCGCCAGGGCACTGGCGGCGGACGTGTCGTGACCGTCTGCGAGCAATCGCATCTCGGCGACGCGACCAGCGAGACCAGCTGGCAGGCCCGCGACGCGAGTCTCGTCGAGCAGGGCCAGCGCCTGAAAGGTCTGGCGTGCCGCCGCGATGTCGCCGCGCTGGCGTTGCACGCGTCCAAGGCGCAGCAACGCGTGCGCGCGTTTCGGCATCGTCACTGCGCGTCAGCGGCAGGAGAAGGACTGCGGCTCTCGCAAGGTCGCGCTTTTCGAACTCCGCTGTCTCGGCATCGGCGAAGCGAGGATCGCGTGGTGCGACCGCAGGAGCCCCGTCCAGGGGCGAGAAGAGCAGGGCGGGCGACCCGCTCGAACGCAGCGTGTTGCCAGACGCGACGACGATGAGGCCGCCGTGGAGTGGGGTCGGCGGATCATCCTGTGGCTGCGCCGCCCACTCGGCCAGCTGGCGCTCGGTCTCGGCCACGAGCCGATCGATGCCCTGGACGGCGCGGTCGGCGTGGAGCGCGACGAACTCCCTCGTCCGCTGTGCCTGTACCACCCGGTCCTGCTCCAGCAGTTGCCACGCCACCCACGCCAGCGATGTGGTGGACAGCACGGCGGCGATCGCCACCAGCCAGAGCAGGTGACGCGACGGCCCGACCCGAGGGGGGCGGCGGAGGGTCATGGCAGGACGGGTCGATCATACGTACAACCCGCGCGGATTCACGCACCCCTCGCGTCAAGGTCGTGTCAGGGTTGTGTAGGCACGGGCTGGCGAGAGGGAAAAGGGAGAGGGGAGGAGTCAAGAGGGCTACAAGGGGACAAGGGACAGGGACGGCAAGTGACGAGCGACAGGTCTGTCCCTTGTCGCTCTTCCCTTTC
>VFQN01001364.1_pt1 | contig 41058 bp, 54 predicted proteins | sample 3512371 | NCBI WGS metagenome assembly VFQN01 (sample SAMN10412370, study PRJNA504923) | tailings metagenome | isolation source: Replicate 2 from Balatoc abandoned mine | place: Philippines: Itogon, Benguet | collected 2017-08-28 | reverse complement strand
ATTGTTTGTTGTCTGTATATTTTAAATCTCTTCCCGCTTTGCTCTTGCCCCGAAGGGGCAACGACAATATCTTTCTCTCTATATATTTCGTCCCGCTTTGCTCTTGCCCCTTCGGGGCAACGAGCAAAGCTGCTAAACAAGAAAACGTACGATTTTCGCTATTTAGAATCGAAAGTAACCTTCGAATTACAAAGAGAAAGCCAGGTGGTCCCTGGGCGCCATGTCGGGCACGGTACGAGCGGTATGAACCAAAGCGGAGCTGCCACGGCGCATGCAACGGCCGTCCACTCGTGCTGGCAAGTCCGTGCACGCCCCTTCGGTATGTGCGCATCTTCATCCCGGCTGCCGCAAACCGCACACACGACCCACCTGCATGTGGAAGGTGCCCTTGACCTCCGCCACGTGGCCGGCCAGCAGCGGCATGTTCTTGTTGCGCACCGCCACCACGGCAGCGGGGTCCAGCACCACCTGGCCCCTGGAGGTTGCAACGTCGTTGGGGGCGTGAGTAAACGGCAATGGTCTCAGCTGTTTACCGGTAGGTGACAAGCTCTGCGGAGTTGCAACAGCAGCAGCGCAGGGCCACTCCCCACCTCTCCACCAGTACGCCGTGGACGTCCGTCACTCCACAGACCAGCTATGCCCACTCACCTGACGGGCACAGACAGGATCCAGCGCTTGCGGCCCTTGAGGGGGTTCGGTAGAGGGTAGAACTTGGTGCCCAGGTTGGCCTCGCCCTGCGCCGCAGAGACAGGAGCAAGGGCGTTGTAAATGGCATCATATGTTTGGTATGTTGCCGCAACAAAGGCTGCCTGCTCTCTGCATCTCGGGTACTTGATGGCAAGCACGGCTAGCCATGTACCCATGTCCTGCCAGTGGTCTCTCCACACGAGTCCACGTTCCAACCCCACCTGCGCGATCCGCACGATGTTCTCCGGCGCCGTGCTGTTGCAAATGACCATGGTGCAGCCCGCCGCCGTGGCGATGCGCCCGGCGGTGAGCTTGGTGGCCATGCCGCCCGTGCCCCACTGCGTGCCGCGCGTGCTGGTGTCTGCGTTGAGGCGCGATATGTCCTCCACCTCGTAGATGGGCGTGGCTGAGGGGTCGTCCTTGGGGTTGGCGGTGTACAGGCAGTCCACGTCCGTCAGCAGGAACAGCCAGTCGGCCTGCACCAGCGCCGCCACCTGCGCGCTGAGGGTGTCGTTGTCGCCGAAGCGGAGCTCCTGCACGGCCACGGTGTCCTGGGGATGGGGAGGGAGGGTGAGGGGGAAGGGCGGAGGGGGGCAGCACAGGGGCGTGAGTGCAAGTTGGTGAAGCCCAAGGCAAGAAGGCATTGGCAAGCCAGGCAGGGGTGATATCCAGCCCCACGTGGAAAGAGGTTGTGATGGCAGGACAAGGGGAGGTGCACGTCAAGGCTTCACGGCCGTGTTGCGGAAAGCACAAGGATCGGGCTGGTGGTGCCCACTGCCGTGCGCTGCTAGGGCTCTAAGCTGTTTTGCTGATGCACATTTGCTGTGGTCGCGGTCAGCTCACGTTCTCGTTGACGACCGGCACGACGCCGTACGACAGCAGCTCCGTGAAGGTGGTGCGCGCGGCCAGGTACTGCCCCCGTACCGCCAGGTTGTCGGCGGTCAGCAGCAGCTGGGCGCAGGACTGGGGGGCAGGGCAGGACCAGGGCGCCACAGCACAGGGGCTGAGGTTGAGCAAGGGGTGTTGGATATTGTGCCGATACACCAGCTGCGTGTCGGCGGGCGCGTAGCTTCTGCAGCATATACGTATGTTGACCCAAGGTGCAAGCTGTGGGTGCGGGATGGAGGTTCAGTCCCGTTAAGCGGGGGGCAGGCGGCGTTACGTGTCGTGCGTGGGTAGGCATGGAGCGTACTGCACAAGCTCGGCATGCATGCGGCTTGGCATCGGCCATGCAACATGCCACATGTCCGGCGACTCATTGGGCAATGTACTTACCATTCCAAGTGCGCCTAGGAAGTCCTCGTAAAATTTGATGAGCTGCACTTGGCCCACGGCAGCCAGGGCGCGGCGCTTGGGCGCCTCGGGTGATATGTGCAGGTGTTGGCAGCCGGCACCCACGGCTCCGCTCGTCACGATAATGACATGATGACCTGTATATCACAAATGAGGTTGAGCCTTGATGTGGAAGGACTGTGCTGTGGTGCAGCGCGCAGCGCGCAGGCGCGCGGCAGACAATGACATGTAGACAAGTCGCTCATGACCTACACACGGTAGCCTACCGTCGGGGTCAGTGCGTACAAACTGTCAAGGATAGAAACACACCTTCGCTCCTTAGCGTCTGGACAACCTCGCATAATCGAGCCATATTTGACAGGTTCATTGTTTGGTGCTCTGGTCGAACCAGAGATGAAGTCCCCACTTTAATTACCTGCACATGAGGAATAAGATCGAGGCGCATCAGGGGCCATCATGAGCGCGAGCGTGTCTGGGCAAGTCCGGTGCGACGCGCAGCAACAGTTCCGGAAAGGACTGGGAGGGGCGCGCCAACAATGCACCAAAGCATTATCACGTTCGCACACAATGAGCAACTTACGAATATGTCCTTGTCGGTATTGAGCGCCTCTTTGACGTAGCCGCGGGGGGGCCGCTGCAAGCCCGCAGTGGAGCTGTCGCGCGAGGGCAGCATTTGCGGCGACGCGGCGGGGACAGGAGGCGATGAAGACATTTGACAATGCGTATAATGATAGCTCCGTGATTGGAGTATGTGGGTCTCGCGGAGGTCTTCTAGAGTGTCAAGCTGGCTCGACTGTCAAGCGCTGGCGAACGCAAATAAATGATACAGAAAGGAAGGCAGAAGGGTGCCTTGGGGCAACCTTTCAGAAAAGCGAAAAGGACAAGTCTGGGTGATTTCTTTTGACGCGATTTTGTGCTGGAGCTCAGTGGCCCGAGGCCTAGCCCGACACGCCTGACACCGGAACGCCGGATGGTACTCCTCGTAGACAGACGACGGCGACTAGGACTGTATTTGTCAAGATACTTCGGCATTGTTTGCATGGAACAGCTGGTGTGGCATAGAATCCTATCACCGCCAACTTGTGCGTTCTGTGCGCATCACCAGTAGAGCCCAACGGTCTGACACCCTTCTGCACCCGCAGACGGAGCCGCGGCGATGGCGCTTTCTGAGGTCTGTGTGGCAAAACACGTAACTTTCAAAAATACTGCTGCCCAGTCGCGAGTTGGAGACTACCACGCCACGCGTGTGACGGCACGGGCGTGTCCCCTGCTCATACCTCGTTTGGTGTTTAGAACCGTCGCGCGAGAAAAGGCCGGAAAAGGCCAACAGTAGCCCTAGCTGCACGCCAAACTGCCATCCATCAGACCAGCAGGGAATGTAACGAGCTCCCCAGGGCAGTACCTGATGACTGGTGTCGTGCTCGTGCAACGCTCGGACCCTCGAATAGCACCCTGCGCAGCAGTGTCCGAGACGTATGCCACCACGTGCCTTCCGGGCAGCAGTCGATTTGCATAGCCAGGCATAGCAACCCGCGCAAGGCATGAGCAACGCAACACCAAGCCACTGTGGTGAAGTAAACGTGTAGCGTTTGTACGGGCAGGGCACCAGGGGAGAGGGTCTTCCCTGCGGAACACAACGGCACAGGTGTGCGGAGGGAGCTCCGAGCCACCACCTGCCCTTCCATACCGGTGCATCGTGCAAATAACTCGCCAGCAATTGATTGCCACAACTGAAGCTACAGCTGCACTTATCATACGGTGTTTGTACCGTTCAGGTAAGCCCCATATGGGTTAGCCCTGGCACCCCCTTTGTTCACCACTGCACCTCTTGGCCCCCGTTGCAGTTAAGTGGCAGGTACCGGTAGTGGCCACCGCACTGCCGTCGCCCCGGCGCAGCAGCCAGCTGAACGCGACCGCTCTGCCGTTCGCGGCTGCCTTCCTCCACACGCCCCGCAACCCCTGCTGCCTGCTGCCCCGTCCTGCTTGGCAGGGGCAGGCAGGGGCCATGGGCGCATGGGGAAACCGACCTGCCTGACAAGATCGGACGTTTCCTTGCCGCTGTACAGCAGCGACGTGACGCATGCTTATAGTTCCTGTTAGGTGTGGTCGGGATCAGTCATGGTCGTGTGGCCACACCACCTGGAATGCCAAGCCGCGTCCCCAAGCCAACCCCGCCACCGCCACGTGACCGTGCCCAACCGCTCACATCAAGGCTCCCCTGGCTCATGCAGCACACCGGTACTGAACGTAAGACACAGCTGCAGAGTACCGGCAAGCCCATTTGGTGCTATGCAGTTACACAAAGTACGTATAACGCCTGCCTACCGCGCAATGCACAGGACCCCTGCGGCCAAGCCACACAGTTCCCCACAGCACGCTCTCCAGACAGGGAAAGGAACCATCAGGCATCGCCTGTTCATTGCGTCGCAACGCCTAGCACCGGTACTGGATCCTGCCACCCAGCACCTCAGCGTGGCAGTTTCGCAAGGAGAGCGCTCAATGTGTCACGTATATGTGCTGTGCGACGTAACTTTACGGCGTAATACTGATAGCAAGAGTTGATCGAGCTGCCGTGTGTAAGCTGTAGCCTGCACCCTGCAGGACCAGCACCTACCCGCCAAAGGCGCCAAGATCATAGTGCCGTACGACATGTGTAAGCCTGCACGTAGAGTGTTTTCCTCCGTCCAAACCGCGTTTAATTTTCTTGTGCGTCACCCATGATGAACTGAGTAGACTGCCGAGATGCCTCGTGCGAAGGCGAGGCAGAATGCCCGTCGGCGGGCCGAGGAGCTCGCGGACAGGGTTTCCAGTTTGGCGCGAGACGTGTTGGACGCTATGCAGCACCTGGGACTGAAGCTTAATGAATATGTAAGTGGTTTAGGCGTATGCAGTAGCCCTTGGCAACGAGGATTCGCTGACTTGCGCTGCGGGGCAATGCCGGAACAGGGTTCAGTGGAGGAGGCGATCCTTGCGTCACCAATCTATAACTACATCGAGAAGCTCATCTTGCGCATGTCATACCGTGAAGCAGTACAGGTGGGGCCCAGGTAAAGCCTGGACCAATGCTGGTCGTCCGTCTTGTCCGTCTCCGCCCAAGAAGCCGGCCAATGCATTGTTGCAATCGTGCATGCGTTGTATGTAGCGCACTTCCTCGAGCGGCGGGCGAGCTCTTTCCGGGTTCGTTGTTTACCCCGCAGGCAGAACGCAACCCCGCCTCTGCAGACACGGCCAGCCTGCAGAAGCGCATCGGCTACCTCAGCGTGACGCTGCCTGTAGCCATTAACAGCAATGACACTAACTGGTGAGGCTCCTGTGGGGATGCACACGCGCACCTGACCCCCAGCCGCGCGCCTTGTCCGGAACCCGTCACACAAACCCACGCCCGTTGGCCCATTCCAGTCCCTGCTTGGCAGCAGCCCGCCCGGCTCCACGCATGAGCTCCAGCGCAGCCCCACATAAGCCCTCATGCCACCACATACCATTCACTCTTGCACTTTCCAGCCCGCTTGCTAGTTTCTAGTGTCTCCAGCGTGGTCTTCGCACCCGCCCGTGCCCCAGGTCCAACCGCTCCACTGGCTGCTGCGGCACTAAGGCAATTCCCTCCCATGCTCACCCCCCGGCCATGCTGCAACCCCCGCGCCCAGGCCCGACCGTTGCGACCGGCTGCTACGATAACCCATGCTAACCCGCCTGTGCTAACCCCAGCCATGCTGCGCGCTGCCCCCAGGTCGGACCGCTGCGATCGGCTGCTGCGCAAGCTGCACAAGGCAGCGGTGGCTTCGGGCGGTGAGGACGTGTTCCTGGCCGCAGCCATGGAGCTAGAGGAGGGGGACAGCTGCTTCATTATCAAGAGGTGCGTGCAGGGTGCGGGCCGTGTGCAGCTGGGGATCCTACGACAGCGGTAGGATCAAGCGTTGGCGCGGGTGCGCTTTGCTAGGGCCTGGAGGGTTAGCTTGCGCATTGCCGGGACAGGCCTGGAGGTGGGCTGTGCGTTGCGTTGACTCCTTGGCGCTTGTGCCCACTTGGAGCTCCCATGGAGCCTCTCTGCCATCAGCAGTTGCCACTACTGCATCCGACATGACTCCAGGCCCACGGCGCAGCTTGCGTGGCCCCCCACTCTTCCGGTCCGGCATGATCCTGTTGCAAGCACTTAACTCCCCGGGCCATGCGTCCCTTAACGGTCAGCCTTGCTTACCGGCGCCCGGGGAACTGTCTGTCTGCTGGTCTCCACCCCGCCGCCCATGTTACCGCCCGTCGTCAATCCTCCGCGCTATTATTTGATGCATTCTCATTCGCCCAGCACCACGGAGGTGTGGAAGGAGCTGGAAGAGCTGGGCCTGGTGCGCCGCACCAAGGGCTTCTTCGCCACGCGGCGGGAGACCCGCTGGCCCGCCCTGGAGGCGCAGCAGCTGTACGACGAGGACGACGAGGACGACGCGGGGGCGGGCGGTGCGGCGCTGGTCGTGTACGGCGGCGGCGGCAGGGATGGCGGCGAGCGCATGGGTGGGGGCGAGCGCATGGGAGGGGCGGCGGTGGGAGGTTTGGGGCGGCCGGGGCAGACGAGCCTGGAGCGGGCGGCACAGGAGGCGGCGCAGGAGGCGCAGGAGGCGGAGGCGGCGTGGGCGGCGGCGCAGAAGGTGGGGTCTTTGGACAAGCGTGGCCTTCCGGTGCATGCTTCCAGTGTATGCTCTCCGGCTGCCCCACGTTTCATCCTTTTATGCTGTCAGAACTGGCAGCACATCTCCCACACCCAAAGTTGCCGCAACCACGCCACGGCTTTCCTTGCTATGTGCACACTGCCTGCCCACCGCCTCGTCAACCTGGAAATACTCGAGCTTGGCAGACCCTGACGCCGTGCGCCGTGGGCCGCTTCCCCGCGCTGCGCCGCACACGCAGGTGACGGCGGTGCTGCCCGAGGCCGGCTCGTCCGACGAGGACGAGGAGGACGACGGCTCCATGGCGGACCTGGACGTGGCGGCGGGCGACCCGCGGGTCGGCGGGGACAGCGTGGAGCGCGCGTGGCGGCACGCGGAGGCGGCGGTGGCGGCCAAGCGCGAGGCGGCGCTGCGGGAGGCGGAGCGCGACGCGGCGGCGCGCGTGGACGGCGCGCGGGCGGCGGCGTACCGGCGGGCGTTGCGGCGGGAGCTGCAGCGGGCGGAGCTGTACGGCGACGTGGCGACGCAGCGGCGGGAGGTGGAGGTGGCGCGCTGGGCGGACGAGGAGGTGTTCCGGATCAACGGGGAGCTGGCGGCGCTGGAGGCGGCGGTGCGGGAGGGGCGCGTGGGGCAGCACCTGGAGCGGGTGGCGGCGCGCAGGGCGGCGGAGGCGGCGGCGGCGCGGATGGCGCCGAGGAAGCCCGCCAGCAACGGAAGCCAGCACCACACGGCGCCGGCGGCGCCGCCGCCGCCACCGCCTCCGCCGCCCCAGCGGCCGCCGCCGCCGCTGGAGCAGACGGGCGAGTGGCCGGCGCTGGGGCGGCAGCAGCTGCAGCAGCAGCAGCAGCAGCAGGCCGGCCGCCAGTCGCCGCAGGAACCGCAGGAGCCGCGCACGCCGCAGCGGCCGCAGTGGCAAGGGGCGCCGCCGCCCACCCAGGCCCCTCAGCCGCCGCCGCCGCCGCCGCCGCCGCCACAGCAGCAGCAGCAGCAGGCGCGAAGCGGGCAGGTGAGGCCTTGGGCGTTACCCGGCATTGTCACTGCATGGGAACGCACAGACCGTGGACAGAGCTTGCCAAGTGTTGTATGCTGCGCCACGACTGGCAGTGCGCAAGTGCCACGTGCCAGCTGTACGGCCGCGCACGGCCAGCTCGCCTGATTGCCTTCCTCCTATGACTTAAACCGCCGTGTTTGCGAGCCCGCTACCTTGCGCGAAACTGCTCAACGACCTACACCACCACGGCGGGGACGCCACACCGTGTGCCAGCCTGCTCGTCATGTTTGGAAAAAGCTGCTTGTTTGTAACGACTAAGCCACCCACACCACCGCGCCTGCACCTGCGTCCATGCCCTGCAGGACGAGAAGGGCGCCTCCCTTGGCGCGCCCGCCGGCTGGTCGCCCACCTTCGCGCGGCCCAACGCGGCGGCGGAGGCGGAGCGGCGGAGGCGCGACGAGGCGCGGCTGCGCGCGGAGCAGCGCACCGAGCTGATGGCCATGGCGGTGGAGACGCGCACGCGGCTGGAGAGCGTGGTGCTCAGGTGCGTGGGATGATGCTGCCTGTTAGGGTATGTGCGGCGGTGTGGGCGTTAGGCGTGGGGGATGGGTTGTGTGCTAGGACATGGTGCCTTGGAGCTTAGGAGCGAGCTTAGACGCAAGTTTGCTGCTGCTGGTGAAACGCTGCAGCTGAGCATTCCCGCCGGAGCCTGAGAAGGGCGGGCTGGTACTGGCGTGATTTGGTTTGCCGGAGTCACGCTTTGCTTGGCAGTGAGTTTTGGAGTTGATCATCTTGACCGCCGGTCTCTGCCCCAGGGACTACAACCTGGGCGAGCGGCCGCCGCCGCGCACCCGCTTCCGCGACATGGTGCGCGCCGACAGCGGGCTGGACCTGTACAAGAAGGTACGGCAGCTGCGGTACGACTGTACGACAGCCGCATGACTGTACGACACGACACGAGTTGGAGTTGGCTGGCCTGGGAGCGTGGCAAGGAGGCTCTGACCGAGCGCCCCTGTCGCATTCGGGGCGCTGAAGCCGCGCACATCAATAAAGAGCGGCCGCTGCTGGGTCATGGGTCAGCGCGTTGCCAACATGCCATGGCGTGCTTGTCGGGCATTGGTGGGCCTGCACGTCAGCTAAGTCATGTTGCTCCGTTTCGGCCCTCCAGGTCATCGTGTCGTGGATGTACAAGTCGCTGTCTCGCCACATGCACTACAGCGGAGGTGCGGGGGCCGGCTGGGCGGGCGGCCGGGCGAGTGGGTCAACCGGGAAGCGGAGCAGCTGCAAGGGGAAAGTGCTGGGGCTGGGTGGCCAGTTGGGGAGCAAGGGGCGGCTACTGGGGTAGACGCTGTGCATATGCCAACGGTTTTCGTCCACTTGGCACGACGCAATGCTGCACTCCTTGCTGCACTGTTGCTGTGCTCCATGGGAAGCGTGGGTTGGGCGACTCGCATGCTTGGCTGCAGATGTCATGTGAACACCCTGTCACCGGCAACTGAGTAGCTTTTACCTGTGCTCGGCCTCTGCACGACGCCCTTTTCCGAATCCTTGCCTCCCCCGCAGCCGTGGCCCCCAACACGCCCTCGCACATCGTGTACAAGGAGCGGCGGCTGGTGCAGTGGTGCGCCAACTGGATCGAGGTGGGCACGAAAGCCGGTCCACCTCTGCGCTTGCAGCATCTCAACAGAGCACAGTAGAGCGACATGAAATGGCACATTGCTTTGCTCTCCATATTCCTTCGCTGCTCCAACAGGCGGTTTGGTTCCCCACGTCACAAGCCTCGAACGCTGGCTGGCTGAACTGTACTGCACGGTACGGCACTGACGCGCCCCGCAGGACAACCTGATGTACCTGGTGTACGGCGTGGACGAGGGGGACGCGCACGCCAAGGCGGAGGCGGCGAAGGCGGCGCGGCTGTCCTCCGCCGCCAGCACGGTGCTGCGCGCCATGGCGATGGCGGGCGGCGCGCAGAGCCACCGCATGCTGCTGCTGCAGGTTGCCACGGAGCTGCCGGAGCAGGTGGGTTCATAAGGTACCGTAACAGCACGTGACCAGAATCGCAAAGTAATGGTGTTGGGCCTGAGCGGGCGGGCCGCTGGGGTTTGACGGTAGGAAGCCGGACGGGCCGCTGGTGTCCTTGCTAGGTCGGGGTGAACTGCCGGTTACACGTGCCCAACGCAGCGTGCCTGCGCTGGAGGATACTGACCACCACGCACTTTGCACACGCACGGGGTGCTAGCTCAACAATTGCCGCTCGCCACTCATGACTACGTCCCGCGACACAGTGCCTCAACACGGGTTTGACCCAGATCGTGGATCGTGCAGAAGTGGTTGCCTCTTTGCACCCCGCTCCACCGCAGTGCGCCGCCGAGCCGGGCGGTTCGTTCGCGCTGCTGGGGCGCGCAGTGACGCGGCTGGTGGAGGACTGCGTGCTGGACATGCGCGTCAGCGGGAACGGCGGGGGCAGGCAGCAGCAGGCGCAGCTGGGCGGCGGGGGCGGCGACCACGGGCACGTGTCGTTCGTGCTCAGCATTAGCATGTACGACGTGAGTACGAGGGGCAGAGGGAGCAAAGGGTGCGGTGGGTGGGAAGGTGTCCAATGCGGCTGCGGTGGAGGGTGCCGGTGTTGTGCTTACTGCTTTCAGTTGCTACCGCGAGAGGATTGGTGCCGGTGTGGGTAACGGTGTGATGTGCATGTGCCGTGGGACAGCGTTGTTTTGTGGGGTGGAGAGGCCTTGAGGTCGTTGTTGGATGCTTGCTAAACTGTGGGCGGCTGGAATGGCAAGGACCCCGACGCGTCAGCAACAGGCCGGTCGACAGTCCACCCGCCTAGGGCACACCCATGACACCGCTGTGCCTGTCCAGGTGACCTCCCGTGCTGAGAGCACCACTGCCACGTTGCTGTGGCACCTGCAGAGCCACGGCCTCGGCCACCTGCACGTTCCATCCGCCTTTGTTTTCCACCCGTAAACCAATCCCTCTCGGCCCCAATGCAGATCACGTTCCACGAGCCGCAGCTGGCGGCGGCGGCGGCGCGCGTGGCGGCGGAGCAGGACGGCGCGGCGGCCAGGAGCCGGCGATAAGGGGCGAGCGGCGCGGGCAGCAGGCGTGGGGTAGGGAGGGTGGTGTCAGGGCGGAGCCGGCGGCAAGGGTCGAGCGGCGTGGGCAGCAGGCGAACAGGGTTCTGTTGGTGGACGCCAGGAGCCGGCGCTGGGGGAGCATACAGCGTGGGGAGCAGGGTTAGGGGAGGAGGAGGGTGGTGGGCGGCAAGGAACCGGCGTGCAGCGTGGGCGGCATGCGTGGAGGGTTGGTGCACTCCAGGGGGCGGCGGTGAGGGGGGACGATGCGAGCAGCGGGCGGCACATGTGACCTGTATCTGCATGATACACGTGCGGTGCGAGCGGCGGGCAGGCCCCGTCACTGCTTGCGGTGGGGTGAGGTTAGGCGGGACTGGGGTGTCCGGCGCGCGAGGATGGTTGGTGGCCGAGGGTTACAAAGCAATTGTAGTGGTGCTTTACCTGTGAGGGCAGCATCGGCGGAAGGTGGACGGGACGCAGTCCTAGTTTGCAGGATGCCTGGCTGCCGTGGCATGCGGGTGAGCTGTCGAAATGATTTCTGCGTGATGTTAGGCAGGTAGGGGCGCCGGTTGCAGCTGGGTGGCCAAGTGTACGATGTGCGCAAGGGCCTGCTTTGCACGCGGTATGGCACTGCGGCAGCAGCACTTATTAGTGAGGGGTCCACCTGGAGAGCCAAGGCCTGAGGGTGGAAAGTAGGGCGTGCAAGAGAAGCGGGTGTTGTGATCTCGTGCAACTAATCATGCTTTACGGGGTACGGGACAGGAACACTTGGTGCAGGATGAGGCGGGGTAAGGAGCTCGTAACTGTCTAGGCACAGTGGTCATTAGGCATAGTACGCAGGGATGGCGTATTCGACTGTTTACAGCACGAGCTATGCCCCGCATGTTTGGGCGGTTCTGCGAGACTGTGGAGATGTCCAAGGCTGCCTGGGGCTATCGATATGGTGGCATGCTCGTAACATGTGGCTTGGCGTACGCGGATGCTACCCGGGTTCGACGGTGCGTTAGCTGTGTACACCAGATGACTGATGCGGCTATTTGCACTAGCTTTAGGGCTCGTCGTGTTTCGCACGTGGTCGTGTTACGCCCTGATTCAGGTGACATCGTCCAGTAGAGAGGGTTGGCTGGCACGCTGTTGAGCTTGTAATATGCTCTATGCTGCGTGCTCTAAAAACCAATATGTGCGACTTAGTCGCCACTGCCTGCACGCAATCACGGCTGGTCGAGCGCGCCGCTGGTGAACAGATGTCACTGTCCGGTGCTTGGGCACCCTGCACAGTGCCGCCACGAGTGCCGCCTTTGCAAGTATCTCTTTAAACATTGCGCTGAATGGAACATGTACCCTGCACCGCAGAAGCATCGCATTCATTGGTGCGTGTCTCCCGCGCTGGCCTCGGAGGCACGCTCCAAGGCAGACCTGGCTGCCAGCGGCCGGCCGAAATCGTTGATGCATGCATCTTCAGAGCGTAGGAGAGAAAGGTTGAATATTTTGCGGGATAGTGCTAAGCTGTGGATGTTCTTGAACCTACTTGTGCTTTGCTGATCACAGAGTTCATTCACAGCACGCGAGATGTCCAAAATGTCAAGCCGTCGGCAGGTCCAGCTATGCGCGCTTGCATTAGCTCTCTTAGCATGCGTTACAGCACCTCTACTTGTATCTACAGGCAAAGTAAACGCGAAGTCCACGCCGCATGCCAACTATGTTTGCGGCGCAAGGGCTCGCGTTACCCGACAGCAAGTAGTTAAGGCTGGAACTTACACTAAGCTGACGGACCATGAGCTCAGCGGCTTAATTCAGTCATACTCCGGCACGGAAGGCTTCCAGTTCCTCCGTCGCGGCTTCATCGGCGACAAGGCTCACCCGCTTGCGACTCAGCTGTATGGGTCCTCCTTGGAAGCTATTAGCAACGTCATAAAGCTATGTGTCGAGGACGGGGGCCTAACCCTGCATTATCGCAGTGCCGGCACCTGGGCTGTGCCTCAGGTCCCAGTGCTGCACAGCTGTGGCAACAGGAAGGTTCACCTGGTGGTGCTGACTGGACAGGAGATCAAGCGCGGCCCACAAGTCACCGAGGAGATGTGGCCCAGGTATGGCACATGCAGGGAGCATGTGCAGATCACACGTCCCTGGCCCGCTACCAGCCGTAAAGTAGACTGAAGGATTGCCAGGCCACACGGTCGGTGCTACCGGCTGCGTGGTTTTACAAGCACCCAACCTCACAGCACGTGCTTTGCCGCGCCGTGCGTTGCAGCTTCCGTGCGCGAGGGCTTCCCCTGCCAGCCCACATGATCAGCAAGGGCCACGAGGCGAGCTGGTTCAGCCAGAGGGAGCACTCGCAACTCTTTGAGGGGTGCCTTGACAACGACAGCTACATGCCTCCCTTCCCTTTGGGGCAAGAGGCTGCCCGGCGGGGTGTGAGCGTGGTGGGCCTAGTCGTCAAGAGCCGGCCCGAGGCGATGGTCAAGTGCTTGCTGAAGCTCGGCATTCCGGTCGTGCTGGACCTCATTGACAGCGCTGTGGACGATTTCAGCAAGTACATGGTGGGCGGAGGTGTGGGGGGCTGGGCGCTTGGTACGTGTGCGCCGTGTTGTGCCGAGCGGGGAGGCCGGTCTTCCGCTTTGTAACCGTGCTGCTGCAGCACTTTTCACTTTGCAGCGTACGCCAGACGGGCGTTGACCGGGATTGAACAAGACCTTGCGATATGTGTCTAGTGTTCGTGGGTGTCTGCGTTGGGACGAGTCCACTTCCGCGCTGTCTTCGTTCACGAGCTCCTGCGCGTTGCCCCTTTGTAGGACTACTCCCTCATCCTAGCTACCAACCGGCTTGCTTCGGACATCATGTCAGTCAACACAGGCGTATCTGCGGTAAGCAAGCAACACGCAAAAGAGTTGTACTGGGAATCCGCCGCATGATACACAACCGCGAGCATAAGACACCGCAGGACACCACACGGGCGTTGAGCACAGCACGAGTTGCTGTCAGTCCATCTCCTCTACTATCTCCAAGAGCACACACGGGCCAAGCTGACAAGGATCGCTCGCGCCCACGCAACGCAAACAGGTCACGGTCTACCACCAGCCCGCCAACTACGAACGCTTCCACAGGGTAAGCCTTCCTTGCACCATACCCCGAAGGCGGCGGGTGCTGCAGGACAGCACACACCTGCCGCTGGTACACTTTGCATGGAGCGTACGGCGGCAGTCCGTCCCAGGGGTCTGAGTGTACGCCGCAGGTATTGGTGCTGAGGTGTACCGTAACACGCTTCGCTGCCGCCTTCAGGCGGACCGCACGAGGCCTGTCAGGGTCATCGCCATGACGCACGGCGCGGAGAGCCACGGCCTGGAGACGGACGACCTGGCGCAAGAGCTCACGCGGTACTGTGACGGCCACGACATCTCTTTGAGGTACTGCAGTACCGCCAATGCTGCGTACTGTGCATGCCGTACATGCCGTACGTGCCTTTTTGCGTCCTTGCGGCGCTTCGGCAGCTGATGGGAAAGCGCCTCTTTGACTGTACGGTACGTATGTGCGTGCAGGCTGAACCACTACGCGGGCCACGGCTTCGACCAGGAGGAGATGGCGCGCTTCCTGCAGGCCAAGCACGACTGGGGGCACCAGCTGGGATACGCCATGGGTGGGTGCTTCAACTCCCACGTGCTTGCCCGCTGCACGCCTGACCCAAACATGCAGCCAAGCGATAATGACGCGAATATGTCACGCAACCGCTTTTGACGCTTTTGACGCAATTAGGTAAGCAAACGGCATTGCCCATCTGCCGTGCACACTGCAACACCGCAGGCTACAGCTCAGTGGACATCGGCATTGTGTGGCGGCCGTGCCGCGTGGTGGAGCTGACGTGCATCAAGCCCACCAACAGGGTGGCGGAGTACCTCAGCCTGGGCATACCCGTGGTGTTCCAGGCCACAGCCGCCTACATGGACATCGTTGCCGAGTCGGGCTACCCGCTGGCCGCCAACAACGTCTCGCACGCCCTGCAGCTGGTGGTGAGCCGCTGGGAGAAACGCACTACGGGTACACGCCTTCGCGGTGCGCCTCGCCAACTGCCAGCCGCACTTGGGCATAAACGCGTACGTGCAAGCAACACGTCAACCACGTACGGCGATGAGTTCAACTCTGCTCCACGGAACTTGCATACGTTCTGCCTCGACTCTGGGTTGCCGTGCAGTCATTACCAATACGCACGCTTACGCCGTTACGCGTCTCTTGCCATCTGCCCTGCCCGCGCCTCAACCAACAGGACCAGCTCGTACGAGACGCCGACCTACGGCAGGCTGTGTCAGAGCTGGGCCTGCGTGCTGCGGAGCGCTTCCACCAGGACAGGATTGCGGAGGTAAGGGCGCAACGTTAAGGGGCTGTGTGACGATGGGTTGCACACTGATTTCGAGGGGCGGCGACCGTTGACACCACCGCCGTTGCGGGCTGCTGGACTCCATTACGCGGGGCCGTGGCATGCACTCGCACTACCGACCTGCGCGAAACCTGGCAAAGGAACAGACGTCCGAGTTGTTGGCGCCTCCCAGCACCCACGCAACGTGTTGAAATTGTCTCCTACACACAGGTTGGCCTGCTCACGTGTAGCCCCTTGCACACATGAAACCACATGTGGCCTCGAAGGTGTGGGATAGGCTACTATTGTCTCAACAATCCTTGCACTGCTGCCTGCAGGAGTTCGAGCGAGCCATTTGCTCCGTGGCGTAGGTGGCTGTGGGTGACGAGTTCCTGCTGCACCACAAGCCGTTGCGAGTGGTGGCTATCAGGGCATTCAAGCAAGCTCGGGAACTGGGCTAACGCATGGTTTGCGCAATGATTATCGAACTGTAATGCCTGGGCATACTAGCTATCAGCTCAGCTCTATCGGTGGTGCAGGGATGCATGCACGTGTGTTGGTCTAGTAACCCTTGTGCCACGTGCCTAGTGGGCCTGTTGCAGGACTGCCATGTCGCCCCTTTAGGCCCCATATAGGACTGCATGTCGTGCATTTTGATCAGTCTAAATCAAAGCCGTGCCGTTGCCGAACGGAACTTGGTCTTGGCGTCGTGGTTGACATGTCCGGCTTCGGCTCCAGCGGCAGGGCAGGCAGAGGTCGTGTGTGCATGTCGTGCGGTGCTGTATGGCTACGGTAGCTGAAACACCCTTGACAGGCGTACGTAGATGGTATGGCAAACTCCAATCCCAGGACATTCCTGTGACGTGATAGGTAGGGCGCCGAATGAGGTGCCCCCAAGGCAGGGGGACGCAGCAGGGCTTCGCTGTATACCGGCACTGGCGTAGGTGCGTAGCTAGATGTGCCTGTGTCGTTTGGCATTGTGTTTGGATGTAGGTAACGGTGTTTCCAGCGGGGGCCCAAGGTGCAGGTATGGATTGTTGTACGGTATGTGCTGGACCAATCTGTGTGTTGGGATCGTCCTTGGTGATGTGCATGTTCCTCTAGTGCACCTTGCGGGGGCCTGCTGGGGCTTGGCATGGCGCTGATTGTGACGCTCTTGGAATTAGCCCACCGCTAGCATATTTACGAGCAATGCGTGCCGTACACAGACCGTGGTTTACCTTCTAGGCTGCTGGGCTGCCTGTGTTGCGGCGATGCGTTCATGCTGGTAGTTCCTTGGCGTCATAGGTGGCAGTGCCGTGCGTTATCCCTTGTTACCGCTACAGCCCCCATCATACATGGATGCGAGCTCTTGGCAGCGTCTGTTACTGCAGTAGCATCTCGTTACCGGTACGTGGACGGACGTTTGCTCCTGGCTTGTGTCGTCATTCGTGCCTGTTCGTGCTGACAACCTGGCATGCATGCTGGCAACATGCTGTGTCCCGGAATAAGCACCTTGAAATGCGCTACTTGGCTGCTAGACAGCTTATAGGTGCAGGAGTTATGCTGTGTACCTGGAGCCGCTAGGGGGCGCTGCCTGGTGTGCCTGGATGTGCACAGGGTTGGGCGAGGCCCGTCTCCTGTCATGTAAACAGCCAGAAACAGCCAGGGATGGACAGAAGGGGGGATGGGGATGCACACATCGAGCACTTCACGCTCGCTTGAGTACAGTACCGTAGATGGTAATGACACGTGAGGGGCATAAGTGGGATGTCATGGGGGTGAGGTGAGGAAGCGGGAGAGGACACATGGGCTGTGCAGGAGCTGAAGCTGCAGTACCAGTAATGGCGGGAGGTGCAGTGAACACGTTGATCAGCGCCACCGATCCACACTAAGTCAAGCCAAGCTACTTGTTATATCCTAGGTGATATGGTCAAGCGACAAAAGCTGCGGGCAAATAAGTTTATCTACTGCAGTCTGTGACATCCTGCGCTGGATATTGGAGTCCCGGTATGCCGCCTCGGACGAGCAGCACCTACGCTGGAACATCCATTCAGCAATGCAGGCATGCCATTCGCGACGTGGTTGAGATCGCGGCTGCGCTGGACCCCTCGCGGGGCGGCAGCGGCCTGGCCGGCGCGACTCCGCGCCAGCTGCTGAACCTTGGCCGGGCGCTGGCTCTGCTGAATGATCCACCTTTGCCAGCATCAGGAGAGTATGCACACAGAAAGGACAGCGGGCCTCTGCTGGTCTCTCCCGAGGCTCGTGCTGCTCTGGTGCAGCTCTTTTCCTCGGCCCTGCGGATCGTCACGCCTCCTGAGGAGCTGGCAAACAGCAGCAGCCGCAGCGGGCAGCTATCTACTTCAAGCAGCGGCTGCTCGACAGACGGCAACGTGAGTCACAGCAGTCGCGCTGCGGACAGCTCGGGCCTTGGCACCGCGGCTGGTTTCCGACCCGTGGGCCGCCAACACAGCAGCTTCACGGCGATCCTAGCTGCGTGCGCGAGCCTGATCTACACCTACATTATGTTTGAGTATCACTTGATGGACAGGACGGGTGCGAGGGCCTTGTCGCTGGGCTGGGTCCAAACAGCGACTGCGCTTCTGCAAGGGGATGCACTGGCCGCGATGAGCCGGCTGCTCGCCGCCAACAACCGCCGCCCGGCCGGGGCAAAGCTGTTGCCAGCGAACGACATGATGAAGCTGCAGGACCTCGCCAGCATACTGCTTGGCTTTGCCGCTGCGGACGACCGGTTGCGGAGAAAGCAGCTACTCCCGCTGCTCGCCACCAGCCACCTCCTAGAGCACTGGGCGGCGGAGCTGGTGCACCGTGTGGGGAGCCAGCAGCACGCGGCACCAGCCAGCAGCGGGCGGACGAGCAGGAGCCACAAGAGCGCGGACGATTGCACCGCCTCCTCAACCCAATCCCTTTCCTTCGTGACAGACCACATCTTGCTGCCCATCCTCCGTCCAGGAAGCGCACAGCTAGCGGCATGCGCTGACGCCGCACGGCAGCTGCTCTCCGGGCGCTGCGTTCAGTACTTCTCCGCCGCCCGGGCCGTGTCGGACTTGTACGCTGCGGACGGCGGGCCGCTGTACGGCCTGCCGTACAACGCCCTGCTGCCGTACATGGCGGCGGAACGACAGCCTGGAGAGCGGAAAGGGCAGGAGGCCCTCTTGTGCAGCGAGCTCCGTTCGGTCATCAAGCTGTGGGGCTCAACCTTGGTCTTGTGCCCGCTAGAGGCACTGCGCCCCCTGCGACCCCGGCACCTGATGGCGCTGTGCCTGCGGATCGCCCGCGTCGCGCTGGCGTCGCTTGGGGACGCTAACCCACAGGAGCAGCAGGAGCCGCACCCGCAGCAGGAACGGCAGCAGGAGCAGAGGCGGGTCGGAAAAGACATGGATGAGGCGGCTGGGTGCAGCCTGGGAGGGGCCAGCGCGGGGCAGCTGGGTGCGGTGCGGCAGGCGCTGCTGGGTGCAGTGGAGCTGCGGCGGCGGCTGGAGGCGAAGGGGTGCCCGGAGCTGGCGGTTGCGGCTATGCAGCTGGCCAGGAGCCTCCTGACGGCCACGGGTAGCACAGCTGAAGGTGGTGCGGGCGCAGCGAACGTAGTGGGCGGTATTAGCAATACCGGTAGCTGCGACGGCGGCGCGTCCAGTGTGGGCTGCAGTGGAGGCAGCAGCAGCGGTGGCGATGGCGATGGTAGCGGGGGTGTCGACGGCAGTGGCGGTGGCGGCACAAGAGGTGATGCAGGGCGGCCGCGCGGAGAGCAATCCCGTGCCTGGGCCCGGCCCCTCCTGCGCGACTCGGCATGGGCTGACGGGTGGTGGCGGCTGGCGCTGGGCATCGTGCGGGTTGCCCTGCAGCAGGACACGAGCCGGCAGCAGCAGCAGCAGCGGCAACTGCAGATAGAAGAGGACCAGGAGCTGTTGTTCGGCAAAACGGGACTCGGCTGTGCCAGCCTCCTGCTTCCCCTTCACGTGGACGCGCCAAGGGATTGCGGTGGGTGTCAGCAGTGGGGGTGGGTGAGCTTTGTACCCTTGGTCAGGGCGGGGGCTTGAGCGCAGCAGCAACACGCGGGTGAGCAGCCATGGATCAGTTGGTAGATATCTCAGTGCCTGTCGTACCGGTACCGATGAACCGCAGCGGCAGCAGGCCATCGCGGCTGAGCTACTTTTGCTTGCACGTGCACAATTATACAAGACCTGCTGACAAACTGCTAGGCATGGTTAGTAAGTCGTCTCCGTCGTACGTCAGGCCTCCAGTGTTTGCTTCCGCATGCGCCAAGTTACACGCACATGTTACACCCCGCGCCGTCTAGTTCCCGTCACGGACTGACAGTTGTCCTGACTTCTCCTGACTTTCCATCCGAAACCGATGGTTGCAGCGGCGGCGGAGCTCCCAGATCTATCCACCGTGCCCGGCCTGCACTCGGCCCTGGCGGCAGGGTACATCCCCTGCCTGGAGGCCGTACTGCGACGCCACCTGGTGCCGTACATGGTGGACCAGGCGAACAAGAGGTACAGCTACACGTCGCACAAAGGCCCGGAAGACTTGGCATCTGTACTGTGCTCAGGGTCGCTGCTGCAGCTGCTGCTCGCGCACGGCGAGGCGAGGCAGGCGGCAGCGCTAAGCACCAGCGTGGCAAAGATGCTGCTGAGCATAGCCAACATGGCGTCTCGTAAAGCCAAGGAGGATGCTGAGGCGGGTGACAGCAGTAGCAGTAGCAGCAGCAGCAACCGCCGCGGCGGTGGCGGCGGTCGCAGCTCTGAGGGCAGCGCCGGCAGCGGCAGCAGCGGAGGCAGCGGCAGCAGCGGGGGCAGCAGCGGCGGCGGCAGCAGTGAAGGCAGCGGCGGCGAGGGTAGCGGCGGCAGCGGCGGCAGCGGTGCCCCGGCGCCTTCCAACCGAAGGCCGGCCGTTGGCGTACGTGAACTTGTGGCTAAGGCCTTGGAGATTGTGGCTGATGGCGCCCACTGCACGCTCAGCGCGTTGGCTTTGCCCCTCGCGCGCGGCTGCAGGCTGGCGCATGACCGGTCCAGGCTGCTGTTCCCGACAGCGGCAGCGGTGCTGTCGGCGGCTGCAACGGCAGGCCCTAACACACCATGCAGCATCAGCAATAGCAGCAGCAGCAGCGGTTTTGCCGGGGCTGCCCGCCTTTCCTCCGGTGGTGGTGGGGTTGCGGGGGCAAGGGACGTGGAGAAGCTTGGGCAGCAGCAGGCGGAGCGGTTCACGAGGCTTGCCGGGTTTGCCCTGCCGCGGTGGCTGCGGATATCCGTTCACCTGATCGACTTGTGCGACAGGCAGCACGTGGAGGTGCCTGGGGGTGCATCCACAGCAGCAGGCATCCGGCTCACGGTGAGGGGCGCCGCGGCCATGGTGCTTGATGCCTGCGACGCCGCGCACCAGGCGGCCGACGGGCGAGCGCTGGGAAGCTGGCGGCAGCTGCTGTACGACATCGGGTCGTACGGGTGGGTAAATGATGCTCTGGACGAGCTGCGGCCCCCGGGGAGACAGGCCGCGGGCTGCTGGCACTGCAGGGGCTGGGAGCCAGCGGGGCCGACCCATGGGACGCCAGGGCCGACCCATGGGACGCCAGGGCCGATCCATGGGACGCCGGGGCCGACCCATGGGACGCAGTCGGGGGCGCCTGTGGCGCTGGGTGATGCCGATGGAGGTGTAGCGGCTAGTCCCCTTGTCAGCGAGGGAGAGGGCCGCGAGAAGGGAAGCGGGAGTGGCGTGGAGACTGCGGTCGCGGAGGCGTCGGTCGGGCACGAGGACGTGCCGGCGTGTGTGCTGCCTTCGCCGTTTGAGGCGTGGCGCGTGCTGCCCACCTGCTGCAACCCACTGTGCACCAATCTGGACGGGGACAGTGAGGCGGAGCTGGAGCTGCGGGCGTGGGGTGCAGGGGCGGGGGCGGCGGGGGCGGGGGCGGGGGAGGGCAGCGGGAGACGGGCCGGAGGCGGAGGCGGGGGTGGTGGCGGAGGCGTGGGTGAGGGCAGCATGGCGGGCGGCGCGGGCATGTGCCAGCCGCATGACCACGGACACGGCGGCGGCGGTCAGCTGTACTGCAGCCGGCAGTGCTACGTCGCACACGCTGTGTTCCTGAGGACGCGGCAGGCGGTGGAGCAGGCGAGGCAGCAGGAAAAGGCTTAGAGATTGTACCGTAGAGATTGTACCGTGTGGTTTTCGGTCCTCAGACTTGTGCGTGGACGGGGCTGGGGCTTCGAAGGGGATCAGAAGTGTATGGACGCATGAATGTTGGATTGCGGAAGGGACGAAGATGAAACGGAGCGTTGCGCGCCAGTAGTGGTAACGGTGCATGCGGATGTGGAAAGCTTCTAGAGCTGCACCGCAAGCTCTTGTGGGTCTGCTTGCGGGTGCCGCGTGTTGTACAAGGGACGTGCAATATACGGTATGTTACTAAGATCAGCTGTCTACACTTCCGCAAGCTACCCGTCTTCAAGTGTAGAGCATGCAGATTGCTGGGCCTGGGAGGGGAGGCGCCCCTGGATGTTCCGTCCTGGCGGCGAGTGCACGTGCCTGTGCCTACCGTGGGTTCTGCATGACTGAAAGCTGGCAGGTGGAGAGGCGTGCAAAGCAGTGCGAGGACGGAGGCACCCCACGTGGCACGGGCACGAGTCAAGTCCGGCGTTGGGCATGGTAGCGGTCGTATGACGTGCGCCCATGGATTCTTAGATGTTGAGTGGGTAAAGATGCAGGCTGTAGATGTACCGTAGTACGTACGTCTTGTTGTCAGTTTGTGGCAACGACATGGGATGCTGTCGAGGAAGTGGGCTGGCCGGCGCGAGCTGTTGGCGTGTGAGTGCAGGCAACCAGGCAGGCCCCCCGCCGTCCATGCACACTGACTGTCCAAGTGTCCCCGTTGCATATTACCCATGGCCTCCCAGCGTAAAATTGTCGGCAAGGGCGATAGCAGCTTTTATGCGATCTACTATGCGCAATGATCTGCGTTTGTCTCTTGCTGAATCGTGGGAATGCAGCACTGTGCCGTCTGTGCGTGTGCATGCCGGCAATCAAGGGCGTGAGATGCTGCCACAGGTGCTGCCCAAATGGACGGGGGCGTTGACACGTGACCATGCCGGGCGGCCTGCTTGTGGAAGCAAACCAAATAGTCAGCGCGTTAGGGGAAGCGCAGGGGCTTAATGCAATCGGGACATTGGTTTCAGATGCTGCCTACAACGCAATCCGTAGCAGCACTGCTGCAGCATGTTGTGTCTCTGCACATGGCCGCCTGGCAACACGGTATAAGGCTTCTTGTCCATCTGAGCCCGTATGCAGGCTGTGAGCAACCCTGTACTGCCATTGCGGGCCCTGACCCTGCCACAGCTGGGTATGAGTTGGGGCAGCTCCAAAGACCACGGTCAGATGGGCGGCAACACAAACGGACAATGCTGTTGTCATACGCAGTATAAGGTCAGGAAGCCCCGCAATAACCAACACAATTAGTAACGGCTGCATATGACCGTGCAAACTCGGATAGCAAACTCGGATAGCAAACTCGGATTGCTTTTGCTCTTGCTGACTTGCCGCTCCGCGCGCTTCGGCTGCTTATGCTGCTGCAGCGTACCACTAATTTCATGAAGTGCATCACTGGATCTACACGTCTTCTGAACGCCCTGCCCAAGTTTTAACCTCGACAGCTCGACGCTCATTCGCGCTCATCCGCTGCTGTCATCTGCTTGCTTGCGTGGTAGGCTACTCTCTTATAACATATCTTTGAACAGCTGCTAGGCTTGTGGCAGCGTTTGCAACAGCGATTCTGGATGCAGAATGGCCAGAATCGTGCTGGCGAGCGCATAACTTTCATTTTGTCAGGGATAGCATGTCGCATTTGCCCCCCAAGACAGCAGTCAACCGTCTCGTACGGCCGCTTCCTCTCTGCTATCCTGCCCTCTCCTCAGGACATCACCATGGAAGCACAGCCCACCATGGACTCCCTAAACATCCAGGACACCCCGGACGCTTCCAATAAGGGACCCAGGCGCCCTTGCGACACCAAGTCCCCAGCTGGTGCCGGCGCCCTGTGCAGCGACCAGCCCCCGGCCGCCGACCAGCCCCCTGACCAACACCTCCCCACGCCCCTCATGGTGCACGTCCTGTCATTCCTGCCCCCGAACGATCTGGCCTGCAGCGGTCGGGCCGCCTTCAAGGAGGCCTGGCTGCAGCTGCGGGAGCCGCACCAGTGCACCGCCAGCATGCGCCAGCCGCTGCTCCCACACGTGGCCGCTGAGTGGCCCGCCTGGGCCCAGCCCGCGCAGCAGGCGTTGTGCCAGCTGCCCTTCAACCTCAAGGTCCGGCTGCTCAGCACCGCTGCCTCATCAGGATGCGAGACCAACCTGGCGATCGCATGGGAGCTGGTGCGACCATGCCTCTTCCCGGGCCTACCGGAAAGCTCCAAGGCGTACCTGCGCCTGTTCAAGGAGCACCCTGGGGGCGAATGGGCGCGCAGTCCGGTGGCTGTGCCCAACCCGGGCACCGCTGCAGCACGGGCAGGGCAACCCGAGCTGATTCCTTGGCTGGTGCACCAGGGGTGCCCTGTTAACCTGGAATTGGCGGTGGTGGAGGTGGCGGAGCATTGCAGCCTGGGGCAGCTGCAAGAGGCGGTCGCGTTTGTGCAGGGGCTGCACGGCGAGACGGCGGTGAAGCGGTGCTGCGAGCTGGCCCTACGCGGCGCGGCTGCATGCCGGGACCATGAGGGAGCGCTCTCCAAGGTGGAGTGGCTGCAAGGCGTGACGGGCACGTGCCTGGGGTTGTCAGTAGCGGAGGCAGCGGCCGCGGCGGGCAACCTGCGCCTGCTGCAGTGGCTGCGGGGCAAAGGCTGCCCGGTGGAGGCGCGTTGTGTGCTGGCCGAGGCCCTGCAGCACGCAGGCCTGGAGGTGGCGCGGTGGCTGGCGGAGGAGGCGGGGGTAACGCTGCCACGCCGCCGGGAGGACGATAGGCTGAAGGACTCGTGGGGGGGCCTGTGCAAGGCTGCAGCTGCCAGCGGCGATGTGGCTAAGCTGCAGTGGCTGCATGCCTGGGGCGGAAACCTGCACAAGGCCGCCATCCGTGCGGCCGCGGGCGGGGGCCACCTGGGGGCGGTGCGCTTCCTGCATGAGAAGTGGGGGCATCAGATCTGGGGCGACCCCGACATCTTTTTTGACTCGGTCATGTCTGGCCGCCTCGAGATCGTGCGCTATTTGCTGGCTCGAGGGATGCAGCACGATACGGACGGGGAATCGTACGTGGGTGCAGCGGAGCGGGCGGATGTGGACATGATCCGGTGGCTGCTGGAGGAGGCGGAGTGCCCTCGTCCTTACGATGTAGAGGCAGACGAGGACGAGGGCGCAGACCCAATCATCCGCCACTGGGACTATGGCAACCCGGCATCAGCGCGGAAATGCATCGATGTGGTGACGCTTATGTACGAGTACGACGAGGACATGCAGCGTGGCACTGGCACGCTGGACACCGCCGCGTTTAAGGGAGACCTGCCGCTGGTGCGCTACCTGCACGAGGAGGAGGGCATTCCATTCAGCGCTAGCACGCTGGCAAGGGCGGCGGATGGCGGCTGCGAGGCGCTGCTGGAATGGCTGGTGGCTGCAGGGTGCCCCGTCCCTGGGCCAGACAACGGCAGTAAGGAGCGGGATCCATACGTGCGGGCCTTATGGGGGTACCAACGGTCTACGCTGGTGTGCCTCAGGAGGCTGGGGTTGCCCTGGCACCCAGATGGATTGGCGAGGGTGATTGGCGCTACGCCGTGGCGCCAGGAGGTGTGTGTGTCGATGCTGCGGTGGCTGGTGGAGGACGGAGGCGTGCCCGTGAGCCCGGAGGCGGTGCGCAAGGCGCTGGAGGCCGCTAGGAAGGAGCACGTGGGCTGGGAGATCGTGGCGTGGCTGGAGAGCCTGGTACGTGGGGAGGGTGCGGAGTGAGTAGAGGGATGCGGAGAAGGGGTACACCGCGCATGTATCAAGACCGTTCCAGCAGACAAGAGAGCGATGGAATGGGCGGGTGCGGAGTGAGGGTGTGATGGAGGCGGGGGCGGGGGTTGAGGTGGGCGCGGTTGGGGGGTAAGGGGCCGAGCGGATAGGGGCGGGCGGGTGCAGGAAATGGAGGGTTTCACAGCATATATCCCAGTAGGGCTTAGCTGGTGGTCTTGATAGGGAAGTAAGCCCAATGCATGGAGCATAATTGCAGGCATTGTCCCACACGAATCTGTGCTCCTCGCACAGCCAAGTGGCAAGAACCGGTAGTAGTGGGAAGGCCGGCATTCCTGTTGGCCGATGGCGAGGGGTGGTAAGCTGAATCCGCTATGGCGAGACCGAGCAGGAGGATGCTGGCGTTGTCGTTTTCGGCGTTAGATTTGCAACCAGCGGTGCACTAGACACTGCATGGGAGCGCTTGGAAGGCCCCGTGTGCGGCGGCTGCGGTGTTGGTGTCTGGTGCGTTGTGGCGGCGGCATGCGGCAGTGAGCGGGCGCGCAGTGTTTGGCGGACAGACATGCCCGATGCGACACATAAACGATGGCGCAGCTGCAAATGCGCCAGATGCGGTGCGCTGCTCCAGGATGAGCATGTGAATGGATATTGTGTTGCAAGCGAATAGGTTTCATCTGTTGCGGGTCGAAGGTGCCGCCCGGTTTGGGGGCGGCTGGTGCTGTACCCGCGTGCGTAAGGTGTTGCAGTTGGGGTCGAGCAGGAGCAGATACATCGGGCGTCGTAGTCCGGTAGTGGGAATTGGCAGCGCGCGGGGTGCCTGATGCTTTCATGCGATGCGTGCTTGTGCAGGGTGTTCAGCATGCTGTTGGCCTCTGATCCGCTGCATGTCCCCCACGCAGCGGATCAGAGGCCAACAGCAGCGCAGCATGGGGGACATGCGTGTGATGCCGCCGTGCAGTTCGTTCGGCCCACCTTGCAGCATACGACGGCCTGAGAGCCGGCCCTACACAGTAGCCTATTGCTCGTAGTTCGTGCCTTCGTAGGTGCAGAGCGGTGTGTGTCCTCTGACCGCGCATGTGGCAGGGGAGGTCCCGATCTACGATGGTTGCTGCGCTGCTGTTCCCACCTGCGGCTCCACACAAGCCAGCCGTGTCCCCTCTGGTTGCTGTGTGTGGCATCGAAATGGGAATGGCTGCACCTGGTCCTCAGGGAACACTAGTCCCCGCCACTGGATTAGAACATTGTACCAACTGGGTGTCACCGATCGAGCATACCAAGAAGGTGCTTTGTCTTACGGCAGTAACGGCCCTTGCTCCTGGCCAGCTCGTTGGTGCAGCTGCACGGTGCACGAGTGCCTGCGTGCAGTTTGTTACGGTATGCAGAGATAGTGGTGGCCTTCGGTGCAGCGCCCATTTAACCACAAGTGAGGATAGTACAGACTCTTATCAGGGCAGGTACTGCTCGGTGGTAGTAATCGACCCGCCAGCCCTGACCGCAGACGCGGCAGGGTCGCCACCAGTCCCAGTAGCTTAACCGCGGAACCATCGACGTAAGCACAGCTCACAGCCGACAGCGAGAACAAGCCACTACCCTGCACAAATACGTACATCAAGGGCCCACAGCACCCCTTACGAAACAATGATGCCTTCTCGACACAAGGAGCCTCACGACGGCGCGCCCTCCACCACGTCCGCCCCTCTCCCATCTCCGCCCGCGACATCCCCCCCGCCCGCCCCCGCCTTGGCCGCCTGCAGCCTGTGCCGCAGCAGCTGCACCCACTGCTCCCTGCTCCTGGCCGCCTGCCTGGGCCCGCAGGGCACCACGTGGCCCGCCAGGCGGTGCAGCTGTCCCGTGAACACCAGCAGCCCCACGTCGAAGAAGCCGATGCCCTGGAACGCCAGCGCTGCAGAGGGGGCACGGCCACGTGGCGGGTGTGGAAAGGCGTCAGCGACGCACACGAGTTGAGTGGTATCTGGCAATGCCGGCAGGAAGCATCAGCAAACGGTCCGTGTGTCCCTTGCTTACGCGGTTAGCATGACATCCGGAGGTCCAGAGTGCTTTGCCAAGGGAGGGCGCAAGTACCGGGATGCGGAGGCTGGTGCGGTGGGCACCGTGTCTTCCCGTGCAGGTTATGTCTCCACGGTAACTTGCAGCTTCACTGCCTCTTGCGCCTGCACACGCACCCACCATCGTTCTCGTCGTGCTCCTGCAGCGTGTCTATGAAGCGCTGCGGCAGCTCGCTCCAGTGCAGGCGGCTGTTGAGGTGGTGGATGATGTGGTAGCCGTCGTTGTAGGTGCGGGAGTTGTCGGCGCACGCCAGGCAGTTGTAGGTGCTCCTGGTGGTGTGTGGGGAAGTGGTCGAGGTGTTGACGGACGGCAGCGACGCTGTATGAGTCAGGCCCTCGGCGCAACGCACAATATCGTACAAGTCTCTGCTCGCGACGATGCGCCAGGGGCTCCAAGGATTACCGGTACTGCTATAAATTAGACCACCCGCCTTGCTCTGTGCGATGCACATGCACCAGAGCACGACCCCCCTACCTGTACGCCCCTCGCGGCCGGTCCGGGTCCACGAACACGTGCTGGCTCCAGTTGCCGAACATGAGGGCAAAGGTGGACACGGCGAAGGGCAGCAGCACGGCCCACAGCGTGGCCACGGGGTTGAACCGCCATAGAGCGGCTACAGCTGCCCAGTAGGCCAGGCCGCAGGCGGCGCAGGCGGCGGCCTGATGCGTGCGGCCCTTGCGCAGCGCGTAGGCGGGCAGCTCGAACCACGTGCATAGCCCGAAGCGCAGCCAGTACCTGGGGTTGTGGGGACCGGCCGTGACGCAATTTGCGTGGGCCAGCATGCAGTACCGGTAAGTACGGGTCAGTGGTGCTGGTGGTCCATGTTGTGGCAACTGTGGCTAGGCGATTTCGACGCAAGCAGCAGGTATGGTTAATACGTGGATTGGCGTTGGTTCTGCAAGCCTTGAATCGCTCTACTGTACCTGATAAATGGCAGCAGGCTGTCCCGCCGCACCGCCTCAGTGGACGTCAGGTCGCCGGGGCTGGCGTTGTCCTCCTGGTGCCAGGTGGCACGGAGGGGCGCAGGGTGGGGGCACGGGGTGTGGGATTGAGGTGCTCTTGCTCCAGTGCACACGGACCATGTTGGCCCAGTCAAGGGTCACGTGCCAACATGACAAAAGGCGCTAGGTGTTGCGCGCGTATTGCGGTCAAGACAATCATCCGCTCTTGTGCGCACGGGCCGTCTCCAGGCTCACATGCTGCATGACGGTGTGCGCTGGCTAACGGAGCCCTGCTGTCCAACAACAGCACACCGATGGAGGGCCAGCAGGCCACCATGGGGAAGTGCCGGCAAACAGAACACCCAAAACCCATGAACAGCACTTGCCCGAGTGTCCCATTCACCAGCTCGAATGAACCTCATCGCTGCGTCCCTGGGTGGCTTACCACGTGGTGCATCACGACGTGGTGTAGCCGGTAGAAGCCCCACGGAACGCCGTACAGGTTGCACAGCACGTACGGAACCAGGGCGTTGAGAAACCTGTACTCTGTTGCAGGCGTTCGGCATGGCAAGAAGGATCATACTGAGGGTGGTGACTGGGTGGTCGGGGTTCCGTTACAGTGTCCCCACAGACACGTGGTGGCACGACCCAACGCAACAGCCGATGCGCAGGGCAGCATCCCTCCCTCGCCGCACCCGCTTTAAAAAGCTTCCGGTGCTCCGTGACGTGCAGCGTTAGCATGAACCGCTGTAGAAAGAGCGCGTAGTTTAGGGCGAAATATAGTGCGCCAACGATGTGGCTGTGGCAGTAGAGGAAGAGCAGGACCGCCGCTGGCACCACCAGGAGAAGTTGATTGCATAGTAGGTGCACGATGGGCTCGTCGCGGGTGTCTGCCAGCATCGTAGACAGCGGCCTTGCCACGAAGCCAGGCATCCGAAAGAGGTACTCCCGACGGGGCCCTCTCAGGTCGCGCCTGGCCAGCTCAGCTGCAAGTTGCAATGATCCAGTTCCCATCGCGCCTCCCTGAACAGCTTCCTTTATTCGAGGAAGCCTTCGTTCTTAACTGATACGGTCGCAAGCCCCACTATGTCCGCCTACCAAACTTGGAACATGTAATAGTGTCTATATACATAATCACTTCAACAAAACTGCACATACCTACCACTGCCTCCACTTTCGCTGCCAGGCAAGGCAAAGTCCGAACGGTTATGAAACAGCTGTCGCACAGTGGCCCGAAGGACACCGTAGGCGTCGCCATACTGACCTTAAAACCCCAACAAGCAAACTCGTGCACTGACAACGAGCGAAGGGCCCTTCGTGGACCCATGTAGACTGGGATGCCTAAGGGCGCGTCGGGAGCCTTATCGCGCCTCCTGGCAGAAAAGAATCGGTTCACTATAGAGACACAAGGTCTATCATACCCAACCAAACAGCAACTGCTCGCGGTGCGAGAGGACGCTGCTTGGACCGACGACGAGAGCAGCGACGGGGAGGATGGCCGGTATGCACAGTTGATGCGACCAAGGACCTTTTGCTTTGAATTGACAGGGTCTGACACCAAGCCATCTAAACCTGACAGGCGGTCACGCAGTCCTCCGGTGGCCCAAAAGGTGGCCTCCGAGTTGTCAAGGCTCCTGCAGGTGCTGGGTTGGGGCGGGGCAGGTGTAGGGCACGGCCGCAGGTGCGCAGCGCAGTTGCCTTCACACGACAGGCATTGAACAACCCGTGCTGTGTGTCTCTCCCAGGGTGGGGCGGGCGGCCTAAACGAGGCGGTGCTCGAGAGTGCTCTGGTCGAGTCCTTGGGCACTGACCCAACAGCCGCTGGCTATGACGTGGCCAAAGACTACCTCAAGCAGGTACGCCCCCCTCAATGCTTTCTTGCCTACTCTAATACCCGTTTGGATATGCACAGTGCTTGCCCAGACGTACACCCATGTCATGGTGGCCACTGACTATTTGCAGGTCTTGGGGCAGCTGTACGGGGGCGAACCCCTGAACCAACCCACGCACGCTCCAGCCCCGGCCGGTGCTGAACCGGACAAGCTTGTCTCCGCACCAAAGCCCCCAGTCCCTCATCCTCCGTACGCCGGCCCAGACCTCTACGGTTACGGCCACGCACAGCAAAACGCGCCCACCGCCACATCCTCAGCCGCAGCCGCACCACCACAACACCCAGCAACAGCCTCCGCCGCCACCGCGGCACGCGGCCAGCTTGCCGCCCATGGCTCAGGCGCAGCCGCTGCAGCCGCAGCTGCAGCTGCTTCCACCCGCGCGGACTCGCACCCTGAGGAGCAACCCCGCGTGCTACCCCGCCCCCACCACGGCCGCATCAAGGAGCAGCTGGACCTGCTGCAGAACGCCGACCAGCTCGCGGCCATCATCTCCGTGGCCACCACTGCTGCAACCACAGCCGCCGCCGCGGCCGTGAAGCAGAGCATGCAGACCCCCACGCCCCCGCTGCCCCCGGGCGCATATGCACGCATGCTTGCCGCCGCACGGAGCGGCGGCCCAGGGATCGTGCCCGGGGGATGGGCCAGCAGTCAGGAAGGAGACATGGGCCTCCCGCCCTCACTGAGGCTGGCCATGGGCATGATGGGCATGCCAGCGGCAGGGGAAGGTGGGGCGGCTGGGCAAGGCAGGTCGGGAGGGGAAGCTGCAGTGAATGGAGGGGCTGGGGAAGGGGACAGCCCGGACCCTCAGCCGCAGCCGCGCACCGCCCCGGCGCCGCACCAGCGTGCCACGCCCATGCAGCGACAGGGGGCCGACAGCAGCATGCGGGTGGTGCAGCTGGGGGCGCCCAAGGTCACGGCCAGGACGCCGCCGCCCGGTAGCCGCCCCGTGCCCCCGGCGCTCTCCGCAGCTCGCGCGGATGGGGTCGACAGTGAGGCCGTAGGGCCTGGAGCTGAGGACGGGCCAGCAAGGAACATCAGCTTCGGGGGCTGGGCCAAGGACGAGGCTGGGGAGCACCCGGATGTGAGGAACGAGAGGGACGCGGGTGGGGGCTCGCGCAGCGCAGCTCCGGGTGCACCGCGGGGCAGGGGTCTGCACTACGTCAGCACCCATGCGGCTGGAGCGGCAGAGGCGGCTCAGGCATCCGCGGTGCAGCTGCAGCGGGCGGCGCGGGCGCTGGCGGCGGCGGGGGACAAGGCGGCTGCCGCGGCTGCATCTGGGGCGCGGGTGGCTGGCGAGGCTGATTCCCCCCAGGGCCCATCTGCACAGGGGCTGAGGGAGGGGCATCTGCAAGACGGACAGCAATTCGACCGTGGCACAACAGCACAGCTGGCAGAGGAGCTACCTGCAGAAGGTCTATTCGTGGCGGGCGGGTCGTCGGTGTTCGGCGCCCACGCAGGGGCAGGGGCCCTGGTGGCGGGCGTGAGGAAAGACACGGGTGCTGCTGCGGCGGCGCAGCCGAGGCCGCAGCTGCCCTCGAGGCCGCGCCCGGAGCTGCCACCCGACGTGGCGGCGGCGTTCCGCAACACGCTGGCCTTCATCGCCGACCCCGACACGGCGCTGCAGCACACGGTGCAACAGCAGCCGCGGCAGCCGCCCGCGTGGCTGGCCCTCGCGGACGTCGAGGCGCGGGAGCAGGCGAAAAAGTAAGGCCTTTCCATGCTGAGTCCCGCCCCGCCGCGGAGCAACGGGAATGCTTACCGCGTCAATCCTGAGCCCTGCCGTGCGCACACTGTACTGCTGCACGGGTCTTTCTTGTATGGCTTAACAACCCATCTTTCTGACTGGGATGCTCTCGCCCTTTGCAGGGAGGCCCAAGAGCTGTTGGGCGGCGCGTTCGACTACGCGGCGGCCAAGCGGGAGCTGGAGCGTGCCAAGCGCTACTCGCGCCTCATGGCCCGCACACACGCACAAGCGCATGTCAGCCCCATCCCTGCAACCCACGCAGCAGCAGCTGGCGCAGCTGCTGGCGTCCCTCCAGGCAGGGCGGGCGTAGGAGCACCAGGTGCAGGCGGGGCGGCAGCAAAGGGTGGGGCTGCGGGCAGGGGTCAGCGGCCTGGCGGTGTGCCGGTTCGGGGTGCAGGGGCTACAGCCGGGGCAGCTGGTCCGGGGGTGGGGGCAGCGCCGGCGGTTGCTCGGGGGGACTTCGCTGGCGTGCTGCCCCCGCCGCACACCGTGTGGGACGTGGACGAGGCGTGGCACGACCTGGACGAGTTCACGCGGGTGCGTCTGGGGTCGCTGAAGGTAGCGTCGGTGCAGCGGCTGTGCAGCCTTCCTTTCTGCAGTGCGCCCTCACCGCCGGTTGGGGAGCATGCACATTCACTGCCGCCTGCTTCCCGTAACATACATGACACACACACTATCTTAGAGCACTCGCTGCTGTAGCTGCGCTCCTTTAAGCTCCTTTCATGCCCGTACGCTTGCTGCCCTGGGGACTGCAGGTGGTAGGGCAGGAGGTCGCGTACCGGGCAGCGGCGCCCGCGGTCACCGCTGGCGCAGCCAAAGGCGCCCCCGGCCTGCGGGCGGGCGGCAGCCCGGGCCGCGGCGCAGGGACCGCAGCGGCTGGCGGGGCTGCTGCCACCGGTGGTGGCACGACGGCGGCTGTTCGGAGCGGCAAGCCTGCAGCCGAGCAGGCCGCGGCGAGTGCGACCGTTGCTGCGTCAGGTGGGGTATATGCATGTTGCTTTGGTGCGTCGCAGCTGCACCAGCATAAAGGAACGACTCGCCAGCTTGCGCTTCTGCCCCAAAGCTAACCATCAGGCAACAACCCTCTCATTTTGAGAACAGCTGTACACACCCATGTTTCATCGGCATCACAGGCCCAAGCAAGCCCAAAGGACGGCCTAGCAGCCCCAGCAGAGGCCGCACAGGCAGCCCCGGGCGGGCGCGCAGCCCCTCCGCCTCCCCCGCCTCGCCGCCGCGCGTGGCGGGCCTGGCCATCGCCGCCTCCGCCGCCGCAGCTGCCACGGTCCGGGCCCGGCAGGCCGCCGCGGGGCCTGTGCGCGTCGCCTTCGGGCGGCGGGTGGAGGAGCCGCCCAAGAAGACCTCCAAGCCTGCGGGCCGCAGGAGGTGCGTCATGCCAACCGATGCCGGCTCACTGCGACGGGTACCGCATGGCCGATTCACCGCATTTTACTGTGGTGTGTATGCCCTCTCTTTCATACCCTTACGGGTGCCTGTGGCACGTGCTCATACAGGTCCAGCAGCAGCAGCCCACCGCGGCCAGGCCGTTCCTCCTCGCCCCAGCGCCGGCGCAGGGCAGCTGCAGGGGCGGCCGCGGACCGGCTGTCAACCGGCAGTGTGGGCACCGACACCATGCGGGACATGCTGGAGGTGCTGGCCTCCGTGCTGCTGTCCGAGGGCGGCAGCGAGCAGGGCGAGGACGTGGGTGGACCACAGGATGAGGCGCCCGCCACACGCCCGGCGGTGCAGGGCCAACCTGCGATGGAGGCTGAATCTGATATGGCGGCCAGGACAGGCCCTGCGGCGCTTAGGCAGGCAAGGGACGTCACGACAGCCGGAGCGGGCCTTGAGGAGGGGGGTCAGACGGAGCATGCCGAGCCAAAGGGGCAGGCTGCTGCGACGGATGCAGCTACGGCAGCTGTAGGCTCCGGGCAGGCTGTGGTGGAGGCAGCGGCTGGGGCAGCGGGCAGCGGTCCGGGTGCTGCTACTGCACCAGCTCCCAGGCCAGCGCTCCTCACCGCCGCTGGCCCCCCGGGCGCAGCCCCCTGGGCGGCCGGGGACCCAGCCGCAGCCGCAGCCACGCTCCACAGCTCTCTGCGTCAGGCCACACAGGCCACCGGCAGCCCCCGCCGCCAGTTCACCTACGTTATGGACACAGGACATCCGCCACTGCCACGGCTGCCGACGTGGGCCGCGTCCGCCAGGGCCACTGGTGCGGCTGCCGCCTACGCTGCTGCGGTCAGCCAGGCGACGGGGACAGCAACCGCTGCCGGTGTAGCCGGGACGCCCACGCGCCCGCAGCAGCCGGGCGTGGGGCCTTACGGCGCGGCAGCGACGCTCACGCAGCGGCTGGCGGCGGCTGCGGCCGATGCGGCAGTGGCCGCGCAGGGCTACGCGTCCCCTGGCCGCGGGCCTGTCTCAGGCCTCGCTGCAGCTGCGACAAACATCCTACCCGCAGACGCACAGCAGCAGCACCTTGCCATGCAGCAGCTGGCCCTGCAGCAACAACAGCAGCAGCTGCCGCTGCTAGCGGGTCGCGCGCAGTACATGCAGCTCACCGCGTTCCCGGTGCCCTCCGACCCTCTGACCGCCACGCACGTCCTGGCACCCGACGGTGCGGCTGCGGCAGTGGCGGCGGCAGCGGCGGCTGCGGCGGCTCGCACGGCCGCGCCTGCATCAACCAGAAAGGGCAAGCGGGGCAAGGGCGCGGGTGGCCCTGGCGGGGAGGCTGCGCCCGAGGGACCCGCAGCTACCGTGGAGACAGCGCTCATGCAGGTGGGTCAGTACATGCAAGTGGCAGCCGCTGTACTCGTAAACTTGTGCAGAATCCTTTCATGCTTTCCTGCCCATGCCAGCGGACCGGTGAGCTCTGCTGTCGTTGACGTGCTGATCAGACACAGTCCTCACTAGTGGCTCCTTGATGCAACGCTTCTACCCTCCCAATCCTCCCTTTGTCTCTCCCTTTTCCCCCTTCTGCACCCCTCAGCTGGTGGAGGATGAGGTGGTGGGCCGCCTGGCGACTGCACAGCTGGCGGCGCAGCGCGTGCCGCCCGCCGTGGTGCCGCAGGAGCAGCCAGGTGGGCCGTGCGCTGCTCCATCCTACTTGCCCGCAAGCCTCGCCGTGCAGCACGCCGCTGCTTATGCCTTGCCCTTGCACCCACTAGCCATATCAGGCCTCTCGCAAGGCTCTAGATGGCGGGGTTATGCCAGCAGGTTGACCTTGTTGCCAGACTGTTGTGAGGCTGCTCTATGTGCACTTGTTATCCTGGACAGGCTCGTTACCGCCCCTAGCTGTGCAGCACGCCGCTACCTATGCCTTGCGCTTGCACTCAAGAGCCGTATCAAGGCTATTTAAGGCTCTAGATGGCGGGGTCATGCCATGAGGATGACAGTGTTGTGGGAATGCCCTTTCTGCTTTTGATGTCCTGGACAGGCTCGTTACCGCCCCTCGTGGATTACGAGCTCGCCCACAGCCTGGTCACCGCCGTGCTGCGAGACAACCTGAAGCTGCTGCTGAAACAGCAGCAGGGCCAGGTGCAGGCTCAGCACCAGGCCGGGTATGGCCCCGCGTACGGCAACACGGTGTACGGCAATGTGCACGGGTTTGAGCCAACGGCAGCGGAGGCGCAGCCGCCGCTGACACTAGAGGAGGTGGTGGCGGCCCTGGCGGCTCAACCGGTGGTGCTGCCTGTGAGACAACCAGCACAGCAGCACCAGCAGCCAGGGCTGGAGCAGGGTGCCGAGCAAGCGGGCCTGGAAGTTGTGGCTGCGGAGTTCACGAGTAGGCAGCCCGCAGGGCATCATGGGGATGACCAGGGCCAAGGTGCTGCGGCCCGGGACGCAGCAGCCGACGGCAACGAGGCGGCTGCAAGCAGCGTTGAGGCCACGCAGCCCCTGTCAACGGGGATGTCTGAAGGCCTTCAGGCTGCTGATGGCACTGAGCAGCTGCAACAGGAGCAGAAGGCGCATGCAGAGGGCAGCTTGGGCGCTGCATCTGCCGGGTCCGGTCCCGAGTCTGGATCTAGTTCCGGGTCGTCAGTCCAGGGACAGGCCCAGGGGCCCATGCCGCCCGCAGCTACCCAGCGCCGTGAGCCCTCTGCTGCAGACCTTGTCAGCGGCCAGTCGGGCTGGGGAGGCGTGCTGAACCAGGCCCTTCAGGGGGCTGCCTCTGGCCTAGGACGCGCCCTCCGAGCTGGCGCCGCGAAGGCGGTGGAAGTGGCGACCAGGATCGATCCAACAGGCATGCACACTGACCAGGAGCAGCCGCCGCCGCCCCCGCAGCAGCAGCAGCAGTCCACACAGGTACTGGACTACGCGCGACAGCAGCAGCAGCAGCAGCAGGTGCACTCTGGTCGTGAGCTGTCGGTGCAGGCGGCGGGGGTGCAGGCCCGGGGCACGGACGCTTTCGGGGTGCAGACACGTGGAGTGCAGGCGGCGGGGGTGGCGGTTGTGGGCACGCAGGCGGTGGGCAGCATGGAGCGGGGCACGCAGGCGGCGGGTGTGCGGGATACCGCCGCGCAGGCGGACCCGCCGCCGCCGCACTACCTGCTGCAGGCAGCCATGGCCGCAGGTGAGGTGACAACCGAGTAACCAGAGTCGGGCTGCAGGGTCCTGACTGCATCTGTATCCCTCGACGGGAGGTTGTAAAGGTGCCGTTTACTTCCATTCTTGCCTGTGTCATGTGGTTTCGGGGCCCTACATTGCACGCTACTTACGGCCTGGGTGCCCCTTTGCACCTGCTCCAGGCATGTCGGCTTACGGCCTCGCGCCCGCGGCCCTCCCGGCGGCGCCTGCGGCCCCTGCAACCGCACCCGGCGTGCCGTACTTCCTCGTACCTGCCGATGGCTCCGCCGCAGCGCCCGCCGCGTACCTCCCGTCGTACGCCGCCAGCGGCCTGTACGGCGGACTGGGCCTGGCGGGCGGCAGGGAGGGCAGGAAGGCCCTTCTCAACCTGCCCGGCCTGTACAAGATGCGAGACTCATCGGAGCTGGACACCAGCACGGACAGCCTGCACCCGCCGCGCCGTATCAAGGTACGCTGCCAGCCATGCAGGCCGGAGACCATGCCCCTCGTGTTCCCCTTGTTGGACCCCACCTGCCGTGTGCATCGCGGCCTATACACAGCTGCAATGTCAACACCATGCCTGCGAACATACAGTGTGCCCCTACCGTGCCCTTGCCCCGTGCCATACGCCAAACAACTTACCCTATTGTTCTTGCCCGCACCCCGCAATCTCTCCCTCGTTCCCATCCAGGGCCCCGGCGCCCGCGCCCGCGAGGCGCGCGCCGCCCTAGGCAGCTACGGCAGCGACGACGACGACAACGATAGCGACCTGCTGCAGCGGTCCTACCCCCGCCTGGAGCTCTCCTCCCTCACCGCCCGCCCCGTGCGCCTCATGGACCGTGCGGCCCTGGAGCAGGAGGAGCAGGAGGACGCGCGCAACCCGCTGGAGCGCCTGCCCTTTGACCGCCTAGGCCTGGGCCCGCCCGTGCCGTCTGTGCCGGGGGGTGTTGTCTCACGGGACGGGAGCGGCAGGGCGGGTCAGCAGGGTCACAGGCTGTGGGAGCAGACGCAGGAGGAAGTGGTGACGGAGCTGGTGGAGGTGGCCCATGGGTCGGTGGGGTCGGATGGGTCGGCGGCGGGCTCACGCCGTACGGTGGGAGTGCAGGGAGAGGGGAGCGACGGCGCTGGGCGGGAGCTGGTGCAGCCTCCGTTGGCGGAGGCGGCGTCTGGGCCTGGACCGGGCTGGGGAGCGGGGAGCGCCGCTGGCAGCGCAAGGAGCGGAGTTAGCGGTGCATCGTGTGCCTCAGGCGCATCCGCTCCGTTTGGCAGCTTGCCGTCGGTGCACAGCGGGAGCGGAAGCCACGGGGCCCTCATGCTGGTGGCTGGCCCTGGTGGCCCCCAGGGCCGCCACCCTGACGAAGAGCTGGAGGAGCTGCTGTCGTTACCGTCTGGAGGGAGCGGCCTGGGCTCGGACCGGGTTCCGATGCAGGCGGCGCCCTCCCGCGCCGGCAGCAGCGTCGCAGCAGGGACAGCAAGCGGGCGCGGGTCCGCGGCTGGCGGCAGCGCAGCTGCAAGCGTGGCCGGCTCGCAGGCCTACGGCGGTGGCCCAGGAAGCGCGGCAGACGGCGGTAGTGACGTCGCAGGCCAGAGCAGCAGAAGGGCTAGCGGGAGCGCGGCCTCAGACCGGGGGAGCCAGGGCGGCAGTATAGTGGGGGCTACCACCCCTGGTGCAGATGTGCGCCGGGATAAGGTCGGCAGCGGTGAGGGAACAGTGGGACAGGCGGTTCCATGGACCCCTTTAACCCCGCCTGCTGTGGCGGATGACCAGCTGGTGGAGGAGGATGGGGCTGAGGAAGGTGGCGCGGTCGACGAGGTGGAGGAGGTGGAGTTTGAGGATGAGGACGGCTTGGGGCTGCTGCAGGCGGCGGAGTACTCGGACGACCTGGCGTCTGAGGAGCCGGGAGGCGAGGAGCAACAGCAGCAACAGGGTGAGGCGGGCAGGGGCGAAGCCTTGGAGGGTCAGGCGGCGGGGCCCAAGAGCGCCACCCAGGAGGGGCTGCAACATGCAGGCCGGGGCGAGCAGCCCCAGGCTGCCGCAGGAGTGGGTGATGAAGGGACTGGGGGGCCTGGATCGGCTGGGAGCAGCGCCAGGGGAAGCGGGGGTGGCTCGGCAGGCAGCGGAGGCCTCGGTGGGACGGAGGCCCGCAGCGTACGGAGTGCGGACGGCGATGGCTCTGCTGGAAGCGCACCTTCGGCAGTGGAGAACGGGGGCGTGGTGCAGGGAGAGGGGCAAGGGGAGCAGGAGATGGGCTCTGCGTCGGTGGAGGCGGTGCGACGGTACGGCAGCGGTGGTGACGAGGAGGACGAGCACGGGGGAGAGCTGGAGGGGAACATGGAGGGAGAGGTAGGGGATGAGGTGGAGGTGGAGGTGGAGGTGGAGGTGGAGGAGGAGCAGCTTCTTGACGAGGAGGAGGTCGGGCGGCTGCTGGATAAAGAGGATGAGGTGGCGGAGCACGCGGAGGACGAGGGCTTGGATGCTGTGGTGGGAGGGGATGAGGAGCCTCAGGAGAGGGGCAGCGCGGCGGAAGTGGGCAGTGTCGGCAGCAGGGGGGATGGCGGGGCTCTCGTCAGCTTAGGCGGCAGCAGCCGGGGCTCGGGTGGACAGCGAGGGGACGTGCCGCCTGCTGCGGATTCGGCCGAAGGTGGCGGTATCTCTAGTAGTGGCTCCAGCAGCTGCAGCTCCAGCAGTAGCAATAGCAGCTCTGGCGGCAGCGGGAAGGGGAGGGGCAGCGCGGCCGGCAGCGGTGCGCCCTCCCGCGCAGGAAGCGTCGAGGGCCCCGGCTCAGGAGTGCTGCCGCGGCCTGCCCCGGAGCCTGTGGATGCAGCCGACCCTGAAGACGGTGTAGTGGAGCCAGTCCACGCTGAGAGCAGCATGATACTAGACGGGGAGGATGTGGGCGCGAATCCCCCAGGCGCTTGGGGTAGACATGACCACGAAGATGGTGTGGGGGAGGACCAGCTACGGTCCTCCCTGGAGCGCATGGCGACTGTGGGGCTGGCAGCGCTGGAGCTGCCCCGCAGGAGCGGCCAGGGGTCGCTGCGGGGTGCAGCTGCTGCCGTGGTGACGACGACGGCGCCGCCGGCGGCGGCGGCGGCCATGGCGGCAGGCAGGACGCTGACGGGAGGGGCAGTGTTGGCGGGGCCTGAGGACCGGCAGGCAGCTGCGCCCTTGACGCACATGCGCACCGTCTCCTTCGGAGGGGTGACGACGCGGGAGGCGGCGCCACTCACAGAAGCCCCCGAGGCCCCACCGTCTCCGGGTAAGGGCAAAACCTGGCGCCATGTACAGTCGAGCTGTAGACCTCTGCACTCACGTGTTGACATTTAAGGGTTGCGGTCGGCTCCGCAGACCCCTTGCGTTTTTTCAAGCAGTCCCATACCTGTTGGTCATCCGCGCCATCCTGTTCCTGTTCCTGCAGGCCAGCCTCCCCGCCTGGACACGTACCGCGGTCCCGCCGGCCGGCTGTGGCGGCCACCCGGCCCCAGGGACCGCGACCCGCACGACCCCCTGCTGAGCAGCAGCTCCGAAACCCTCATGGCCGACTCCGAAGCCAGCGAGCCGCCCCTGGACCCCCTTTCCGCAACACTGCGGATGCGGGAACAGCGGCAGGACATGCTCAGGGCCCAGGCCGTGGACGAGCGGGTGCTGCCGTACGGCGGCTTACTAGCCCCCATGCAGACGTACACGGACGTACGGACGCGCCGTACGGAGAGACCCATGGGTCGCGCGCCTGCCTACGCCGGCGTCGACTCGCCACGTGACTCGGATGGCCGCGTGCTAGACGTGGACCTGGATGTGTCGTCCAGCTCTGACAGCAGTACGGTAGGGCCCAGCGGTACGGCATCGGCTTCGTCGGCACGTGCGGCGGCGGCGCTGGCGGCTGCGAGGGCAGGAGGGGTTGCGGCAGGTCGTGGGCGTGGGGCCAGGGCCGGTGTGGGCTTGGCGTCCAGAGGCCAGGACACGGATGACGAGGATGAGGAGGACGAAGACCGTGTGGAGCGGGGTCCGTGGGGGGCAGGTGGCGGGAGCAGGGCTGCTCAGGCGTCGACGGCAGCGGCGGCAGGCGCGGCTGGCGGGCGGCGCGAGGCGGCGGTGTTCCGGCTACGGCAGTACAGCATGCGGCGCAGGAAGCTGATGCAGCAGGTATGTGAGTGGGTGGATTGCCTCCAATTATGGGGGCCCAGTTCCATTTCTGCGGGAGGGGCTGAGGGGGCCATGCAGATAAGTCAAGGACATGGCAGCATGTCAACGTTCTCAAGACTGGAAGGCGAAACGCAACGGGGCGCTAACCGAGGCGAGACCCGCAGATGGCCTGACAGACCCCCTCTGCCTCTCAAGGCCTCACCACTTCGTTGCCGGAGTGAACCACATGTTATCGTTCTGCCCTCCACCTGCTCCACGTCACGCGTGCTACCTTCGTGCCCTGCTGCAGATCGGCGTCCGGGACCCCCTGCTCTCCAGCGCCACCAGCCTGTCCACCGACACCTCCTCCCGCCCGGGGGACACCGAGAGAGACCTCACGTACACGCTGGACGGAGGGGCCAGCGACCGGGAGCTGGGCCTAGGGGACGACGACGAGGACGATGATGGGGACGACGGAGGCAGTAGCGTGATGGCAGGGGACGTCTTCCCGTCGCCGCCCGTGCCCATGGCGCCCCTTCCGTCGTTTGGCGTTGGGGCGGGGCGCTTGGGGAGCAGGCTAGCACGGCCGCTGTGATACCGTGTGGTGGTGTTTGTGCCGTATTTGGGGCGTGGGCAGCAAGGCACACGGCACAGGGGTGCAGTGTGGGCGGTGGATTGCAGGAGTGCAGGCGCTGCTGCTGTGAGGGCTGGCCAACCGGGTTCCACTCCCTTGGGGGCACATGTCCTCACTTTGAGGGCCTATAAC
>VFQN01001363.1_pt1 | contig 41074 bp, 72 predicted proteins | sample 3512371 | NCBI WGS metagenome assembly VFQN01 (sample SAMN10412370, study PRJNA504923) | tailings metagenome | isolation source: Replicate 2 from Balatoc abandoned mine | place: Philippines: Itogon, Benguet | collected 2017-08-28 | reverse complement strand
CACCCCGCACACCTCTCCCTGCACCCCGCACACCTCTCCCTGCACCCCGCACACCCCTCCCCGCACCCCGCACACCCCTCCCCGCACTCCGCACACCCCTCCCAGCACCCCGCACACCCCTCCCCGCACCCCGCACACCCCTCCCCGCACCCCGCACCCACCGGGTTGTTCATCATCATGACCGGCTCATCCGACTTGTGATCAATGCGCGGCCGCCGCAGCGGCATCCGAGGGCTGCTCCTGCCGTTCTCCCCCGCCCCGCTCGGTGACGTGGGCTTAGACACAGAGGCTATGGTTGCCATCGACCTGTTCTCGTGCCCCACTGGGTAGCTGTGCGCCTGGCCAACGCCGACCCCCGTATAGCTGTTGTCCTCTTCCGAGTCGGAATGCCCCAGTGCCAGCCGCACCGGACCGGAACCGGTAGCCCGGCCGCCATCGCCCGCTGGGTTCGGCGACTGCGGGTGCTGCTGCGACACCTCCGCGCTCCTGCCGAACCTGCTGCGCCTCCAGCGGGTGGAGTTGGCAGACGACAGCATGCCGCTTGCGGAGCCCTGCTGGCGGTGGTGCAGCAGCTGCGCCACGTTGGGGCTGTCGGGGGCGGCGGCGGCGCCCCCCGGGGGCGATATCATGCCCCCGGTGGAGTACTGCCGCTGCGCCACGTTCGCGGCCCAGCTTTCAGACTGGTTCAAGGACCCCCCTGCATCGTGGGAGGACGCGACTCGCGGGTCAACTTCCCCGCCGCCGGCTGCTCCGCCGCCGGTCCCCAGCCGGCTCGCCAGCCGGCTGAACCGGTTGGTGCTCGCCCGTGACGGCCGGTCGCCGGCCCCGCCGCCGTCATTTCCGTCGGATATCTCTGTGCGCGTCTTGTTGAGTGAGTCTGTGCCGCGGGTGCGGCTTACGGAGTTGGCGGGGGACAGGGCTACGTGCTGGGGGCTGATCGGCCAGCCGCCCTGCTCCACGTCGTGCAGGCTGGCGAGCCGCAGCGAGTCCCCGCCGCCGCCGCCGCCGCGGGCGGTTGGGGTGGTTGCTGGCGCGTTGGGCGGCGGCTGGGTGCCGACGTCCTCGCCGCTGAGGTAGCTCGCCCGCCGCTTCTTCTGCATTCAGGAGGGCAAAGGGCTTTGGGTGGGAGGAGAGTAGGGACGGCGCCTGCAGCTTCTCATCCAGGAGAGGAGCAGCCAAGTGTGCGGGGTGGACCGTGGAGAGCGGCTAAAGGAGGGACGGCAAACGTGCAGACGTGCAGTAGCAGCAGGGCGGGGGTGACAGATGCCACAGGCGCCGCAGCGTAAACAACCTGCATGGTGGCTTGGCGCGCCAGGCAATGCCTGTGTGCCTTGTCCGGGCCAGGAGTTGCCCAGCGCATGCCGTTCCCAGCATGCCCCCAGCAGCACTCGCTTGATCCTCGGCCCCTCCTGGAACGCTATAAACGCTGACCCTGACATTAGACCTTGCCGTGCAGTCATACTGCTGAAGCTTCCCAAGCACGCCTCCGTGCAGGGCACGCGCAGTGTCACACGACAAGCATGTATGTGCGTCCCACATAGCACATCACAGCTGCACCACAGCGGCCCCCACCTGTGCCCTGCTGCACCACAGCGGCCCCCACCTGTGCCCTGCTGCACCACAGCGGCCCCCACCCGTGCCCTGCTACACCACAGCGGCCCCCACCTGTGCCCTGCTGGTCCGTGGCTGGTCCTTGTTCGACTTCCGCAGCAGGTACACCAGCAGTACCAGCATGCAGCAGATGACGACAGCTCCGCCCACAGCGATTGCCACAACTCCGATGAGGATGACTTTTTCATGGTTGTTATTTGACGGGCTGGGCACGGGTGGTGGTGGGGGTGGTGGGGAGGGTGAGGGCCGTGGAGGCGGCGGAGAGGAGCGGGGCGGCGGGGGGAGGGGGGATGTCCCAGTCGACATCTACGTGTGGTGCGCGTCGTTTGACCGCCGCTGACCGCCTGGAGGGTCAGCGGTGCAGTCGCTTCTCGGGCGACTGCTGCAAGTAGGCTTGTTGACTGGGTCCCTGTGGAGGTTCCTGCTGACTCATGAGGCCTGGCCGCACGCCCCGGGCGTGGGGTAGAAGCGGTGCCCGAAAGTTCCCTTGGGGCTGGCTGGCTGCTCCTTTGTCAGAGGCTCTGACTCAAAGCGCCGCCGCGAAAAACGCAAATGATATTAAAGGAGCTTCACTGATTGCTTGTATACTTCCAATAGCTCAAAACTTGGAACGGCGCTGAGCAGTCTGTTTTCCCGGGCAGAAATCTGGCCAGCCAAGACCCCGGGAGGAAGCTCCCTCCTGTGCCGAAAAGGCTCCAGTTAGGGCTGACGGGTGCCACTGCCACGCGCTCCAGTTCAGCCACAGCACGCCCTCCTCGATGGACCACTGAAATGTCACCGCAGTTTGCACGCCGTACACGTCGCCAGGCCCAAACTTGTATACTTTATAAAGGATGCTTCGCAAGCGATGTAAGGAGCGCCCTGGTGACGAGCTCCGGAGACAGAGCCAGGTTTCAAGAAGAGAGTCGTTCCTGCACACTAGCTGCAATTTGTTATGGAATAATCAACTATTGCTGCTGCTAAACATAGATAAAGGCCATTCACCAGGTCAGAATTAGTGGAGGATGATGGGTGGTGGGCGGCACTATGAATCCGCGACAACGTATTATGCTCAATTTGATTCAACCCTTGCATTAGGGCACGTCACGGTATGCGTCCCGTACCTTGGGTCAGTCAACACATCTGCAAAAAAACATACGAGGTCACTTCTCTGCCATCGCATGTATCTTTATTGAGTCCTTATGGTTGAAATGTTTGCGCGTATAATACACCTGCCGTCTCTTGTATGCTGGTTTCGCCCCCAGCTCGGCTGGTTGTCTGGTGCGATTATTCCTTGGCCCTAAAAACAGCACTAAATTATGGCCTCCGTTTATAACAGAAGGGGGAGTATATGATACAGTGAGCATTACGCGAGCAGGCGACCGTGACGGACACCAGCCAACCGCTGTGAACATGCAAAACACTGTGAACATGCAAGGCGTGGATCAGGCGTCGGATTGGCCACTTGGCGCTGATGGCACTTGTGGGGTGTGCGCAGGAGCCGCCAGGCCGCTGTTGCGCTGAGTTGCTCCACAGAAAGACACTGTTTTACACCGGGCAAAACAGGGGAGCTCCCCTGGGGCAAAACATGATCTGTTCAGCAAGAAGACTTGACGGTGACACGACGCCGGTAACGCACAGGTGCCCGCAGGGTGCCACAGGGCTTCGGCCGTCACAGCCAACGTAATGGGACTGATGGGCTGCCCTGCACCGGTGCGCGGATTTCAGCTCAACGCCTCAACCACGCTGGATCCCACCGCATGTACGACGTGCCCTGAGATACTGGGACACGTCCCCCATCAATAGCACAGCCTGCCACAAGCACAGCCTACCCCGCATCGGACAAAAAAGCACGCACTCTCCTGCAGGGTAGCGCCCGTGCGCCCCACCAAGGCGCTCGGGCAGGTAAGGATCCTGCGGCCACACCACATGTGATGTAAACCATTAGTGCCGAGCGCCACCTCTTTCCCTGCCTCCAAACACGTGCGTCCACGGTCGCTGACCGAGCTGACCGAGCCAACCACATGAGCTCCCGTACTTCAACAGTCCGTACGCTGCCTGTCTGCTGCCCAGTTTAACATGCTCCACATGCGAAATGCCACAGCATCACATGGATAAGAGATTCTCTTGTGCACCCTGCTCTGATACAGCGATACGTGCCAGCGAACGTAACCCCTTATCCCGCCCAATGCACTTAGGATGCGGTGAGCGGTCGAGGTCACTCCGCCGTACTTGCTGCTGCTCATACTGGGGTCGTCGCGTAGCTGCCTCACCACAGCCGCCCAGAGGGGTCCTCCAGTCCGAGCTCCTTGGCCTGGGGCGTGTGCAGCAGCATGCGGTGAGGGGAGGTACAACGCATGTACGGTACCAGGGCAAAGAGGGCTACACCGCCATACCTTGTGCGGTTACTAGGGAGGCCTGTGGCGTGCGCGCGCGTGCATGACACATGAGGAACGTGCGGTCGCCGAAGTAAGGTTGATGAAGTCACCGCAGAAGATGTGACCCTGGGAGCAGGCGGACAGGCCCGCCAAGGATGGGCACCGTGGCGGACAGCGCGCAGACCCTGTTGTACTGGAAAGTTTGCTTCGCCCCTGCCTCCAGGCAGCCAACGAGACGGTACGCATACACCGTACGCCACCACAACGCCTCGCCCTCCCGTGGAGCCGGCCCGAGCGTAAAACCGTCACCACCACCATCACCACCCTCGAGCCCTAGCTGTGGCCGTGGCAACCCAGCGGACCCACCCTGCGCTGCATGTCGGGCTTGGCCTCGTTGAGTTTCTCCAGGATGAGCTTCCAGGGCGGCCGCTCGGGGGTGGCCAGCAGCACCTCGCCCAGCGCACGTGCGTCGGCTGCGTAGAGGGCGTGTGTATTAGGGTGTGTGTTAGCAGCAGCTGTTCGGCATAAGCTCGGGGGTGGCCAGCAGTACCTCGCCCAGCGCACGTGCGTCGGCTGCGCGAAGGGCGTGTGTATTAGGGCGTGTGTTAGCAGCAGCTGTTCGGCGTAAGCTCGGGGGTGGCCAGCAGCACCTCCCCTAGCACACGTGCGTCGGCTGCGAGGGTGGGAGGGGCGTGTGTGTAAGGGTGTGAGAGGATGCCTCCTCCCTTTACAATCCGCACAATCCCCAAAACGCAATGCACCACCTCCATCCTCGTATGGCTGCCGGGTACAGCGCCCCGCGGTGGTGCTAGTTGGTATGAACGCCCCATGTCCCTGACGTCATTCCATGCTGGCAAAATACAGCCTCTAAACAACAGGTACACCTGCTCCACTGTCCACTCACGCGTGGCTGCGGGGTACACCGCCCAGCGGTGCGGCCAGGCGCGGTGCAGCAGCCCGTTGGCGCCCCGGCTGCCGCGCAGCACGCGGCACGTGTACAGCGTGTCCCACGACGACGGCTCCAGCACCTCCGCGGCACGGGAGCGCAGGCCCCTGGCCATATGGACAGGCGCAAGAGGGAGGCAGGTACGGCACGTGGGCCAAGTCATACATACAATGATGGTGTGGTGAGTGGCCCTCGAGTGCACTTCAGGCAGGCACCGTGCGTACGGGCATGCTTCGGCCGCTGGTGGGTGCCGCTGAGGCGTGGCCGCTTCGCTTCAGCAATCTCTTGAAGAGGTCACAGTCGCCACTGTGTGTGCGCGCGCAAGAAGCCAGGACCAAGGTAGCAAGCTGACCCTGGTGGCTGCCACTGCACAGCCACAGGGCCATAGGCCCAGCCGCGTGCAACCGGCGGAGGGTGCGCCGCCACGTGAGCCCAGCACCTACCCAGCACCACATCAACTCACCATTTCCACGGCTGCCTCACCCCCCAGCCCCCACATCAGCCCCCGCGCGGACCCACCACTGCCACGGCTGCCCCACGCTCTGCGCGTCCGTCCACTGCGGGTTAACCGCAACCAGGGTGTGACCCGGCAGCGTGACGCGCGCGCCGTAGCCCCCGTCCAGCAGCTTGACGAGGGAGGGCACCTGGGGGTCGAGGGCGGGTTAATACACAAGGGAGGGGGGAAACATGTGTGGTGGGCTAATGCACCTTCTGTGATTTGTTCCCTGTAACCCCCGTCCAGCAGCTTGACCAGGGAGGGCGCCTGGGGGCCGGGGGCGGGTAAAGCAGAGGGAGCGAGGAGCATGCGGGGTGGACCCAGTTAGTTGCTATCGCGACGCAGCGGTCACGTTTAGACCCCGCCCAGCAGCTCGGCCAGCGAGGACGCCTTCTCTTCACTGGGTAATCCAGGACCAAAGGTTACACGGAGTGTACCATGCTGACAGCGAGACAGATACCGGTAGCAGCAGGATAGGGGGACCAGCACTTGACGAGGGTGGGAGGGTGGGGTAACATGGGGTGCCAAGGTGGTGTGGCATGCAGACCGTTGTTCGTAGGTTGCTAGACGGTCAAAGCGATCCGCCTCACCGTTGCGTTTGTCACGTTTGCGATGACCGTTAGGCTGCCGTCCGCGAGGGTCCAGAGCCCGACGCCGTCCGCTCCATCTTCCAAGAAGCCCAGGAACTCAGACTCGTACCTGCACGCAAGTGGGTGTGGTGGGAAAGAGGTTAATGACCCGCGGGCCCTTGCTTGACCTAGCTTGCCCAGCAACCCTAACACACACGCCCTGTTAACCCACGCCCTGTTAACCCACCCGTCCAACAGGCCCTCCAACAGCCCCTTCATGGCCCGTTATCCCCCAGCAACCCCAATACACATGCCATGTTTACACACACGCGCCCTGTTAACCCACCCTTCCAACAGGCCCTGCACCAGCCCCTTGATGCCTCGGAAGCGCTGCACCTCGCCCCCAGCAACCCCAATACACATGCCGTCCACTGCATACGCTACACACATGCCCTGTTAACCCACCCGTCCAGGAGGCCCTCCACCAGCCCCTTGATGGCCCGGAAGCGCTGCACCTCGCCCCCAGGCCAGTCCCCCTCGTCCGTCAGCCGCACAAGGTCGCGCTCCGCAGCGGGCTCGCCTGCGAGGGAACAACTAACGGCTTTGACGTGGTTTTACACAGTTCACGTAACTGCGTCAATGTTCATGGATGGCGTGGGGCGCGTGGCACGCGGTCTGCCTCGTCCGTCAGCCGAACCAGGTGCCGCTCGGCAGCGGGCTCGCCTGCAGGTGGTGGTAAGAGCATGCATGCAGTCCGTTTTGCTCTGGCCAAAATGCATACTCTGTAATTGTGTATGAGCTGTCGTGTTACGACAGCTTGCCTATGTGTGCGGGTCGGAGTGGATCCGTGGGCCGGGTGGCGTGTGCAGGGGGCCCGCCTGCGGAACGGGCACAAAGGGGAGGCATACCATGCACAAAATGGTGTAGGCGTAACATCTCAAGGGGCACCATGGCGGGTAAGGGCCAACCACATGTCGACACGTGGCTGGTGTAAGTGCAGTGGCCTCCAAATCCACATGCCGGGGCACGCACCTCTACCCAGGAACCCGGCCCGGTTGACGGGTAGGGGAAGGTCCACGATCAGCTTGCGGGGCCCGGAAGAGGACGAAGAGGAAACAGAAGAGGAAGAGGATGCTGAGGCGTGCGACCCTGACCGGGCCTCTGCCTCCGAGCGAGAGGCACCGGCGCGGTCGCCATTGGAGCTAGTAGGGCTGCTGCTGCTGCTGCTTCCGCTGTTGCTGGAAGCACGTGAATGTGTTGTGCCCTGGCTAGCGGCCTCTCGATAGAGGCGCAGCGCGGTGCGGGCCTGGCGCACGCTCTCGGTCACGGTCCTGCGGCGTAGGGGTCGACAGTCGGGCAAGGCAGTGGTCGCGTGGGGAGCGTGCAGCGAGGTGTTGGGTTGTACCTGGGGCTGGGATGGGGCGGGATGGAGCGGCGCACGGTGCGACACCATACCCCGACCACAACCCACCGCACCCGTTCCGCTAGGGTGTAGAAAGCCCAACATGCCAAGCTGCCAGCCTGCCAGCCTGCTACACGGAGCCAGGCACCTGATGTGTGCAAGTTGTGCAAGTGAGAGGGAGGCGGTGCCTTCTGGGTACCGGTGCACCACCGCCACGCTTCAGGGCCCCACCGCTGGTGCAGCGCCTCTGCCTTAACGGCCGCACTTGGGTGCGCGCCTGGCTGGCTGGTCCCACGTTCCACATCGCTAACTCGTGTGTCGCTGTGCATTTGGCATACCCTCCACTTCACACAGTGTGGCCTTGGGGCACCCTGCAGTGTAGCGTCCCTCGGCTACCCCGCTTACAGGCTGTGGAAGTGGTTGAGGTACCTGCGGTTCGAGGACTGGCTAGCTCCCAGGGTGGGTGCACCCATGTCTACCGCGTATATCAGGGGATCACCTGGCGGACCGCGGACCGTTACCCAGCGGTGCCCCCATAGATGGTCGTGAACGCGCTACGTCAGGGGCGTTGCTGACATGCGACCCACGTGCGGCGATCATACAGTCGGTCTGAGGACCTGTGTGACGCAGGTAGGGCTCACCTGGGGGGCGGAGGGGCAGGGCCCGCAGTCTCCGTGATGCGGGGTTCCAAGCTGGCAAGTCGCGCCGAGGTCACGATTGCTATACGTTGAGGGCGGCATGCCCGGCTGCCGCTCCGCAGATGGGGTCGAAGGGTCGCCGATGGCTGGGTCACAGGCGCCATTTGCCGGGACATCGAGTACGCTATGTGTTAAGTGATCGCAGTGTGCTTGTTTGCAAAGGTAAGGCCGTCGCGATGTGTTGTTGGTATTGAACAACTTGAACTACAATGAGTGGCGGGGGCTTGTCGACAAGCGCAAAACTGACGAGACGCTGCAGGTTATGTAATTCGGTGCATGAAGCGAACCGTAGATACCGTCTGCATGACGGGGCACCAGGAACTGTGCTTGCGGTAAGTGACGACAGGTTGGGAGTTTGACAGATGACTTCAAACTTATGATGTGAACACGAGATAGAAAGTGTGTGAGATGTTCGATGTATTAGGGAATGCCTGCACGCTGAGCTGTAGGGAACATTGCGATGGGGTGCGGAGTGACCCAATGGTCGGTTGGCCATGGCGAGTGCCGGAGCTCCGGCGACTCCACGGTCATACTCTGCTCAGCTTTGCACAGATTAATTGACCACTACTGCTTTCTTGTAAGGAACTGTATCAAACTCGGCTTGCCCCAGGTTTCCTCTAGCCGAAACAGCAGCTTTAAGCGCCTGTTGAAATGGCCAAGACGCGACGAGTGAGCTTTTTGTTATTGAAAGTATCCCTTTCTACTTCTGCACGTCGCCGCCTGGGTGCTGACAGCGCCATGCGGGCTCCCCCAAACTGCAGAGGAAGAAGCGGACGCATGTCGACACCGAGAAGGCAGAGGGCAAGAAGCCCGAACCAAAGACGTTTGTCTTCAAGCGTGGAAAGCAGGCGGTGCGTTTGGGCTTGAGAACGTGTCGTTGCGCGGCGGCGCGGTCATGCGGAAAAAGGGTTTGGCAAAGGGGCATTTCCCAAGCAACTGGTTGCACATGGCAAAACATTGGCGGAGAATAAAAAAATAATCATGACTGCAAACGGGAGGCAAATGGGCCGGGTTGCTGTCCACCCCTCCTCCCCGTGCCCCCTGTCTTGGGGGGCGCCTTTCCACAGCCGCCGCCCCTCCCCGCCTTACACAGCGCAATACAAATTATGACACATCATTACGCTGTAAAGTCGGCCCGCTGGATGATCCCTCCCGCTCCCTCCTGCCACCCACCCACCCTCGCCCCTCACACATTCTGCCGCCACATCCGCCGTTCCCCACACCCGCCGTACCGCTGCCGTATTACAGGTTATCCTGGCGGACCTGGAGCAGGACCTGCGACGCATGATGCTGCCCAACACGGCGCTCAGCCTCAAGGTACGGCAGGGCCTGCCAGGTGTACGGCACAGGCACTGCCACGGTGTAGGGCGGGCAATGCAGGGGGTGCTCCTACCCAGGGGGGGAGGGCCATCGTTGAGGCCCAGGCGTGCTGCCAGGCTACTCGAAGGCCCAGCCCAATGCCACGGTTGCGCCTGCGGCCCACCGCCTGCCAGGCACGCTGTGCACCCAGTGCCTCCCGTCTCACGACCACGACCGTCGCCTGCCCCCACGGGAGTCATGGAAAAACACCGGCGGCCTGAAGGCAACGCCCTCCCTCTCCCCGACCTCCCGATATTACTGGACGCAAGCCCCCACTTCCATACCGGGCACACTGGAGCCGCGCAAGAGCAGCCCATCCTGCTCCGTGCCGCTGGACATGCCACTTTCTTCGCCCTCCCCTAATACCTGTTTGACAGTATGCTATAATGTTTCCGCAACTGCATCGCACCCCACACAGGAGTCGCGCAAGAACACGCTGCGCGACTTCGTATCCGTGGCCGGGCCCATGGGCGTCACGCACTTTGTCATGCTGAGCGCAACAGACAACGCGTCGTACATCAAGCTGGCGAAGACTCCTCGGGTGGGGTGGGGTGGGAGGTGGTGGGGGGGCAGGGTCGGGGCACACGGCTGCGGCCCGTGCAGTAAGTGGTTGGGGGTTGGGGGTTGGACTAGCTTGGGAGGCCCGCGCGCAGGCGCGCCGTTGTGCTCGTTGTGTACGGTAATGCCATACCGTAGCCGTACATTCCTTGTGCCTGCGTGGCCTTGGTGCCACGTGCCACACAACTGCAGTCGCCGCCGAGAGGCTTCAGCCCCCCACTTGAAAGGGAGTCGTACCGGTATCCCGGCTGCCGGCGACCCGCAGGGGCTCACCGCTCATTGCGCACGCGATGACCTCCAAACGCCAACGCCAAACGCCGCGTCTTGGTGCCAACTGTGACCTCCATCCCCACCCGCCCTGCCTTGCCGCGCTGGTGCTAAACCACCCCCCCGCGGCCTGCTCCCCCGCAGGGCCCCACGCTCACCTTCCGTGTGCGCAGCTACTCGCTGATCCGCGACGTGCAGGCGGCGGCGGCACGCCCACGTGTGCCGCCCAACGCGTTCAAGGTGCGTGGCGCGCGCGCGTGCCACCCACACGTGCCGTGTCGTTGGCCGTGTTGCGGCCTGCCAGGTGCAACTGAGTGCTGGCGTGAGCACTGACCTGCTTCCCATGCGCAGCGCGTGGTATCCCTTGGCTCCCCCTGCAGGGTCCCCCGCTTGTGGTGATGAACGGCTGGTGCCGATGCATGCGTGGCGGGCGTCATCGCCTCTTTGCACCGTGTAGCCCTGCCAGTCGATGGGCGGCACTGACGAGCCCCACACGCGTCGTGTTCCTGGCCCCCTGCAGGTTGCCCCGCTTGTGGTGATGAACGGCTTCAGCGGCAACGACACACTGCGCCTGGCCACCACCATGGTGCAGGTGGGTTAGGGACCGGGTGTGGGGTGGGGCCTGGCCACCGCCATGGTGCAGGTGGGTTAGGGACCTGGTGTGGGGTGGGGCCTGGCCACCACCATGGTGCAGGTGGGTTAGGGACCGGGTGTCACCATGAACTACACGGCATCGGGGTGTGACAGGGGCAAAGGAAAGGTTTCGAGATTTCGGGGCTCATGTGAGCAGAAGAGCGGGGGCAGAGGGCTAGCGGATGGGTGTTACAACGAGGGCAACACGTGCTGGAAAGTGGGTGGCAGCTGCTGGACGATTGGGGACAGTGTAACGTGGCGTGCCTTGCTCCGTTCCTGGTGCGACGCAGGGCATGTTCTCGGTCATCAACGGGTGACTGTCGGGCGTGTGGTGTAAGGGCGACTGTGTGTTAAAACGACGCGCCTCGCTCCTCCTGTGGTGTGGTGTGTTACAGGGCATGTTCCCCGCCATCAACGTGCAGCGCACCAAGCTGCGGGCGTGCCAGCGGGTGGTGCTGCTGAGCAGGGACAAGGACACGGGTGGGTGGGGTGGGGGAGGGGGGAGGGGGCGTGGAGCCGGGGCAAGAACCCGGCTGCGTGGGTTAAGGAGTGCCATGGACGCCATGCATAGGACAGGGGGTTAGGAAGGGGGTTTAGCAAAGGGTTGGTGCTTCGGGTGGAAGTACGCGCGTGAAGGGAGGGCGTGAGAAGGACGCAGTGGGATTCTACATCCGCACCAGCCCAAGTACCCAGGAACGGACAACATAGGCACGCTGCAGTGGTGGGATAGCAGCCGCGCCCTTGGCCTCACCCGCACCTCCTCCCGGCACGAACCCCTGCGCTCTGCCTAGCCTACCCGTACCCTGTCGTACCGTGTGCCGTACAGGCATCATCCGGCTGCGGCACTACGGCATCAGCGTGGCCCCGTCGGGGCTGCGCAAGAGCGTCAAGGTGGGGGCCCAGCCTGGGCAGGGGGCGGCAGGCAGCTGGGTCGATTAGGTCTACGGGCTGGGAGCTGTCGTGGGAGCTTGAGCTCAGGAGTTGGGTGTCTGCCTGGAGCGTGGTCTTGCCACAGGCTCAGGGCCAGCCGACGTGCCTGATGGGCGCTTGGTGGTGGTGCTTGCATGGCACGGCCTGGCCGAATTGTACGACACTGGTGCCGAAGGCGGCCCCGGGAGCCCGTGCCACACCCGAGGGCCTGCTGACGCGGCTTAAGGTGTTCATCTGGGCTCCTGTATGTGACGAAATTTGCGAATGGCTGTGAAGGCTCCCCGCTGAGCCCGCGCCTTGCCTGTCACCCTTCCCTTTTTCAGAGCCTGCTGACGAGGCGCGAGGTGCCCGACCTGGGCTCCTTCCAGGACGTGTCGGAGTTTGTGACCAAGAGCGGGTACGGCTCGGTGAGTTGGGTTATCGAGCCGCGCTGGCTCATCGGCTGTGGCAGGTCGGAGGGGCTTCCATTGTGCACTGGGCGTTAGCACGAGTGGGCACGGCTCGGTGGTGACGAGTTGCAGCCGTGCTGGCAGATGGGTGCTGGCAGGCCGGAGAGGTGTCCAACGGGCAACTGGCGGAAAAGCAGGAGCTGCGTGCACAGCATGAGTGGGCGGTTGGATACCCTTATGGGAGGGAGACCCGGGGAGATGGTAAGAGGGCCCGTTGGAGAGACCAGGCGCAACAAGCCGTCTCGCTCCTGGAAGAGCAGGGACCAGTGCGCTGAACAGTTACACGCTCCCGCCTGTCCACATGCTTCTCACCAGGACACCACTGCGCTGAAGAGTAGTGAGCACACGCTCCCGTGGCTGCGCACAGCGGAGGCGTCCCGCGTGACCCTTGGTGCATGCTGTTAACACACATAGTTGTTTTAATAGGGCTACCCTTACAGTTACACGCTGCTCCCATGGCTGTCCACAGGAGAGCGAGGGCGAGGACGCGGAGGCGTCCCGCGTGACCCTGGCCCAGGACATGGGCAAGGGCAACAGCGCGGCGAGGCAGAGCCGAGTGCGGCTGCACGAGATCGGGCCGCGCATCGACATGGAGCTGATCAAGGTGGGGCGGGGTTTGGTGTGGTGTATTAGCGGCTGCGGCTGCATGGGATTGGCCACGCATTATGTACGTGCGCCACGGCAGTAGGTACTGGTATTTGCTGTTGTGAGGGCCAGTGCTGTGTGGCCCTCACTCCTGAAGGTGCAGGGGACTGCGCTGGGTGCTGGCACGGCATGCATCGATGACACAACCAGGGGACACAACATTACATCAGTTTGCACTTGTGGCTTTCTTAGGAAGCTGTCCCTTGGTGTGGGTGTGGGGGTCGGTTCTCTTTTGGATGGTACTATCTTCATGGTTGGTCACTTGGTGTTTTGTAAGCCGTTGCACAGCCCAATTTTGCCTCCGCTACAAATACGTAGGCTATATATTAACCCTACCATGTGCCCCTACCAGGCTGAGGAGGGGCTGTGCGAGGGCGCGGTGCTGTACCACGCGCTGGTGTCAAAGAGCGCCGAGGAGGCGGCGGCGCTGGCCAGCCGCAAGGAGCAGGCGGAGGCGCTGCGGGCGGAGCGGCGCAGGCAGCAGGTGGGGGCACGTGTATTAGCATGTGTGTGTGTGTGTATAAGCGTGCGGGTGGGGGTGTTGCGTGGCAGGGCCAGCCGCAAAAACTGATAGAGGTAGGCGCTGCGTACGGAGGGCTCATTCGGGGGACAATGTGGAGCAGCCGGTGTTGAGAATGCAGATCTGGTTGCGAACAGGTGCCGGTGCGTTGGTGCCGGGGAGGCGCAATCCATGCACCGCCTCGTCCCAACAACCTGCGACAACCGTCACAACCAACCACAAATCCACCAACCGTCCCAAACCGCAGGAAGCCAACGTGAGGCGCAAGGCGGCGGACGCGGCGCGCAAGGCGGCTGCGGAGGCGGAGGCGTTGCGGGCGCAGGGCAAGCTGCCGCCGGGGCAGAAGCAGTGGTGGGAGAAGGACGTGGACGCAGCGCCCGGGGACGACGAGGAGGAGGATGGGGAGGGCGGGGATGGGGGCAGCGGGGACGGGCAGGAGGACGGCGGCGCGAGGAAGAAGCGGAAGCGTACGGCGGCGGAGGACGACGAGGATGACGACAAGGAGTACTTCAGGTGGGAGGGAGGGGTGGCAGGCGGGTGGGTGCCGTACACGGTACGGCAGAGGGTTGCCGTATCGGGCGGGGGTCGGGAATGAAGGAAAGAGTATGGATTGACAGGGGTGGGCAGCGGGGACGGGGTTTGGGGGTGCACTCCGGGTTGAGGGCAGTGTGTGGGGGTTAAGGCACGAGGGCCTGAGGGCAGGGGCTTACAAGGAACGTCGTGCTATATCTGCTGACTCACCAGTGTTGCGGCAGAGCAAATGACACCTTCTAAGCAGTGTTGGCCTTGAAAGCAAATGCATGTTGTTGATATTCTTGCATCACTCGTGCTGCTGCAGGGAGGAGGTGGGCCGTGAGCCGGAGCCCGAGGAGATGGTGGGCTCGTACAGGGGCAGGGGCGGGGGCAGGCGCGGCGGCCGGGGGCGGGGCCGGGGGCGCGGGGGCCGGGGGAGAGGCGGGCGCGACGGGGGCTTCAAGCGGCAACGGTCTGACGGCGACGGGGGAGGCCTTGGTGGCGGCGGCGGCGGCGGCAGCGGGCGGGGACGCGGACGGGGAGGGCGAGATGGAGGAAGGGGAGGTGGTGGGCGGGGGCGGGGGTTCAGTGGAGGCGGCGGTCGGGGGCGGGGCGGGGGCGGTGGTGAGCGGGGGCGCGGCGGCGGCGGGCGTGGGCGGGGGCGGGGCGGCAGGCGGTGACGCGTGCGGTAGGGCGTTGGATCTTGCAAATGCAGGCAAGTGGGGTTTGGGAGCTCGCACTATCATGGCCTGTCGTAAGTGGCAACACACATCCTACCGTAAGGTAGGCGGATGGCACGCTGACAGCGTGTTCAGCAGTTGGCAGCATGGCAGGTGTGGGAACACGTGGGAGCAGGTGCCAGCAGATGGGAGCAGGTGGAAATGGCGAACGCATGAGCCTGTGACCCGGCTGCACTTGAGGTGTTGGTGGTGCTTGTGTCGAATCAGGGTTTGGGCACTGTCCCGGTACAGCATGTGTCCTGCACGTTCGGAGTGGGTCTCCTTGGGTGTCGCCTGGTGCAGTGTTAATCGACGCTTAAGTGTTGCGACTGGTTGGTAGCGGAGGGCGCAGGGCGAGTCCATGCTGTCTCACAGCTCCCGGCTCCCCTGGCGTCGATGTGCCCCTGGTGTGGTGGTGTGGCCACGTGCATGCACCGTACCTGACCAGGGGCTTGCTCTGCTGCAGCCGACCGGCTGCAGCAGGGGCGCTCCCCTGGGCTGCCGCGGACACGCTGCGTGCTGCGCTTGGCTGAGCTGAGGCCTCGACTGGGAGCCCCTGGCCGTCACGCCTAGCAAAGTATGATATCATCACATGCGCATGCCAAGGTTTGCAACGTAAGCAGGTCACTCCATTCAGCTTTCCTTGATGGATGGAAGGTGCTGTGTTTTGCAGGGTGCTGTGTATCAAGTGCTTGGGGTGCCTTGCGTGCCTGATGGCACTGGAAGGGACTCCGATAGGAACGTCTATGGGGAGGGGGGGTGGGGGGCGAGGTTCGGGTATGGGGTTACGCAGGTTACGCGCGGGGTGGACTTGAGCCCGATCGGGTGCCGTGCAGGGCAGCTCCCTTGCCACCGTGCCAGCAGTAGCGCTGTACTACTGTACACTCAGTGGTGTGAAGCTGACCAGCGCCTGCCGTTGTGCCTTATTATAATTGGCACTGCTGCACTGGGTTACGTCCTTGCCTGAACTTACACCGCTGCGATGGAACCTGACAGTACCTTCACCTTTCGATCAGCTACCCCTTCTGCGTACAGCTAGAATGTTTTATCACACTCTCGCAGCGTTGTCAGTCCTGACGACGCAAGGGCAGCTAACTGAAGACGACTTGGTCGCTACAGGCGCCTCGCTCTTGCCCTTAGCAAGCGCGGCACGGAAAGGCATCAAGTATGCCGATGCAAAGCTTGAAGAGGGGACACTGCAACAGGCCTACAACAACACAGTTGTGCTTGCGGGCATGCTGCGGTCTACGGAAAATGCTACCAGGTTTACTCATTTTCAGTACAGCGGCGCGCTAGCACAGGTGATAATCGAAGCCTTCTTATGGCTGGAAGATTCTGTGGCAAGCGGTTCCGCGCCCAGCGACTCGGCTGGCACCCTCGGATTACTCAAGGGCGTCCGCACCAACCTACAAAACGTCATCGGGCGCCTGCTTCGACTTGTCTGGTCTCTGACCAACAGTCCCCCAGGCCCAAAGGATGTGCGTTTCGCGCTCGCCTTCCTTCGCACGGACTCCCTTTCGTGCGTGGCGATGCGCGTGGCTGCCCTGCGGGAATGCGTCGGCAACATCAGCTCCAACCCGCTGCCTGACCAACTCAACCTCCTCAGCGAAGGCAGGGCGACGGTGCAAGGTGCCGTGGAGCTGGCGAACGCAGCGTTGGAGGTCCACCACCCCCTCATCCCTTTCCTCACCCTGGAGCGGGACACCCGTATGGCCTCCTCCCACCTCCTGGAGAACACCTGCGCGCTCTTCATGTCCGTAATCGAGCAGTTCGCGCCTGTGGCGGCTCTGGTTGCGGAAGCCCTGGCCCCGGCAACCGCTCGAGGCAGCAAGCCGCTCGTGGACCTGCCACGGGTGCTGCGGCAGTTCCGGCCCCTCGGCTCCAACCTGTGCCACATGGCAGGAGATCTTCTGCGACTGGTCGTGCGCCTGCTCATAAAATCTGCTGGCGCGAGCCTCAGTACGGTCACTGGTCCGGCGGCCGCAGAGACGTGGGGGCTGCGCGCTCCGGGGAACCCGCACCTGCTGGCCGCGCTGCTCCACCCGGCGGTGCAGTACTTCGTGGGCTGGGCAGCTTCGGGGGCGGGGGCGGAGACGGGGGCAGGGGCGCGGGATGGGGTATCCATCAGGGGCAGCCGCAGCGGGGTGGGTGGCGGTGGCGGCGCTGCTGGCTGCCGGGGCGTCTCCGTGCCATTGCTGCGCGACCTGGAGGCGGACAGACGCAAGCTGCCGCCGTTGCACCTGCTCTCGTGCGCGCTGGTAACCTCGGCTACGCTATGGTCCACAGCACTTCGGGGAGGCGCGCTCCTGGTGCCACCAGCCTCAACAGGGGCAGCGGTGGGCCTAGGGGCGTCCCCCGCAGCAGGACCTGACGGAGGAACGGGTCCCGCCGCCAGCGCCGCCAGCCCTACGGCGCGGCCACTGCCGCTGCCGTACAAGCCGACCAAGTTGTACGGCATGCTGCTGAGCATGCACCAGCTCTCCCTGAGGGTGCTGGATGCACTCCCTCACGGGGGCGTTGAGTTCGTTGCGGGGAGCTCCCCTGAGGCAGGGGTCGAGAAGGGTTTGGCAGCGCCCGTGGAGTGCCTGCTCCGCCTGGCCCCTGGCCCTGCATCCCGGCGCCTCCCTGTCTTGTGGGGCACGGTTGTGCGCCAGATCACGTACCCGAGCAAGCAGCCAGACAACGTCACATACAGGCCAGTGTACGAGGCGGTGGGGCGACTGCTGCGCGCGCTTGCGCACCTGCCAGCCCCTGGGCGAATGGACGACGGAAATGGACATGGACGTGCAGTGCGCCCTGCCGCGGCGCCCGCTTGCCGGACGGCACGTGCAGTTGTGGGCAGTGCGCAGAGCAGCACGGGCAGCGGCCGCAGCGACATTGGAAATGGCAGCGGTAGCGCTAGCGGCAGCGGCAGCGGCGACGGCAGCGGCAGTGGCGGGGCGGGGCCCAGCGGCGACGGCCCCGGCGCACCTGCTGCGCCTTCGCAGGGTGGGTGGCATGCGCGCATGGCTGCCCGCAATATCGCTCCCTAGCGCAACGTCATCTCGTTTGCGGTTTGGCCTACCGTACACGGCATCACATGCAGCTCTAGAGCGCTGCACGTGTACGGCTTGCTATACCTCGCTTCTCTGCTGTTGCTCTCACGACCTCCTGCGCACGACTTACGTGACGGCTGGCCCTGCCCGGTTTGCCGCGCATGCCGTTGCCCCGTCCCCACCCTATCCCAGGCACCGAGTCCGGCACAGTTGCGTCTCCCTCCGCAACCTACCGCAGCCCACACGCGGCCGCGCCCTCGCCCGCGCCGGCCGCCTGCTACACCCTGTCCTGCGCCCTGAACGCGGGCCTGGTGCCCGCCATGGAGGCGGACATGCGGCGCATGCTGCGGTCCGTGCGCTCCCTGAATGACCTACGGCCCCTTGTCCACATGCTGGACCTGGCCCTGCGCCGGCCCGGCTGCTGGCCTGCCATGCTGGCGCACGCGGACCTGCGGCAGGTAAGCCGGGTCTTCAGCGGGCGGTCTTGGTGGGAAGGCTCCTCGCTTGCGGTTTGCACGGAGTGGGGCAGTCCGTGCGTGGCGCGGGTGCACTGATAATGTCGTGGGTGTAAGAGTGAGCACTCTCAGGCCTGAAGCTGGGAAGCTTGAGACCAGTTACCCCGGACTGTCTGACGTAGGCTGCAAGTACGGCGTACAGCGCGCATATCGTTGTCTGCGCTACCTGGTCTTGGTCCCTGAACTCTTGGCTTGTAAGCTGGGATGTGTTATGCCGTGCATTGGGCTCTGCATGCAGGCGGGCGCGCTGGTGCTGACCCTAGGCAAGATGGCCAAGTGTGCCGCCGCCGTGGACGGCCGACAGCAGCTGGCTCTCGAGTTTGTTGCGGCGGCGGCCTTATCCTCCCTGGGACACGTGCGGAGGATGCTGAGGTGGCAGCTCCTCGCGCTGCTGGAACAGCTCAGCCCCCAGATGCTCTGGCCGAGCAAGCAGCAGCTGCAGGAGCAGGGGGCATCAGCGGCACCATGGGAGGGGCCCCGGGACAACGCGGGGTGCCTGCCGCTGACGTCGCGGCTGCGGGGTCAGCACCTCAACCGCGGTCTAAGCGCCCTAGCTGAGGACGGGTCAGTGGCTGACGGGGCCGGGGCTAGGACTGAGAGCCCCTTGGCCGATGCGGGCGTTGCGGGGCGAGGCAGTGGCGGCGGCGGCACGGACATGTGGCAGCAGGTGTTGGCGGCAGGCGGCTGCCCGGTTCCTGGCAGCTGTGAGCAGCAGCAGCTGCGCCGGCTTGGCGCGCTGGCCGCGGCGGAGTGGCTGCCGTCGTTGCTGACGTGTCCAAGCGATTCTGAGGAGGGGGGTCTGGCACCCGTGCCCCTGGCGGAGCTGCTCTCGCACGGCGCATACCGCGTGGCGTGGGCCTGGCTGCGGCTGGTGGCGAGGCAGGCGCTGTCCTCGTTCTTGTCGCAGCCAACAGGGCCCGAACCCGGGGCCCGCGAGGGGCTTACGTGGGGGCGGCTGCTGCAAGAGGATCTGCTGGGCACGCTGCATGCTGCCGCTGTGGTCAAGGCAGCGCTGAGCCTGGATGTCGGCGAGGGTGCTGCAGGTCACAGCGGGGGTCGCGTAGGCGCAGGCGGTGGCGCGGGCGGCGGCGGCAGGTCCGGCGCGGGCAGCAGGAAGGGAAACGCCGACCAGGCCGCGCTGCGAGCGGCGGTGCACGAGGTGCTACCCATCGCGTTGGATGTGCTGGAGGTGATGGTGGTGACGATGCCCCAGGACGTGGGGACGCGGGTGATGGAGAATGCTGCTGCGCGGATGAGGCACGTGGCGGCCGAGCCCCGGGGGCGTGCGTGGACCGAGCTTGCGCCAGGCTGGGGTCCGGGCCTGCCATGGGACGAAGGGGTCAAAGCGCTGCTGCTGCAGCAGGGGAGGGTGCAGCTAGCGATGTGCCTGGACCGTGTGTGCAAAGGATCGCTGGTAGACGACGATGAGCGGGAGCGCGAGCGTGAGCAGAAGATGTGTTTGGAGCTGATAGGCGGGTGGGTGGGGAGGCTACACAGTGAGCCGCCGGAGCTGCCCGGGCCGGCGGTGGACGTGGGCTTCGCTCGGTGCGCCTACCCGCTGTGCCGCCGGGCGGAGGGCGCGACGGAGGCGGCGCAGCGGCTGCTGCTGTGCGGGAGGTGCCGCGCGGTGGGGTACTGTTGCCCGGAGTGCCAGAGGGCGGACTGGGCCGCAGGGCACAAGGCGACGTGCCGGGCGGAGAGTGCGGGTGCGGGCGGGGGCTGAGGTGGAGGCAGGCTGGGGCGGCCGGGGAGCTTGAAGGGGCGAGTCCAGGGTTGCAGCGCTGGTGGCGAGGAAGGACTGCAAGCACCGGAGGCTAATGTGTTGGGTGCGCGTATCGTGGGGAGTTTTACCCCGGCAGGCACGTGGCAGGGAATGCTTTTTTGTCCTGACCGTACGCCGATGCTGCATCCTGGTAGGAGGCCAGCCGGGCGGACCTCGGGATGTATGCAAAAGCCACGTGACGCGTCAGTCTAGAAAGTTAAGTATGTGCCCTAGCCTCAATCGAACACTCGACCGTTGCTCGCTCGTCCTTTACTAATGTGTGAAGGCAGCGCTGGAATAGCTTAACGGAGCTTTTGAAGCCCGTATAATAAGTGTGTACGATTGCGATGTAGATTCCGCACGGTATGCCAGTGGGCTTGCATGGCAGGGGCAGACTCCATGTAAGGGGTGATCTCCGCCGGGTTTACGCAGGTTTGACGCCCATGGGCACCCCTGTATATTGTAACCCACTTGTGTAGTATATTATATCACACATTTTTTATGCAGCGGGATGGTTTAACTAACCTCCTCCACCTGGAAAGCAAAGCGCAAAAGCTAACGGCTTCGCGTGACTGCTTTGGCCGCTGCGTGTGGCTCTGTGGCCCTGATGCAAGCACATTGTCGCAGCTAGGAACATGCTTCGTCGCGTTCTGCAAGTTGCAAAGGCTCCTGGTGCCGGGAAAAAGAAATGTGCATTGCAGCAGGTTACGCAAACAACGCTAGATAGTTCAGAGGAAGTCGTCCCACCCGCACTAAATCCAAGCTTGGATGCTGATAATGTCTCCCTGTCAACCGGCGACCCCGTCGATTTCGGAGAGGCGGGGAGTCAGGGCTCTGCGGCAACGGAGGAAAACAGCGCAGCAGTGCCTACGCGAAACGGGAAAACCAAAGTGTTTGCTCCATGGCTCGACGGTGAGCGCCTGCAAGGAGCACCGGCATGCCTCGGGCCAAGCATGCTGCCTCGTACTCTGAACGTCGAAGCACCGCTTGCCTCGAGCACACACCTACACACTGTGACCCCACCAATTGTTTGTGCAGCCGCGTATGCACGCTACCTGTGTGGGGCTCAGCAGGTTGTTGCTCGGCGTCCGCCCGTTGCCCTTTCACGCCCGCTGTCCCCACGCCAACAACGCTCTGGCCGTGCATGGCCAGCCTCAATCACCGCAAACACAAACTCCAGCGGACTCACGCTCCATAGCCAAGAGCTGTAGCTCAAATCCTGGTCCGCATACGGCGCCTGTAACCCACTGTACCCACCCAAACCCACCCACTGTTGTACATTGTGCGACGCCTCAACCCCCGCCCGCTCCCCCTTGCCTACCATGACACCAAACACCACAACCAAATGTCCACCATACCATCAGCGGTCGTTCCCACTGGCACCCTCCAATACACTATCCCTTCCCCATTGAGGTCTCCGCCCCACACCTTGGTCCCCACCCCCACCCCTAACAACCCCCCATGGTTCGCCGCCTTCCATTTACAGGCGACTTCTTCCTGGCGCTGTCCATCAAGGAGGCCCAGGACCTGGAGGCGGGGAATGCCATGGCCATTCCCAACGCCGCATGCGACCCGTGAGCACCGCAGGGGGGGGACAGGTGGCCAGGGAAGGACCTTGGCCATTGTCAATGCTGCATGCGTCCTGTGAGCAACATGGGGACATGGGAACCGGGGCAGGGTGGTCAAGGCCATGGCCGTGCCTAGCCCGGCGTGCGACCTGTGAGCGCCAGGGGGCATGGGAACCGGGGCAGGGTGGTGGAGATGGCGGCGAAAGGGCCATGGCCAAACCCTGCGCGGCTTGCGACTCATGAGCGGCTGGGAGCATGGGGTAAGGGGTGAAGGATCAGGGCCGTGGCCGCACCATGCCGCAGTGTTGACCAGTGAGGGGCACCCGGGGCGGCGGGGTCAGGGGTTCAGCGCGGGGCCCCAGGTGTGGGGAGGCTCAACTGGGTGGTGGAGGTACAGGAGGGCGACGGCCAGTGAAGACAGGAGGGCCAGCAAGGACCTTAGCACACCCTCACAGTTATGTGTCAAGGTCTCTAAATGCATCCCCGCATCCGCCGCCCTCTCCGCAGCTTCGTGCGCGTGACGCTGCAGCGGCCGGGAGCGGTGGCGCTGGCGGAGGCGGAGACGCGTGTGCTGATGCGCAACAGCAACCCCATGTGGGAGGAGTGGTGAGTACGGCGGTGGGCTAGGGAGTGGATGGCCGCAGAGCGGCATTTTGCTAAGAACAGAACCTAGAAGGAAGGGTGGGCTTCAAGATATTCAACCCCAGGAGGGAGGATTGGTGAGTGTGCGGGTGGGGTTGAGCGGGCTGGCATGCGGTGGGGCCCTGTCCCGTCTCGCCCGCCTTCCTCGCACCCGTACCCCCGCACTCACGCCGTCCCTCCTCGCTATCCGCCACCCCTACCCGACCCCTTCCCCAGCCTTCCCTTCCCCCTGAATGATGTGTCTGAGGACACCACCGTGTCCCTCAAGGTGTTCGACCGCGACATAGGCCACTTCAACTCCTTTGTGGGCATGGTGGGTCTGGGTCAGGAAACTGCGGAAGCGTTAGTGATCTTTCCAGGGTCACGGCAGAGTGCTGGCTCAGGCGCAGTGCTTGTACAGTAGGATAGCGCTGCAGTGCTGGTGTACGAGGTGCACAGTGCGGGCGCTCCATCAGCCCCAGGATGTGGGCCCACGGGGGACCGCCACAGCACGGCCATGCGTGACCAGGTCGCCTAGACGGCTGCCTCGCGTCCTTATCTGCAGCGCCTTGTATCCCACTGTCCGCGTCGCGCGTTCACCTTAATGAACAATAATTAACCTTAATTCACCTTGATTCACCACACACTCCCACGCAGGTGACGCTGCCGCTGAAGGAGGTGCTCCGCTCCATCACCGACTTGGGCCAAGAGACAGTGTACACGTGGGTCCAGGGGGTGGGGTCAGCGTACCAATGGACAAAATTGTGTAGCAACGCCTCCAGGGCTGCACGTCTGTGGCTTTGCTCCATCTTTGGCCGGGGGCTGGGGCCGGGGCCGGAGACTGTGTACACGTGGGTTAGGGGGCAGGCGGGAGGGGCAGGGTAGTCGATGCTTTCTGCTGTGCTGCTCGGGCACGGGCCCCTGTGGCTTGCTTCCACCACCGGCATGGGGCTCATAAAGCCAGCCACTTCCCCCGTCATGGTCACATGTCGCGTTGGAACAGCAACCTTCGAGGCATGGGGCACGCGAAAGCGCCAGAGGCTGTCGGGCGCGGATGCACGGGCAACCGGGCGTACCGGTACCTTTTTGGCATGGCAACCCAAACTGTTTTGCCCTTACCTCACTACTTAGTAAACACTGCTGGTACCCGACTCTCTTGTCACCTTCCCTCCATCCCGATGCCCTGCCCTCCAGCCTGCCCCTGATGGGCCGCTCAGGCACCTCACGGCGCAGCGGGCGGCTCATCGTGGGGGTGACCATCCTGGAGAAGCGCCAGTACAAGGAGGTGGGCTAGGGAGGGGGCATGAGGGCAATCTATGCGTGTCCATTCGTATTCTTTGGGGTGAAGGGGTGTAAGCTGGGCCCCCTTGGAAGCGCCAGTACAAGGAGGTGGGCTAGGGAGGGGCAGGAGAGCGAACATGCGGGTCCTCTTTGATTTCTTGGTGTGAAGGGGGTTTAGTGGGGCCCTCCCTAGCTGTGCGGCAGGTGGCTAAAAGGGCGGCAGTGACGGAAAGAGTGTCACTGCCTAGAAAAAGGATCTCCGCAACTTGCCCCGCCTGCGCACCACTCCCCTCCCCCACACAGATGCGCAGCGTGATACGGACCATCCAGGACCCTGACACCGTGCACGAGCAGGGGAGACACCTGCTCCGGCATACCTCCATACCAATGGCCTCGTCTGCTCCAACCCACACCCTGCCCCCCTTTCGCAGATGTGCAGCGTCATTCGCGCTATCCAGGACCCCGACACCGTGCACGAGCAGCTGGGCGGCCACAACCTGCACCTGCGGCTGCACGCCTTCAGGGGGCTGGGCGGGCTGGAGCCGCAGCAGGGGCTGCACGCACGGGTCAGGTGCGTGTGTGTATTAACGTCGCTGTGTATTAAGGTGGCGGTGTCTTCAAGAGTGGAGCAGGTGCAGGGGACTGGGCGGGCTGGAGCCGACGCAGGGCCTGCACGCCAGGGTCAGATGCTGAGATGAAAGGAGGGGATGCACCTGCGTCCTTTTCCCTCTCCCGCCTCCCAAGGGAACCCCAGCCTATGTACATGTCAGGCGCGTCCTCCCTGCCCGGCTACTGCTCTTGTCTCCCTGAAATGACAAGCCGGTAGCCCTGCCATGCCCCTAGCAGTCTAGCACAACCCTAATACCGTGTCTTCCCACTCGTCCCCCGCCAGCCTGTGTGCCTTCGAGGCGCGGCTGGCCATGCCCTCCGTGCCTGTGGTGGGCGGAGAGGCGGACCCCGAGGTGGACCTGGTGGTGCCGCTGGCGGAGGCGTTCAGGGACAGCGCGGACAGGAGGGGCAGGGACAGGACGCAGGTGGGGAGGTGTAGTCGTGGGCACGTGCTAGCGGTGGACTGCATGCGTACCGGTACCATTGAACTGCGACACCGATACAACCCATCGCCAGATTTTTTTCTGCTGGACACCTGCCGCCTGCCGCTGCCAGGCATCCCGCAACCCGCTCACCTTGCCGCAATTGCCGTACTCCTGCTGCCGTACCTGCCCACCTGCCGTACAGTTTGGCGACGTCAAGGTGGAGCTGTACCACGGCAAGGTCCGCATCGCCAAGACGCAGATCCCCATCTGGGACGTGCCCTTCCGGCCCGACCCCGGCGACCCGCAGTCGCTCATGCAGCTGCCGCAGCAGGCCGCCTCCCCCGCACTCGGCGCCGGCAGTACGACACTGTACGGCACGCCGCCGCGGTACGGCACGGAGGCCGCTTCTGCATTTGCGGCCGGCGCCGGCGGCGCTGGAGTTGGTGCAGCGGGAGCGGGAGGGGACGTGAGCATGATGTCGCTGGTGGAGCGGGTGGCGGCACGTGTCAGTATGAGCGGGGCGGCGGGGGCCCCGGGGGCGGCGGGGGCCCCGGGGGCGGCGGTGCTCAGGTCGCCGACGGCAACGGGCAGCGGCTTGGGGGCGAGCGTGGACAGGTGGGTGGTTGTTGGGGCGGTGGTCATGCCACAGTCTTAGGACGGCGCACCACGGCACGCCCCAAGCCTGGGTGCTTGTGCTTGCCCTGACATGGATGAGCCGACACACAACGTCACAACCACGACCACAATTGTATCCCTCTACAGCGGCGGCCTGGGCTCCCTGGTGCCCACCCCAACCCACTCCCCCGCTTAACCCACACCCCCCTGCAGGGAGGACCCGGCCAGCCGGCGCAGCAGCACCAGCGGCGGCCTGGGCTCCCTGGTGCACCTGGTGCCCACCCCAACCCCCAACTTAACCCACACCCCTCGTCAACCCACACCCCCCTGCAGGGAGGACCCGGCCAGCAGGCGCAGCAGCACCAGTGGCGGCCTGGGCTCCCTGGTGCACCTGGTGCCCACTGACCAGGTGGCGGGGGCGCCACGGGACAGGGAGAGGGACAGTAACAGGGAGGCGGAGCGGGGGCCGCAGGGGCCAGGCGGCCTGGTTGCGCTGGACGAGCTGGGGATACTGGACGCCACGGCAGCCATGTAAGTTTGCTGGCTCTGTTGCAGTTGCAAAGACTGGCAAGAGAGTATCATGTGTGGAGCGGAGGGGGGCCTGGTGACGCTGGATGAGCGGGGATTGCTGGAAGCCGCCGCAGCTATGTGGGTGTGCATGAGTCACCGCATGCACCCGGCGTCGGCCGCAGCAGTTTTGCGTCCTGCGTGCTGTGTCCAGCGGCGTGTGGTGTGCCCCGTACACCCGGCGGCACGGTTACCGTTAACCTGATGGGAGGATCCTGCTTGTACACTGTGCCATTACTTGATACCGCCTGAGGCCTAGCACCTCCCACATGTCAAAGCATGTGATGGCATCCTAGGGGTAGGTACGGTACATTTACCTTCCATCCAGGCCTTGCCTCTACAACTCTCTCTGCTTCTCTGTCATCTCCCGCGCAGCACCACCGCTGCCCCCATTCTGTCGCCCAGGGCGGCGGGTGTCGCGAGGCCCAAGTCCGAAGGGGTGAGCCGCTGTCTCGCAGTCTGTCCCGGCATGCAAGCGTAAGTTGCAGTGCTTCGCATGGGCCCGCTGCCAACAGCAGCAATCAGCTGCCTTGTACGACGTCACAGCCCCACTGGCTGGTAAAATCTGGGCATGTGGAAGACTGTTCTTGCTGCAACATGTATGCTACCAAGCGTGCATGTCCACTTAAACACAATTACCCTTCCAGGGCCTGATACCCACGCCTTCGGACAGCGCGGAGGTCGCCGCGCTGCAAGAGGCGCCCGCCACGCCGCCGCCAGCGCCAACCGTCCCAACCGCGCCAACCGCCAACGGCCCGCTGTGGGCCGGCAAGCGCTACACTCGGCGCATGCAGCGCATCGACAAGAGCCTGATGCAGCACCCGATGATGGTGCTGTCCATGCAGCTGTGCAGGGCGGTGAGGCACGTGTGTGTGTAGGGATGCCATGTGTCTTAAGGGCCAGTGGCCATTGCGCAGCACCCCATGGCGGTGTTGTCCGTGCAGCTGTCCTGGGCGGCGAGGCGCACGTGTGTTACGCTTGCCACTCCCAACTTCCATGCCCACACCTGACCCCTGCACAGGGGTGCATCTTGCGGCTTTGTGCTTTGCTGACAACGAGCCTTACGCTGACCGCAGGAGCTGATCACCCCGATGGCCAGCGGGAGCAACTCAGCGCCCACCGACTCAGGCTCCGCCGCCGCTGCCATCGCCGCCGCCACCACCTCGTCCGCTGGCGGCGCCGCCACCGCCGCCGCCGCCGGCGGTACCGGTCACGCGGGTTTTGACATGGCGGCTACGGACGTGGACGAGCCGGGCTGCGGCCCGCTGCCGCTTCCCGAGCCGTACCGTACGCCGGTGGCGGACTATGTCGTACACTGCGGGCCGCACGAGCTGTGGCGGCAGCTGTTCACGGACTCCAAGCCCTTCCACAAGGCCGTGGTGTTGGAGGTGGGGCCTGGGGGCTGGGGATGTGCCGTGTGCCCGTGTGCTCTTGCTGCAAGCTTGCCATGGCTGTGCCGCCTTTGTGGAAACAGTGGGCCTTGTGTCGGCGAGTGGGGTGCACTTAGCTGTGTGATCGTCGTGCGCCACAGCGAACGGTGTGGCCTTGCCTGCTGCGCTGCGGTGGTGTGTCGGCAGAGACAGCGGTGTCAGGAGTGGGATGAGTGAGGTGCGTGCGGGCTCGTACGCAGATGCCCTGGTCAACATGTAAATGGCATGCGCGCCCGCGGTGCCGCAGGAGATGACGGGTCTCAAGCTGGGCGAGTGGGCGCCCGACACGGCGGGCGGCGGCCTGGCTGCCCGGCGCGCCACCTACAGCAAGCCCTCGCCCGTGGGGCCCGTGCCGGTGGTGGAGGACCAGACGGTGGGGAGCAACCTGGTGCACTTGTGGACGTGCAGATGCATGCGTCGCAGTGTATTCTGCTAAGATGAATCATAAAGCGCAAAATGCCCGGCCACTGCTGGCGTGCGGGAGCTCCTATTGCCCTTGGCCACGATGTGGCCGCGTGGCCGTCATACTTCCCATTGTGCCTTATGTTGGGTTTGTACACGTTCATACCAACCACCCAAACATTTTTGCTCTCCGCCCACACCCACGCCCCCCCCAGGTGCTCACCAAGACCGACGGCGGCTTCCTGGTGCTCAGCCGCATCACGCCCACCGTGCCGCCCATTGGCCACTGCGTGCACGTGCACATACAGGTGGGGTGTGGGGTGGAGGGGGAAGGGGTACAGGATGTAATCGTAGACTTGCAGTGTCGCGGGCAGGTGAGGGGCGGGGGCAAAGGCGGGAGGCAGTCTGCAGCGGTGGGCATGGTTGGGCAGGGGGCGCGACGGAAGACAAGCAGGGTGCAGCCGGCAAGGAGAGAGGAGGCCAGGGAGGGGGCACGCGACACTGGGCAGGGCGGTGGCAAGGGGCAGGGGTGAAGCCCGATGCCACCTCACCCCACATTGGCTCCCTGTGAGGTGCTCTGAAGCGCCCTGGCGTGCACTGTGAGCTCCCGCATGCATGCCCTCGGCGCTGTGCCACTGACAACAACGGCTTCCGCGCCTTCTGCTCCTGCCTGCAGATCGCTGGACAACATTTGGGCCCCAGCCGGACCCGCCTTGTGGCGACCCTCAAGGTGGGTGCGCTGCCAGTCGACTGGGTGGTTATCTGGTTAACCAACACTGGTAGAACGCGCGTGGTGGCGGGCATCAACGTGTCACGATGTGTTCTCGAATTCCGGTACTCGAGAACCCGCCGCAACGAGGTGCATGCACGTGCACATGTTCATGCGTAGGCATAAACGAGGCAAGGTGCTCACAACGTGCCTGACGTGACGCGCGCCATGCACCGCAGACCGAGTGGTTCAAAAAGGGCATGGCGGTTGGCCTGGTCAAGCCAACCGTCGAGAACGGCTCGGTCAAAGACTCGGTCAAATACTACACCACCATCCGTACCGAGCTGGACGCGCTGTTCGGTACGGAGGACGCGACGCCGGCGGCGCTAGCCGCCGCGAGGTCCGCCGCGCCGGCGGCGGCGGGAGCCGCGGCGGCGGCGGCGGCGGCGCAGCCCCCGCCGCTGCCGGATCGCGAGGCGTCGTTCGCGTTGGGCCTGGCGGGCGGACCGCGGCCGTCGGCGGCGGCTGTGGCGGCGGCGGGCGGCACGGTGGCGGTTGTGACGCCGTTGGTGGTGCTGCTGGCGGCGGCTGGCGGCGGCGCGCTGGTTGTGCTGCTGTTCCTGCTGGTGGTGCAGCTGCTGGGGGTGTCGCGGGGGGTGGCGGACACGTCGAGGGAGGTGGCGAGGGCGGGGAGGGCGCTGGAGGAGATGGCGGCGGCGGTGGGGCAGCTAGCGGGGCAGCTAGGGGCGCTGGCGCAGGCGGTGCAGCAGCAGCAGCAGGGGTGTGGGTCAGGTGGAACTGGGGGGCAAGGGCTGGGGCAGGGGTAAGGAGGACGTGTTGTCTGGGAGAAAGCGGGTGCGGTGGTGCGTGCATGGGGTACTGGGCGAGGACACCTGGCGGAGGTTTGGTGGACATGTGTGGATAAGGAAAGTGCGACTCGTGGCGTGACCTGACTACAAGTATATGTGCAAGTGCAAATGAGAAAGCCTGCGTGGCGCCGGCCCCTCAAGCAGGCAGAACAGCCAACTGGGGTTGGCCATGTGGCACAGCGATCGACGTATGTACGGTATGGCGTGCGGGCTGGAAGGCGATGTTGCTAATACTTGCTGTGATCGCGGTAGATGCGAGGCTGTGCCCACCGTGCGATGGCGGCTGCTGTGCATGTCAAAAAACGGAATTAGTAGCAGCTGCGACCTAGCGAACGGTAGATCCTATAGGGCGTTGTGCCTTCTGCACATGCGACGCGCGTCTTGCAGGGCGTGTTTGGGTGCGAGCGGGCGCCCCAACGTAGGCAGCAGCGTCGCGTGTTTTCCTTCATGCCTTGGCCAACCTGGACCAGATGCGACCATGTATTTTGCCAAAGAGGTGACCAAAGCCGAAACGTTCGTTGACGGAACTTGGAAAAATAGAAATAGTGTGACCATGGGCAGATTGGGGGTTTGTTCCTACGCTGCGTATTGGACGGTACCGACTCGGCACAACACCGTAGTACTGTGTTTCGACTCGCGGGGCAGTTGCGTGTTGCGTGCCCCTGATCCTTACTGCGTGGCCCCGACCACTTCACGGCCGCAATACACCTCCTAATTGCGGCACGGGCCTTCGCATGACTAATTGCTTGCTGTAGATCGTAGCATGCAAACGTATACTTGGGTGCACGCGTACGACTGCCGTTTTGGCACTGAGCTCCTTGACAGTGACCTGCAATTACGTGTGGTGCGAGTGGATGTTGGAATGGCGGTGCAGCGGTGGAAAGCATGCCGTGCCACTTGTTTGCGTGTATTCCCGGCCTTTCAAACAAGGCCGGGAGGCCAAACAGTTAACACGCAACCCTGCGTGTGTGAACTAGGCTGTGGGGTGCTGCATGCTGCCCTGCGCCTAGCCGCCTACCGACACGCAAGTGCACGGCTAGATTGTTTGTCCTTTAAGTCCTCCTCAGCCGCTTGTGCTGTCGCGTTGTGTGTGCTGAACGTTGTTGCGCTGCTGATCGTCGCCTCCTGCTGGGTTGTGTTGCAGCACATGGTGGCTGAACACGTGCAGTACCGTATGGGGGGCCGCAGCGCCACACAATAAAGTTTTATCTAGCACGTCCATGCCACGACTGCCACCCATGTGCACCACATGTATGCATGGATTTACAGTTTTTTTGGTCCCCTTCCAGAGCCCAGCCCAGTCCCGCTCGGCCGGCGGCGGTGTGTAGCCGGCGGCGGCGATGCGCGTGGGCGGGTCGCTGGGGTCCAGGTGACTTGTACTTGATTGCCTTGTAACATAGTGGCAGAGCACGTCCGACCGACCAGTACGGTATCGCTCCGAGCCCCAAAGGGGAAAGGGATAGCCCTTTTGGCCCCGAAGAGCGCGCAAACACCCACGGCTGCTTCAGTGCGACTCTTCACTTGGCTCCTCAAACTCGGGCCCTGCTACGCGACTGCCGTGCGCCCACCATATTGCTAACGAAAAAGCAGTACTAGCAGTACCAAGGCAGCTGATCAAGGACCACGAGAACACTTCTGTGCATCCCGTCCATAACCCACACTGACGATCACGTGGTCGGGACCAGTAAGGATCGTGTGGCCACAGGAATGTAACATAAAATGCAAAAAAAAGGCTACTGCAATTGGGGCATGGAGGAACTCCCCTGCCGTCCAGCGGAGCGGGGCTGGCAGCCCTGCGCCTTATGTGCCCTGATGTGCCTTACCAGGTTTCAATCATTGGGCACACGGCAAACGGCTCACGATACAGTACCAGCATCCGCAACCTGACATAAAACCATACCGTACACACAGTACAATACGCGTGGTACTCCCCTCGACCGCATCCTGCCACACGTCCTGCACCGGTTGCGGCCAGCACACTTTGCAAACCCCAACCGACCTACACACATGCACAGACAGGGTTGCCAAGGGAGCCCGTCGAGCCAGGATCAGCATCAGCCCTACCACCATACCCAAACACTTATGTAGTGCAGCAGTTCCCATGCCTCTATCCTACTGTCGAGCAACCTCCGAGCGTACACGCTGGCCCGTCCCTGCCTGCCTCCCTTCCGCCTGCTCCCCCCTGCTTCAACAACAGCACCCCGACCCGCTCTTGTCCCTCGAACGCACTTCCCCGCCCCCGCTGCCACCACCCCCAACCCCTCCTCCCCCAGACCCCTCCGCCCCCTCCGCCACGCCACCTGGCCCACCGCCGCCGCAGCCGTTCCCGGCCCCATGTCCCATGCGCTCTGTCCCCGGGGGCGAAACCACCACCGCCTTAGCCCCACCCCCATCCGCAGGAGTACTGCCGCTGCCGCTGTCTGACCCCGCCGCCGCCGCCGCCGCGCCCGCCGCCAGCGCCGCCGCCTCCGGGCCGGTCACTGACGCTGCCGCAGAGCCGTACAGCCAGTCGTGTTGGAGCAGCTGCTTGGCGGTGGGCCGCCGGGCGGGGTCCACCTGCAAGGAGAGTGATTGAACAGATGGAACCATGCCAGAGCTTGTGTGGGACTCCAGTTGCATGAAGTACACCATCGCGTACCATGGGGTCTGTTGTTGCGCTGGGCCCGTCCTCAGCGGGATGGCGTCTGTGGTACCGTAATCGCAATAGGGAAACCGTGTAGGTCTAATGCCAGCCCATCTACACACGGGATGGGCAGCGCAACAGTTCCGCCCCTGTACAGTATCGAAGGGGATTGTCCATGGTCACCAGGTAAGTCCGTCCCGTATCATTAGTGCCCAATGACATGACTGACCTGCAGCATGGAGCGGACCATCTCCCGGGCTGCCGGCGACACGTGTTCCCACGCCTCACACTCCATGGAGTACTCCCCTGGAGGGTTAGGGGTAACCGCAGAGCGGGCAGGTAAACGAAGCTTCGTTTTTTAGAAGGCATTAGGGCCTGCGGAGCGCAATGCCAGTCCAGGGAATCCAATGTCGACCGAGACCAGAGACAGCAAACCCACACCCTGCCTTCTCACCTTTCCTGACCCCTTCCTGCACCTGGGCGACGCCAAAGGGCATGCAGCCGTTTGCGAATTGTGTGCATGTGTTCATCTGGATGTGTATCAGCCTACTGTGACCCACCTTTCTTGACCTTCTTGAGCACCTCATTCTCGCTGCCCGCCGCGAACGGCATTCGGCCGCTGAGCAGCGCAAACGCCACTACCCCCAGGCTCCAGATGTCGCACGAGTGGTCGTACTCGTGCGCCGCCAGGATCTGTACGGCAGAGGAGAGACCGATTGTACGGCAGGGCAACGTGCAGCTGTGCGGCAGCGCGGCAGTAAGGGGCGGGGGTGACGGTGAGGTCTGCTGACCACTCAGCCGGAGCCGGGTGTCGTAACGCGGCATGCGTTGGCGATGAGCCCCGTTCCTACGGCACCGCGACACCCCGCCCTTACAAAGCTTAGCCCCAAGCCCGTACAGCTATGCCGCACAGGAGCCTACAATTGCTCGTCGGCCAACGCGCCGGTTCCGTTCACACAGATGAGCTGCAGAAGCTTGCAGGCCTTAGTCACGCGACAGCCACACAAAGAGGCATGATGACGTGTGTAGCAGCTGCAGAACAGAGCCCTTATCACAGGTTACGCACAGGCCGCCAAAGTAGCCTCCCAGTCCTGTGGGTTGCGAGAAATGGCCTTGGCTCCCACTACTCGGGACCGCAGCGTGCGTGGCCCTTCACTCTCGCCAATCACCATAAAAATGTACCTGTAGTACTGGCTCACATCTCGTGGCCTCGAGCATTTGACTCACCTCTGGTGGAATGTAGTGCGGGCTGCCCAGCCGGTCCTTGAGCTTCTTGTCCCCTCCCAGGGGGCAGAATGCAGCGCACCCCATGTCGATCACCTGCAGCGCACCAGGCACGGAGGCTGTAGCACTCATGCATCGTGGGTGCACAGATCGAGCCGCTAGTGCATACACCACACACCACAGCCCCAGGACCGTTGCCACCCCGCGTCCTCGACCCCTCTCCAGTGGTGTCACGTCCTTTAAGGTAATGACAATGCGTAATGGCGGCTGCCGATTAAGGTCCGACACGTTGCACGGCTCGTTGATGCACAGCTATTGACCGTATGGTCACCGCCAGCTGGGGTGCGGCGTCTGCTGGGGTGCCTCACGTCCGCCACGTGCAGAACGCACCTGTCCATATCCACTCCCCTGGAGCCAACCCTCATCCCACTGCATCACCAAGCATGCTTACATAACTTCAACCCCTTGCATAAGCTATTGTCCCACCTTTATTATGGCCCGCTCGTCCGCAAGCGGCGCACCGCAACGCCAGCCAGCGAACCCGGCACCCACAATACCGGTGAAGCATATGCCACAACACGCGTTCCACGCTAACATACACGCATCCCCTGCCCCACCTTGATCATGGCCCGCTCATCTGCCACGTCGGTGCGCAGCAGATTCTCCAGTTTCATGTCGCGGTGCACCACGCCTGGGCGGGAAGTATTAAGTCAAGCAGGAGGGGTTTGAGCGCCTGGCAACCGCCTCTGACGGGCCTGCGAGCCCAGGGAAGTAAGACACAGGCCATAGGGCACGTACGAGGTATTCCGCCACCAGCAACATCCGGCGTCTCGCCTGCGCTTGCGAGCAAAGATGCATAGTTGTCACACCCATTGGCCCCCGCTCCTCCGCCTGTGCCATGTGCGTGCGCCAGGAATCTCAGCGCCCCTGCGATACCCCTCCCCACACCCCACGTCCCCAAGCCCCTTTGAACCTCACCCCTCGCCACGCTGGCGCACACCCATGCCACAGCCACCAACCACGCACCCACCCGTGTCGTGCGCGTGCGCCAGGAACCTGAGCAGCGCCCGCAGCACGGGGGCGGCCTCGCGCTCCGTGAAGCGGCCCTGAAGGGTTTGGGTTGGGTGCAGCCCAGAAGGGCAAGATTTGCACGCCTGCCTATCGCGCCGCCCGCTTCTACACGATTCCCCACAGCGTCGACTTACTGGCCGCCGGCACACACGCGCACTTAAGCCCTCGCCTGCTCACAGCTGAGTGCGCTGCGGACATGCCCAACATCGCACCGACATCGCACCAGTACCCACCGCGCGCACCCGGCCCCGTCCCCCACCTTGGCCACCAGCCGGTCAAACAGCGTGCCCCCCGTGCACTCCTCCATCACGATGACAAACGATTCCTCCGTCTCGTATACCTGTACGGCAAGGGTGGCGCAGTACAGGCAAGGGTTTCACAGCGCATGCACTCAGGCACGAGCAGGTGTTCGGGCGCTTGTGGGGGAGCGCGCGGTGGGGTAGCCCACAGTGGCGGCCCCATACCATGGACTGGGCGGTGGGCCAGTAAGGATCGTATTCCCCCAATTCCATTGGCGCCAGGGGAATGGATTTCGCCCATTAATTACCTCATTTTTGCCATACCTGCGCTGCGTACACTGGAGAGCCCACACCCTGCCATACGCTGATGGCTGCGTCGTGCGCCGTGCTGCATCCCTACCAGCGCCCATGGCGCACTCACTACACCTAATTGTTTTTGGCGCATGGTATACTACACGGATGCCTCCCCTGCCGTCCTGCCAATGCCCCCTTCGTCCTACTCCTTCCCTGCCCATCCTGCTCCCATCCTGCCAGTCCTTGCAGGACCTGCTCGCCCGAAACACAGACGCACACACCACGCCACACACCCGCCTGAGCCAGCAATTGTCCCCAGTGGAATGCCCGCCGGTACCGTTAAGCGAGGGTGGCATGCACTGCGCCCAGGCCCTGAACCGCACAACCAACCACCAAGCGGTGCGTCCTGCCCTTACGACCGCCGCGCCATCCGCAAACCTGCACCCCAAAACCGCCTTGCGGCCCACCGCATGCAGGTGCAGGTGCTGCGTGGGTGACAGTGGTGTCCTCCCTGCTCCCTACCACCATCCCGCCTTCTTGGTCCAGCGGAACACTCTTCCCTCCCTCCGCCGCTTTCCTCCCCACCACCCCACCACCCATCATACCGTAAACATACGGTATTGTGGTGCAATCTCTGCTCCCACCCTCCTAACCCACGCCCCACGCCCCACCTGGTGCAGGCGCAGTGTGGCCGGGTGGTCCGACAGCAGCAGCATCACAGCCACCTCCCGCTCCACGTCTGCAGGTGCGCAATGGGTGGTGCGTTGCGTTACGGCGGAAGGCATGGTGCGTGGGCCACCCTCATGCTACATGCACAGGCGCGCAGACCCAGTATGACGTGTGCCGAAGCCTAAGAAGGCAGCCTGCTGCCGCCTTCCTGACCATATTTCCAATCCACGACGCGAACACGGGGACAACCCACCCCACTCCAGCAGGACCCCGTGCACCCGCTTGCTACCCGCCCCCACCTTCGCGCTTGGAAGTGCCCTTGTCGATCAGCTTGGCAGCCCACCGCTCCACGCCCGGCCTAGGACCCCCCGGGGCGTCGTCCTCCTTCTTTATGCACTCCACCACCTGCATGGGGTAAGGGGTATGGGAAGGGTTGGAATTTTTTTCTAGATAGCCGGGGCATCCAAAGGTAATTCTATATTAGGAGTTTATCAACCTCCTATTTCCTTCTCCTTCCTGATGCACTCCACCACCTGCATGGACCAAAGGGTAGGTGTAAGGCGTTCAACAGCGGCCAGGCGGCCGGGCAGCTGTGGCGTTGGGGCGAGCGGTCACCATAGCACTTACGCCACTGCAGCTGCGGTGCAGTCGAACGGTTTAACGAGCGACGTGCCCTGTGCCGCTGCGCACCAATCGCAGTACATACCCTCCACACCGTACACCGTGATTACACTTAATACACACCGTCTGGCCCCGTGCCCAACAGGTTTCCGGGTACGTACACCGTTAGCCGCACGCCGCACGCCGCACGCAGCGCACGTACATCAACAGCCACCAGGCCACCCTCCCGCTCGTGCACCTCCTCCCACCGTGGCGTGCTCGCCCCTGTACCAAGCCGGCGCTCGGGCACATGCCCTGCTGAGCCCCACTCAACCGTGCACACGTGACCACGCGTGCCCAAACGTGCCCTACACGCCCATGCGCCCCCTCGGCCCCTCCGGCCGCTGTCAAAGCCAACCCCTCTCCCCACACACACCTTAACGCCCGCACCGCATCCTACTTCACCTCGACGCCCCCACCTTGGCGTACGCCACCGTCCCCAGCAGGCGCTTAGTCCCATACCCTGTGACGCCCCGCTCAATGGTGTGCACAGATGACCCACATATGCAGCACACGCCCGCATACATACACGCATTTCAACCAGACATACACATACGTTACTACTTGCTCACACTTCTAATTCTTTGTTCCCCACCATGGCGTACGCCCCCGTGCCCAGCAGGCGCTTGGCCACGTGCCCTGGAACGCCGACTTCACGGTGCACATTGCCCCACACGTGTCTTCAGGCGGAGCCCCGCCCCACACACAGATACATCCCCACCTTGGCGTACGCCCCCGTGCCCAGCAGGCGCTTGGCCACGTAGTGGTCCTCGAACCTCTGTCCCCTGGTGCGCTGCAGCACGTGGCGGGCCACGGCCAGGGAGGCGGCGATGGGGTCCTTGGGGGGCGGCCCGCCCTGCACGTTGCCCATGGCGCCTGCTGCTTCCGATGCCCTTCCCGGCACCCCGGCTGCTGCTGCTGCCGCTGTTGCTGCTGCCGTGTAAGGCGGTGTTGGTTGGGCCCCCCCGCTGCTGCTGCTGCTGCTGCTACTGCTACTGCTGTATCACCGCTGCCGCTGTGTAGAGGCGAAAAGTCCGGCCCTGATTGTACCGGGGATTGCCTGCTCCTGTTGCCTGCCCCAGGCCTGGCTCCTGCGCCTCCTCCGCCTCCTGCTGCTCTGGCTCTGCGCTGGCAACTGCTGTGGGTTAGCCACTGTGGGTTAGCAGGTGCCTGCGCCGGGTGCCCAAGCTGGCTCCGTTGCTACCTAGCGCTGCTTAGCTTCTGGCACACCCCGATGGCACACTACTGTTCGGAGCTTTTTATTGAACGCGGCGTGAAGCGGGATGGCCTGTCGCCGGCCCCCGCCTCGCCTGACCCTCACGCTGCCCAGGCGGACTCCTTCCTGCGGGCCACGCAAAGGGGAACTAGCATGAGCACAGGGCTGTTACTCAAGTGCGAACATATATGGCCTTATGAACTGCACAGCTCGCACGCTGCGAGCGTGGGGCGTCCGCTATGTGTCATCACGTGGTTTGGCACGAGGGGCGGGGCGGGCCTAGGAATTTCGAGCCGAGGGCCTGGGGCTGTCCTTGCACAGTGTTTGCTGCGCAAAGCCATTATGTTTTAGTGAAGCGGCTACACTACTGTGGGCTTTCTTTGTCGGTAATACAGCTAGCCCGCTTGCGTCCCTAGCGCGCTCGCTGGGGACGCAAATTTGTCGGACTTGTGCTCGCTCAGCGAACTCATGTTAAAATACAGCCGGATAGAAGCTTGCCTGATATGAACGTCAAAGAGCTTGCACTGTAGCCCAGCGGTCGTCCGGTAGCCAGGGTGGATACCCATCGGGCTGGTGTAGACGTCCTTGCTGTTGCACCGTGCTCCGCCAGCCGACCTGAGCTGTTTTTTCGTGACAAGGTTGACGCAAGAGAAACCGTTCGCTCGGGTGCACCGAAAGCGCAATATCTCCAACCGCTAACGTTGTAATGTTTTGCAGTCGCGCTCGCAGCGCCCCCCTGGGCGCACCATTGCATACAACTACGCGCAAGTGGTGCATGTTAGGTAAGCATGGAGCAGGGGCTGCCTCTGTCCATCGGAGGTTCCCACTGATCGGCCGTACTGGTATGAGTCTCCCCTGCTTACAGTGCATCTAGCCTGCTCTGGCACAGTCTCTGGCACCCACGCGCTCCACGCTTCGCGTACCGGTATGCCCCTTTGCGTATGGAGCGCTCAGCGCATACTAGGAGTAGTAGAGGACGCCAGACGGCACACGGCAGAAGTTTAAAGCTATCCACAGAAGGGTTATCCACGGCCTGATCCACGGCGCTCACGTGCAGCCAGGCGTGCAGCTCACGTCCGCCCCTGCGTGCTTCCGTTGAGGGGCTGTGTTCCATGTGACTGTATTCCACGTGATAACTGAGGACACCGCGTCCTTGCCATGGCTATTGTGCCAGACTGAACATGATACTGCGTCCTCCTTCCTTTTCAAGAGGGCTGGCGAACCAGGGGGTCACGCCTTTTGTCGTCCACGCTCCACAGACCGTGGGCTAGGGAGCTGTCTCCGGCCGCCTACCGTTGTGGCAAGAGTTGAAGAACCAGGGGGGTGAAGTAAAAAGGGGGGCACGGCCTTGTTACGGTCCCGGGAGTCGGGGAGCGGGCTGGGGGGCAGGCTCCCCTTCTGCATGGTACTCCCGGTGGGTACGATGTATGTACCAGCTCCTCAAAGCCTCTGTCCGCCTCGTTGACCAGAGCCGAAACCCTTCTTGCAGAAGTACTTGTCCTTTTGGCTTTACCCAAGGCACTACCGGTAGCTGGGCCGTGCAACACCGCCGAAAGACAGAGCTGTACCAAACTGTTATCCGCTTTCATGATATGGCGCGCTGAGCTTCCATAGTCAGTATTTAAACAGTACAGTTTAGTGTTTAGTCAAATGGGCGAGGAATCGCCGCCGATGGACCCGGAGCTAGAGGCCCGGCGCTTCTCCGGCGCTCAGGCGTCTTGTAAGCAAACAACCTTCAACGCAGTAAAACGCAATAGGCATACAGACCACCCTCGTAAGGCATGCGGCTGACCCTGGGTCAACCCCACTCGCGCCCCGCCTCCAAGCCTCCAGCGCTCTGGTCCCGCACCCCTCTGCGCCCTCCTCGTCCGGCCCTGGCCCTGGAGCCGCCGGTGCTGCCGTAAAGCGCTTCGTGAGGCAGCAGGTCCCCGATGATATTTTGCACGGCGAGCAGCTGAACGCAGCCATCGCCGTGCTGCCGGCCAACTACAACTTCGAGGTAGGTACGGTTGCACATGGGCGGGGGTCATGCACCTGCGTCGCTGGCGCGGCTCAGGAGCTGCACATCTTGATGAGCTTATGAGCGGCCTACCTGGTGCCATCTTTTGGCTGTGAGCCAGGCGCTAGGTTACCTTAAGATGGCACGGGGCTGGACTAGGTGGCCCCGGTTGTCGCCCACCTGCGGCACGTGTTTGCGGCACGCAGGGGCAGGGCACGGGTATCTGGTCCCGCCCCTCACAGGCCGCCGCCAGAGCCACCGCCCTCCGCAACCATTGCCTCTTTGGCAGCCTTATCACACGCTCCGCTCACACGCTGCAGCTGCTGCAAGGCAGCTTGATGCACGAGTACACTGTACCATTGCTGCTGCTGCTGCCGCGGACCACGCACCCGCTAACCCCCGCCCAGATCCACAAGACCGTGTGGCGGCTGCGTCAGGCCGGCGCCCGCACCGTGGCGCTGCAGTTCCCTGAGGGGCTGCAGATGTACGCGTGCGTCATAGCGGACATACTGGAGACATTCGCGGGTGGGTGAGGGGTGTTGGAAAGTTGCAGGGAAAGCACCAGCACCTAGCAAACAGATTTGCCAGACACTGAATGAAGCGTAGCAGTAGCACTTGCAGCTACTGGAGGGTGTTGCGAGTACCTGAGAGGCTGCGAGCTGCACAGTTGCTGGTTTGCGGGCATACCGGTACGGGGGCGGGGCATGGAAGGGGTTGCTGGGGTGCACGAGGGCAGGACGGTTGGGCCCTGACTTTGGCGTCACCCACACGATGTGGTGGGCGACGTAACACCAGCACCTCCATTCCTACACCCTCACTCTCCGCTCTTGATCCTTCCCGACAGCCCAAATCGACCCCTTGCCTCTCTTACCCCAAACCCTAAACCCCAGGCGTCACCCACACGCTGGTCATGGGCGACGTCACGTACGGCGCCTGCTGCATCGACGACTTCTCGGCAGAGGCCCTGGGGGCCGACTTCCTGGTGGGTGACTGCTGGTGTGCGGGATGGGAATGACGAGTGCCCCGGCTGCATGCCTGACACGTGCACCTACCGAAGATGCACCCGCACCGCCACGTTTGGTACCCGCCACACTGTGACCCCGCGCCCTGCTTCCCCCACTCCCGCGCTCCCTCTCCCTCCCCCCTCCCCCAGGTGCACTACGGTCACTCGTGCCTGGTGCCCGTGGACGTGACACGTGTGCCGTGCATGTACGTGTTCGTGGACATTGCAGTGGACGTGGAGCACCTGGTGGAGACGGTCAAAGTAAACTTTGAGCCGGGGACGCGCATAACGCTGGCAGGTGGGGGTTGGGGAGAAGGGTGGGCGGGTCGCCAGCAGATGGGTGGGACAGGGTGGGCGTGGAGCTCCTGGTGGATACGGTCAACGTGGACTTTAAACCAGGCCGGGCTAATCCTGCGCGAGTTTTGCCTGACGGTTTTACAAGTTCTATCCCTCCCCAGGCACCATCCAGTTCGCCACCGCGGTGCAGTTGGCCAAGCAGCGGCTGGCCCCCTCCTTCCCCTCCCTGGCGGTGCCCAAGTGCCGCCCGCTGTCGCCGGGGGAGGTGCTGGGGTGCACCGCCCCCGTGGTGGACCCAGGCAGCACAGACGTCATCGTGTTCCTGTCCGACGGAAGGTGGGGTGTGTTTGTGCTTATGGAACAATTAACCACCCATTACCTCACGGTGGTTAACTGTTCGCAGGGTGCCACGCTCACGCCTCGCCCTGAGTACCGAAGAGGTGAAGGCAACGCAGGCCGAGGGCATGGCGTTTCGCTACTTTACCGCAGACGTCATTGTGCTCCTGTCGGACGGAGGGTTGCGGACTCAGCATGTGCCGGTGCCGTGTCCCCCCCCCCCCCCCCCCCCCCCCCCCCCCCCCCCCCCCCCTTTTTTCCCCCCCCCCCCCCCCCCCCCCCCCCCCCCCCCCCCCCCCCCCCTTTTGTGGGGGGGGGTGTCGGGGGGGGGGGGGGGGGGGGAACCCGCCCCCCCCCCCCCCT
>VFQN01001362.1_pt1 | contig 41108 bp, 62 predicted proteins | sample 3512371 | NCBI WGS metagenome assembly VFQN01 (sample SAMN10412370, study PRJNA504923) | tailings metagenome | isolation source: Replicate 2 from Balatoc abandoned mine | place: Philippines: Itogon, Benguet | collected 2017-08-28 | reverse complement strand
GCCCTCCTTTACCCATTCCACATCCCCAGCCGTGCACACGCACCCGTCCTGTTGGCCCTCCTTTACCCATTCCACATCCCCAGCCGTGCACACGCACCCGTCCTGTTGGTCCTGGCCAGCACCAGCGCCGCCTCCACCGCCCTGGCGGCGTTGAGTCGGCGCATGCTGATGAAGGACGCCCCGTTGTTGCCGAGGTAGGGGTCGCCGGAGCTGGTCAGGATGTTCTTGATCTGGGTGGGCGTGTCAGAGGTAGCTCGCCTGGGGGGGGCAGAGGGACGGAGGAGGGGTGTGGAAGGGAAGGGGGGCACGACACGTGACACCACAGATCCGGACTTGGCCGCTGCCGGGGTTGCAACGTGGTGATACCGGTAGTGATATGTGCGTCCGAGCGAACAGCCCCTAGGTGGTCAGCCGTGCTACGACGAACCGGTAGTGTGGGCGATTGCCTCGAGCTTACCCTCCATGGCACGCCCGGCAACCTGCCTGCACAACCCGCTCACCCCTGCCCACAGTACTCCACTCACCCCTGCGCCCTTGCCCCTGCCCCCATACCCCGCTCACCCCTGTCCCCCCAGTGCCGCCAGCACCAGCCCCGCCACCGCAGCCGTCATCGGGGTGGCGAACGACGTGCCGGACACGCTGGCATAGCCGCTGCCTGCAGTCATTCAACAACCGTACGTGCACAGACATCACGACTGCAGTCAGTAGCTGATCAGGATTACCGCATGCTGTTGGACGCATCGGGATGTGCTGGACACGCCAGCGTAACTGCCGCATCCGCAGGGTGACGCGCTACAGTCAGAGCCTGGTCCCGCTCCGGTGACACGAAGGCGCTGGGTAGCAGGCTAAAGGCAGGTGTTGCTGCCATGACAAGCGCGGATGCCTTGAGCCATCACAAACGGGACCACGGGGCTCCCACAGTGCTGTACCGTGTGAAGCGGCAATATCATATTGGATTTCGTAGAAATTGGTACCCACCGGTGTTGGTTGTGTATATGTCTGCCCCCGGCGCGCCCACGTCCACCACTGCCGGGCCCCAGTTGGTTCCCTGGTCCCTGTTTCCGGCGTACATGTAGAAGATGCGGTCCTGGCTGTCCGTGGCGCCCACGCACAGCACGTTGCTGGTGCCCACCATGCAGGGGGAGTAGGTGTAGCCGTTGCGCCGCCAGGCGTCAAGGTTGGTCCACTCGTTGCCTGCGCGCGTGCGTGCGTGGCATGGTGCAAGCAGGTGCAGGGCAATTTAGGAGCCGATTATGGCTTGATAATAGGCTTTCGTGTGTCGGCCATGTGGCTGCTAAAGGCCGCTGCCTTCCGAAGTTGCCAGCATGCGTAACGGCTGCAGCACAAGGGATGAAGGGCCGCTGGCCTCGCTGCGGGCGCACCTGCCGCCGCCACGAACAGCGCGTCCTTGTACTTGTTGAACAGGGCGGTGTAGGCGCGGGCGGCGGCGTCCAGGGAGGGCTTGTTGCCGGGCTGGGGTGGCGGGGTGAGCGAAACAGGGCGGGTGGGGGAGGGGGGGTAAGGCGGTAGGACAGGAGGGGGAGGGGGGGTGACACGTGGCAGGCGACCCGTGGCAAGGCGCAAGGTAAGAGGTCAGCGGGTTGCCTATTGCATGCTAAGCGACGGCAACGTACGCCGCACACCCCACCCGCGTGGCTCCCGTAAAGCCAGGGCATGCGTGTCAGGTTGACCACTGCTAACCAGGAGGGCTACCGTGCTGCTGACAGCTTGCGTGCACCCGCATCACGCCGCCGCCCGCCGCTCACCGTCATTCCGTTGCGCGCGTCGTTGCCGAAGCTCATGCTGAAGATGCGCGCCCCCTTGCCGTACCCGTAGTCAACCGCCCGTACGACGTCGCTGTACGCGTACGGCGGGCTGAACTGCGAAAAGGTCTCGTCTGTGACCTGGGCGGCACGGTACGCACGGCGCGGCACACGCGTTAGCTAATTAGCTTGCGGGCGCTTTCAGCCTAACCCGCGTTCCTGACCGCATCCACACCATATTGCTATGTGGACTGATTGCCCCAATGCAAGGAGCTTCCTGCCTGTGCTCCTCGTTAGTATTGCCCGTTACGCTTCCCTCTGTCTTGTCTGCCCACCTTGAGGATCATCTGCCTCAGGTTTGGCGCCACACCGGCAATGCCCTGGGAGTTGTTGGCGGCCGCGCCGATGACGCCGGCAATCTTTGTGCCATGCGTCGTACGGTCGGTAATTCCGTTGGTGGCAAAGGTCTTTGGCCCTATGCCGCACAGGCTGTAGTTGTAGCTGGTGGCGTAGTAGGGCGAGCACTGCTTGGTGGAGAAGCAGGCGCCGTGAATGTCGTCCACAAACACTGATGGGGGGGGAGGGGAGGAACGGTGTGGGCGTGTGTATTAGGATAGCAGGGCCCCTCAGTCGTGTGGGCGAAGGGGCCTTTACAGGGCGGCCGACGAGGCATGGTACCAGGGGGCGAAAGTGGCCGAGGGAGCATGGCCAAATGCACCTCATCGCCGGTGGGATACAGGCATGAACGAGCGTCGTGGGCATGTAAGCCGTCATACGCAGTACAAGCGGGCGGGTGTTTTAGGGGCCTTCAACGGTGCGGTCGCAGGGGCCTACACGCTCACCTTATCCGCACGCAGCACCCACACACAGCGCAGCAGGACAGCCCGCCGGTCCCATGCACCACATACAGACTGCCGTCCACCCTGACCTACCGTTTTTGTCGTTGTCGCGGCCGTCCTCCGTTTCGCCGGGGTTGACCCACCAGCTGCCTATGAGGTCCGGGTGGTCCACCTGCGCCCCGCTGTCCGTCACCGCAATCACCACGTCGGAGGCTGGAGGGGAGGGAAGGGTCACAATAGGGAAAGGGTGGGTGGGTTCACAGAGAAATAGGGCAGCGGAAACTCGGCAGGCTGCATGGGGTTTGATACCATGCAGGGCGTTCCGATGGCCTGAGGCCCAACAGGTTGACCCACAACGGCCACGTTGTCAAGCACCGGATTGGGGAGGGTAACAAAGTACCGGTACTAGTAACGCTAGGGGGGTGGGGCGGGTTGTGTGGATGAGCGGGCCTGCAGTACGGCGGTGGAAACGCTGCGCCGCAGGGGCCTGGACTTGGTTGTGTGTTATTGTGCACGTGGTACACGTGGTACTAGCATACACCGTTCGTTCGCATCAAGGGCAGTACGGCACACGTGCACCATATGTTCCGAGCGTCACATCCCCAGAGCCTACCACGCAGCTGCCCCCGGTGTACACACACTGCAATCTAGCCTCGTGTGTGCTCGTGTGTTTCAGCAGCTCTTTGGCTTACTCTTTTTGTTGAGGTCGTTTGACAGTGACAGCAGCCGCCACGCGCCCGTGACGTTGATGCGGTTGAACCAATACGCCTGGCCCAAGCCGGGGTCATTCAGAGCCAGCGCCTGCGTCCTGCGGTCCATAGGATCCATGCAAGAGGGTTGCGATGTCTTTAACTTGATAATGCAGATAACTGTGGGTGTGGGAATTGTGCAAGTGTCCAGGATGGCCCGACGGGCCCTCTGCCCGAAGCTCAGATTGTGTAATTAAATGTCCTCAGGGGGTGCAACAGGGGTCATCCAGGCCAGGGTCGTTCATAGCCAGCGCCTGCGTCCTGCGGCCCAGGGGTCGGGACAGAACACCTGTTAGGCCTGGACTCCAGCGCAACGAGAGCGTGGGGCATGGGGTGTGTTCCGTGCCTGCTGTTACCGAAAGGCGTGCCCCTGTGTGTTCCTTACCCTGCTGAGGTTAACGTGCCGGCATATCATGACAACGGACCAGCAGGACGCGTGCCGTGCATGGCACGCAGTGCAAGCAATACACAGGCATGCAGTGCTGGGACTTATATCAGCCATGTGCGCTGCACTCCATCGCACAGCTTGCGGCCGCCATTCAGCGCGGCCATGGCTACGCAGTGCGGCCAAGGGCATGCAAGGCTCACCTCCCATGTCCGGAGCCACATGCAGGCAACACACGTGCCCCCCGCCCCCCGCCCCCCGCTCCCCCGCACCTCCTGCGCTCCGAGGCTGCCTGCACCACGGTGTCCAGGTCCTGCGGCGCCCGCAGCACAAAGTCCCGCACCAGGAACTCAAGGTCCAGGTCTGGTGTGTGGAGGGAGGCAGGGGCGCAAGGGAGTGGCAATCGGGGGCAGGGCAGGGTGAGGGCGGGGTGAGGGTGGGGAAGGGAGGGGCCTGGTGATATCACTGTGTGTCAGACACGCAGCCAGCGCCTGAAAGTGATTTGTTGGTGCACCCACATCCGGCAGGGAAAGCCAAGGGCCACGGAACAGGGGGCATACAGACACCTTACTGGTCCGCTGCCGTTTCCCCTGGCCTGGCCTGGTCTGGGTGCAACCCTGCTCCGGTTGTCGGCCCGTGCAGCACGCGCCCCGGTCTTTCGCGCACATGCACACCCACAACGTGCCTAACCACATGCCCCTGCAGCAACCGCATAACGGTGCCCACACCCGTCCGCAGCCGCATCGTGACCCCCACGCTACATGATGCCCTCACCCGTCCGCTGCCGTATCGCGTCCTCCACCGCCTGCAGCACCTCCATGTCCGCCGCCTCAAGCACCTGCAGGTCCGGGAGGTGGGGGGACATACACGGTCTGCTTTCCAGTTACCCCAAAGGGGCCCTTTGGGGCCCAAAGGATGGTGGAAAAGCGGGGTGAAGGTGAGGCGCGTGTGACAGCAAGCTGCTGCAGGGAGCACAAGCTGCGACGTGCCTAGGAACGGCCCTCGTTCGGTCTCCCATGTGTCCATGGCTGTCGTGGACCCATGGATGATGGCAGCAGTGCATCCGCCGCCGCCTCCATCACCTGCAGGTTGCTGAGCTCCATGCGCAGCCGCGCCGTGTACTGCTGCAGCAGCGGCGGCACCAGGTCGGCCACGTCCACGTCCGTGTCGCCCAGGAAGGACAGCACCAGGCGCAGCGGGGCGCCGTCGTACAGCGGGTCCACGGCGGGCTGCGGGAAGCAGCGAGGGGTGGGCGCATGGGCATGTTCAGGGAGGTTATAACGTGTCTCCTAGGAAGGACAGCACCAGCCGTATGGGGGGCACCGTCGTACAGCAGGTCCACCGCCGGCTGCGGGGGAGCACGAAATGGGAGAAGGTTTGACGACAGCAGCGATCGTGTGTTTCCTTGTACCTACATCGAAGGACAGCAGCAGGCGCAGGAGGTTGCTGCCGTACAGCGGATGCACTTCTGGCGGCGGGGGCCACGGTACGGTCAGGGCCGTGAAGGGGCGTGTGCGGAGTGTTGCCATTTGCGGAATGCACGGCATCGTGTGCAGTACTTATGGGTAAGCAGTGCTGACAGAAGGAAACAAGTGGAGAATCAATGCCATATGCGGTGAGTGCGGCGGGTGAGGGGTTTGTTGGGCCGTGGAGGCGAGGGGTTTGCCGCGGGCTGCCAGACACGGGGCAGTGTGGGGTTGTGAAGGGGCCATCGGCCTGCAGGATGTGCAGTGCTAGGCCCCGTACGTATGGCTGAGCAGTTGTGACAGCAAAGGCGGTGTGTAAGATCAGCAGGCCATGCGTGAATGTAAAGGGTTAAGGGGCTGTTGGGCGTTGGAAGCGGCGTTGCGGCCAGGGACGTTTCGGCCCCTAGGGCCGGCAGCTCCGGAACCAGGGCCCAAATGCGCGCGCGCTGAAAACTGACCAGGTGGCGAGTTTTGGGACCCAGTCAGGACAAAGGTGTGAGTGTGAACTTGGCATCTGGGTATGCCTCCTTCTCTAAAAGTCACTTGCCTGCTGAACTTTGGAAGGCGGACAGCCGCGAATGCTGCAAATTGTTACTGGCACCACCACCGCGGCGCATAGTATAATGGCTGTAAGACCGATTATGAGGGAAGCTGCGACGGGATGTTGCTTGACCTGCAATAGTTTGCACGGTGACAAGCTTTGTTAAGTGCAAGCGCCGTCAAGTTGCAGCACAACGCGAGGTTGGGCACTTACGAAGCCCGTCAGCCAAAGCTGTCATAGAGTCTTACCCATGTCGCGCATGAGCGCTTTTGTGGCACCTGCGGCGTCTGCGTTTGCGCCTGGCGAGCTTCCAAGTCGTCGCTGATGACAGGGACCACCGTGCCCTTGCCAAATTTCCCTGTCGCCATTGGCCAAGTCCGCTGCGGAAACACCCGGCTTAGGACCTCACAATTAATGTGATCCAAAACTGGTTATAGTGAACATTCAGCAGGTATCGCGCTGGTTGCGCGTCTACGAGTCTACCTCGACCGCTCGGCAGCTGGGTATCGGGTATTGTGTGTTCAAGTCGTTTGTAGCTGCTGAGTGCTTTAGTGTAGCAAGGCGGGAGTGTGAGAGTCAGGAATGAGGTCGAATCTCATATGTGTCAATGCCGATAGTTGCACCGCCTGCTCGCCTGTCTGCCTGGCTGCGTCCGGCATACGGCTCGCCCCGCTGCTGACCTAGGGTCCCACGTGTCGCGGTGCTCACCCCGACAGAAGGATTACGTTGTGACAAATAATGCTTAACATCCTCATGCCACAACAACAGTGTATGGGTCACACATCAGCCGGGTAACACCGATGAGGACCAGGCTGCTCTGCCAGGTAGGTCCAGGTAGGGCCAGGTAGGTCCAGGGTAGCGGCCCGTCATGTCGTGCTGTTACCCGGTGCGAACTTTTTACGTCTTCCTACCGCCGTGTACGGTACTGCTACCCCTGGGTGACGTGTACCTACACGGCAGAACTCAGGTTCCCCCACCGGGCGTCAGAAATCCCGACCCATGGTGTCCAGAGACAAGGCAAGCTGACCTGGGGGCAGTGCGAGTGTCCCTGCCCAGGCAGCGGAGCCCCCCAAGGTCCCACCTGCCGTGGCTGTGGCTGGTTTTGGTCAACTGCGGGAAAGATGGAGAGTGGTATGGCTCACAGGAACCAATGCCCTAGCACGATCACAGCAGTTGCTGATCAACTCGGGAAATGCCACCTTGCTGGATTTTACAAGAGCTTTGTTGGTCCTTGCCCCACATCCAAAGGGCTCATGGTTTTGCCCCTGGTGTGCCCATGGGATTGCCTTCTATGGGGCCCAACATGTGGCCCCAACAGCCACAACAAGGCGGCCTGGCGTTACAGGCCTAGCTGCACGAGCTTGCAGTTTAGATTGTACCGTTAGTGCATCATGATCACGCCAAGTCCCCTTGTCTAGACGTATGAAAAAGCTATGCACGTACGTATCTGTCCTGCACAGTATCCGATACCCCCCATGCATCATAGCACATGATTGTCGCCTACGTCTACAGCCAGTGTGGTGATGCCAGCCATTTGCTTCCAATGACTGACTGCGATGCGTGCGCGGCATGGCGGTCAACGGTCAACTATGTAAGCTGGCAGGGAGTCACGCGGGCCCGTACGTCACGAACTGCACGCTCAGTAACTCGAAACAGGTCGCAAAGCTCTTCATATGCGATGCATATATAGCAGCGGCACAGACCTGGCGCAGTGCCGCAAGCAAGCCTCAAGGCCCCTCAGCAAGAATCAAGGCCCCGCGGTGAAGGCCCCGCAGCATGCAGTCCGCACGCGCGCCGCATCCCACATACGCTTCTTTACTTGCTGCTCATAAATGGTACACTCGAATGAACGCTTGCGCCGCCCCACCTGCAAAGCACACTCCCCCAAAGCTAGCACCCCCATCCAACTAACACAACGGCCAACGTGGCAGTGGACCAACGCGCAACCGGGGGCGTACTGCGCACGCCTCGGCCCCATGCAAGCAACCAACAGCCCACAGCTGTTGCCCTTGGCCATGGTGCGCGTCGTTAGCTAAGGCGCGCGCGGGGGATTCACGGTTCCCACTAATACTTCACAGTCTATGTCGGATGGTGCATGGCGCCTTCAGACGTTCGGAGGCTGAGGCATGTATGTATGTTGCAGCTTACGGGTGTACGGGTACGCTTGCGTGAGGAGGTGCAGCTCCTTGCAGCCCGTACGGAACGTCTGGTGGCGATGATCGGTGCAGCGGCGGTCCGTCCTGCCCACGCGGGGGTGTCCACCAGCCGCCACAGGTTCCCCTCCATGCTCCTCATCACCGCCTTAAGGTATGGAGTAGGCCTCCTTTGTGGGCTGGTTAAAGGTGAGCGGCACCACCGCGCTTGGCGGCAGCACCATGGTCGCGTTGTTGGTGGTGAGCGTCATGGCCGTCACGTTGGTCAGCACCGTGCCGTCCATCACCTGCAGCCGAGACACCAGGTTCCAGAAGCTGCCCAGCGCAATCCACTCCACGCTGTACAGCTGGTACACGCCCGGCGTGCGTTGCAGGGGCGTGGCGACGCTGAAGTTGGTCCGCCGTGGGGCCTGCAGCACGTATGTCACGCCGTCGCCGGGCTGTGCGTACACCTGCAGCAGGCAAAAGGAGCAAAGGGAGTAAGGAACATGCTCTGGTGTGTCGAGCAGGCGAGGGCTCCCTACAGCAATTGATCCTGCCATGGCCACACAACAACAGGTGTATCAACATGCAAGCGTAAGGAAGTCAGAAGCCTTTCCATGCTTGTCGAAGAGGCCAGGGCTCCTCGAACAAGCGTCCTGCCACAGCCATAGCACAGCAGCAGACACATGGAAGCCGGGCAGACCGCAATCCCTGGTTGCTGCGCACCTGTCGTCCCGCCAGGTGTTGGTAGGCCGTCCCGCCCAGGTTTGCCGCCCGGGTCTGTCCATCGGCAAAGCTGCTAGACCAGTAGGTATAGCAACGTGCGGTCCACATGTTCCACGACAGCTGTGGGTAGAGCTCCGACAGGCGTGTGGCCACGCGGCACTCGCCGTTCCCCGTGCGCCAGTCCGGGTGGCAGTCGCGCGGGTACATCCACGACAGGGTGGGCGGCGTGGTGTTGAAGGCGGGCGCGGGCGCGTTGGTGATGACGGACTGCGGCGCGGCCCAGGCGTCGCAGCGCATGCCGCGCGGCAGGCCGGCCACGGAGGCGGGCTGCCACCAGAAGTTGGTGGCAAGACTGCGGGACCAAGGCGGAGGGCAACGTAGGCTTTGCTGCACTGTAGACTCCGAACAACCTCCTTGAACACCAGAGGATGCTCAACGTTTTGATATTCGTGCTTGTTGGGACACGAGACTTGAATTGCATATACAGTAGGCGCACTCGGCACGTTGGCTGCGCACCTGGGTGTCATGGTAGAGTAACCGCCCACCAGGCCGCCGGGGGTGACGGCGGGGTTGGTGCAGGGAGTCCACTGGATGCCAATGGGGTTGGTGCCGTTGAGCTGCGAATGAATGGAAGCAGGCACAAATGTCAGCGCGGTACAGGGCGCACATGGCTTGCACTGTTTGCTGTACATATGTGCGGGGCGAGATGGCAGCCACGCTGAGTCTTAGGTTTTCCGCGTCGCGAAGGCGTCTCACCCTGGTTGCGAAGTAGAAGTAAATCTCGTGCGCCGTGTTGTTCTGCAGCTGCACGCAGGGCGTGACCACCATGAGCTGCGAGTCGGACTGGAAGTCGAACACGTGGTGGCCGTTGATGACCAGCCGCGTGTGCGGGCCCTGCAGCCGGAACGCCACGGAGCTGCTGTAGCTGGCGGGCCGCAGGTTGGCGCGCGCGTAGCCGTACACGATGGACGGGAAGCTGTTGCCGCTGCCGTAAAGCGCGTTCTTCATCTGCAGGGACAGCAGCAGGGACAGCAGGAAAAGCGGCGTTGAGCAGTGCCTGGAAAGTGCTAGAGCCGCCGCATGGTGCGGTTACTGCAAGCAACGCTGTGCAGACTTTGCGCATCAGCGTTGTTGAGGTGCTGTAACGGTTTGGCGGGTGTGCTGTGTGGCAGTAGGCAGGTAAAAGCGCTTACATCGACGGTTGACGCGAAGGACAGGTCGGCCACCGTTGCCTGCATGTCGCGGTAGGTCCTGGGGTCGCCGTTGCGCAGGAAGAAGGCCTTGTCGAACTGGCCCCAGTTGTTGGTCTCGTTCCACACCATATGCCACAGCGCCGGCCTGTGGAAGGCAAGAGCACGCAACGCGCACGTACGTCAGGACACGCACACTCGGATGCTCACCGCAAGCGTGGGTTACGGCACCTCCCGTGCCCCCTGTTCCTGCAGGCCACGACCGTGTGATGCACACATCATAGCTCGTGGGACGTGGGATACGACGCCGCGGCCGCCCCCAACGCCCTCGCCCCCAGCACCCCCGGCCTCCCCACGCTGCCGCCACCACGGTACGCACTTAGGCTGCACGTTGGGGTCGTAGTTCCTCGTGTCGGGCTGCTGGTCGTTGACGGTCCAGAACAGGTTGGGCGGGTAGCCCCACACCGGACTGCTGGGCGTGGTCCACAGCAGCCGGATGTCGGTGGTGGCGGTGGGGTACACCCACAGCGTCAGGGCGTACCAGCCTGCGGGGCGTAAACACCCGGTGACACAGTGTGTTACGCGTATAATGTAGTGGCGGCCTTCCAGTCTGCACACTGGCACCGCCAGTGCAGTGGTGTTCCGTTACGCATGGCTACGCCACCCGTCGACTCTTTTCCTGCTGCTGTCGCTAGGTGCTTTGGAGCCCAGGGCTTTGGCCTACTGTACCAGCCCAAAGCCTGCGCACCTGGATCAGGGAAGCGCAGGTCCGAGGTGAAGTTGACGTTGTTGGTGGACGCGAAGTTGCTGGCGTTGCTTGTGCGCCACACGATGGTGTTTTCCCCGATGACCAGCTGCCACTTGTCGGCCGTGACGCCCCGCGTGGAGGCCATGACGCTGTACTGCCCCGGCACGTCCACGCGCAGCCAGCACGCGATCTGCTGCAGCGTCTGGGGCGTCACGTAGCGCCACGAATTGAAGGTGGTCTGGGCGGTGGGTGACTGAGGGGAGACGGGCAGAGAGCAGGGGGAGGGACACGGCGTTGGTTAGAGACAGGAACAGCTAGGAACGCGGAACAAGGCGGGGACGGGGCAGTGCCATGCATCAGGCCTTGTCCTCCCTGGCCGACCAGGGACCGCCCCCGCGTCCTGCTACGACCACTGCTGTCTTCTCGCCGCCGGCATGCACACGTTGCATACTCGTTAGTCGCAACCCTGTACAGGACCCCACCGTGAAAGCCCAGCCGAGAGCGACCCACCGCCGGCATGCGCACGTAGTAGTCCAGCAGGGTCATGTTGATGGTCTCAAACTGCCCGTCGTTGCGGTTGTCGGTCCACACGCTGTGCTCGAACGACTGGCTGAGCCACGTGGGCGACACGGCGTCCAGGGACCACAGCGGCTTGAGCACTGAAAGATACGAGGCAGGGGAGGGGTCCCGTGGTGTGTGCCGCATTTTGGTCAGTCTAAATCCAAGCCATCATGCAGGTCGCCGAACGGAATTTGGTCTTGGCGTAGTGGTTGACATGTCCGGCAGCGGCAGGGTGTGTGCCGCATGCGTCAGGACATGATGCGGTGTCGACGCCATCAGTGTGGGGCCTTGGCCTCATCAGTATGCTGCGACCGCACCGGGCCCGTTCCGTGCACCCTAGAGCGCATGCGTAGACACGCCTCGGTCGGGCACAAGCTAGAGACAACTGGCATGACCAACTGCCAGCGGACGCCGTGTGTGTAGCCCTAGCCCCTGCCCCTTGCCATGGCCCTGCCCTCACCCGTCCTGTTGGTCCTGGCCAGCACCAGCGCCGCCTCCACCGCCTTGGCGGCGTTGAGTCGGCGCATGCTGATGAAGGACGCCCCGTTGTTGCCAAGGTAGGGGTCGCCGGAGCTGGTCAGGATGTTCTTGATCTGGGTGGGCGTGTCTGAGGTAGCTCGCCTGCGGGCAGAGGGAGTGGTAGTGATTAGACTGGGGTAGTGTGCGGGGCACGGTGAGTTGGAATGGACCAACCGGCGGTGGGGGGGGCAGGCAGGGCGGGCCCCGGCAAAGCGGCAAGGCAGCACGCCCCACAGCCTGTGATGCAGCAAACGGTGTGGCTCTCGTGTTCATGGACCCCTTGCCATGTGCCATGCCGTGTCTGCCCTCTCGCCTGTACGGCAACGCCCAAAGTGTTCCCGCCCCTGCCTGCACGACCCATCCCCACCCCTGGCGCTGCCCCCACACCCGGCCAACCCTTGGTAAATCCCGCTATCTGCCCCTTGAGCTGTGTGGCAGCGCCCAAAACGTACCACCTGCCTGCCCCTACCCTCACAACCCCACGCCCAGCGGCTCTCCCCCTGCCCCGCACAGCCCCAAACCCTGCTCACCCCTGTCCCCCCAGTGCCGCCAGCACCAGCCCCGCCACCGCAGCCGTCATCGGAGTGGCGAACGACGTGCCGGACACGGACTCGTACCCTCCGTCTGCAGAGCAGGCGTCAAGCAGGAAGACTCAGGTGCTGAGCTTGTACAGATTGTCCCACACCCCTGCCTCCTATACACCACGCACGCACCGTAGCACACGTGCCAAGGACCCCAGAAGGCCTGGAGTGCATGGAGCATGGTCAAGCTGGCAGCACGACACAGCAAAGACACAGTGCCATACTCACTCGTGGTGGTGGTGTAGATGTCTGCCCCCGGCGCGCCCACGTCCACCACTGCCGGGCCCCAGTTGGTTCCCTGGTCCCTGTTTCCGGCGTACATGTAGAAGATGCGGTCCTGGCTGTCCGTGGCGCCCACGCACAGCACGTTGCTGGTGCCCACCATGCAGGGGGAGTAGGTGTAGCCGTTGCGCCGCCAGTCGTCAAGGTTGGTCCACTCGTTGCCTGCGCGCGCACGCGTAAGGCATGGGGCATGGGCCAAGCAGGTGCATGGGCAAGTCAAGCGTTGTAAAGGGCCTAGGATACGGGCCTTCCTCTTGAGCCACGAGGCCGGTAGAGGCCGCTGCCTTCCTTGCGGTATACCGACACGCGTCATGGCTGCAGGGTGAGGCGTAAGGGGCCGCTGCTTTTCGAGTTGTCGTGACTACTGTGAATGATTGACGCACCTGCTGCCGCCACGAACAGCGCGTCCTTGTACTTGTTGAACAGGGTGGTGTAGGCGCGGGCGGCAGCGTCCAGGGAGGGCTTGTTGGCCGGCTGCGGGGGCGACAAGGACGACACGTGACAGCCTTAGCACACAGAGCCAGGGACACGGCGCCCAGACGACACAGAGAGCCACCGCAGCTCGAGCGCCTGCCGGAAAATGATGACACATGCCCAGGCTGGCTGCGGCCGACAGCTGTGTGCACCCACATCACACCCATGCCCACCGCTCACCGTCATTCCGTTGCGCGCGTCGTTGCCGAAGCTCATGCTGAAGATGCGCGCCCTCTTGCCGTACCCGTAGTCAACTGCCCGTACGACATCGCTGTACGCGTACGGCGGGCTGAACTGCGAAAAGGTTTCGTCTGTGACCTGCGCCGGGTGCATGAAAGGCAGCGTTACGACTTGCGAGTTGGGCCGAGCTCAGCAGGGCTTGGGACAATAGGCACTAGCGAGGCATGGCAGTACCTGCCACGCCTCTGTGCCGGCACGCACTGTGCGGCTTTGCCCCTCCAGCCCCTCCAGCATGTTATACTGCTACGGCGCCCCAAAGGCCCCACCTTGAGGATCATCTGCCTCAGGTTTGGCGCCACGCCGGCAATGCCCTGGGAGTTGTTGGCTGTCGCCCCGATGACGCCCGCAATCTTCGTTCCGTGTGTCGTACGGTCTGTGATGTTGTTGAAGGACCGAGTGTTTGGCCCTATGCCACACAGGCTGTAGTTGTAGCTGCTTGCGTAGTAGGGCGAGCACTGCTTGGTGGAGAAGCACGCGCCGTGAATGTCGTCGATGAAGGCTGGGGGCAGCGGTCATAGGAACGGGTGTGAGCGGCAAGAAAGGGCAGCACAGTACGGTATGTGCAGGAAGACACAGAAGTGCAAGCACCGCCGTGCCCAGACGTAAGACACGTCTGGTGCAGCCCAGCGACTGGCTGTAGCGTGTAGTGGAGTGCGATGATGTGGGTTGAACGGCCGTGCAGCGAGGCGGACAGCGGCTGGGCCACGTGCTTGCCGCCTGTGCTCCCAGCCCTGTTTAGGGCCAGCCTGGTGCACTTCCGCCAGTGATTTCTGGGCCTCCTTGCACGGCCCCACACCCGCCTGCATAGCCCAGCAGGACTGGCCCTGGGTGCTGCGGACGCTGGCAGGACCCATTGTCTCTTTCGCGGAACTCATTGCCCAGCCTGTCCCGAGCAGGAATGAACCTGGCCCACACAGACTCGGGGCCATCGCCCGTCCCGGCAAGCCAAATCCCTCACGGCTCACACTGTCGGTTGCCTCGCGCTCCATGCGCATCCCTCCGGTTCTACTCACTGTTGTTGTCGTTGTCGCGACCGTCTTCCGTTTCGCCGGGGTTGACCCACCAGCTGCCTATGAGGTCCGGGTGGTCCACCTGCGCCCCGCTGTCCGTCACCGCAATCACCACGTCGGAGGCTGGAGGGGGAGGAGGAAATGGAGGTGACAGGGTGCGGAGGGATAAGGAACGGTAGTGCGAACGTGTGGCCCGAAGATTGAGCCTAGACAACCTTGTAGCCCAGAGAGCAAGCAGCAATCACGAGCCTTAAGCTAGGCGCCAGCAGGCCGCACGGGGCACACCGGCATCCACTGGTGTCCCCGCGGTCCGCTGCAGTTTGCTCATGAGCCCCTCCCACAGCAGCTTTCCAGCCCCTGCTGCTCACTTCGCGCGTTGATGTTGGCCGCACTCAGCGACAGTAGGCTCCATGCCCCCGTGACGTTGATCTTGCTGAACCACCACGCCTGTGAGAGGCCGGCGTCGTTGAGGGCCGCCTGAGCCCTGCAGGTCGGTGGGTAAGCCCAGGGCAACCGCATCAGGGTCACGGCCGTGTTGGCTACATACACGAGGCTGTCAGCGCTACGCTGCCGCCAGTACCGGTACCGAGGCATCATATGCAGCACTGCGCTCATAGCTCCCTACATGTGCCGGGGTGGCAGTGCAGGATGCCCCTCCACCCGCACACCCGGCGCCACCAGCGTCCATATCCCCCACAGGTCCCGGCGTCCGGGCATCGACAACGGAACGCCCCTCCGCCAGTTCACCTGCACCAGCAGCTTTGCTGGCGTGTGCTGCTGGTTGGTGCGGCGCTGCTGCTCAGGCCCGGCCGTGCGAGAGCCTCACCTGCGCCGTGTGGAGCCCTCCTGGACTATGTCAGGCGGGGCTCGGAGCACAAAGTCCCGCACCAAGAACTCCAAGTCTATCCCTGCGGGCATTCCATCATGGTGTGTGCTTGTTAGCATGCAAGCCGCTTGCGTTGAGGGTCCCTGCACCACGCAGCTGTGCCGCGCATCGCCCTGAGCGTGGGGGGCGGGGCTGGTGGCACTGGGGCAGCCAGCTAGGGGCTCACCTGTTCGTTTTCGAATTTCGGCTTCCACCAGGCCCAGTATGGACTCATCTACAGCTTCTATGACCTGCAGGTTGCTGAAGGCTGACTGTATCCGCCCCGTGTACTGCTTCAGGAGGGGTGGGACCAGGTCGGCCACGTCTATGTCTGAGAGGAAGGAGACCACCAGGCGTGTAGGCGCTCCGTCGTAGAGTGGATCTCGGTAGGGCTGCGACAAATATAGCCCGGACAGCAGAGAGCAGAGAGGCGGTTAGTCATAGAGCCGCGTGGTTCCGGAGCCTGTGCGGGGAAAAGCCCCAAGTGGCGAGTTTTGCGGCGTGCACCTGGGGCCGCGGGGGCCGCGGGTCTGCATTCGTAAAGCTTCCCTGACACCGTCAGCGGTGTCATGTCGCAGAGCGCAACGCTTACCTCTTGTTTCTTTGGAGGACACCCATGCACGCTGCAGGTGACCGGGACGACTATTGCTGCTACCAATCCCAGTATAAGGAGAGTTATTAAGACGGAAGCGGCGACAGGATTTCGTCGAATCTGGACGTTAGCGGAATGATGAGAACAGTCAACGGGAGAGCAGAAGACAGCTGGTTGCTGGGCAGCCTCGATCGTTAAGGCTGTGTGCCGCAAGTCAATTTGCACCATATAAGCAACACAATGCTTCTTATATCTTACCCATCCAGAAAGCCCACGCTTCTCCTCAGTGCTGTGCGCCTCTCCGTCCTCCGGCGCGACTACGGAAGGCTTGAACAAACCCATGCTAATGTTGCGTCAAACTAGGAGTTGCGGGGTGTACAAACTGGGTGCTTGCGGGGCAAGTGGGTCTGGTCTCGCTCACGAGCGATGACGATAGCATAGCCAGTGTGTAGCTTGCTTGCTCAGTTGCGTTTTCTTCCATACGTGCCGTCACAAGACGCTTTGTAAGTCATATTTGCAGTATGGTAGATGCCTGGTTGACGCGTAGAGCCGCGGTCTGGCCATAATGAGTGAATGTTCACCGGTTTCCCTGTACGGCAGGACGCAGCGCCATCGGCTCTAAGGCAGTAACGTGACTTCACTCCGTCTTACGGACAGCTCCGATAATTACTTGTGATATGCAGACTCAGCAGAAAGCAGGCGGGCTACGTTCACCTGCCTCGCGCTGTGAAAGGGGCTGAGTAAGGAGTTACGCCCTGGATGCAGACCATGCGGCACCACAGCCTCGGGGGGGCCCATGTCAGCTTGTTTACATAGACGAGTGCGTATCTACACACGTTCGTCAACAGGTACACAGCCCACACGCACGCCGATCCTCAGGTTTGTGGCCTGCAACCCTGGCAAACAGATTATGAAGACGCACAGACTCGCTCTCCCAGCTGCAACGCCTCCTTTCGGCCAACGCCGCAACGCTCCCATGCCTGCAAGGTTGCCCTCCCCTGCCACGACAGCCCCACACACGTTAGCTGTACGGACGCCTGTATCCGGGAGCTCATGCAAGGGGGAAGCCCACGCTCTCCATGCATCATCCTTTGACGTGTGCTTGACATGTTGTGCCCAGGCCCACGGTAACGCAACTCAGCCTTGCAGACATGCCATCCGCCCATGCGCTAAGTTCGCTAAATCTGTCTACAATATTGACCATAGGCTCTAAGGCACGAATGCATGACGCACATCTGCGGGCGTGCTATGGATCCTTGAAACAACAGCACTACCCAACCTCCTTGACACTTCCACCCAGGGCCCACGGGTAGCCCCCAGGCTGCAACCGTGAAAGGGTACGGGCCCCACCGCCTTCACTCCCCGTAGCAAGCTTCACCAGACCCCATATGCGGTATCCATGCCAGCAATCGATGCCGCCTCTCCACCGGGGCTTCAAGGACAGCCAACGTCCAAGGACGGCCCTGACCCAGTTCCAAACCAGCGGCAACGACAGCAAGTTTAAGAACATGCTTGGACGCACTGCAGCAATCTAGCCGTGCACAGCACCCTTAGCCGGGTCTCCGAGCACCCACACTCATGTCAGTAACGCGTTGGGGCCTGTTGGCCGTAGCAATGCGGCGTCCATACCACATGCAGAGCACGGAGTCCACCCACAGCCACGTGTCCACCCCCAAGGGCAGCAAGTGTCCACAGGGCCCCCCTGAGTCAACCACCCTGAACATGCATTTCTTGAACTGTACATGTGCCATGCCGACGCCCGTTGCATTCTCCTGAAGCCTCTGCTTTTGCCCCCGTCAACCCACCCCCACAGAGCTGTGGGCTGGGCTACTGGCTGGCCCGTGCCGCGCCCCCCACTCCCCCTATGCCCCTCATGAACTTGACTTGGTCAACGAGCGCCTTAAAGCTGTATGGCTCATTCATGGCCAGCTCAGACAGCACCTTGCGGTTGAGCTGCACGTTCTCCTGCTGCAGCCCGTGCATGAACGCCCCATAGCTCAGCTGCATAGCATTGAGGTAACACATTACAGCTACTGGTCAGCATCCAGGTACACATGCACCACTACGGAGACGGCGTACTACGCGCAATCGACTTACCCCATGCTCGCGGGTTCCCGCGTTGATGCGCTGGATCCAGACTGAGCGCCAATGGCGCTTTTTGAGTTTCCGGCCAACGTAAGCATGTTGCAGCGCCTTCTCCACACGCCGCCTTGCTATTGTTATGCAGTTTCGGGCTCTCCCTCGGAAAGAGCTCGCCAGCTGTAGGATTTTAGTTTTATTCATCCCCATTTTTCTGTGAGACTACAAAGCTATCGTGCCATCGGCCAATCTGCCTGGAGACAGGGCACTTTGCTTGAGCGCAGCTTTGGCAATGGTTGGTTCGGACCAGGCCGCTATGTGCTGACAAGCTCACGTAAGTGTATGCAGTATGTTACCGTCGCACTTTTATTACAGTGGGGTATACAGCCCTTGAAGCGTTGCCGTTCCAAAGATGCAATGCCCGTTCACCCGTCCTGGGGCATGGTAACCAGGACCTCCACTTGCACCTTCACCAGACGAATGGTAAAGCCTCCACCAGAGGGCCACCACCAGGGGCCCCTGACCACCACACGCCCGAACCCAAGAGCGCACGCATCCTGCACACAGACATGACAGACGCAGCAAAGTCACTCTAGCACGTGTCTTCAGGAATTATCAACTGCTGTACTGCTCTACACAGCAATCCAAGCCCCTACAGTGCATGCACCCCTCGATCGCCCTTCAGGCTTATCGCACAGCCCTCCGTGCCAGAGCGCACCGGGTCGTCGGTGCACGTGCACTGCAGGAATAGGGACGTCTTTTGCGGTGTCTTTGAACCGCAATCCATCACCAGGAGCACAAGGTAACACACTGCAAACACGCAAGGTGAGGAAGGTCCGCAGTGCATGCCCCTTAACACACACCCGGCCACACGCTTTCGCAGCCAGCCGGCAACGCCAGCCATTTGGTGCATCTGCAGCACACACCGCTAGCTATCGGCTCTATGCAGCACGGGCAAACCACAAGCCAGCAGATGGAACGCGCAACAGCACGCATCCTGCAATGGGCTCCATTACCCCACGCCTGTCCTAATACACACCGACCACATGCAGCATGTGCATGCCGACGCAGGTGCACCACACGAGGCAGGCTGACGGCACTAAGCCCTGCACAGCCAGCGAAACAAGCGTATGTAACGCTACTTACTCAGGACGTACCAAGCCTATGCGCCCGCACGACAGGTCAGAGCCCAGCCACAGGGCTCACTTTTGGCCCCTGTAGTCCTTCAACGGGGTCTGGTCAATACCACAAGGTAAGCAGCTGTGCCGCAAGGATACCGTGCACACACTGTCCCGGATGCCGACACTGAACGCCAGTAAGCCCTGTACGCCAGGATCACGTTGGAGCCTGCGGGCCGATGCAACCCGTCACTCCCATGCGCTAGCGTGAACGACTGTGACTCTGCGCGCTCTCCCCTGGCGAGTTCGGCAATTCCCAACGCCGTACATGGCGCCCCATGCCCCTTGAGCTTCTATGGGCCCCGTGGCACGTAACAAAGACGCAACACGCTCACGCATGCAACCACACAACACACTCGAATGACACCAAACGACACACACAACACTACACCACAAGGTACACTGCAACCCTGCCGCGCGCCAGACGTCCACGCAGGACAACGGCTTGGCAAAGCGCCACCGCCACGGCGTCCATGGCCACAACGGTCTCAAGACAGCGCACCCAGGTCAAAACCGCTGTCCGTACCCCTTGCATCCCGCCTGGCGGCTCACGTCCGTCAGCACTACTTCCACGTTGCACCGTCGCGTCAGGCAACGCGTTTGTCCTTCAACCTTGCCGGCACCTCACACCCTTTACCGGTGGCGCGCCCGGCCAAGCGCCCGGCCATCATCACTACCCAGCGCCGGACACCCAGTCCTCCTACACCTGCTTCATCAGCTACCGCCTCTCGCACCATCCGCAGCCATGCCGTGTGTACCCTCGTCGCCTTTGCGCCAGCCACGAGCAGGCTGCCGCCGCTGCCGCTGTCGGCCGCGCCCCACACCGCCACGCACACAGGTGGCAACGAACAACCAACCTAGCCTCTACCACATCCACCATGCCGCAACGCAGCTCCCGTACGCCTTTTATTCATGCCTTCTTTCACCGTCGTGATTGCCGGTCTGGCCATGTCCCCAGTCCCACTTATTGACCACTCGGCACCCGCCCGTCAGCTGCAACACCGCTGACCTGCCTGTCCGACACTGCCTAATGCAAACGCCAATCAGTAAGAAGAACACCGCTGGCGTGCCAAAAACCCGCATGACATTGCGGGCGCCTTGCGCCTCCCAGGCCCGCCCGCCCGCCACCCTTCCCCGCCGCCCCTGCCACACCCCTCAGCTGAAGAACGACTCGTCGTCAAAGTAGTACGACAGCTGTGCGGCGGGATCCGGGTCCTGGTCGTACCACTGGTTGGCGTCGAGCTCCCCTGGAGCGCCGCCCTGCAGCGCCGCCAGCGCCGCCAGCGCCCCCGGGCTGCCCAGACCCGCAAGACTCAGCCCGCCAAGGCCCAGGGGCCCCCCTGCCCCCGCCGTGGGGCTCTGGAATGGAAACACGTGTTGGGCGGCCGCGGTGGCGGCCGCAGCAGCCGCGGCGGCGGCGGCGGCGGCGGCGGCCGCGGCGTTCCCGCCTGTGACGATGGGCGTCGCGCCGGGGAGGCAGAATGGGGGCCCGGAGGGGGGCAAGGCGGGCGGGGGAGGGGCGGAGGGCCCTGGGCCGTGGGCCGCAGCTGCCGCTGCTGCTGCTGCGCTGCTGAGCGGCGGTAGGTGCGGGTGGTGGTTGTGGTGGTGATGGTGGTGGTTGCCTGCGTGCAGGGGGGGGGAAGAAGGGTGGGTGTTATGGGGAGCACCAGGCACGTGGGGCGTATGGGACGGGGTATGGCTGTGGCTTCCGTACGCCGGTCGGCTGGGTGCACCAGCGCAGTCTGGGTGCTCCGTCACTCCTTGCACACCGGTATTCCTGTCAACCCCGCTGCGTTAACCGAACCAGCACCTCGCCTGGAAACGGCCCGACCAGCGGCGCTAGGTGAGGCAACGCCCGCCCACCACGCGCGTCCCATGTCCACTCCAGCCCTGCACACACAAACACATCCGGCCACACACAAGCAGCTCGCCCGCCCGCGCTCACCTTGCGGCATGGGCCCCGGCCCCATCGGCTGCTGCACCACCATGTCCAGGTCCGGCTTCACCGCCACGCCACCAGCCGCCGGCGCCCCTCCCGCCGGCCCCGACCCCGGGTGCCCCGCCGCCAACGGCAGAACCGGCAGCTGCGGAAGCACCCCCTGTCCCGCGCTCCCGCCCGCACCCGTCGACAGCCCAGCCGCCGCCGCCGCCGCCGCTGGCGCGGGCAGCGCCAGCGGCGGCTGCCCCACCGACATGCCCGGGGCGTTCCCCGTCGATGCGCCCGGCGCCGCCGCTGCCGCCGCCGCCGGCCCCGCGCCCGCTGCCGCCGAGCCTACGGTGCTGCCAGCGATCTCTGCGGATGCGGCAGGTTGCGGATGGCCCCCTGCGCCCGGGTGGGAGGCGGCCGGCCCGCCCGCGCTGGGCCCCGCCCCCTGTGCGTCGGACTGGCCCACGTTGTTCATGTGCTGCACCAGGTACACGTCGATGGGGCCCTTGGTGCTTCGCAGCACGATCCTGTGCACGAAAAGGGCGAAGCGGGCGTGTGTGACGGAGGCAAGGGAGGGCAGAGCAGGCGACCTAGCAGCCCTGCATATGCCTTTCTCCCCTCTTCACCTGTAGCGCGGCTGCTGCATGTCGGGGTCCGCCAGCTCCCATTTAACCCACACCCGAACTTTCATTCGCACCCGCGTTGACCCGCACGCTGAACCCTGATGCCACACATACCCACCGACTGGCTGCGGCCGTATGCAATGCCTACGCCACTCTGGGCTACATGTGTACATCACATTACACGATTTAAAGCCCCCAGGGCCCGCCCCTGTCCCCTCTTCACCTGTAGCGCGGCTGCTGCGTTTCTGGGTCCGCCAGCTCGCGCGGGTCGGGCACCTCCAGGGTGGTGCCCGGCGGCGCCTTGACGGCGAAGAGCGTGTCGTTGGCGAAGCAGGGCAGCGCCGTCACGTCCTCCTCCGTCACAAACAGCCGCGGCTTGTTCAGAGGGTTCTCGCCAAGGGCCTGCGCGCAGGGTTCAAAGTGTGTGCACAAATTTAGGCACTTACCATGTACCTGGTACATAGTCACACGAGGGTGGAGAGGGGTGGCTGTCTGTATGGGCATAAAAGGGCGGCGTTTGCCAGGGCGTGTTTGCAGGTTGCGACTGGTTAAGAAGCTGCGAGACAGCCGAGGCGCCGGCGAGCCGAGGCGTTGCAGGATGTACGGCGTGCTTTCGCAGACGCGACGTTTGGCTGGGGAGCTGCGTGCGCTGCCTTGGTGCGCCCCTCACCCTCACTTCGGACAGGGGTACGGTACTACCTGTGCCCCTCCCCCTCCTCGCACCCACCTCCGAGCAGTAAAGGGTGAGGTACTACATCTGTCCCTGCCCCTCACCTGCACTGCGCCCGACATGACCTGTATGTGGTCGTCCAGGGAGCGCTCCTGGTCCTGGGGGGAGGGAGGGGGAGACGGGGAGGAGAGGAGGAGAAGGTTGTCAAAGCAGGACGACGAGGAGAGGCGAGGGGAAGGGGGCAGGGGTAAGAGATAGGTAAGCCACCGGGCCCCGCCTACGTGCGTGGTGTAGACGAACCCATCCAGGGGCGGTCCTACATGCTACCATCCAACATCCTCCCCTAAGCCACACACCGTGAGCGACTGCACGTCCTGCTTGAGGCGCGCCGCCTCGGGCGCTGTGTCGTTGTCGCCGCCGCCGCCGTTGCCCTTCCACCGGATGTTGTTCTTGGACTTCTTCTCAATGAGCCCCACGCCCTCGAGCACGTTGGTGATGTCGTAGATGCGCCGCTTTTGCACCTGTGGGCGGTTGGGACGGTTGGGGCGACAGCGTCATGACGACAAGCACGTGGCGCGTAACGCACGGCGGCGGCGGCGGGACACGTGGCAGGGGCCATGGCAGCAGCGTGCGCGTGAGGGCTGGAAACTGCCCCCCCACGCTGTCGGGGTGTGGGTTAGGAGCGACGGTGGGCGGGCGTGGTGCTGCGGCAGATGCCGTAGACTGCCGCCAGCGGTTGGGGCGTGCACGCTGCATGATGCGAACGCTCCCGCAGGTAGGTAGGGAAGGCGGGTGGGGCGCTGTTGGTTGGGTCAGCCGCACCAAGAACCGGAGCGGCTGCATAACGCTGCCTGCCACGACAGCCCATGAGCCGCGACGCTGCGCACGCTGGCAGACCTCCCTTCTCCTCGCCGCGCTGCTCCTCGGCTCGCCGAGCTATCCCTTGGCGCGCGGCGGGAGGTGAGGTACGGCAACCCCTAGCTGCAGAGCACCGCTCCGCGGGAGACCCCACCCAGAAGGCTCCACCCCAGGCACCCCGCCCTTGGGCCCCGGCTGACTCCTATGCGCCGGCAGTGGTGGCAACCGTTGGCGTCAGCGACATCCCGACAGCAGGACCCCGGGGTCAGCTGGCTCCTACCTGCAGAAGCCTAAACCAGCTGCTGCTTCTGCCGATGCTGCTCCTGCTGCGCTCAACATGTGCTCGTGTGCCCTGAGCCCGTGCCATCGCACTCAAACCCAAGCAGGATGGAGCAGAAGCCACCGCGCTGGCATCGCCCCACCGGCACAGCACAGCCGGGGTGCGAACACCACGGGCAGGCGCAGGGGCAGGCCATGAGCCACACCAGCTCCAAGGCCGATAGGCATGCCCCCCGGGACCAGCTAGGGACCAGGGTCCAGGGACCAGCCAAAGACCAGCCACGGCGGTGCGGCTAGGACTGCACGCCTCTGCACCGTCCGCTGTCCATAAGGTGGGTCCCATGCCGTTCCTCCCGCCTGCTGCTGTCGGTGCAACTGGCGCCCTGCGCCGCCGCCGCTGCCAGTCCGCTGCTGAGGTGGTGCCTGCTGCTGCTGCCGCCATCGGTGCTGCCGCCTCCCTCCACAGCCAGGCCTCCCCTAACCCCAGCCCTGTGGCGCCCCGTGTGCTTGCACTCGTGGGCACGGCTGTACGCACCCCCACCCCCATCCTGCAGCCCCTCAGCAACCCCTCCTTGCGCGCCTCCATCTTTCATCCGTACAGCCCCACAGCCTCACCACAGCCCCACCTTCAGTGTCTGCACACAGCCCCACAGTCCCACTGCCGGCCCCCTCCCCGAATGTACTGTAGTAGTGTGAGCCGGCGTGCCTTAGAATGCCACCTTCACTGATGGGGCACGACAGCCCACCTTGAGCGTCTCCGCCGCCTTGTTGAGGTCCAGAATGCCGTCCGCCGCGTTGTCTATGAGGCCCAGAAACTTCTTAGTCAGCATGCCCAGGGAGCTGTCGTACCGACACCCCCCGGACGTGAGGCTGCCGGGGGAGCCTGGGGCGTGCGAAACGAGCAGGTGGCGATTTGTGATAAAAGACGTCGTTGCAGCATAGCCCGAAACCCGTGCCTATCTAGCCCAGCCAAACCCTAAGCCCGAAGGGAGCCTGGGGTGGAATGGTAGCGTGGCCATGTTACCCTCGGCTGTCGGTGCGTATCGCCACCCCATGCGGCCGAGCCCACAATCCCCCGACAACCCTTCCGAACAGACCGTATGATCATATCACAAGGCGCACCTGCCCCACGCCCTGCTTTCCGCTTAACGCCGCGCGTAGGTGTCGCCTGGTGTTCTGATGTACTCTGCGGGTCATCATCCTCGTCCCCTCCGTAGCTGCTTTGCTCCTGGTCCGGGTCATCCCCGTGATCCTGCTCCTCGTCGCGACCATCATGGTCGTCCTCGTCGCCTGAATCAACGCCCTGCAGGGTCGCACGGCGATAGCCATGCGTGTATGCCAGACTGTCTGGGCCCTTTGCGTGACAAGGAGACAACACGTACCAATTAAGCTTTTTCAGACGCAATGATTGTTCAAAAGTAACAAGCGCTGTGCCGGTGTTGCAGCATCCAAGGTTCCTACCCCCCCTTTTGCGAAGCCCTTCAGCCTTGACACCCACTTGGCTTCCAACCGTATGCAATGTCGCTGCAGCGTGTCGTTTGCTTGTCGGAAGCTCGTAGTTTGGGTCGATTCCACGCTTCTACCAGGGGGGCAAACAAGCAACGCCATAGACAGGTTGCCATCGGCGCACACCGGAGCTTAGCAACGCGTTAACTCTTTAGCAGAGAGGAATATCACACTGATCTTGCAGCTGTAAACCATGATGCCGGGCAGTAGGGCGCGTAGAGCCCTCTCGCAGAAAAGGTGCCGCACCATTGGCGCCACTGGCGGGAAGGAGACTGCCGCGGCCAGGGCCAGAGAGGAGGACGCTTCTGTCCTTAGCGGTGGTGCTACCCACTCATCGAATCATGTTGTTGGTTGCGCATAGGTCGGTGCGGCTCGGATACTACGGGGGAGTGCACAGCGCAGCGAACGGCGTCTAAGGCTACTCGCGCAGCTACTTAGGCCTAAACAGTGCTGTGTAGTGATTAAAACCAGACTGCCCTTCGCTTCTGCGAAAGGGGGCCCGATCCTCAGTCGGTGCATGGGCCGGTACTGCTGTTCCGTGACCCCTGCGGCCCACCGGCCTGCACCACTCTAGCCTCACACAGACCGGTACTCAGGCGCCTGCATGCCGTTTCCAGGCTCCACCTCTGTCTTATGCAGCACGCCTTGCAGCGCTGCAGCTCAAGGCCGGTGGGCCAACAAACAGCGGACTGCCGTGTAGCCCCCGTCACGCTCCCACCTCCCCTGCTTCCCGCCGAGCTCCCCGCCTAGCATCCCATGCCTGGCACTCACTTGCTGCCCTAAATGCTACCCATCGCAACTACCGGCGAAAGTTATACGGCTTCTTGTCGTGTCTCTTGGGAGGGGCTGCACGATGGCGACGGAGTCCGGCTGTGCCCTGTCCATGCATTCGTGCCAATGCAGGGCTTTTGGTGGTGCTGGTGCTTGCCTGTGCTGGTTGTGCTTTGGACCCCCGCTGGCCTGTCCCTTCCCGTCTCGTTACTTTCCACAGGACAAACAATACAGCAGTTCCATTGGCTTCAGGGAAGGAACCGTGCACATGGAACTGCGTTGCCCATTTCTGTGGCGGCAGTGTCTTCATGCCCTTCGGCCGTCCCACTTCGTTCTCGATACACAGCATAGCCCACCAAGGGGCAAACGGGTCATGGTGCTGTGGACTGGGTTGTACCTTCTGGGGCTGTGCGTTGTTTATCCGCTGACCTTGGGCTGCACGCGCTGGCCCGGCGGGCGGGTGTTGAGGAGTACCAGGGAGTACGGGTAAGGGCCAGGCAGCGCATGTGCTGTTGCCTGCAACACGGTTGATCATGGGCCTGCTACCGGGCTAAGGCGCAGCAGGATGCACGCACCGACACAGTTGCCTTTACAGGCGCCTATGCTGAAACCTCCGCTTACGCATGTGTGCAGGTGTGGCATGTGGGTCGAAACAAGGGCTGGCCCTATTGCCCTGTCGGTACTGGACAGCAGTTGGACCACTTCCCGACTGAGTTCCCGTACGCTGCAGCAGATGTCTGGTGCTAAGAGCTGCCCGAGATCTTCACAATATCCTGCCATAGGTCCCATGCATGCAATGGCCTTTGCGGTATCGCAGTACTGATGGGCCATGCAGGTGGTCCAGGCCAGACGCTCGCCAGACACTGTGTGTTGACAAGGCGGGCGCTAACCAGGTGTCCGCGTTGCATGACAGCGTGGGCCGCAAGGGTCTGAGCTCATGCAAGCTCGCATCCCACCATCGGCCCCCTCACTCGCTCCGTCCCTAACAAGGCCATGGAAGGTTGGGGATCACGCTTTATTCTTGTACCATACGCCATTGCACATCGGTCATGCTATCCATTCGCACCAGTCCCCAGCAAGGGCGCCTTACTAACGAGTTCGTTCAGGGGAGTTCATGCTTCCGCCCCTCACAGCCAGGACACGCAGACATGGGTCCTCACACACCGTAGCCCAATAATTACATTTATCTCGACCGTGCATGCACCACAACGCATCGTACCGCCCACACGCGACAGTGAACCGAGCCTTCATAATCGCTCTCCATGCTCACGGCAGGACAGGCCATGAAAGAAAGCCACGCACTGCCAAAAAAACAATAAGCGCCATCCATCCCTTCCGAAAACAGAGATGCAAAACTGCTGCGTGAATGCAGTTGCAGCTCACCAGCCCAACGTGCAGAATACGCAGCCGCCATAGCGTGTGCCGCCGCCGCCACTGGCTTTGGCACGCCCCTGAACGCCTGGCCGTCCCGCCAGCCGGTGCAACAGCAAGCCAAGCCCTGCAGCCCCAACACCGCTGCCGCACTGCGCGCGCCGCCGCTACCCAGCTGTCCCAACTGCGCAGCGGCAAGGCTTCGTGTAGCGGGATGCGGTGAAAGGGAGGACAACGCAAGGCCTGGTGTACCTAACGGCCCGCTAGTCCCGTTGCTGCCAGCTGGTGCGCCAAGACCCCATGTGCACCTGCGTTCCCCGCGGTTTCGACCAAACCAACCACACCGTGAAACTCAACCAACTCGACTAACAAGACGGCTACTTGCTGATCCCGTTCTTGGTCAGGTACTGCTCCAGCAGGGGCTTCGTGATGGCGCCCTCGCGCTTGCTGCCCGCCAGCTCCTGCCCGTCCTTGAACACGATGAGCGTGGGAAGGCCGTACACCTGCAGCCAGTTTTCATATAATGGAAGCCGATGTTGATACGAGGAGTGCGAGGTAAAGTGGTGCTGCCAAGTGCTGTGCACGCAGGAGTCTGTTGCGCCCCTGCAGCTGTTGCCCCTTCTGTTGCTGCAGTTGCCGCTGTCCCGAACTCCCGTACACGTGCGGACAGAGAGCCCAGCTGCCGTTGACCTCGCTCCTGCTGCTAATGCTTCTGGGATTACATGGGTGCTACTGCCTTAAGCGCAGCTTTACAGTCACTCTCACGGCCGTGCCGTAGTCCCACATGGCAATAGCGACCCCCGGGATCAGCAGCGAAGTAGTGGCTGCGCATCGTGCGGCTAGCTGTGCCGGAGCGCACCTGGCTGCCGATCCCCAATAGCCCCCGAAGGACTACAGCACCCTGCAGCATCCACCCACACATTGGGATATAACCCCACGACCAACCTTGTATTGCGCAATCAGCTGTGGGTTCTTATCGTGCTCCACCTTGACCACCTTGAGCTTGCCGCCGTACTCCTGCGTGGCAAGAGAGTTGGACGCACGAGCCCCTTGCATTTCCACTTGGGTACCGGTACTCATAAAACGTGGGGCAATGCTCCTGTTCGTATGGGCTCTCTTGGCAGACTCTCTGAGCGGGCCGTACTGAGGCTGCAATACCGACTGCGTTCGTGGCTGCCCTGCAGCAAGCCAACACGCACCGGTGGCCCCCGTCATCCTTCCCCTTCACCCCGCTACACAGAGAGCCACCGAGCTACACCAGCTACACCGTACACACTAGCTGCTAACCAGGGTAGGTCATTAAACAGACGCGTGCTAGTCATTTCCCGTTCCAAGCGTGCCTGGACGCCGGTTGCCGGGTGTGCCTTGCCACCTTCCGCCCAGTCCACCTGCCCACCTTCTCTGCCCAGTCCATGAGCGGAGCCACTAGCTTGCACGGCCCACACCAAGCGGCCCAGAAGTCAACTAGCACAGGCGTCTCAGACTGTGGTGGCGCGATCGGAGGACCGGTTACTGGCCAGTCAAGACGCGGGAGTCATCCCGCCAGTCGTTGTTTGTGAGTTGCGCATGGCACGTACCTTGAGCACCTGCTCCTCGAATACCGCTTCCGTGACATTAGCAACGCGAGCGATAGGAGATGCACGACGTGCAACGACACACGGCCTCGTTGCAGCGAACGGCCTGGCGTGCTGGCCACATACGCCACGCTGAGATACAGAGGCAAGCATAATGATGAGTGAAGGTAGGATCGTGCCGTAGCTAAGTTATGAGCGAGTGTCCGGTTGGAACGTTGTTGCGCACTGACTTATCGTCATGCTTGGCATGGGGCAAGGGCACCTTTTCCAGTTGATGTATGGACACCTTACACAATTTCCGTTATCTAACCAATAGAAAAGCAACCCGTCTACACATTACTATTTTGCATCAGCCGCGTGCACAGTAGTTGAACATTTTGGGTCTCCCCTGTTACTTGGCTGGAGTGCGGCAACGCGCCTGTTAATAAGTTAATCCTGCTACCCATTCAACAAGGAATTATACCAGGTGTTTCACGATTCAGGCGCTTTGACAAAATGGCCGCCACCTCAGAAAAGCTGTACACTTTAGGGCTAAGATGTAGACCGAATAGCCCATTCATACAGTACTTAGCGCTCAAGCCGCACGGAGGAGCTCCTGGCGAAGGGACGGCGCTCTTCGTGTCGGGGCTGCCGCTGGGGACGGGCGAGGAGGCGCTGCGAGAGCTTTTCGAGTCCTTTGGGGAGGTCATTCAGGCGGTGCTGCACCCCCTCAAGGTAAGCGCCCTCGGCGGCACGCCCATGACTGAAGAGGGTTGTCAGGAGCAGGGGTGCGGAGGTCAGTGGGGCCAGGGGCCCAGGTGCAATGGCAGCACAGGCAGGGGGGGCAGGGGTAGGGTGGCTTCGGGCAGGGGGCCCATAGCACCGGGGCCGGGGCAGGGGTTCCTGCCACGGTCAACTGCAGCGGGGGTGCTACCACCACCCATACCGGTATGTAAGGGTACCTATGCGGTACCAGTCGCACAAGCAGCTGTTGGCAGGATGGTGAACGCGGTCGGCCGCCGCCACGTGGCAATGGCAGCACGGGCGGCCGGTCTAGCGCCGTAGGTGCAGCACTCCCGGTTTGGCATCCGGGCGTGAGCTTTGGCGAAGGTTACGTACGCTGTCTCCGGCGGCTTGGGGCTTGGGCCTTGGGGCTTGGGCCTTGCGGGGTTAGCTACGCTTGTACGACGAAGGAGGAGGAACGCGTACACACCTGGATGGCTTACGGTATGTTGGCACGGCAAGCCCAGAGCGTACATGAGTGCCGAGGATTATCCGGATCCGCCGTCGGGCCGCTGTGTCGCCCTGCCGCTGTGTCCAGCAGCCTAGGCAGGGTGACCCCTTGCCTACAGCTGGCTGGCAGCTGGCAGCTGGCAGTGCACATACTGCACGGGTTAGAGTTGCATACGCGCCGAGGGTCAACCGGACCTGCTGTCAGGCTGCTGGGCCGCTGCACACAGCGGCCCAGGCAGGCCGGGTGACCCCTTGCCTGCAGCTGGATGGCAGCGCATGGGGCACCTACCCCTCGGGATTATACGGTAGTTGTTGCACACACACGTGTCCATTGGCGAAAGGCAGGATGCCGACGCCATGGGACCACGGCGTTGGGCCCCTGACCAGGGGCGCTGCGCGATGGCCACGCCTTCGAGTAGGCCCCTTGCACGTCAAGACCACTAGCTGCTACACATCCTCCTAGCGCTACGCCCTATCCGCACACCCCCGCAACCCACCCACCCACCCTTGGACCTTTTCCTCGCCCGCAGCGCAGCGGCATTGTGGTGTTCGTCTCGTAGCCCTACCCCCACGCTCGATATTCATCATCAACGCCCCCCACCGCCCTTTTTGTGTCCCCTTTTCCTCGCCCGCAGCGCAGCGGCATCGTGGTGTTCGGCTCTCCGGCCGGCCGCACGGCGGCTCTGCGGTTCGCGTCCCGCGGCCAGCTGCTGGAGTCCAGCCGCCTGCAGGAAGAGCGGCAGGCGGGGGAGGAGGCGGGGGAGCCGTGCGGGGTCAAGGGTGGGTAGCGAGAATAGCAAACTGTCGCGGGAATAAACGGCCTGCAGGTCAATGCAGCGCCTGGATGCGTGGGGCGGGAGGGATGGGGGAGGAGGCGGGGGAGCCGTGCGGCGTGAAGGGCGGGTGGTGTTGCGGTGTGTTGCGGCGTAAGTACGGGGGTCAGTACAGCGAGGGAGGGAGTAGGAGGCCGGAGAGCCGTGCGCGTGGTGTCACAGTGTATTGCGGGTGTATGTTTGTCAGTATGGCGCCTGGATGACACACGTGGTGCGGTGCGTGCGGCCGTGCGGGCACATGGGTACATGGCGCATGGATGGTGCTGCATGGGTGCTGCATGGGTGCTGTGTGTTTTGGTTCGCGGGGGACAGGCTGCGTGCACATGCTTGCACGATTGCGTCATGGCGCCAGGGGGCGAGCAGCAGGGGGGCATGGGACCACCACGTCACGCACCAAGGGGCGGGTGGTGTCATGGGGTGTGCCCCGCTGTGGCCCCTCGGGTCATGCATGTGATCACGGCTGTTGTAAGCGGGTCCATGCAGGTACATGCAGCACACGGGACCACATTCGGCACGGCGCCCTTGTGCGGGGGAGTCCCCGCGGTCCGGATGCAACTAGTACTCAAATGGTGCCCCTGCTGTGTCCATGCCCCTTGCAGCATGGGTTCACGAGCACAAGGCGGCGCGACCAGGGAATGATGAGCTACAGAGACAGGTGCGGAGGGCGGAGACGGGGGCAAAGGGCAGGGCGCTGGGGTCTGGGGGCATCGGGCAGGAGCGGGGGCGCAGCCGGGGAACGACGAGCCGCACAGTCAGGTGCGGAGGGCGTAGGCGTGGGGCAGGGGCAGGGGCACTGGGGTACAGCTGGGGAAGCAGATCGGGGTGAGAGACAGGTACAGAGGGCGTGGGCATGGGGCAGGGGCGGCGGGCTGGCGGCGCACAGCTGGGGGGACAGGATGGGCTGCAGCGGGTGGGCTGCGGATTGCAAAGGCGGGGCAGGGGTGGCGGGGCACAGCTGGGGAAGCTGGCCCGAACATCATAGAGGTCGTCCATGAGACTATGGGGACCGACGCGAGTCGCTGCCGCGGGCCATACGCCTGCACGCAGCCCCGTGTGGGCCGCTACTGCGGCTTTACCGTCGGTGTTAGTGATATACACTACAAAGCTTGCCTCGCCCGCTACTAGAACCTGCTTGCTAATATGCTACTGTGTTCCCGCAACTGCATCGGTATACACTACAAAGCTGGCTGCCAACTGCCAGCGAATCAGTACGACATACACCCCACGATTGCTCTGCTTGAGTGGAAATTACGCGTGGCTTAGCTTTGTCCTTTGCTGCCTGTTACGAGCAGTCACAAATGCATCAACGCGCTTCCCGAAGCTCTCGTCCTACCTTTCTCCCTATCCCCTCCCTCTCGGGAATCCTTTCTCCAGGTCGACGCTTGGGTAGATGCGTACGATGAGTGGGATGCTCAGCATCAATACTCTTCCCCTTGTCTCCACCCCCCTTACTCTTCATCCCTCCTTTCCCTCTCCCTATCCTCTCCAAGGTCGACGCGAGGATGGACGCGTACGACGAGTCAGACACCTTGCACGCGTCGTTTCAACGCTAACCCCCCTCCTTGACCTCCATTCTTCCTCCCTTCGTGTTGATATCTCCCCAGGTCGACGCGTGGATGGACGCGTACGACGAGCGGGTTGCTCGGGAGGCGCGGGACAAGCAGGCGGCCATGGGCGGGGACGGATGGACGGTGGTGGTGCGCGCCAAGGTGGGTTACTGAGATCTGAATGGACTGTGTGGTCAGCATGTGGGGCAGGGGGCCAGGCGGCCATGGGCGGGGACAGCTGGACCGTGGTGGTGCGTGCCAAGGTGATAAGAGGGCAGGGGTACTAAGGGGCCCAGGGTGGCAGGGAGGGCAGAGGGGCTTCGGGCCAGAGGCCACGGAGGCATGGGTGGCAGCGGGGCAGGCGGCCATGGGCTAAGGGGCGGTGCGGGGCAGGGGCAGGGGCGGTGGCAGGGGAGGGGCGGGGCAGGGGCGGTGCGGGGCAGGGGCGGTGCGGGCCAAGGTAGACGGAGGGCGCAGGGGCACTTTGTGCTGGTGAGGGCTGAGCTGGGCCCGGTGGCCTGCCCGGCGCATTGGAACAACGGGGAGATATGCAGGCAGTACGATGTTTACCGCGACGCAGGGTGTTGGGGGCAATGGGGATGGGGGCGGCGAGCGGCCCAGGCGCGGGGACGCCCCCGAGTCCGGGGCTGGGGTGCACGGCACGGGTACGAAGGAACGAGGGAAGGAAAGGCGTTGGCTCCTGCCTGCCTGCCTGCCATTGCGGCCCCACGGGGGGGATGACGCGATCCACTTCATGTTATTTGCTCCAGGCAGGGCCGCAAGCGCGCACGCGAAAGGGGTGACGCGATCACGCTTCACTTGCTGAACTGCAATCACATTTCGCTTTCGTCCAGCGATGATGTGTCCCATTCCTTTCACATTGCGGTTGTTCCCGGCAGGGCCGCAAGCGCACGCGCGAGGAGGGCGGCGTCACGGTCATGACCGGCGGCGTGGCGGCGGGGGCGGCGGCGGCCGCTGCTGCCGCTGCGGCTGCGGGCGCCAAGGGCCAGGGGGCGCAGGGCCTGGGCGACTTCTACCGCTTCCAGAAGCGCGAGCGGCGGCGCAGCGAGCTGCAGGAGCTGCGGGAGCGGTTCGAGGAGGACAGGAGGTGGGCGGGGGTGGGGGTGGGTGTGCGGATTTGGGGATGCGTAGTACGTGGGCAGTATCGGTAAGCAAAGAGACTAAAGCAAGGTTCACAGGGTTACTGACCCGAGCCACCTAAAGTGACTGGAGGCTGCGCAAGGCGGGCAGTGTGAAAAGCCGATATGGCACGTGGGAAGGGCATGCACGCGGCTGTCATACCTGCACCGGGGGAGGGGCGTGGGGAGCGTCGTCGCCGTGCACAGGATGCGTGAAAGGCGCAACGTGGGTGTGGGTGTGGGTCCCGGCGAGGCGGCGGTAAGCAGCAGGGGACCTCTCCTGGTTAGCAGCAGGGGACCTACCCTGCTTAGCTGGGTGTGCGCCACGTGTCTGTGGCGGTCAGCTCTCTTGCTCGCTGCCACGTGTCTCTCCGTAGGCGTTTGGCGTGCGTTCACGGCAACACGGCACCACACCTATCCGCAGCTGCTTCCAGGGGGCTGTGACGGTGGGCCCGGTTTAGCATTGCGCTTACTGCTGCTTGTGCTTGTTGCGGGTACTGTATGACCTGGCGCCATGCACCCCCACGTTTCCCTATTTCAGGCGGCTGGCACAACTCAAGGCGGCACGGAACTTCAAGCCCTACTGATGACCGGCAGCATGCTGCATCAGCGCTGTCGGTACGGTGTGGCGCCGACACGCGGCGCCGACGGAGCGGACAGGAGGGCGCATGGCATGTGCCGCCAGCTGTGGGGCTGCGACGGAGGGGACAGGACGGTGCGCAGGACGGAGTGGACGGGAGGGCACGTGCTGCCAGCTGTGGGGCTGCGCACCCAGTGCAGATGTCGCTCCAAAGGTGCTGGCGGGAGGTCCTGGCAGCAGGGTGGTCTCAAGGACGTGCGCAGTACGGTATCTTGGATGGCGCGGCAACTGGCAGGTGGCAGGCGGCCACTTGTGGGGGACGCCGCGCTTGGTGCCAGGACGGGACGGGACGCGGACGCGGACCCTCGGGTGGCTGTGTGGGCGACACAGCTACGCTCCCGTGCGGCGGTGGTGGCAGCAGCAGCTGTGTGTGTAGGGATCGAGGAAGGCCGTGATGATGGTGTGGCCGTGCCGCCATCCCGAACGAGCAGGGGGGGTGGTCTTGGACGGCTGCAGTGCACAGCCAGATGGATGGCTGCGGTTCACAGTCGGACCAAGCGCGGGTAAACGGCGGGAGTAACTATGACTCTCTTAAGGTAGCCAAATGCCTAGGACGGCCGGCAGTAGGGCACCGCACATGGGGATTTGAGAGCAACAGAAGGCGCTCTGCTGCCGTCTCTGCCAGGTGTCGTATTCCGTCTGCGGTGTTGGTCATAGGCCATGTGTCCCTCCCAGTTGGGACGGCTACGGGCATGATTGTGGGACTGCTGGCGTGGGCCAGCGACCACTGCACCAGCCTCAAGTGCACGGTGGGCTCGTCTGTACGGTAGTTCCAACCGCTAGCTGCGGACGCGCGGAGGATGCGAGGGCATATGTGCTAACTTGCACAGCAGCCCGGTTGGCAATGGGGCTTCTGTCGCGGTACCGGCAGGCACACGTGCGCCGTTGTGGCAGCACATGCGTTCGCAGAGCGTTGTGTGAATGGACGATTGCCCGTCGCCTAATCCTGTAACCTCAGCGCTGTGTTGTAGCTGTACACGCAAACAGCTTCGTCTCGAAGCTTCGCCTCGAAGCTTTTACATGGAATGCAAGAGGCGACATTCCGGAAGCCTGAACCATGGGTCATCTTGCGGCCTTCTCAGAACCCGGAAGTCCCATTGTCGTCTGTAATCCGTGCACTCATTTGCTATATCTCGATCTCGGTACAGCATAGTATCGGGAAACGCGCTCAGCTGCGCCCGGTGTCCTCTTACAAAGCCCACAGTTGTTTCTCGCGCCACGCCACGCCTCGCTTGCACAGCTGCTATGGCATAGGCGTACACTGTTTTTACATGCTGTCATCCGAGGCCGTGGCCTAGAGACCATTGTAGGAGGGGCTGCTCACAAAGGACTGAGCTGTTGACGCAAACCAGTTCGCCGACACTCCTGTGAGTAACCTGGATCGCGTACCTACCTTCCGTATCAACTCATTTGTGTGAGCAACGTAGCGTTTGCAAAATGGCTGTGATGTTCACGTTGGGCCCAAGGGCGTTCTCCCCACGTTTCCTGCCGAACGACTCAACGACATGATCACCTGCGCTTGCCCCCTCGCACCCGCGCAGCACCCTGCAAGCAACGCATCCGGCGACCTGCAACCTCGGCCCCGAAACCACTCCGTCCGCAGCCATGGACGGCCTTGCAAGCGGCATCCCGCTCGCCGCAGCGGCCGACTTGCCCCCCGAGCTGCGCCTGCGCATCCTGGACCTTCTGCCACCCAATGACCTGGCCTTGGCCGGCCGCTTGGCTTCCAAAGACGCGGCACAGCGCTTCAGCCAGCCGCCCCACCGCACCGCCCACCTTGTCAGCCTGCCGCTTTCGGGCCATGTCGTGGAATCGACGTGGTGCGTGGAGGGGGCGCAGGCAGCCCTGAAGCAGCTGACGCTGCAGCAGCGGGTGGTGTTCCTCATGCGGTCTCCGGTCAGCGGCTGCGAGGCCAACGTGGAGCTTGCATGGCGCCTGGTGCAGCCGGGTCTCTTCCCGGAGCTGCTGCACACGGACCACTACCTCAGCCTGCTGGACTGGCCGCTGGAAGCCCCCGAAATGGGATCCACAGCCATGGCTTCAGGGCTAGCCCACTTGCTGCCCTCCTTTGAGCAGCGCTGCCCGGGGCTGCTGGAGCCGGCGCGCACCCTGGAGGCGGCGGCGCGGCACTGTGACCTGGCGGGGCTGCAGGCGGCCTGGGAGCTCCTGGGGAAGCGGTTGCTTTATGCCCTTCAGCATTACGTTCGTCGCAGCTCCAGGCAGCCGTGCCGTGATGATTGGCTGGACGGCGTGTGGCGGCGCTTGATGGCGGCAGCAGCTGGGTCCCACACCCCCGATGCGCACGCCAAGATGGGCTGGGTGCTGAAGCAGTGCTGGGCGCATGGCGACCCGCGGACCTCGCTGGCACACGTGGACGTGCTAGCTGCAGCCGTTGCTTCCGGGGACATCGCTCGGGTGCGGTGGCTGCACGGGCGCAGCCATGTGCCGAATGGTTTTGCACTAATGCGAGCGGTCCTGGAGCACGCCACGCTCGACTACATCTTGTGGATGACAGGGGAGGAGGGCGGCTGCCTGCTGCCGCCTGAGGACGACCCGTCTTGGACACACACGGCCGTGGCCGTGTCTGCTGCCAGGTCGCCCACAGACAGCGCGGCAAAGCTGCGGTGGCTGGCGGCCCGGGGGGCGGACCTGGCGGCTGAGGTGCTGCTCTTTGAGGCGTGCACCGTGGGCAACCTTGAGGCTGTGCAGCTGCTGCTGATGCACGCAGGGCGGGACGCCGACATGCTCCGCTTCGCTTTCGACAGGGCCGTTACCTCGGGCAGCATCCCCACGGCATCAGCGCTACCGCAGGCGGGCGCACAGCTCGAGAGGCTCTTCCTCAGCGACGTGTTCGGCGGGGGCGACCTGCCCATGCTGCGGTGGCTCCTGCAGGAGGGGTGCAGCCTCGAGGGGGTCCCGGCACACAGCCTCCTGTGCCGCTGGCCAAGCGACACGTCAGCGGACAGTGCTCGTCTGATGGAGGCGGTGCGGCTGATGGCGGCTGCGGGCTGGCGGCCGGCGGCGGCGTGCGAAGGGTGCCTGTCGTCCTACACCCAGGACGAGTGCAAGAAGCACCCCTGGTCGGTGTGGAAGGAGCTACTGTGCCTGCCGCGCGCTCCAGCTCCCCCTACGGCTTTCAGGACAGACGCCATTCCCCGGGCTGCGGTCAGCCTCGCGGGGGCAAGTGGCTGCGAGGAAGCGCTGGAGGCGCTGGCGACCGTGCTGCCGCCGTGGGAGGCCAGCAGCAGTCAGAGCTATGCGTGCGGCTGGTACGCTGACGCAGCCAAGAACGGCGACCTGGGCACGCTGACGTGCCTGCAGCGGCTGGGCGTGCCGCGGGACAACAGCGAGGTCTTTGACTCGGCCGTTAGGTGGCTGGCCCCGCGGCCTGCCCTGGAGTGGCTGCTGGGTCAGGGCGCCCCGTGGGACAGCCAGCGGCTGCGCGGCACGCTGTGCATGCTGCAGACAAACCAGCCCCTGGGGCCTGAGGAGCGGGGGCAGCAGTGGGAGGTGCGGAAGTGGCTGGCGGACCTGTTGGAGCAGCGTGCGGACAGCCAAGGGAGATCCTCTTCCCTGCTGCGGACTGCAGGGCGGTAGCGGTAGCGGGGGTTGCGGGGGGGTCTCCAGGAGCAGCATGGGAACAGCCGGGAGAGATCCCCTGCTGTGGACTGCGGGGCAGCAGCGGGAGCGGGGGGGTGCGGGCGGGGCAGGAGGGACAGGATGCTAGGGGCAGGGGCACAGGGGCCGGCGGTGACCTGGGGGTGGCGTTGGTGTACGGTACAGCGGCTGCTGTGTAGCGTGTGGCTTTGCGGAATTCGGGTTCGATGAGCCGGATAGGAGCGAGATCGATGTGACGGAGCCAGCAGGAGGGCACCTACATACCTGGTTGCAGCAGCAGCAATGTGGGTAGCTTTCTGTGTGCAAGGGCGGAAGATGCGTACGGTATGCATGGGTCATGGGGCATGGGGCATGGGGCATGGTGGATGCCTGGTATCAGTGTACGCTTATGTGCAAGGGTGCGTACGGTGAAGGGACAAGGGACATAGGGTTGCTACTCTCTGTTTGGCGCCGTGGCGTGTCTATAATACTCCTGCTGGCAGGCTTGCTGCAGCGGCCTCATGGTGCAGTGGTGTAGCCCTCAACTGTGTTGTATGACGGAGCACCGGCGGGGCAGCACCGGCGGGGGTGTCCTGCTGGTATAGCGTACCGTACCATACCGTGCCGTAAGAGGTGTTCAGCTGGCTGGGGCAACGTCACCGTGTGGCAAGGACAACGTGCTTGCACGGACTGACCTGAAAGGACCCCACCCACGCACACAGCTGTTTTCAGGGCATCCAGGGGCCCCTCAACCCTCCATGTCTGGAGCTGTGTCAGCTCGGGCCTGCGTGCACCTCGGGAGCCCCACGGCTGTCCACTGTCGCACGCATGGGATACGGTGTCGGGGCTGGTGAATTGCCGTGGCATATACAGCACCAACGGCGGCCTGTGTGCTGGTCGCATTCTTATCACCCATCCTGTACTCCACTGCAGTCAACAGTTTTTCTGTGTAACAGCTTGCGACGCGATAAAGCCTGCCTAGACCGAAATTGCGCGTGACGCAGTCCTTCTCTGCGCGTCCTCCCGCTTGGCTTCAGGAGACCAACTGGGCTGCCATTGCAGAGGTATGAGAAATGCATATGGAGCGTTTCATAGAACCATTTCGCCACAATTGAACACTCATGCAACTTGCGTTGCGATTATCCGCAGCCCGCCCATGCCATACTACCATACTGTTACGAAAGTATGCTGTCTTGGGAAACCCCTGGGCAAAGTTGGGCTTGTTCACCCCAACTTTCAGTTTCGAATTCCCGCAGCATTCTGCCCCCTGCCCTTTGCAGGGACCACAGGGACGGCATACAAGCACCGACTGCCATCCTTGGAGCTAAGGGCGAGGGCGCACGACAGCGCAAATTGTTTCGGCATACCCCCGACCGCGCCCTAGCGGCCCTTCCGCCATGGATTCGCCTGCAAACATCACCCCGCCCCCCACGGCCGACCTGCCCCTTGAGCTGCGCCTGCGCATACTGGCCCTCCTGCCGCCCGATGACCTGGCCCTGGCCGGCCGCTTGGCCTTCAAGGACGCCGCACAGCGCTTCAGCCAGCCGCCCCACCGCACTGCGCGCCTCGTCAGCCGGCCGCTGCCGGGGCATGTGATACTCACCGCGTGGTGCGTGGCGGGCGCGCAGGCAGCCCTGAAGCATCTGACCCTGCAGCAGCGGCTGATGTTCCTCATGCGGTCTCCCGCCAGCGGCTGCGAGGCCAACGTGGAGCTTGCATGGCGCCTGGTGCAGCCGGGCCTCTTTCCGGAGCTGCTGCATACAGACCACTACCAGGGTGTCATCTACCTGCCAAGCGAAGAAAGGGCAGCGTTAGGCATGGGGTCTGCGGCCATAGCCTCTGGGCTAGCCCACCTGCTGCCTTCCCTACATCAGCGCTGCCCGGGGCTGCTCGAGCCGGGGCGCACCCTGGAGGCGGCGGCGCTGCACTGTGACCTGGCGGGACTGCAGGCGGTGTGGGGGCTGGTGGGACAGCGGGTGCACACCGAGGACATTCAGGCGTACCGGGGTGGGCAGCCGCACGAGGAGTGGGAGGAGCAGGCTTGGCGGTGCATGGCGGCTGCAGCAGCTCGGTCCCCCACCCATGATGCCATGGCCAAGGTGGCTTGGGTGCTGCAGACGTGCTGCAGCCTTGGCCGTGCCGACGGTTGGGTGCGGCACGCTGAGGTCTGCGCTGCGGCCGCCGCCTCGGGGGACCTTGCGCGGCTGCGGTGGCTCCGCGACCACGGCTTTCCGTGGGGGACAGCGGAGGTGCTGCAGGGTGTGATGCAGCAGGCCGACTTTGACGTCATCCTGCAGATGGAACGGGAGGGCGGCTACCTGCCTGCCGTCGACCACCCCGCATGGACTAGCCAAGCAGTAGTATGGGCTGCCCTCAGCACTACAAAAGATGAACTGGCCAAGGTGTCGTGTCTGGCCTCCCGGGGGGTGAGGCTGGACGAACTCAGCGCTGCGGAAATCGCAACGGCCTCCCAGGCAAGGGAGCGGTTGGCGCGGTGGCTGGAGCAGGCTGATATGTCTGAGTTGTCAGCGTTCCTGCATAAGCTGCGTCCAAATAGAAAGCACCTCCTCCTTGACTGCACCCTCAAGCAAGGCAGCCTGCCCATGTTGAGGCGCCTGGTGGAGGCAGGGTTTAGCCTAGAGTCGCCAGTCGCGGTGGAGCTCCTCTCCTCCTGGCCTGCCATCACGCCAGCAGACAGCGGCCGGCTGGTGGAGGCGGTGCAGCTGCTGGCGGGCGCAGGCTGGTTGCTGGTGGAGCTAGGCGGTGACCACGACGCGTCTGAGAGTACCCTCGCAGACTGCACGGCCTATGTCTGCAGGCGGCACCCCTGGGCCGTGTGGCGAGCACTGGTAAACGCAGCGCCCGCCGCTGCCCGGGGCCTGCTGTGCAGGGCTGTTGCCATGACTGCGGCCGGCACAGGCTGCGAGGCGACGCTTGAGGCCCTGGCTGAGCTGCCGGCATGGGAGGAGGACGCACGGAATCTGGCGGGCGACTGGTACGGCGGTGCGGCGGCCAACGGGGACCTGGGCACGCTGACGTGTCTGCAGCGGCTGGGGGTGCAGCTGGACGGTAGGGCCTTCATGAAGGCGGTGGAGATGGGGGCGCCGCTGGTGGCCCTGCAGTGGCTGGTGGAGCAGGGGGCGCCGGTGGACAGGGAACTGCTGCGGCGGGAGGCGGAGAGCAGCCTGTTCGGGTACCTGCTTTCGTTGCGCAAGGGGGAGGGGGAGGCCGTGAGGGTGTGGCTGCGGGGGCTGGTGGGGGAGGGGGACACGGCATGGGCCGAGGGAGGGGAGGGGGCGGACGAGGAGGGGTTCGCAGGAGGAGGCCAGGTGCAGGCGCACACGGCGAGGGATGCAGGAAGGGAGGAGGAGGCGGAGGAGGGGGCAGCAGGAGGGGAGGGGCGGGCGGCGGGGGAGGCAGGAGGGGAGGCGGCGGCAGTGGAGGCAGCGGCTGGCGCGGAGGGGCGGCCAGCAGGCGGCCCGGGAGGGGAGGGGGCGGAGGAGGGGGCAGCAGCAGGAGGAAAGGGGCGGGCGGCGGGGGAGGCAGAATCGGAGGCGGCGGAGGAGGAGGACGCAGCAGGCGGGGAGGGGCAGACGGTGGGGGGTGCGGGAAGGCAGGGGCAGACGGCGGTGCTGGTA
>VFQN01001361.1_pt1 | contig 41181 bp, 38 predicted proteins | sample 3512371 | NCBI WGS metagenome assembly VFQN01 (sample SAMN10412370, study PRJNA504923) | tailings metagenome | isolation source: Replicate 2 from Balatoc abandoned mine | place: Philippines: Itogon, Benguet | collected 2017-08-28 | reverse complement strand
CCGAGCTCGGCCTGATGGTCGACGCCGTCAGCGAGGTGGTGGAGATCGCCGACGATGCGATCGAGCCGCCGCCGAACTTCGGTACCTCGGTGCGCCGGGACTTCATCCGCGCCATCGGCAAGCGCGGCAACCGCTTCGTCGTGCTGCTCGAGCCCGACCGCGCCTTCGACGTCGACGAGATGGCGCAGCTGTGCGAGCACTCGGTGGAGGCGCTGGCCGCCTGATCGGCTGCGAAGACCATGCCCGCCCTGCAGGACAAGACCTTCCGCGCTATCGCAGACCTGATGCATTCGTCGGTCGGCCTGTCGTTCGCCGATCACAAGAAGCCGCTGGTGGCTTCGCGCCTGGCGCCGCGCATGCAGCGCCTGGGCATGGACCGCTTCGAGCAGTATTTCGCCCTGATCGCCAGCCACGACGACCAGGGCGAGTTCCAGGTCGCCGTCGACCTGCTGACCACCAACGAGACCTACTTCTTCCGCGAGCCGGCGCACTTCGACCTGCTCGAGCGCGAGCTGGCGCAGCACCGCCCGGCCAGCGTGCGCGTGTGGAGCGCGGCCAGCTCCTTCGGCGACGAGGCGTACAGCACCGCGATGCTGCTGGCCGAGCTGCAGCAGCGCGGGGTGATCGGCGCCGACTGGTCCATCCTCGGCACCGACATCAGCGACCGCGTGCTGCGCAGCGCCATGCAGGCCATCTACCCGAACGAACGGCTGCGCCACGTGTCGCCCGAGCGCCTGAAGCGCTACTGCTGGCGCGGCGAAGGCGACGCCGAGGGCCTCAGCCAGATCCAGCCGCGGCTGCGCGATCACGTGCGCTTCGGGCAGCTCAACCTGTGCCTGCCGATCGAGAACATCGGCCCGTTCGACGTGGTGTTCCTGCGCAACGTGCTCATCTACTTCGACCCGCCGACCAAGATCCAGGTGGTCGACCGCGTGCTCTCGCAGCTGCGGCCGGGCGGCATCCTGTTCATCGGCACCGCCGAGGGCCGGGTGAACTGCCGCACGCCGCTGACCCCGCTCGCCCCGGGCGCCTTCCGCAAGGTGGCGGCCTGATGGTCGTGCAGCCCCACGGCCCGCAGATGTCGCCGCTGCAGGTGCTGCACCCGGGCGACGTGGCCTGCGGCGTGCGTGGCGACCGCTTCGAGACGCTGCTCGGCTCCTGCGTGGCGGTGATCCTGACCGACCCGCGGCGCACGGTCGGCGCGATGTGCCACATCGTGCATGCGGCCGGGGCGCCTGCCGGCCGCCCGGGTGACACCCGGCACGCCGACGTGGCGCTGGCCGAGATGCAGCGCCGGCTGTTCACGCACGGCATGCGGCTCGAGCTGTGCGAGGCCTACGTGTTCGGCGGCGGCAACATGTTCCCGCGCGTCTACCCGCACCAGGCGGTCGGCGAGCGCAACGTGCACCACGTGCTCGACGTGCTGGCCGCGGAGGGCGTGCGCGTGCTGCGCCACGACGTCGGCGGCACGGCCTACCGTCGGCTGCGCTGGACGGTCGGCACGGACGCGCCCGAGATCACCGCCGTGCCGGTCTGAGAGAACGACATGAGCATCAACGTCTACGTGGTCGACGATTCGGCCGTGGTGCGCCAGACGCTGCAGCACCTGCTGCAGGGCGACGCCGAGATCCGCCTGATCGGCAGCGCGCCGAACCCGCTGCTGGCCGCGCCGGCGATCAGGCGCCAGCGGCCCGACGTGCTGCTGCTGGACATCGAGATGCCCGGCATGGACGGCCTGACCTTCCTGCGCCAGGTGATGGAGACCGACCCCATTCCCACGGTGATCTGCTCGACGCTGACCACCGACGGCAGCAAGGCCGCCCTCGAAGCGCTGGCCGCCGGCGCGGTGGCGGTGGTGGCCAAGCCGCGGCTGGGCCTGAAGCAGTTCCTGGAAGACTCGCGCCGCGAACTGGTGCAGGCGCTGAAGACCGCCGCGCGGGCGCGGCCGAAGGCGGGCGCGGGCGCCGCCGCTGCCGTGGCGCGCACGGCAGCGCGCCCGCCGGTGGCCGGCCTGCATGCGCTGGCGGTGAACAAGCCGGTGGTGCTGGGCAGTTCCACCGGCGGCACGCAGGCCATCGAGAGCGTGCTGCTGCAGCTGCCCGGCGACGCGCCGGGCATCGCCATCGTGCAGCACATGCCCGAGCGCTTCACCGCGATGTATGCGCAGCGCCTGGACAGCCTGTGCGCGATGAACGTGCGCGAAGCGAAGGACGGCGACCGCCTCGAACGCGGCGTGGTGCTGATCGCCCCGGGCGGGCGGCACATGCAGCTGAAGAAGAACGCCGGCCAGTACTACGTGGCGGTGGCCGACGGCCCGCCGGTCAACCGCCACAAACCCTCGGTCGACGTGCTGTTCCGCTCGGCGGCGGAGTGCGCCGGGCGCGACGCGCTGGCCATCATCCTGACCGGCATGGGCGACGACGGCGCGCGCGGCATGAAGGCGCTGCACGAGCGCGGCGCACGCACCATCGCGCAGGACGAGCAGAGCTGCGTCGTCTTCGGCATGCCCAAGGAGGCGATCGCGATGGGCGGCGTCGACGAGGTGCTGCCGCTCTCGCGCGTCGCCGGCGCGATCAGCGCCTTCGACGCGCGCGGCTGATCAGTCTTTCTTCAGCAGCGGCAGCAGTTCCGAGCCGCCCGAGGGCAGCAGGCCCACCTGCGAATAGGTGGCCAGCTTCTCGCGCGTGTCGGCGATGTCGAGGTTGCGCATCGTCAGCTGGCCGATGCGGTCGGCCGGCGAGAACATCGATTCGCCCTTCTCCATGGTCAGCCGCTCCGGCTTGTAGGTGAGGTTGGCCGATTCGGTGTTCAGGATCGAGTAGTCGTTGCCGCGGCGCAGCTCCAGCGTCACCTCGCCGGTGATCGCCCGCGCCACCCAGCGCTGCGCCGTCTCGCGCAGCATCAGCGCCTGCGGGTCGAACCAGCGGCCCTGGTAGAGCAGCCGGCCGAGGCGGCGGCCGTTGTCGCGGTACTGCTCGATGGTGTCTTCGTTGTGGATGCCGGTGATCAGCCGCTCGTAGGCGATGAACAGCAGCGCCAGGCCCGGCGCCTCGTAGATGCCGCGGCTCTTCGCCTCGATGATGCGGTTCTCGATCTGGTCGCTCATGCCCAGGCCATGGCGGCCGCCAATGCGGTTGGCTTCCAGGATCAGCTCGACGGCGCTGGCGAAGCTCTGGCCGTTCAGCGCCACCGGCACGCCTTCCTCGAAGCGCACGGTCACCTCCTCGCGCCTGACCTCGACGTCGTCGCGCCAGAAGGCCACGCCCATGATCGGGTTGACGATGCGGATGCCGCTGGAGAGGTGCTCCAGGTCCTTCGCCTCGTGCGTGGCGCCGAGCATGTTCGAGTCGGTCGAGTAGGCCTTCTCGGCCGACATCTTGTAGCCGAAGCCCGCCTTGGTCATGAAGGCCGACATCTCGGCGCGGCCGCCGAGCTCGTCGATGAAGGCCTGGTCCAGCCAGGGCTTGTAGATCTTCAGCGACGGGTTGGCGAGCAGGCCGTAGCGGTAGAAGCGCTCGATGTCGTTGCCCTTGAAGGTGCTGCCGTCGCCCCAGACGTTGACGTCGTCCTCCTTCATCGCGGTGACGAGCATGGTGCCGGTGACGGCGCGCCCGATCGGCGTGGTGTTGAAGTAGGTGACGCCGGCGGTGGAGATGTGGAAGGCGCCGCACTGCAGCGCGGCGATGCCCTCGGCGGCGAGCTGCGCGCGGCAGTCGACCAGACGGGCCTTCTCGGCACCGTACTGCATCGCGCGGCGCGGGATGTCGTCGTAGTCGGGCTCGTCGGGTTGCCCGAGGTTGGCGGTGTAGGCGTAGGGCACGGCGCCCTTGAGCTTCATCCAGTGCAGCGCGGCGCTGGTGTCCAGGCCGCCGGAGAAGGCGATGCCGACCTTCTGGCCGACGGGAAGCGATTGGAGGATGGTTGCCATGGTGGGAGCTGTGCGCGCCGCCCGGGACGGCCGGGTTGGGCGAAGCGCGTATTTTCGGGCCTTTTCGATCCGGCCCGCGCGCCGCCCTATCCGGCCATCACCGCGCGGCGCCGGCCGGCGCGCTTGGCGGCATACATCGCCGAGTCGGCCGCGTCGAGCAGCTGCGAGGGCGGCGCCTCGGCGCCGTTGACCGCGCTGGCCACGCCGATGCTCAGCGTGACGTGCGGCGCCAGCGGCGAATCGGGGTGCGGCAGCTCGGCCTGCTCGACCGCCTCGATGCAGGCCAGCGCCAGCGCCATCGCCTCGGCCTCGCCGGTGTGGGGCAGCAGCAGGGCGAACTCCTCGCCGCCGTAGCGCGCCACCAGGTCGCCGGCGCGGCGCACGCAGTTGCGCAGGATCTGCGCGATGGCGCGCAAGCACTCGTCGCCCATCGGGTGGCCGCGGCTGTCGTTGTAGCGCTTGAAGTGGTCGACGTCGATGAGCAGCAGCCCCAGCGGCAGGCCATGCCGGCTGGCGCGCTGCCATTCGTCGTGCAGCGCGCGATCGAAGCGGCGCCGGTTGGCGATGCCGGTGAGCGCGTCGGTCTCGGACAGGTGGGCGAGCTGCGCGTTGGCGTCGCGCAGCGCCTGGGCGTAGGCCTCGCGCTCGGACAGGTCGGTGAACAGCGCGACGAACCGCGCCTGGCCGCCAGTGTCCAGCCGCGACAGGGCGAGCTGCACGGTCACGCTGCGGCCGTCGCTGCGGCGCGCGCGGATGTCGCGCGGCGCTGCGCGCCCGGCACGCGCCTCGGGGCCGCGCGCGTTCAGCAGGGCCAGCGGGTCAGGCCCGGCGTCGGCCGGCACCAGCACGCGGATGTCGCGGCCGACGAGATCGTCCTCGCTCCAGCCGAAGATGGCCGTGGTGGCCGGGTTGGCCGACAGGATCGCCCCCTCGGCGTCGAGCGTCACGATGGCCGCGCTCGCCGTGCCAATGACCGCGTGCAGCTGTGCGCGGCTTTCCGCCAGGTGCGCGTTGATCTGCTTGAGCTGCTGCTCGCGATGCACCAGTTCGGTCACGTCGACGCGCACGCCGGCCACGCCACCCAGGCGGGTGGGCCGCTCCTCGATGCGCAGCCAGCGGTTGCCGGGCAGTTCCTGCAGGACGGGCTGGTCGGCGTGGCGGTGGCGGTACAGGCGCTCCTCCAGCCATTCCATTTCGCGGCCCTCGGCGGCGGGGTACTGGCCGCGGGCCAGTCCGTAGCGCAGGATGTCCTCGAAGCGCGTGCCGGGGCGGATGGCCGGCGCGCTGAGCTGGTAGGTCTCTCGGTAGCGCCGGTTGCACACCACCAGCCGGTCGTCGGCGTCGTAGAGCACGAAACCGTCGGACAGCGCCTCGATCGCGTCTTCCAGTCGTTCGTGCGCCTGCTGGGCCTGGGCGCGCGCCTCCTCCAGCGCCTGCTCCTTGGCCACCAGTTCACTGACGTCGATGCTGAAGGCCAGCAGCGAGCCGTCGGCCAGGCGCTGCTCGGTGATGCGGCGCCAGCGGCCGTCGGCCATGCGGCGCAGCAGCGGCATGCCCGGTTCGCGGTGCTGTCGCACCCGCGCGGCGATGAAGCCCTCGAGATCCCCCTGCGCCTCGGGGATCATGCCCAGCGAGGCGGCTTCGCGCAGCATCTCCTCGAACGTGCGGCCCGGCACCAGCATGTGCGCCAGGCCCGGGTACAGCGCACGGAAGTTGCGGTTGCACAGCACCAGCCGGTCCTGCGCGTCGTAGAGCACGATGCCGGCGTCCATCGCGTCCATCGCCTCGACGTAGGGCGGCTCGGCGCGGCCGCCGAACCAGCGGCGCAGGGTCTGCCAGAGCCGGGTCGGCAGAGGCGGCCGGTGGGAAGCAAGCGAGGCGGGCATGGAACGGAAACGGGAATCAGGTGGACCGGAAAGCGCCGACAGCATAAGCGCTCGCCGCCCGGCTTGACCTCGCCCAGGAAGCGTGTATTCTGTATACAGAGTACACGCTCCGCCATGACCGCCCCCCTGCTCAAGCTGCACGCCGCGCCCGACCTGGTCGACCAGGTCTACCAGGCGCTGCTCGGCGCCATCGCCGACGGCACGCTGGCGCCCGGCGCGCGGCTCACCCAGGAGGAGATCGCCCAGCAGCTGGCCGTCTCGCGCCAGCCGGTGCTGCAGGCGCTGCGCCTGCTCAAGCAGGACGGCCTGGTGCTCGATGCGCCGGGCCGCGGCGTGCAGGTGGCGCCGCTGGACGCGCCGGGCATCGCCGCCGTCTACCAGGTGCGCGGCGCGCTCGACGCGCTGGCCGCGCGGCTGGCGGCGCAGCAGGGCCGGGCGCTCGATGCGAAGCTGATCGAGCGCGGCCGCAAGGCGGCACGCGGCCGCAACGTGCAGGCCATGATCGAGGCCGACGCCGCCTTCCACAACGCCGTCTATGCAGCCGCCGGCAACCCGCTGATTCCGCGCAGCGCACACCTGCACTGGGCCCACATCCGACGCGCCATGGGCGCGGTGCTGCAGGCCTCGAGCCTGCGCGAATCGGTGTGGGACGAACACGAGGCGATCGCGCGCGCCATCGCCGCCGGCGACGCCGATCTCGCCGAACGCCTGATGCGCGAGCACGACGAGCGCGCCAGCCAGCACATCACCCACCACCTCGACGCCGCGATGCGCGGCGCCGGGGCCCATCACGCCTGAGGAGACATTCGATGAGACTCACCCCCGAGCAGATCGCCCAGTTCGACCGCGAGGGCTACCTCTTCTTCCCCGGCCTGTTCAGCGCCGAGGAGACGAAGACGCTGACCGACGCCGTGCCCGAGCTGTACGCGCGCCGCGAGGCCTACAACGTGCGCGAGAAGGGCTCGGACGCGGTGCGCACCAACTTCGCGGCCCACCTGTACAGCGAGCCGTTCGCGCGGCTGGCGCGCCACCCGCGCATGGTCGAGCCGGTGGAAGACCTGTTCGGCGAGAAGCTGTACATGCACCAGTTCAAGATCAACGGCAAGATGGCCTTCGAGGGCGACGTCTGGCAGTGGCACCAGGACTACGGCACCTGGCTGAACGACGACATGATGCCCACCGAGCGGGCGATGAACGTGGCCATCTTCCTCGACGACGTCAACGAGTTCAACGGCCCGCTGATGTTCATCCCGGGCAGCCACAAGAAGGGCGTGGTCGATGCGAAGCACGACCTCACCACCACCAGCTACCCGCTGTGGACGGTGGACAACGACCTGATCCGCCAGCTCGTGGAGCGCGCCGGCGGCAAGAACGGCGGCATCGTCTCGCCGAAGGGCCCGGCCGGCTCGATGATCCTGTTCCACTCCTGCCTGGTGCACGCTTCGGCGAGCAACCTCAGCCCGTGGAACCGCGTCAGCGTGTACCTGAGCCTGTGCGCGGTCAGCAACCACATCCGCCGCTTCAAGCGGCCGGAGTACATCGCGCATCGCGACTTCACGCCGATCGACTGCCTGCCCGACGACTGCCTGCTGAAGGACTACCCGGTCGAGCTGCCGTGGAAGAACGGCATGCCCGGCAGCGCGCTGGTGACCTCGCCCGAGCCCATTGCCGAGACGAAGAAGGCGGCCTGAGATGAACCTGCACGCCAAGCTCCTGCAGCGCCAGGCCGAGGGACGGCCGGTGCGCATCGGCCTGATCGGCGCCGGCAAGTTCGGCTCGATGTACCTCGCGCAGGTGCCGCGCACGCCCGGCGTGCACCTGGTGGGCATCGCCGACCTGTCGCCGGCCGCGGCGCAGACCAACCTCGCCCGCGTCGGCTGGGAGCGCGCGCGCACCCAGGCCGGCTCGCTCGACGAGGCGGTGAAGACCGGCGCCACCCACGTCGGCGACGACTGGCAGGCCCTGGTGCGCCATCCGGCGATCGACGTGATCGTCGAGTGCACCGGCAACCCCATCGCGGCGGTCGACCATTGCCTGGCGGCCTTCGACCAGCGCAAGCACGTGGTCAACGTGACGGTGGAGGCCGATGCCTTCTGCGGTGCGCTGCTGGCGAAGAAGGCCGCCGACGCCGGCGTCGTCTATTCGATGGCCTTCGGCGACCAGCCGGCGCTGATCTGCGACCTGGTCGACTGGGCGCGCACCTGCGGCTTCCCGGTGGTGGCCGCCGGCCGCGGCCACAAGTGGCTGCCGCACTTCAGCGAGTCGACGCCCGACACGGTCTGGGGCTACTACGGCCTGACGCCCGAGCAGGCGCAGCGCGGCGGCCTCAACCCGAAGATGTTCAACAGCTTCCTCGACGGCTCCAAGCCCTCGATCGAATCGACCGCAGTGTCCAACGCCACCGGCCTGGCCGTGCCCAGCAACGGCCTGCTCTACCCGCCGGCGAGCGTGGAAGACATCCCGTACGTCACGCGGCCGAAGAGCGAAGGCGGCGTGCTCGAGAAGAAGGGCATGGTCGAGGTGATCTCCTCGCTGGAGGCCGACGGCCGCAAGATCCCCTACGACATCCGCATGGGCGTGTGGGTCACCGTCGAGGCGGAGACCGAGTACATCAAGAACTGCTTCGAGGAGTACAACGCCCACACCGACCCGAGCGGCCGCTACTTCACGCTCTACAAGCGCTGGCACCTGATCGGCCTGGAGGTCGGCGTCTCGGTGGCCAGCGTGGCCCTGCGCGGTGAGCCCACCGGCGTGGCCCAGAACTGGAACGCCGACGTGGTGGCCACCGCCAAGCGCGACCTGGCCCCCGGCGAGATGCTCGACGGCGAAGGCGGCTACACGGTGTGGGGCAAGCTGCTGCCGGCCAGCAAGTCGGCCGCGATGGGCGGCCTGCCGCTCGGCCTGGCGCACGGCGTGAAGGTGGTGCGCCCGGTGAAGCAGGGCCAGAGCCTGACCTGGGACGACGTGGCGATGGACACCAGCACGCACGCCTACCGCACCCGCAAGGCCATGGAAGACCTGTTCGCGCCGGCTGCGCGCAGGGCGGCCTGAGATGGCAGACGACCTGCTGATCCGCGGCGCGGCGCTGCACGACGGCAGCGGCGCCGAGCCCTTCGTGGCCGACGTCGCGGTCAAAGGCGGCCGCATCCGCGCCATCGGCGCATCGCTGCCGGTCGATGCGGCCGAGGTGGTCGACGCCGGCGGCCTGGCGCTGATGCCCGGCATCATCGACAGCCACACCCACTTCGACGCCCAGATCACCTGGGATCCCTACGTGCGGCCCTCGCCGGCACTGGGCGTGACCACGGCCGCGATCGGCAACTGCGGCTTCACCATCGCACCCTGCCGGCCGGCCGACCGCGAGCGCACGATGCGCAACCTCACCCAGGTCGAGGGCATGTCGCTGGACGTGCTGCGCCAGGGCATCCGCTGGGAGTTCGAGACCTTCGCCGAGTACCTCGCGCAGCTGCGCCGCAGCCGCAGCGCCGTCAACCTCGCCTGCTACGTCGGCCATTCGTCGGTGCGCACCTGGGTGATGGGCGACGCGGCGGTGCAGCGTGAGGCCACCGCCGAGGAGATCGAGCGCATGGCCGCGGTGATCCGCGAGGCGATGGACGCCGGCGCGGTGGGCTTCGCCAGCTCCACCAGCCCGGCGCACAACGGCGAAGGCGGCATCCCCATGCCCTCACGGCTGGCGAGCGACGCGGAGCACCTCGCGCTGATCCAGGCGATGGCGCACCGCGGCGGCGGTGTCTACATGGTCACCAAGGGCGGGCAGATGCCGGTGGCGCTGCTCGAGGAGATGGCGGCGCGCGCCGGCCGGCCGGTGATGATCGCCGCGCTGCTGCACAACGGCACCAACCCCGGCGCCGTGTTCGCCGACCTGGATGCGATCAGCGCCGCCAACACACGCGGCAGGAAGCTGATCGGGCAGGTGTCGTGCTGCCCGCTGACGATGGAGTTCACGCTCGCCTCGCCCTACCCGGTGGAGGGCCTGGCCAGCTGGCAGCCGGCGCTGTCGCTCAAGGGCGCGGCGCTGGAGGCGCTGCTGGCCGACCCGCAGTTCCGCAGCCGCGTGCGCGCCGAGCTGGCCGCACCAGCGACCTTCCGCCTGTTCAACGGCGAATGGGAAAAGGTGCACGTGGTGCAGGTGGCGCAGCAGCGTCACCGCGAGCTGGAGCAGAAGAGCATCGCCGAGCTGGCGCGCCGCGCCGGCAAGGACCCGCTGGACGTGATGCTCGACCTGGCGCTCGACGAGGACCTCACCACCATCTTCACCGCGCAGCTGCTCAACAGCGACGAAGAGGCGGTGGCCCGGCTGCTCACCCATCCGCACAGCCTGGTGTCGCTGAGCGACGCCGGCGCGCACCTGACCTTCTTCAACGACGCCGGCTTCGGCCTGCACCTGATGGGCCACTGGGCGCGCGACCGCGGCGTGATGAGCCTGCCCGAGGCGGTGCGCCGGCTGACCTCGCAGAGCGCCGGCATCTTCGGCATCGCCGACCGCGGGCTGCTGCGCGAGGGCTTCGCCGCCGACCTGCTGCTGTTCGACCCGGCCACGGTGGGCCGCGCCAAGGCGCGCCGCGTGCACGACCTGCCCGGCGGTGCCGCACGCCTGCACACCGACGCGCTCGGCGTGCATGGCGTGTGGGTCAACGGCGCGAAGCTGGCCGACGCGCGCGGCCTGATCGACCGGGCGCCGCTGGCCGGCGAGTTGCTGACGCGATTCACGCACTGACAGCACCCCCGACGCTGCCGTTCCGTCAAGGGGCGGCAGCGTCTGCATGCACCTGATACATCCGGTCGCACGACCGCCTGCTCACTAGCAGGTTTCTTGTGCGTCCGGATGTAATGTGTTTGCGGTTTGCCAAGTTTTGACGCAATTTGGCAGCAGCAAGGGGCCAAGATCCGCCCGCATCACAACAGGGAGCGGGTCTTGTCATTGTTTGGCTTGACGTTCGGCAGGCGTGCCGCGGCGCAGAGTGCGCCGCCGGTGGCCGTGGCAGCGCCGGCGGGTGGATGGTTCCACCGCGAGGAAGCCATCATGGGCACGGCCATCCGCGTCGAGCTGTGGTGCGACGACGGGCGCGAGGCCCAGGCCGCCATCACCGCGGTGATGGATGAGATGCACCGCATCGACCACGCGATGAGCCCGCACAAGCCTCACTCGGAGCTCTCGCGCATCAACCGTGACGCCGGCCGCGAGGCCGTGCCGCTGTCCGCCGAGATGTACCGGCTGCTCGAGCGGGCGCAGGCCTTCTCGCGCTTCTCCGACGGCGCCTTCGACATCACCTTCGCCAGCGTCGGCAACCTGTACGACTACCGTGCCGGCACGGCACCCTCGGCCGAGGCGCTGGCGCGCGGCCGTGCCGCGATCGGCTGGCAGCACCTGCAGCTCGATCCGGCTGCCCGCAGCGTGCGCTTCGGCCGTGACGGCATGCGCATCGACCTCGGCGGCTTCGCCAAGGGCCATGCAGTGGACAACGGCATGGCCATCCTGGCCGAGCTGGGCATCGGCCACGCCATCGTCACCGCCGGCGGGGACAGCCGCGTGCTCGGCGACCGCCGCGGCCGGCCGTGGAGCATCGCCATCCGCGACCCGCGCCGCGAGGGCGGCGTGGTCGCCGTGCTGCCGCTGGAAGACACCGCGATCTCCACCTCCGGCGACTACGAACGCTATTTCGAGCGCGACGGCGTGCGTTGCCACCACCTGATCGATCCGCGCACCGGGCGCTCGCCCGACACCGTGCGCAGCGTGACCATCCTGGCGGCCGACGGCCTGACCGCCGAGGCGCTGTCCAAGACCGTGTTCGTGCTCGGTGTCGAGCGCGGGCTGGCGCTCGTCGAGACGCTGGACGGCGTGGATGCCGTCGTGGTCGACGCGCGCGGCGCATTGCATTACTCGTCCGGACTGCTCTCGGGCAGCCCGCAGATGGTCGACGTCGCCCGGCAGTGACCGGGCATTCAGAGGAGGCGAAGATGAGGACACTCACGCACCACCACGGCCGCCACGCGGCGATCACGCTCGCGGCCATCGCCGCGGCCGTCCTGGCCGGATGTTCCGGCGGCAGCACCAGCGAGGGCAGCGTCACGGTCGAGGGCAACGTGCCCATCGTGTACGCCAAGCGCTCGACGGCACTGACCATCAACCCGACCAACGGTTCGCCGTTCGCGCCGGGCGGCGACCTGATGCTGCGCGAGAAGGCCAGCCCCAGCGCCCCCGAGCACAACCTGACCTCGCGCTTCACGCGCGACGCCCAGGGCGTGGCCAACGGCGACGCCTCCGACCCCGAGGTCTCGTACGACGGCAAGAAGATCGTCTTCACGATGCGCTGCCCGGCGAGCAACCCGGCCACCATCGACGGCGCCCCGGCCTGCACGGGCCGCTGGAACATCTGGGAATACGACATGAGCACGGGCGGGCTGACCGGCGGCACCTTCCGCCGCCTGACCGCCTCGACGACCGAGGACGACGTCGACCCGGCCTACCTGCCGGGCGGCCGCGGCTTCGTGTTCAGCTCCAACCGCCAGGGCAAGACGCGCACGGTGCAGGGCGGCAACACCTACTACGCGCTCGACGAATACGAGCGCGAGCGCGTGCTGCAGCTGCACACCATGGACAAGGACGGCGGCGCGATCACGCAGATCTCGGTCAACGCCAGCCACGATCGCAACCCGACGGTGCGCAGCAACGGCGAGATCATGTTCTCGCGCTGGGAGCACGTCGGCCCGCGCAACCGCTTCGCGATCTTCCGCGTCAAGCCCGACGGCACGGACATGTTCGTGCTCTACGGCGCGCACAGCCCTGGCAACAGCTTCCTGAGCCCGCGCGAGATGGACCCGAAGGGCAAGTACGCCGGCTTCGTGTCGTCCGACCTGATGGCGCTGTCGCGCACGCAGGAAGGCGGCTCGCTGATGTTCATCGACGCGAAGAACTACTCCGAGCAGAACACCCCGTCGACCCGCGCCGTGGCGGCAGCCGGCGGCCAGACGGAGGTGACCGACCGGGCGCTGAACCAGAACCGCGGCCTGTCGCCCTATGGCCGCATCTCCACGCCCTACCCGCTGTGGGACGGCACCGACCGCATCCTGCTCGCCTACCGCCCCTGCGAGGTGACGCGCAACGGCACCGTGATCCCCTGCGCCAACCTCACGGCCGAGGAGCGCGCCATGCTGGAGGACGAGACGATGTCGCGCGCCGAGCGCGCCGCCGCGCCGGTGCAGGACAACGCGCCGGCCGCCTACAGCATCTACATGTTCGACCCGGCCAAGCAGACCTTCCTGGCGATCGCCACGCCGCCGGCCGGCTTCATGTACATCGACCCGGTGGCCATCGAGGTGCGCCCCGAGCCGAACGCCACCGACCCGACCAGCGTCGACGCGACGCTGGCCGCGCAGAACCTCGGCGAGATCGAGGTGCGCTCGGTCTATGACACCGACGGCCTGGACCGCAACGGCGAATCGATGATGGCCCCGGCCGACCTGGCCGCCAACGGCTGCAGCGCCGGCATCGCCAAGGCCGCGCCGCTGAACGCCAGCGACACGCGCGCCCAGGTGGCCGACCTCACCCGCATCAAGGATCCGGCCGACCCGGCCTACCACTGCTCGCCGATGCGCTTCGTGCGCGCCACCCGCGTGGTGCCGCCGCAGGCCGGCAGCACCGGCATGCGCGAGGCGATCGGCGAGACCGACTTCGAGCCGCAGCAGATCCTCGGCTATGCGCCGATCGAGCCGGACGGTTCCTTCAAGCTGCGCGTGCCGGCCGACACGCCGATCGCGCTGACCGTGCTCGACAGCCAGGGCCGCGGCATCCAGACGCACCTGAACTGGATCCAGGTCCGCCCCGGCGAGCGCCGCACCTGCCTGGGCTGCCACAGCCCGCGCCGCGGCGCCTCGATCAACTCCGGCACGGTGGTCGACACGCTGCCCGCCGCGCTGAACCCGACCTTCGCGAGCCAGCACCAGTCGGGCGAGACCATGGCCTCGCTGCGCACGCGGCTGGACAATACCCGCTTCGCGCTGAAGACCGACCTGGAGTTCCTGGACGACTGGGCCGACACCAGCCGCACCGGCGTGACGGCGCGCGCGCCGATCACCATCCGCTACACCGGCAACACCAACCCGGCCGACGACCTGGCCACGCCGGTGCCGACCGAGGGCTTCATCAACTACCCGGATCACATCCAGCCGCTGTGGACGCGTGACCGCGGCGCCAACACCTGCACCGCCTGCCACACCGACCCGGCCGGTCTCGACCTGCGCGGCTCGATCGCCGGCACCGGCCGCATGACCTCGTACGAGGAACTGGTCGTCGGCGACCCGGTGATCGACCCGGCCACCGGTCTGCCGCAGACCCGCCTGCGCGACGGCGAACCCGAGATCGTGCGCGGCCCGGCGCTGGTGGAGACGATGGCCGGCGGCGCGGTCGGCATGGCGCGTTCGAGCCGGCTGACCGAGATCATGTCGGGCGAGACGCTGAAGGCCGGCGCCGACGCACGCACCACCTTCCCCGGCCCGACCGGCACCGCGCCGAACCACGCGACGATGCTCAACAAGGCCGAGAAGCGCCTGCTGGCCGAGTGGATGGACCTGGGCGGCCTGTACTACAACAACCTGGTCGCCAACGGCAGCCCGGTGCGCCTGACCACGCTGAGCGAAGCGGCCTTCGAGCGCGACGTCTTCCCGATCCTGCAGTCCGACTGCGCCAGCTGCCACCAGCCGGTGGGCAGCTCGGGCGCGGCGCAGACGGCGCAGAGCTTCGCCAACAACCGCTTCGTGCTCGCCGGCAGCGTCGAGGGCGACTACAACGTCTCGCTGACGATGATCTCCGACGTCTGCAACGGCCCGACGAACGCGCTGCTGCGCCGTCCGTCGACCGTGCCGCATCCGTCGGGCGCCAGCACGGCCGTGCTGCCGGTCGGCAGCACGAAATACAACACCATCGCCAGCTGGATCGCCAGCGGCTGCCCGAGCCAATGAGAGCGCGCCTCGCCGCGATCGCCTCCGCCGCGCTGCTGGCCAGCTGCGGCGGCGGCAACCCGCTGTCGAACCCGGATTCGATCGCGAATCCGGGTCAGACCAGCGGGCAGAAGCTGTCCTTCATCTACTTCCAGAAGTGCATCAACCCGATCTACCTGCTGCAGCTGCAGGTCAACCAGAACGGGGTGGTCACCACCAACACCTGCGCCAGCGGCGGCTGCCACGACACCAACACCGGCACCGGCGGCGCGCTGCGACTGGTGCAGACGGCCACCGAGGTGAACCTCGCCGACCCGGCCAACACGCCCGATGCGGTGCGCGCCACCGACATGTACAAGAACTTCTATTCCTCGCAGGGCGCCACCGTGATCGGCGCGCCGGCGGAGAGCCGGCTGCTGGCCAAGCCGCTGCTGACCGTGCTGCACGGCGGCGGCCAGATCTTCTTCGACCTCAACGACGTGAACGCCAAGCGCATCGCCTACTGGATCAGCCGGCCGATGCCGCAGGGCCAGGACGAGTTCAGCATCGCCGGCAACAGCATGCTCGACCCGGCGACCGGCGCGTGCCTCGACCAATGACGCTGCCGCTGCCACGAGCCGCCCGACCGCTGGCCTCCCTCGCACTCGCCCTCGCCGCCGCCTTCGCGGCGGTTCCCGCTCGTGCCGCCGACGAGGCGCCGCGCAGCGAGCGGCTGCAGGTCACCGACCCGTACCTCGAGATGCGCACCGGCCCGGGCCGGGGCTACCCCATCCACCACGTGGCGGCGCGCGCCGAGTGGGTGGAGATCTCGCTGCGCTACACCGACTGGTACAAGGTGCGCACCGAGAACGGCAAGGAAGGCTGGGTGCATCGCCGCCAGCTCGTCACCACGCTCACCGAAGCGGGCGTGGCGCGTTCGTTCCGCGACATCGCCTTCGACGACTTCCTGCAGCGCCGCGTCGAGTTCGGCGCCGGCTGGGGCCACTTCAAGCAGGAGCCGATGCTCAAGTTCTGGGTCGGCTACAAGCTCTCGGAATCGATCGGCATCGAGGGCACGGTCGGCCAGGTGCAGGGCGTGTTCTCCGGCACCAGCTTCTGGCACGTCAACCTGCAGCTCGAGCCCTTCTCCGACCAGCGCATCTCGCCCTTCTTCGCCGCCGGGGTGGGCAACTTCCGCAACATCCCCAACACCAGCCTGGTCGCGGCCATCCCCACCGACGCCAAGCTGGCCAACGCCTCGGTGGGCGTGCGCTACTACCTGACCGAGCGCTTCGTGCTGCGCGCCGACTACTCCATCTACACCGCCTTCCTCAACGACACCCGCTCGGCCGAATACCGCGCCCTGACGGGCGGCCTGTCGTTCTTCTTCTGAGCCTCGCGACGAGAACAACACCATGCGACTGCCCCTGCTCCTGATCACCGCGATGCTGTCGGCCCCGGCGCTCGCGCAGACCGCCGCGCCGCAACAGCCTGCCAACGAGCAGGTGATCGTGCCGGAGGTGCAGCGCCGCGACGTGCGCATCCCGAAGTTCCCGTCGAAGGACTTCGAGGTCGGCCTGCTCGCCGGCACCTACGCCACGCAGAGCTTCGGTGCCAGCGGCGTGGCCGGCCTGCGCCTGGGCTACCACCTCAGCGAGGACTTCTTCGTCGAGACGGTGTTCGCGCAGACCAAGGTCAGCGACAAGACGTTCGAGGAGATCTTCCCCGGCGCCGGTCCGCTGGCCGACACCGACAAGAAGCTCAGCTACTACAACGTCTCGGCCGGCTACAACATCTTCCCCGGCGAGATCTTCCTCGGCAGCAAGACGGCCAAGGCCTCGTCGATCTACCTGATCGGCGGCGTCGGCAGCACCAAGTTCGCCAACCAGCGCAAGCAGACCTTCAACGTCGGCTTCGGCTTCCGCGTGCTGTTCAGCGACCGCTGGGCGGTGCGCGTGGACGTGCGCGACCACATCTTCAGCTACGACCTGCTCGGCGTGCGCCAGAACACGCAGAACCTCGAGCTCACCACCGGCTTCGCCTACTACTTCTGAGCCTTTCCATGGACCACGGATCGACTCCCTTGCCCTCCCCGTCGCGCCGCCGCCTGATCGGCAGCGCGCTCGCCCTGTCGGCCGGCGTGGCGGTGTGCAGCACCGGCCGCGCAGCGATCAGCGCCGGTCCGGCCCCCGACTTCACGCTGCGCACCACCGCCGGCGGCAACCTGCGCCTGCAGGAGCAGCGCGGCCGCGTGGTGATGGTGAACTTCTGGGCCACCTGGTGCGGCCCCTGCAAGATCGAGATGCCGCACCTGGTGCGCCTGTACGAGAAGTACCGCGCCTCCGGTTTCCAGCTGCTCGGCGTGAACATCGACGACGACCCGCGCAACGCCGTGGCCAGCGCGGCCAAGCTGGGCATCACCTTCCCGGTGCTGCTCGACGCCGACAAGCGCGTGGCCAAGCTCTACGACCTGAGCACCATGCCGACCACGCTGCTGATCGACCGCGACGGCACACTGCGCCACGTGCACCGCGGCTACCGCGACGGCTACGAGCTCACCTACGACCAGCAGGTCCGCGACCTCCTGAAGGCATGACGACCATGCAGCGCCCCACCCTCGTCGCGTTGCTCGCCGGAACGGTCCTGCTCGCCGGCTGCTCCTCGTTCACGCTGCCTTCGCTGCCCGAGCCCTGGGTCAAGCCCTACGAGCGCGAGCGGCTGGCCGACCCGATCATGCGCAGCGGCGGCGACCCGCTGGCGGCGCGCCACCGCGAGCACGTGCTGGTGGTGCGCGAGGGTTCGCGCGGTGCGAATGCAGCACAGGGAGGCGGCTGTGGCTGCAACTGAACTGCGCAGCCTCTGGCAGCGCATCGCCGGCCTGTTCGGCAGCCTGCTCGCGATGGGCGGCGCGAAGGCGATCGAGCTGCCGGAGAACCGCGCCGAGGCGCTGTACCACCTCTACAAGGGCGGCGGCGTGACGGCCGACGGTCCGGCGCTGCTGGTGCGCAAGAGCCTGGCCGACAAGGTCTCGCTGTACGGGTCGTACTACGTCGACGCGGTGAGCAACGCCTCGATCGACGTGGTCACCACCGCCAGCCCGTTCAAGGAGACGCGCAGGTCCTACGACCTCGGCGTCGACTACGCCTACCGCGACTCGATGATGTCGCTGGGTGTCTACCGCAGCAAGGAACCCGACTACGAGGCCGACAGCTTCAGCATCGACGTGGCGCAGGAGGTCTACGGCAACATGACCACCGTCGCGCTGGGCTTCACGCGCGGCGTCGACAAGGTGTTCAAGGCAGGCGAGCCGAGCTTCGCCGACGGCGCCAAGCACTGGCAGTACCGCCTCGGCCTGACGCAGGTGCTGACGCCGCGCCTGCTGGCCAGCGCCAACCTCGAGGTGGTGTCCGACGACGGCTACCTCGGCAATCCCTACCGCGTCGCGCGCGTGTTCGGCGCCACCGTGCCGGAGCGCCATCCGCGCACGCGCACCAGCCGGGCGATGAAGTTCAAGGTGATCGGCGACCTGGGCGACCGCAACGCCGCGCGTGCCGAGTACCGCTACTTCTGGGACACCTGGGACATCAAGGCGCACACGCTGGAGGCCGGCTACAGCCGCTATGTCGGCACCGACTGGCTGGCCGACGGCTTCGTGCGCTTCTACAAGCAGAGCGCCGCGCTGTTCTATGCCGACAACGCCACCAGCGAGTCGCTGTACGTGTCGCGCAACCGCCAGCTCAGCGCCTTCCGCAGCTTCGGCCTGGGCGGCAAGCTGAGCTACACCGCGAAACGCGTGCCCGGCCAGTACGAGCTGAAGATCGTCGGCTCGGTCGAGCGCATCCGCTTCAACTACAGCAATTTCACCGACGTCCGCAACGGCCAGGCGTACGACTTCGACGCCAACCTGCTGCAGCTGTACGTGACGGCCACCTTCTGATTCCCGAAAGCACCGGCGCCATGTCGTTCCTCACTCGCCTCCAGCGGTCGTTCGCGGGCCTCGCGCTCGCCATCGCCCTGTCGCCTTCCTTCGCCCAGACCGCCACGCCGGCCGCGCCCGCTGCTGCGCCGGCCGCTGCCGCACCCGCCAGCGCGCCCGCGCCGAGCACGCTCGACGGCCGCATCCAGGAGGTCAAGGGCGACGTGATCCGCCTCAACCGCGACCTGCTGGTGCTGGAGGAGGAACTGCTGTTCCCGGCCAACACGCAGGTGGCGCTGTTCGTCTCGATGGACGTGGGCAAGCTGTTCCAGCTGGAGTCGGTGCAGGTCAAGCTCGACGACAAGATCGTCGCCAACTACCTCTACACGCCGCTGGAGGTGCAGGCGCTGCACCGCGGCGGCGTGCAGCGCGTCTACCTGGGCAACCTGCGCGCCGGCACGCACGAGCTGGTGGCCTTCTTCACCGGCCAGGGCCCGCACGAGCGCGACTACAAGCGCGGCGCGACGGTCAAGTTCGACAAGGGCACCGAGCCGAAGTACATCGAGCTGCGCATCAAGGATTCGTCCGGCAAGCTGCAGCCGGAGTTCGACGTCAAGGTCTGGCAGTAGGCGTGCGCATGTCCGTGAAGCCCTCGCTGCGCCCGGTGCGTCGGCTGCTGGCAGCCTCGGCGCTGCTGGTCTGCGCCGCCGCCTCGGCGGCGCCGCCCAAGCCGTGGCCGGTGCCCGCCAACGAGAAGGCGCTCCCGGTCGAGGCGCCCTACTACGGCGACGCGCTGTTCCACTTCTTCCAGGACCGCTACTTCACCTCCATCACCACGCTGATGGCCTCGCAGCACTTCGACCGCGTCGCCGCGCACCGCGACGAGGCCGAGGTCCTGCGCGGCGGCATGCTGCTGTCGTACGGCCTGCACAAGGAAGCCGGCGAGATCTTCGCCCGCCTGATCGAGCAGGGCGCCTCTCCCGCGGTGCGCGACCGCGCCTGGTTCTACCTCGCCAAGATCCGCTACCAGCGCGGCTTCCTCGCCGAGGCGGAGGACGCGATCGCGCGCATCGAGAACCACCTGCCGCCGGCGCTGGCCGAAGACCTGCTGCTGCTGCAGTCCAACCTGATGATGGCGCGCGGCGACTACGCCGGCGCCGCGGAGCTGCTGCAGGGCGTGGCCAAGGAAAGCCCGATCGGCCAGTACGCCCGCTTCAACCTCGGCGTGGCGCTCGTGAAGAGCGGCCAGGAAGAGGCCGGCAGCAAGCTGCTCGACGAGATCGGCCTGGCGCCTGCGGCCGACGAGGAGATGCGCTCGCTGCGCGACAAGGCCAACGTGGCGCTGGGCTTCTCGGCGCTGCAGGTCGGGCAGGCCGACGTGGCACGCCGCTCGCTGCAGCGCGTGCGGCTCGAAGGCCTGCAGGCCAACAAGGCGCTGCTCGGCTTCGGCTGGGCCGCGGCCGAACTGAAGGAACCCCAGCTCGCGCTGGTGCCCTGGCTGGAGCTCGCCAACCGCGACGCCAGCGACGCCGCCGTGCTCGAGGCGCGCATCGCCATCCCGTATGCCTATGCCGAGCTCGGCGCGTATGGCGAGGCCACCGAACAGTACAACGCCGCCATTGCGGCCTACGACAGCGAGGCCGGCCGGCTCGACGAATCGATCGCCGCCATCCGCGACGGCAAGCTGCTCGAGGGCCTGATCGAGCGCAACCCCGGCGAGGAGATGGGCTGGTTCTGGAACATCCGCGAGCTGCCGCGGATGCCCTATGCCAGCCACCTGACGCAGGTGATGGCCGGCCACGAGTTCCAGGAGGCCTTCAAGAATTGGCGCGACCTGCGCTTCCTGTCCACCAACCTGAAGGACTGGGAAGACAAGCTCGGCATCTTCGGCGACATGCTCGACAACCGCCGGCGCGCCTATGCCGAGCGCCTGCCGGGCGTGCAGGCGCAGGCCCGCGCGGTGAACCTGCAGGCGCTGCAGCAGCGCCGCGACGCGGTGGCCGCCGAGGTCGAGCGCGCCGTGCGCGAACAGGATCCGCAGGCCTTCGCGAACGTGAAGGACCGCGAACTGCTCGACCTGATCGAGGGCGTGAAGCAGGGACTGAAGGACGTGGGTGACGCCGCCGAGGCGCAGCGCCTGCGCGAGCGCACGCGGCTGGTGGCCGGCGCGCTGGAGTGGCGCCTGACCCAGGAGTACGCCGCGCGCTCGTGGGATGCGCAGAAGGACATGAAGACCATCGACGCCGAGCTGGCGCTGGCACGCGAGCGCGAGGCTGCGGTGGCCCGCGCGCAGGTCGAGGAGCCGGCGCGCCACGAAGCCTTCGCGAAGCGCATCGCCGAGCTGTCGGCGCGCATCAAGGCGCTGATTCCGCGCGTGGCCACGCTGTCGAACGAGCAGGGCAAGGAGGTGCAGGAGCTGGCCGTGGCCGAACTCGCGCGCCAGAAGGACCGCCTCGCGGTCTACTCGCAGCAGGCCCGCTTTGCCGTCGCGCAGATGTACGACCGCGCGACCTCCGAAACGCCGACGAAGAAGGACAGCGATGCGCCGGCGAAGTGACCTTCACGAGATCGCGCTGCGTCCGCTGGCCGCGGTGATGCTGCTGGCCGGGCTGGCCGGCTGCGCCAGCCAGAACAAGACGCTGCCCGGCGACGACCAGCCGACGCTGGCCACGCTGGCCAAGCGCACGGTCGAGGTGCCCAAGGACAAGAAGGTCGCCGCCAACGAGGAGCAGACGATCGCGGCCTACCGCAAGTTCCTCGAGGTGGCGCCCAAGGCGCCGCAGCGCGCCGAGGCGATGCGCCGCCTCGGCGACCTCGAGATGGACCTGGCCGACCAGCGCTCGGCCGCCGGCCAGGGCCCGGCCACCGGGCCCGACTACCGCGCCGCGGTGAAGCGCTACGAGGATTTCCTCAAGGCCTACCCCGACGACAAGGGCAACGACCGCGTGCTCTACCAGCTCGCCCGCGCGCAGGAGCAGGCCGGCGAGCTCGAGACCTCGCTGAAGACGCTCGACCGCCTCGTCGCCAGCTACCCCAATACGCTGTACCGCGACGAGGCGTACTTCCGCCGCGGTGAGATGCTGTTCTCGCTGCGCGACTATCCGCGCGCCGAGCGGGCCTACACCACCGTGCTGGGCGCCGGGCAGCGCTCGCAGTTCCACGAGCGCGCGCTGTACATGCAAGGCTGGTCGCGCTTCAAGCAGGGCAAGCTGGAAGACGCGCTGCAGTCCTTCTTCGGCGTGCTCGACGCGCGCGCGCAGGGGCTGGGCAGCGAAGGAAGCCTGGAGACGTTGCCGGGCCTGTCGCGCGCCGACCGCGAACTGCTGGAAGACACCTTCCGCGTCACCAGCATCAGCCTGGCCAACCTGCAAGGCGCCGAGAGCATCCCCGGCTACATCAGCGATCCGGGCCGGCGCGCCTACGAGTACCGTGTCTACGAGCAGCTCGGCGAGCTCTATCTCAAGCAGGAGCGCGTGAAGGACGCGGCCGACACCTTCGGCGCCTTCGCGCGGCGCCACCCGCTCGATGCGCAGGCGCCGCAGCTGCAGGCGCGCGTGATCGAGATCTACCAGGGCAACGGCTTCCCGGCGCTGGCGCTGGACGCGAAGAAGGACTACGTGTCGCGCTACGGCGTCGGCAGCGAGTTCCGCCGTGCCAACCCGGCCGGCTGGGAGAAGGCGCAGCCGCTGGTGAAGACGCACCTCACCGAGCTGGCGCGCCACTACCACGCCAGCGCGCAGAAGAGCAAGGCGAGCGCCGACTACCAGGAAGCGGTGAAGTGGTACCGCGCGTACATCGCCGCCTACCCGAACGATCCCGAGACGGCGCAGAACAACTTCCTGCTCGCCGAGCTGCTGTACGAGGACAAGCGCCTCGCCGAGGCCGCCGTCGAGTACGAGAAGGTCGCCTACCAGTACCCCAACCACGCCAAGGCGGCCGACGCCGGCTATTCGGCGCTGCTGAGCTATGCCGGCCAGGAGAAGGCCGCCCAGGGCGAGGCGCTGGCCGCCCTGCAGCGCACCAGCGTCGACAGCGCGCTGCGCTTTGCCCAGGCTTTCCCCAAGGATGCGCGCAACGGCAGCGTGCTGACCAACGCCTCGGAGAAGCTGTTCGCGCTGCGCGACCCCGAGCGTGCCGAGGCGGTGGCACAGCAGGTGCTGAAGCTCGACCCGCCCGCCGCGCCGGCGCAGCGCCGCGTGGCCTGGACGGTGGTCTCGCACAGCGCCTTCGAGAAGGGCCGCTTCGAGGAAGCGGAGAAGGGCTACCGCGAGGTGCTGGCGCTGGTGCCGGAGAAGGATCCGGCGCGCAACGACCTCGTCGAGCGCCTCGCCGCCTCGGTCTACAAGCAGGGCGAGAAGGCCCGCGCGGCCGGCGACAACGCCGCGGCCATCGGCCATTTCAACCGCATTGCCGCCGTGGCGCCGACCTCGACGGTGCGCGCCACCGCGCAGTACGACGCCGCCGCCGCGATGCTGGCGATGAAGGACTGGGAGGGCGCCTCGCGCACGCTGGAAGACTTCCGCCAGCGCTACCCCAATCACCCGCTGCAGGCCGACGTGGGCAGCAAGCTGGCGCTGGCCTACCTCGAGCGCAAGCAGTGGGGCCAGGCAGCCGGCGAGTTCGAGCGCGTGGCCGCGACCTCGAAGGACGCCACCGTGGCCCGCGAGGCGCTGTGGCAATCCGCCGAGCTGCACGAGAAGGCGGCCGACGCGAAGAGCGGTTCGCGCGCCACGGCCGCCAAGGCCTACGAGCGCTACCTGAAGCAATACCCGCAGCCGCTGGAGCGCAACCTCGAGGCGCGCTGGCGCATCGCGAAGTTCGCCAAGGCCGACGGCGATGCGAAGCGCGAGGCCGCGCTGATGAAGGAGATCTTCGAGGCCGACCGTGCCGGCGGCGGCGCGCGCACCGACCGCACGCGCTACCTCGGCGCCAGCGCCGCCCTGGCGATGGCCGAGCCGGCGGTGGCCGAGTACCGCAAGGTGCGGCTGGTCGAGCCGCTGGCGCGCAACCTCAAGCTGAAGAAGGCGAAGATGGAAGACGCGCTGAAGGCCTACGCGGTGGCCGCCGACTACGGCGTCGCCGACGTAACCACCGCCTCGACCTTCCAGATCGCCGCGCTGTACGAGGACTTCGGCCAGTCGATGATCAAGTCGGAGCGTCCGAAGAAGCTGTCCAAGCTGGAGCGCGAGCAGTACGACGTGCTGCTCGAGGAGCAGGCCTTCCCATTCGAGGAGAAGGCGATCGAGCTGCACGAGACGAACGCCGCGCGGGCCTCGCAGGGGATCTACGACAAGTGGGTGAAGCAGAGCTTCGAGGCGCTGGCCAAGCTGCGGCCGGTGCGCTATGGCAAGGCCGAGCGCGCCGAGGGGGTGATCGATGCGATTCGTTGATCCTCCCCGTCACGCCCTGGCGCTGCTCGCGCTGCTCGCGCTGGGCGGCTGTTCGACGCTCTCGGAGGGCGTGAAGGTGGTGCAGGACGCTGTCGTCGCGCCGGTGGCCAAGGCGATCGCGCCGGCCTCGGCCGCGTCGGCGCCGGCCGCCGCCACCGCGGCCACGGCGCCGCCGGTCAAGGTCGAGGCCCCGGTGCCGCCGGCCGCGCAGCGCGCCTTCGACGACGCCCTGCGCGCGATGCGCGCCGGCCGCACCGAGGACGCCGAGCGCGGCTTCAAGGCGCTGACGCAGTCGCACCCCGACCTCGGCGGCCCGCATGCCAACCTCGGCGTGATCTACCGGCAATCCGGCAAGTTCGACGACGCCATCGCCGCGCTCGAGCGGGCCACCAAGGCCAGCCCCGAGCAGCCGGTCTACTTCAACCAGCTCGGCATCAGCTACCGCCACGCGGGGCAGTTCGAGAAGGCGCGCAGCGCCTACGAACGCGCCGTGACGCTCGATGCCAACTACGCCGCCGCGCAGCTCAATCTCGGCATCCTGTTCGACCTCTACCTGCGCGACGGCACGCGGGCGCTGCAGGCCTACGAGCGCTACGCCCAGCTCACTGGCGGCAAGGACGCCACGGTGGCCAAGTGGGTCACCGACCTGAAGAACCGCAAGCCGGGCGGCAACGCCACGGCCAAGAAGGAGCAGTCATGAAGCCTGTCATCGCTTCGGCCCTGCTCGCGCTGGGCACCGCCGGCGCCACGGCGCAGACGCGTGCACCGGCCGCGGCACCGGCGCCGGCACCGGCGCCTGCCACCGCGCAGGACCGCGCCGACATCGATCGCCAGCAGATCATCGGCAACCGCGAGCTGCCCAAGGTGCTGTACATCGTGCCCTGGAAGAAGCCGTTGCCCGGCGATCTCGCCGGCCGCCCCGGCGGCGGCCTGCTCGACGAGGCGCTCGCCTCGATCGACCGCGACGTCTTCCGCCGCCAGATCCAGTACGGCGCGCAGACCGCTGCGCCCACCAAGCCCTGATCACCACACACACCGTCGTCACAGGAGAAGCCCCATGAGCGTGTTCGAGTTTGCCGTCAAGTTCTTCCAGGACAGCGGCGTCGCCATCTACTTCAGCATCGCGATCATGGCCATCGGCCTGGCCATCGCCATCGAGCGCTTCATCTTCCTCAGCCGCGCGCGCGCCGAGAACCGCAAGCTGTGGGCGAAGGTGCTGCCGTTGCTGCAGAGCGGCAAGTTCAAGGACGTGCTGAGCGTGGCGTCCAGTTCCGACGCCGCGATCGGCAAGATCGTCGCCAACGGTCTGGAGCGCATGCAGAGCCCGGCGCGCCGCGAGGACATCGACAACGCGATGGAGGAAGGCATGATGGAGATCGTGCCGCGCCTGGAGAAGCGCACGCACTACATCGCCACGCTGGCCAACGTGATCACGCTGGTCGGCCTGCTGGGCACCATCATCGGCCTGATCAAGGGCTTCACCGCGGTGGCCGCGGTCAACCCGGCCGAGAAGGCGGAGCTGCTGTCGGCCTCGATCTCGATCGCGATGAACAACACCGCGTTCGCGCTGTCGGTGGCGATCCCGTTCCTGCTCATCCATGCCTTCCTGCAGGCGCGCACCAGCGAGATCGTCGACGGCCTGGAGGCCGCCAAGATCAGCTTCCTGAACGTGGTGCAGCGCGTGCGCGCCGACGCCGCTCCTACTGGCACCCGCTGACATGAGAGTCCGCCGCCCGCGCAAGCCGGTTGCGCATCTGGAGGTCACCGCGTTCATCAACGTGATCGTGGTGCTGGTGCCGTTCCTGCTGTCGACGGCGGTGTTCTCGCGCCTGTCGGTGCTCGAGCTGTCGCTGCCGGCGCAGAACTCGGGCGTCGAGCAGCTGAAGGTCAACGACCTGAAGCTCGAGGTGGTGATCCGGCCCGATGCGCTCGACGTGGGTGACCGCATCGGCGGCCTGATCCAGCACATTCCGAACAACGCCCAGGGCTACGACCTGGCCTCGCTGTCCACGCTCATGCAGCAGGTCAAGGCCAAGTTCCCCGAGACGAAGACGGCCACCGTGCTGGCGCAGCCGAACACCTCCTACGAAGTGCTGGTGCAGGTGATGGACACCGTGCGCGAAGGCACGCCGGCGCCCGACGTGGCGCTGGCCGCCGCATCGGCGCCGGCCCAGGCCGCCGCACCGGCGCGCGTCGAGCTGTTCCCCGACATCTCGATCGGCGACGCGCCGATCAGCGTCGCCAAGAAATAGAGGCCCGTCATGAAACTGACGCCGATCGAGAAGCGCGCGGCCCGCAAGGCGCGCAACCAGTCCGGGCTCGACATGAACCTGGTGGCGCTGATCGACATCTTCACGATCCTGATCTTCTTCCTGATGTCGAGCACCGGCGTCGAGATCCTGTCGACCGCGCAGGCGATCAAGCTGCCGCAGTCCACCGCCGAGAAGATGCCGCGCGAGATGCTGGTGGTCACCGTCAGCGCGACCGACATCCTCGTCGACGGACGCAAGGTGGCCTCGGTGGCCGAGGCGATGGGCACCGAAGGCGACCTGATCGCGCCGCTGAAGGCCGAGCTCGAACTGCAGGCCGGCCGCACGGTCCTCGGCAAGGAAGGCGAGGCGCAGAACAAGTCGGTGACGATCATGGGCGACAAGGCGATCCCGTACAGCCTGCTGCGCAAGGTGATGTACACCGCCGCCCGCGCCAACTACAGCGACGTCTCGTTCGCCGTCACGCAGAAGGCAGGCAAGGCATGAGCGCCGCGGCCATCTCCTTCCGCGCCCGCGTGCTGCCCTGGGCGGTCTCGCCCGAGGACGAGGCGCGCTTCCGGCGCATCCTCAACATCGTGCTGGCGATCACCGCCGTGGTCTGCCTGCTGCTGCTGTTGTGGCCGAAGCCGCAGGTCGACCGCGCCGCGCCGCCCGAGGTGCCGCAGCGCCTGGCCAAGCTGGTGCTCGAGCAGCGCGAACCACCGCCTGCGGTGAAGGCCCCGCCGACGCCGCAGACTGCGGCCGAGCAGGCGAAGAAGGACACGCCGGCCGAGGTGGCCAGGCCGCTGCCGGATGCCAAGCCGCTGCCCAAGGCGATCGCGCCGGAAGCGCGCCAGCCGATCCCCGGCAAGCCGCCGGGCGAGATCGAAGGCGCGCGGCGCAAGGCCGCCGGCGTGGGCCTGCTGGCGATGAAGGACCAGCTTGCCGAACTGCGCGGCGCGCCGGTGGCGGTGCAGCTCAACCAGAACATCAAGGCCGGCCCCGGCGTGGGTGCGGGTGTCGGCGTTGGCGTGGGTGCCGGCAAGGACCCGGGCCTGCCCGATCGCAACCTGATCACCTCCAACGCCACCGGCGGCTCGGGCGGCATCAACACCGCCGCCTACAGCCGCGACACCGGCGGCGGCGGCCTGGCCGGCCGCGCCACCACGCTGGTCGAAGGTGTAGCCGGCGGCGGCGGTGGCGGTGGGCCCGGTGGCGGCGGCAGCTCCGGCAAGGGCGGCACAGGCACCGGCGTGGGCGGTGGCGGCGCGGGCGGTTCGGTCGCCAAGGGCGGCGGCGGCAAGGCCTCGCGCTCGCTGGAGGAGATCCGCCTCGTGTTCGACCGCAACAAGGGCGCGATCTACGCCATCTACAACCGCGCGCTGCGCGACGATCCGTCGCTGCAGGGCAAGGTGGTGCTCAAGCTGACGATCGCCCCGTCGGGCCAGGTGACCGACATCCGCGTCGAATCGAGCGAACTCAAGGCGGCCGACCTCGAGGGCAAGCTGCTGGCGCGCATCCGCGCCTTCGACTTCGGCGCCAAGGACGTCAACCCGATGACGGTGACCTACCCGCTGGACTTCCTGCCCTCCTGACCGTGGGGATGACCCCGGCCGGGGTGGCCGGGGCGTGCGTGCGCTCACGCACAATGACGCCGAGGCTGAAGGAACTTGGCGTCCGACCTGACCATCCTGCTGCTGGCCCAGTTCGCGCTGTACGGACTGGGCTGGCTGCTGCTCGGCGCGCTGCTGCGTGAACTGCGTGTCCCTGCCCTGCTGTGGGCCGCCTACAGCGTGATGCAGGCGACCGGGATGTTCATCGCCACCGTCTCGGACGGGCCCGGACCGCTGCCGCCGCTCCTCGCACTGCTCGTGTCGCTGGCCGGTTATGCGAGCGCCAGCCTCGGCGTCGATCTCTACCTGCACGGACGCCTGCGCTTCAAGGCCGCCTGGATCGTGCTGGCCGGCGGTGGCCTGCTGCTGCAGGTGGCGCTGCAGGCCTTCGGTGCGCCGGCCATTGCACGCGCCATCGGCTTCAACGCCGCCATTGCCGCGCTGCTGCTCGTCTCGCAGGCGCTGTTCTATGCGCCGATGCGCCGCGAGTTCGGCCGCCTCGGCCTGCTCGCCCAGTTGCCGGGCCTGGTCTTCGGCGCCTTCGTGCTGCTGCGCTGCGTGGTCTTGCTGGTCGAGCCTTCGCGGCTGGACGGCCATCGCGGCTTCATGGCTCAGCTGCCGACCGTGCTGCCCGCGCTGCTGGCCGGCGGGCTGTTTCACTTCACCTTTGCCGGGCTGGTGATCTCCCGCTTCGTCGGCCGGTTGCGCCACGTCGCCCGGCACGATGCGCTGACCGGGCTGCTCAACCGGGGCACGATGGAGGAAGCGCTGAGCGCCGAATGGCTGCGCTACCTGCGCCAGCGCACGCCGCTGAGCGTGGCCTTCGTCGACGTCGATCACTTCAAGCGCATCAACGACACCGGCGGCCACGAGACCGGCGACCAGGTGCTGCGTCAGATCGGCGCGCTGCTCGGCCGCCACGCCCGCGGCACCGACCGCGTGGCACGCTGGGGCGGCGAGGAGTTCCTGCTGCTGATGCCCAGCACCGACGCGTCCGGCGCGCAGACCGCAATGCGGCGCCTGCAGGCCGAACTGCGCGATGCACAGCCCAGCCTGCCCGCCGGCTGCGGCGCGCTGACCTTCAGCATCGGGGTGGCGACGACCTCGGCGTCGGATCCGAGCGTGGACGTGCTGGTGGCGCGGGCCGATGCCGCGATGTACTCGGCCAAGCAGGCCGGCCGCGACCGCATCGTGGCCGCGAGCTGAACCCGGCGGCTCAGGCGCGCAGCATCAGCACCTGCGCGCTGCGGCGCGGCGCCGGGGCGGCATCGCGTCGCGCGGCCCACCATTGGGCGAACAACTCCAGCGGCCCCGGCCGTGCCAGCGTGGGCAGCGGGGTGGGTGCCGGCATGCGCCGCAGCGACGGCAGTTCCGAGATCACGACGGAAGCGGTCAGCAGGTCGGTGGAACGAGACAGCATGGTGGTCACCGGTGGAGCAGTGCCGTGAAGGTAACCACAGGTTACCGCGCTGCCCATCCCCTGAAGCGGGGAGGGGCGAACGCGCCACACCGCTCAGGCGCAGGCGCCCGTCACCGGATGACGCGAAGTCTGCAGCGTGACGTGAGCAATACCGAAACGCTCGCGCAGCAGCCGGGCGGCTTCGCCGAGGAAGGCGTCGTCGCCCGGCCCTGCGGGCATCACCAGGTGTGCGGTGAGCGCGACCTCGGAGGTGCCCATCGCCCAGACGTGCAGATCGTGCACCCGCGCCACGCCGGGCAGGCCCTGCAGGCACTCGCGCACCTCGACCAGGTTCAGGTGCGCCGGCACGCCGTCGACCATCAGGTGCAGCGACTGGCGGAACAGGCCCCAGGTGCCGACCACGATCACCACGGCGATGAGCAGGCTGGCCACCGGATCGGTCCATGACCAGCCGTAGGCCAGCGTGAGCAGGCCGGCGACCACCACGCCGGCCGACACCAGGGCGTCGGCCGCCATGTGCAGGAAGGCGCCGCGCAGATTGAGGTCGTGGCTGCCGCGCAGGAACAGCAGCGCGGTGGCGGCGTTGACGACGATGCCGATGGCGGCCACCACGACGATGGTCAGCCCCTGCGTGGGCTGGGGCGACTGCAGCCGGTCGATGGCCTCCCAGGCCAGCGAGCCCATGGCCACGAGCAGCAGCAGCGCGTTGGCGAAGGCGGCCAGGATGCTGGCGCGCTTGAAGCCGTAGCTGTGCCGTTCGTCGGGCTTGAGCCGGCCGGCTGCCGCGCCTGCCCAGGCCAGCACCAGGCCGGCCACGTCGCTGAGGTTGTGGCCGGCATCGGCGAGCAGCGCCAGCGAGCCGACCTTCCAGCCGTAGAAGGCCTCGATGGCCACGAAGGCGGTATTCAGCGCGATGCCGATCGCGAAGGCGCGGTCGAAGCTCGCGGGGGCATGAGCATGAGCATGGGCAGGTCCGTGGCCGTGCGCATGGTCGTGCACAGGGGCGTGGCCATGCCCGTGGTCATGGTCGTGATCGTGGTGCACGTGGGTTCGGCTCATGGCGCGTCGGCATCCGGCAGTTGCCACATCCAGGCGGCCACGGCCAGGCAGACGATCGCCGGCAGCCAGCGCCACGGCTCCGGCATCACCCACCAGGCCCAGGCGCTGCCGGCGGCCATCATGGTCCAGGCCAGCCGCTTGGCGCGGCGCGGCACCGCGCGGCGCTCGCGCCAGTCGGCCACCAGCGGGCCGAAGCGCGGGTGCGTGACCAGCCAGGTCTCGACGCGCTCGCTGCCGCGCGAGAAGCAGAACGCCGCGAGCAGCACGAAGGGCGTGGTCGGCAGCAGCGGCAGGAAAATGCCGAGCACGCCGAGCGCGAGGCTCAGCGCACCGGCCGCCGTCCAGCTGGCACGCTGCCAGAGCGGGCGGTGCGGTGGCGGCGGCAGCGTCATCGCGGCATTGTCGCCGCGGCGCCGCGGCGCGCGCGCATCTCTTCGCCCATGGCCTGCAGCGCAGCCGCATCGCACAGGCCCTTCGCCGCCACGAACACCAGCCCTTCCTCGACGGGGATGTGCGCGGCGTACAGCGCGCGGAAGGCCGCCGCATTGGCGCGCAGTTCGTCGCTCACCGGCCCACCGTCACGCTCGCCCGACCAGGCCCGCAGCACCGGCCGCAGCCGCGCCCACAGCTCGCCCATGCGCTGGTGATCGTCGCGCAGGCGCTGCACGGCGGCGGCCTGCGCCGCATCGCCGCCGGCCAGCACGCGCGGGAAGACGTGGCGCTCCTCGTCCTCGTGGTGGTGCGGCGCGGCCAGCTCGAAGTAGCGCAGCACGTCGTGCGCGGCCGAGCGGCTCTGGGCATCGTGGCCGCGCGCCGCGACATGGTCGATCAGCCGCGCCAGCAGGTCGAGGCTGCGCTGCACGCGCTCGTGGCAGGCCTCGAGCATCTCGAAGGGCTGCTCGAAGCCGACGGCCGGGGTGCGATTGAACAGGTCCATCAGGGGTCCCTCAGCGCCACGCGAAGGCCGGTTGCTCGAAGTGGGCGACGCGGGTGTCGCGGCCGAGCAGCACCCGCTCGCGGAACTGGTACAGGAAGGCCGCGGTGGGTGCCGCGATCCAGCTGTCGCCCACCGGCATGCGCAGCACCGGGTGCTCGGCCTCGTGCTCGTGGTCGAGCATCGGCGCATCCGCGCGCAGCAGTTCGCTGGCCGGGATGCGATGCACCGAGGCCACCTCGGCCTCGTTCGGGCTCAGTTCGCGCGCCGGCCCGGCCCACACCACCACCGGCGTGATCAGATAGCCCGAGCGTGTGGCGTAGTCGTCGAGGCGGCCGAGCACCGCGCTCGCCTCGAGTGCCAGGCCAACTTCCTCTTCCAGCTCACGCAGTGCGGCCTGCTCGGGCGTCTCGCCGGCGTCGATGCGGCCGCCCGGCAGCGCCCACTGGCCGGCGTGGCTGCGCAGACGCTCGGCGCGCCGCGTGAGCAGCAGCGCGGGCGCGTCGCTCCAGCGTTCATGCGCAGGCATCGCGGGCAGATCGGCACCGAAGCCGCTTTCGGTGATGGGCAGCGCCACCGCCGCACGGCGATGCCCCGTGGCCGGCATCTCCCTGGCCGGGAACGCCGCCAGCCGTTCGCGCAGCCGCACGCGCAGCGCATCGCCTCTCGCATCCATGCGCATAGCATAGGCCTGCCGCCCGGCGGCCCTCGACCATGGCGACCAAGACCCTGCAGCGACGCGCGCGACACCACCACCACGTCTACGTGGTCGAGCTCGACCCACGGGTGTGGAACGAACCGGCCTTCCGCCGCGCCAACCCCGACCACGACATCACCCGGCCGTGCGTGTACGTCGGCATGACCGGACTCGACCCGGACTTGCGCTTCGACCGCCACAAGGCCGGCATCCAGGCCAACCGCTTCGTGCTCCGCTACGGCCTGCGCCTGCTGCCGGGGCTGTACGCGGTCTACAACCCGATGCCCCATGAGGCCGCTCGCGAGATGGAGGTCGAGCTCGCCATCGGCCTGCGCGAAGCGGGCTACGCGGTCTGGCAGGCCTGATCGCGGCGCCCGGATCAGCGCGGCGGCGGCAGCGGCTCGCCGAGCGCACGCCGCCACAGCCAGGACAGGCCGCGTTTCACATCGGGCCGCGTGCCCACCTGCTCCGGCACGGCCAGCGGCACCGGCGGGCTGGCGCGGCGCGCGATCACGAAGGTGAAGATGTAGGCCGGCTCCTGCCCCATGCGCAGGTCGGACAGCAACACGCGGCCGCCTTCCTCGCGTAGGCGGTAGAAGCCCTTGCTGAAGGCGGCGATCCGCGCCAGTCCGTCATGCCCCGGCAGTTCGGCCTCGAGTGCCTGGCCGCGCGGGAAGCGGTCGAAGCTCATCTGCGGCGGCGCGTCGAGCAGCGAGCGAAAGCCCTCGTGGTAGGCGTCGCCTTGCACGGCCACCACGCGCCACAGCACGGTGTTGAACGCGGTGGGCGTGACCAGCACACGCTCGGCGGCAATGCCCTGCGCGGCCAGCGAGGCACGCGCCACGCGCTCGACATGCGCCTGCGCGGCCACGCCCCAGCCGAGGTAGGCGGTCGACAGCACCAGGCCGGCCGCATTGGCGGCGAACGCGCGGCCACCGCCGCGCGCGGCCAGCGCCCAGCCGGTGCCCGCCAGCAGCGGCAGCGTGTACAGCGGGTCGATGATGAAGATGCTGCCGACGCCGAACGGATGGTCGCTGAAGGGCAGCGCGAGCTGCGTGCCGTAGACCGTCATCGCGTCGAGCAGCGGATGGGTCACCAGAGCCAGCCACATCGCCAGCCACCAGCGCCGCCACTGCGCCCACTCGCCGCTCAGTCTCGCCACCAGCAGCGCGAACGGCAGCGAGAACAGCGTCAGCCACAGCGGCGCGTGGGTTTCCGCTCGGTGCAGCACCATGTTCAGGATCGGATCGCCATGGTCGATCAGCACGTCGAGATCGGGCAGCGTGCCGGCCACCGCGCCCCAGGCGGCCGCCTTCCACACCGCCGTGCGCCGGCCCATCACGGCCACGCCGACGGCCGAGCCGAGTGCGATCTGCGAGAGCGAATCCATGGGGGGCGATTCTGCGCGGCCGGCAATGGCCGCGCCGGCTGCCGGATACTCCGGGCATCACGCGCGTTGCAGGGAGATCGCCTCGATGTCTGTTTCGCTCGGCCGCACCGCGGCCCTGGCACTGTCGTGCCTGCTGCCTGCGCTGGCGCAGGCGCAGACTGCCGCCGATTGCGTCGCCCTGGCCGACCCGGCCGCGCGCCTGGCCTGCTACGACCGACTGCATGGGCGCACCGAGACGTCGCCTGCGCCCGCCAGCGCGACGCCGCCCGTCGTCGCACCGGCGCCCGCACCTGCCCCCGCCGTGGTCGCCGCCGACGACGACTCCAAGCTCTCCAGCCGCTGGGACCTGGACGGCCAGCGCGGCGCGCTGTTCGCGCCGCGCGCCTACAAGCCGGTCTACCTGCTGCCCGCCACGTGGACGGACCAGGTCAACCGCGCACCCGGTTCGCCCTCGCCCGAGCACAGCGTGAGCTCGCCGCTGGTGCTCAAGTCGATCGAGGCCAAGTACCAGATCAGCCTGAAGGCCAAGTTCGCGCACGCGGTGTTCGGCACGCCGCTGAGCCTGTGGGGCGGCTACACGCAGTCGTCGCGCTGGCAGGTCTACAACGGCGCCGACTCGCGGCCTTTCCGCGAGACCAACTACGAGCCCGAGGTGATGCTGGTGGCGCCGCTGGACGCCGACCTGTTCGGCTGGAAGCTGCGCATGGCCTCGCTGTCGCTGAACCACCAGTCCAATGGCCGCGCCCTGCCGCTGTCGCGCAGCTGGAACCGCGTGATCGGCGGGCTGGCCTTCGAGCGCGACGACTGGGTGGCCGAGCTGCGGCCGTGGAAGCGCATCACCGAAGCGCCGGAAGACGACGACAACCCCGACATCTCCGACCACATCGGCCGCGTCGAGCTGCGCGTGGCGCGCTACTGGGGCGAACATGCGCTGTCGCTGCAGCTGCGCCATTCGCTGCGCGGCGGCGAGCGCTCGCGCGGCTCGGCGCAGCTCGACTACGTATTCCCGCTGGCCGGCGCGCTGCACGGCCAGCTGCAGCTGTTCAGCGGCTACGGCGAGAGCCTGATCGACTACAACCTGCGCCAGACCAAGGCCGGGCTGGGCGTGACGATTGCCGGCTGGCGCTGATTCTGGCTCGCGGTTCGGCGCGGTCGCGCTGGACCTCTCCGCCCCGTCAGGGGGACTGGCATCGCCCGTGCGGGCTTGCGATGATCCGGCCGGGGCTGCACGGCCCCTTGCCGCAGACGCGGGCACCGGCCCGCCCCGCCATCGATGCCGCTTCTCGAGCGCCAAGCCCAGCTCGCCGGCCTGCGCGAGCGCTTCGATGCCGTCGTGCGAGGCGGCAGGGGCGCGTGCGTGCTGCTGTCCGGGGAGGCCGGCATCGGCAAGACCAGCCTGCTGCGGCACTTTGCGCAGCAGCTGCCGCCGGGCACGCAGGTGCTGTCCTGCGGCTGCGAGGCGCTGTTCACCCCGCGTCCGCTGGGCCCGCTGATCGATCTGGCCGGCCACCTGCCGCCATCCGTCGAGCATCTGCTGCACCAGGGGGCACCGCAGGCCAGCCTGTTTCCGACGCTGCTGCGCTGCCTGGGCGAAGGTGCGGGAGCGCGCGTGCTGATCGTCGAAGACCTGCACTGGGCCGACGTCGGCACCCTCGACTTCCTGCGCTTCGCCGGCCGGCGCGTCCACGAACTGCCGCTGCTGCTGATCGTCAGCCACCGCGCCGAAGGCGTCGATGCCGAGCACCCGCTGCAGCGCCTGCTCGGCGACCTGCCGGCCGCCAGCACGCTGCGCATCGAGCTGCCGCCGCTGTCGCGCGATGCCGTGACCTCGCTGGCCCACGCGGCCGGGCGTTCCGCCGATGCGCTGTTTGCCGCCAGCCACGGCAATCCGCTGTACGTGACCGAGCTGCTGGCTTCGCGGGGCAATGCCATCCCCGCAACCCTGCGCGACGCGGTGCGCGCGACGCTGGCCCGGCTGTCGCCACGGGCGCGGCAGCTCGCCTTCGCCGTCAGCCTGTTTCCCGGCCGCGCGGAACTCGAGCTGCTGCGAGCGATGGACGCCTTCGGCGACGACGCCGCGAGCCACGAAGCCGCCACCGAATGCATGCGCGCGGCGATGCTCGTCGGCGATGCCACGACGCTCGCCTTCCGGCACGAGATCGCCCGCAACGTGGTGCACGAGGCGATGGCGCCGCACGCCCGGGCGCGCGGCCATGCGGCCGCGCTGGCGGCCTACGGCGCACGCCGCCCGCGCGACGAGGACATCGCGCTGCGCGTGCACCACGCCGAGGCTGCCGGTCTTGCGGCCGAAGCCGCCGCGCTGGCGCCGGCCGCGGCACGTCGCGCGGCCGCCACCGGCGACCACCGCGAGGCCGCGCGGCTGTTCGCGCTCGCGCTGCGCGATGCGCCGGAGCGCGACGACGAGGCACGCGCGCAGTTGCTGGAGCAGCTGTCCGACGAGCTCACGCTCGTCAACCGCCACGCCGAGGCCATCGAGGCGCGCGAGCAGGCGCTGGCGATCCACGTCGCCCGCCGCGACCTGCGGGCCCAGGGCATCGCGCAGCGCGCGCTGGCGCGCCTGTGCTGGTTCGAGGAGGGCGCCATGGGGCGCTGCCTGCGCTGGGCACAGCGCAGCATCGACAGCCTGGCCGCGTTGCCGCCCTCGCGCGAACTGGCGCTGTCCTACAGCACCATGGCGCACCTGCGACTGGTCGGCGAGGACATGGCCGGCGCCCAGGCCTGGTCGCTGCGCGCCATCGAGCTGGCCGAGGCGCTCGACGACGCCGAGTCGCTGTCTCATGCGATGAACAACCTGGCCTGCGCGATCCTGCGCGTGCGCGACGATGCCGTGGCCTGGGAGCGCCTGGCACGCAGCCTGGAGATCGCGCTGCGCCACGGCCTGGTCGCCGACGCGGCGCGTGCCTACAACAACGTCTTCATCCTCAGCGTGGTGCATCACGATTTCGGTGCCGGCCTGCGCTGGGCCGAGCAGGGGCTGGCCTTCTGCGACGCGCACGGCCTGGACGTCTTCAGCGTGCGCATCGGCATCCGGCGCGCCTTCGCGCGCATCGTGACGGGCCACTGGGAGCTGGCGGATGCCGAACTCGCCGGCATCGCCGAGCGGCACGTGCCCTCGCCCATGGAGTCGGCCACCCACGCCTTCGTCGCCAGCCTGCTGGCGATGCGCCGCGGCGATCCGGATGCGGCGGCGCGGCTCGAGGCTGGCGTGGCGGCGATGCAGGCACATCGCGTCGAGATCTGGTTCATCACCACCGCGGCCGCACGCGCCGAGAGCGCCTGGTTGCGCGGCGACGACGACGCGGTGGAAGCGGCGGCACGCGCCGACCTGGCGCGCGTGGCCGCGATCGGCGACCGCTGGCGCAGCGGCGAACTGGCGGCCTGGCTGCTGCGCGTCGGGCGGCCGGTCGATCCGCTGCAGCTTCCCGATCTGCCCGCGCCCTACGCGCTGGAGATCGCCGGCCACTGGGCCGAGGCGGCGCGCGCCTGGCACGCGCTGGGCTGCCCGTACGACCGCGCGCTCGCCCTGTGCGCGGGTGACGAGGACGCGCTGACCGAGGCATTGTCGATCTTCGAGGGCCTGGGCGCGCGCGCCGCCGCCGCGCGGGTGCGCGAACTGCTGCGCGAGCGCGGCGCGCGCCGCGTGCCGCGCGGGCCGCAGCCGCGCACGCGCGACGATCCGCTCGGGCTCACCGCACGCGAGCGCCAGATCTTCGAGCTGCTGCGCAGTGGCGCCAGCAATGCCGCGATCGCCACGCAGTTGCACCGCAGCGAGCGCACGGTGGAGCACCACGTCAGCGCGCTGCTGCGCAAGCTCGACGTGCGCAGCCGCGTGGAGTTGCTGACGCGCTATCCGCCGTCACCGCCGCCGGGTTCCTGAGGCTGCGGCCGGGCGCGCGCTCAGCTCGTCTGGCGGACGTGGATGGCGAACGTGTCGTTCACGGCCGCCCGAGCCACGCTCCTCGTGTTGAGCAGGAAGCCGAGCCCGGCGTCCCAGCCGTCCAGCGAAACCGTCAGCAGGTTCAGCCACGAGGGCAGGCCGATCACGTAGGTCGGCGCCTTCAGGGTGAACGTTTCGGACGTCGCCGTTCCGCCCTGGGCCGGCACGGCGGCAATCTGCTGCGAGACCAGTTCCTCGACCCACGTCGCCGTCACGACACGCGCCGCTCGCCCGCCTTGCAGCAGCACGTCGGGGGGCCGGCGAAGCGTCGCGCCGCGGTCGGTCACCAGGCGCAGGGTCACGCCCGTCATGTCGAGCACGCCGTTGTTGGTGATGCGCACGCTGAACTCCACCTGCTCGCCGGTGTTCAAGGATCCGTCGCTGCCGGGATCCAGGTCGACGATCTCGATGACGACGTTGTCGTCGGGGTAGCTGCGGATCGCGCTGCTCATGTCTTCGAAGAAGGCCATTCGGGGTACCTCCGGGGTGGGGTTGTCGACGCGCCGGACGGCGCGGCCCTCGCCACTCTGACGCGGCCGTCCGCGCCGCGCGCTGGGTGCCAGTACCCGATTCATCCGGCGCACCACCCGGTTTCGGCACCACCCCCATGGGTGGGTACGGCGGCGACCGGAATTGGGTACCGGTACGGACTGATTCGCACGGGCCCGGCTCCTAAGGTCGCCCCATCGAAGTCAGGAATCCCGCGCGGCATTCCTGGCGCGCCAACCGTTCGAGCAGGAGCACGCCATGAGCACCCTTCTTCCCCGCCTCGTTGTCCGTCGCATCGGCTGCGTGCTCGCGCTGATGCTGATCCTGGTGGGCTGCGGCGGCGGGGGCGGCGATGATGCGCCCGCGGGCATCGGCAGCGGCGGAGGCACGGTGAGCAGCGCCTCGGGTGCGCGCATCACGATTCCGGCCGGCGCAGTCGCCCAGACCACGGTCATCGTGGTCGAGGACAGACCGCCCGGCGCCCCACCCCTGCCAGCTGGCGTGACGGCCTACGGCCCGGTCGTGGCCATCACGCCGCATGGCACTGCATTCGCGCAGCCAGCCACCGTCACCGTGCCGTTCGACCCCGCTGCACTGCCGGCCGGCAGCACACCCACGCTGTACCGCGCCGCGGATGCGCAGTCGCCCTGGCTGCCGCTGGGCAACGCCGTCGTCAGCGGCTCGACGATGAGCGCCACCGTGACCAGCCTGTCGTACTACGTGGTGGCGAGCCCCGCGGCCGCCGCCGTGGGCGACCCCGAGCGCGCCTGGTATTTCCGCCAGTTCCTCGCCGATGGCCTCGGCGCCGTGGACACCGTCGACCAGGACGGCGAGCCGAACAGCAAGACCGGCGGCGTGGTCGACGACGAGCACGACTTCGGCGCGATGCAGCCGCTGCTGCCCGGCAGCGACGACCGCGTCACCGGCGCGGTGTTCTCCAGCGCCAGCGGCGTCACCTACTGGGTGCGCACCGAATCGCCGCAGGGCGACATGTCGAACACGCTGTCGAAGATCGGCAGCGAAACCGGCCTGGTGCAGAAGCAGGGCTATCGGAAGATCAGCCCGAACGCCACGCTGCGCCTGACGGTGACACGCGTGTTCTTCGAGGCCGTCGACGGCAACGCTTCCGACATCATCCAGTACCGCGAGTGCCCGTGGCTTCGCGAATGCCACGGCGTGATTCGCGCCGACGTCGAATTCGACGTGCGGGCCTACCGCCTGAGCACCTTCTTCCAGCGCCGCGGCTTCGCGATGCTCAGCGGCTACCACAACAACTGGCGCTTCGACGCGGTCGACGCTGCCTCTTCGCGCGCGTCGCTGTGGAAGCCCGATGACTTCGAGTTCGGCACCGACGGCCCTGGCCGGGCCACGCTGCGGCTGAAGCAGCCGCTGGTGATCGAGGTCGACCTGTCCTCGGTCGATGAAGATCAGACGTTCACGCTGCTGGTCGATGCGTCGGTGCGGGGAATCAACCGGCGCCAGCGCGAGTCCGCCGTCAGCGCGTTCTTCCGCGACCCCGTGTCGCTGGACGGCGTGACGATCGAAGCCGTGGGTCTGGAGCCAGTGGCCGTGCCCTTCGACGAGCCGCCCGACGACGAGCCCCAGGCCGAGCTGTGCACCGGGCCGATCGACCCGGCCGCCGGCACGCTGCAGTTCACGGCCGCCAGCTATGTGGCAGCGGAGACGCCCACCGGCGGGATGGCGGTGCGCGTGTCGCGTACCGGCGGCACCGCCGGCGCGCTCAGTGCCACCGTGCGCTCGAGCGACGGCACGGCCGTGGCCGGCACGGACTTCGCTCCCGTGGAGGCCAACGTCTACTTCGCCGCCGGCGAAGACGGCGAGAAGCTGATCGAGCTCGAACTGCCGTTCGACACGGTGGCCGAGGACGACAAGCAGTTCACGCTGAACCTGACCGAGCTGCGCGGCTGCGGCCGGCTGGGGGCGCAATCGTCCGCCATCGTGTCGGTGCTCGACGACGACCGGCCCGCGCCCACCGCGCCACCGCCTTCCGGGCTGGACACCAGCTTCGACGGCGACGGCAAGGTCGCGCTGCCTGGCGTCGGATTCGATGGCGGCACCGGCCTGGCGCTGCAGGCGGACGGCAAGATCCTCATTGCCGGCGGCGGCTCGCGCGACTTCGTGCGCTTCAGCGGCTTCGTGCTCGCCCGCTTCCATGCCGACGGTCGGCTCGATACGGATTTCGGTACGGCCGGCAAGGTGCTCACGGAGATTCCGAACTACTTCGTGCGCGACTCCCAGCGCGTGGCCGTGCAGCCCGACGGCAAGATCGTCGTGGCCGGCTTCGCCGACGGTGCCGGGTCGCAACTCGTCCCGGTGCTGGTGCGCTACCTGGCCGACGGCTCGCCCGACCCGGCCTTCGGTTCTGGCGGCGTGGTCGTGGCGAGCTCGCCCGGCACCGTGTATGCCTTGGCGCTGATGCCGGACGGCCGCATCGTCGTGGCCGGCAGCGTGTTGCGCAGCGGCCCGATCGACTTCGCCGACGTGATGGTGCGGCGCTACCTGCCCGACGGCTCGCCGGACGGCAGCTTTGGCCTCGCGGGGCTCGCAACGGTCGACGTGGCCGGCAAGAGCAACGAGGCGTTCGCGCTCGTGCTGCTGCCCGACGGTGGCGTGATCGCTGCGGGGCGGGCCATCGGGACGGCAGACACCGCCATCGTGCAACTGACGTCTCGAGGCGATCCGGATCCGGCCTTCGGCAGCGGCGGCACGCGCGACCTGGTGGGCCTGCGGGTCGGCGAGGGTCTCGCGCGACAGGCCGACGGCAAGCTGCTGCTCGTGGGCGACGACGGTGCGGTGCCGGCGCGCTTCGCGATGCTCAGGCTGATGCCCGATGGCACTACCGACCTGAACTTCGGCAACGCCGGCCTGGTGACGACGGCCAGCTCCAACGATCCGCACTTCGCCCACGCCGTGTCGGTGACGTCCACCGGCCGCATCCTGGTGGCCGGCGAGGCCGGCGTGAACCGGAACTTCCTGCTGGCGCGCTACTTCGCCGACGGCTCGCCCGACCTGTCGTTCAACGACGCCGGCACGATCGCCGTGGATTTCGAGCTTCAGCTCGATGCTGCCAAGGCCCTGGTCATCCAGCCGGACGGCCGGGTCGTGCTGGGCGGCACCGCGACGATCGGCACCGACACGGGCTTCGCGCTGGTGCGCGTGCTGCCCTGAGCGGCAGGACATCGGGGCAGGCACCGCGATGACCCACCCCGACCTGCTCGGCTGGACGGCGGCCGCGCTGATGGTGGCCACCTTCGCCTGCCGCGACGCGCGCTGCATGCGCCCGCTGGCGGTGGC
>VFQN01001360.1_pt1 | contig 41183 bp, 33 predicted proteins | sample 3512371 | NCBI WGS metagenome assembly VFQN01 (sample SAMN10412370, study PRJNA504923) | tailings metagenome | isolation source: Replicate 2 from Balatoc abandoned mine | place: Philippines: Itogon, Benguet | collected 2017-08-28 | reverse complement strand
CCGAAGCAAAGCCCGCGAGCAGCGCGCTCGTCAGCACACAATGGCTGCAGGACCACCTCGATGCGCCCGACATCGTCGTGGTGGACGGCTCCTATTATCTGCCGGCGATGAAGCGCAATGCGCGCGAGGAATATCTCGCGGGTCACATCCCTGGCGCGGTGTATTTCGACATCGACGCGATTTCCGATCACGCGAGCGATCTGCCGCACATGCTGCCCTCGCCTGAAGCTTTCTCCTCGGCGATGCGCGGTCTGGGTATTGGCGACGGGACCACGATCGTGGTTTATGACGGTGCCGGACTGTTCTCCGCACCGCGCGTCTGGTGGACTTTCAGGACCTTCGGCGTCCGCGATGTCTACATCCTCGATGGCGGCATGCCGAAATGGAGGACTGAGGGTCGTCCGCTCGATTTCGGCGAAGTCCGGCGCACGCCACGTCACTTCACCGCGAGGTTCAACCGTGGTGCGGTCGCGGATGTTGATGATGTCAAAAAGGCGCTGGCCGATCCCGACATCCAGGTGGTCGATGCGCGCAGCGCGGCACGCTTTGCGGGCACCGCGCCCGAACCCCGGGCGGAACTCAAATCCGGCCATATGCCGGGTGCGCTCAACCTGCCGTGGGACCGGATTGTTGAGGATGGGCGACTGGTGTCTCCCGACCGTATCAAGAAAGCGTTCGGTGACGCCGGTGTCGAGATCGCCAAGCCAGTCGTGACGACATGCGGGTCGGGCGTCAGCGCCGCCATCCTGTGGCTGGCTCTCGACGCCATCGGTAAAGAACCAAAGGCTCTCTATGACGGCTCGTGGACCGAATGGGCGTCTCGTGGCGACCTGCCGATCGAGCCCGCGGCTTAGTCCGAAGCGTCGTTGCAACGCAGCAGAGCGGACCTTGGTCAATCACGCGCCAGCGTGATAGACGCCTGCATGACCACGAATGTGTCTTCCCCTGCTCAGGATGAAATCGCCACACCGGGCCGCCCGGACGTCGTCGGGTTTTATCACGAGAAGACCGGCAGCATCGCGTATCTGGCGATAGACCCTGCGACGCGGCATGCCGCGATCATCGATCCGGTGCTGGACTTCGATCTCCGCTCGGGACGCGTCGGCACGGGCTCGGCTGACTCGATGCTGAAAGTGATCGCTGATCGCGGCCTGACCATCGACTGGATTCTCGACACCCATCCGCATGCCGATCACTTCTCCGCTGCGACCTACATGAAGGAAAAGCTCGGCGCTCCCATGGCGATCGGCGAGAAGGTCGCAGACATTCAGAAGCTGTGGCAGACGATCTATAATTTGCCGCCTTACACGACGCTTTATTGGGACCGCCTGTTCAAGGACGGCGACGCCTTCAACGTCGGCTCACTTGATGCGACCGTTATCCTGTGTCCGGGGCATACGCTCGCCTCCGTCACCTATGTGATAGGCGATGCCGCCTTCATTCACGATACGATGTTCCAGCCGGATTCCGGCACAGCGCGCTGCGATTTTCCGGGAGGCAACGCAGGAACGCTGTACGATTCCATCCAGCGCATCTTTGCCTTGCCGGATGCAACGCGATTGTTCACCGGCCACGACTACCGGCCAAACGGCCGCCCGGCGCAGTGGGAATCCACGGTGGCGGTACAGAAGCGTGACAATACCCATGTCGGCGCTGTGGCTGGCCACGACCGCGCGGCTTTCGTGGCGCTGCGCGAAGCTCGCGACAAGACATTGCCCCTGCCCGAACTGATGCTCGCCGCGCTGCAGGTCAATCTGCGCGGCGGCCGCCTCCCCGACCCGGAGGATAACGGCCGCAGCTATCTGAAGATTCCTCTGAATGCATTCTGAGTGCGACGGCCGGACCAAAGTCCGGCACGCCGCGATAAGACGCTTCAGTCTTTCTTGAACTTCTTCAACCGGAATGCGAGCGCGATCCAGGTCACGCCAAGCAGCATCGCAAACCAGCCGATGATCCAGGCGACGGCAAGAGCGCCAACGGCCGGACGCGCGATCAGGATCACGCCGAAGATTACCGTCAGCAGCCCGCCGAGACCGAGCAACCACTCGCCCTCAATCTCCTTGCGCAGCTTGATGGCGCCCCAGATCTCCATCACGCCCGCGACGATCGCCCAGCACGCGATGAACAGCAGCAGGATGATCGCCGTCTTGACCGGCCAGGCGAAGGTGAGGATACCGGCGGCGACGCCCGCGACGCCGACGATAGCGAGCCACCAGCGCGGCGCCATCGCACCGCCCTTGCCGAGAATCGCCGTCCACAGCGCAAGAACGCCGTCAACGAGTGCAAACGCACCCCAGAAGAGGGTCAGGGTCAGCAACGTGATCCCCGGCCAAAGGAAGGTCAAAAACCCGAAAATGAGTGCGGCCGCGCCGCGCAGCAACAAGACCCACCAATGGTCTGCCAGCGCGTGCAGCATCACCGCGCCCGAAAGCGGGCCCGGTGCCGGTTGAGCCTGAGTGCTCATCATATGTCTCCTCGAAAAGCGCTCCCGCGCCAGATCGCCTGCCCCCGAGAACACTGGCGCGACTCGCATGCGATTCCGCAGGCAGGAAAGGCTAACGTCTTTGCCGGAACCTGACCAATCAAAACGGCTCGACGGCCCTGGTATTACGCAAATCCGGTGCCGCTTCAGTGCAAGATCTGACTGAGAAACAGCTTGGTCCGCTCGTGCTTGGGATCGGCGAAAAATGCGGACGGAGCGTTGATCTCAACGATCTGCCCCTCGTCCATGAAGACCACGCGGTCGGCGACCTGGCGGGCGAAGCCCATTTCATGGGTCACGACCAGCATGGTCATGCCGCTCTCCGCCAGTTCGACCATCGTGTCGAGGACTTCTTTGACCATCTCCGGATCGAGCGCGGAGGTCGGCTCGTCGAACAGCATGATCTTCGGGCTCATGCAAAGCGCGCGAGCGATCGCCACCCGCTGTTGCTGGCCACCCGAGAGCTGGCCCGGATATTTGTCGGCCTGCTCCGGAATGCGCACGCGCGCGAGATAGTGACGCGCGATCTCCTCGGCCTCCTTCTTCGGCAACTTGCGCACCCAGATTGGCGCGAGCGTGAGGTTCTCCAGCACTGAAAGATGCGGAAACAGGTTGAAATGCTGGAACACCATGCCGACCTCGCGTCGCACTTCGTCGATACTCTTGAGGTCGTTGGTCAGCAGGACACCGTCCACCACCACCCGGCCCTGCTGGTAATCCTCCAGCCGGTTGATGCAGCGGATCATGGTCGATTTGCCGGACCCGGACGGCCCGCAAATCACGATGCGTTCCCCGCGTGCGACGGTAAGATTGATGTCACGCAATACATGGAAATCGCCGAACCACTTATGCATCCCTTCGATCTCAACCGCAGGGATGTTTTTCTCGCCGTCACGTTTGCCGGATGCGTCATTCATTTCCGGTATCCGGTCGCAAGGCGCCGTTCGAAATTTTTGGCATAACGCGACATCATCCAGCAGCACAGAAAGTAGAAGATGGCGGCAAAGGCATAGCCCGTGGTTGACGTGACCGGCGTCGCCCATTTCGGATCGATGCGTGCGACCTCAATGGTGCGCAGAAAATCGAATATGCCGACGATGAAAACAAGAGTGGTGTCCTTGAACAAGGCGATATTGCTGTTCACGATATTCGGGATGGTGATACGCAGGGCTTGCGGCAGGATGATCAGCCCCATCATCTTCCAGTAACTCAGGCCGAGCGCCTGCGCACCTTCATATTGCCCCCGCGGGATCGCTTGCAGCCCGGCCCGCACCACTTCCGCCATGTAAGCCGCAGCAAAAATCGCAACGCCGATCAAGGCGCGCAGCAGCTTGTCCGGTGACCAGGCCTCCGGAACGAATAGAGGCAGCATCACGCTTGCCATGAACAGCACCGTGATCAGCGGAACGCCGCGCACGAACTCGATGAAGATGATCGAGAACAGCCTCACCACCGGCATAGTCGAGCGGCGTCCGAGCGCAAGGACAACGCCGAGCGGCAGCGAGAAGACGATGCCGACGGCCGACACGACGACAGTCACCAATACGCCGCCCCAGAGCGAGGTCGGCACGTAGGATAACCCCAGCGGGGCGAACCCGAGCAGCAGCATCAGGGACAGGATCGGCAGGATAACGAAGAAGTATACTGCGGCGAGGCGCTTGTTAGGCGCCCAGGTGGCGAGCAGCCAGACGATCCCTATGGCCAGCAGCGCGAAAAAGACATCCACCCGCCATCGCTCGCCGACCGGATAGAACCCGTAGATGAAGAAGTTGATGCGCTCGGCCACGAAAGGCCAGCACGCGCCCGCGCGTGGCCGATCGGCCGTCACGATGCAGGCGGCACGATCGTCGCCGGTCCAGGTGGCGTCGAAGATCAGGAAGTTCAGCAGTGGCGGTATGATCCACCACACAAGCAGCAGCGACCCGAGGGTCAATGCGATATTGAGAGGACTGGAGAACAGATGCTCCCTGATCCAGCCGGCGATGCCGCGATCGCGCTTAGGCGGCGCCAGCGCAGGTGAAGGCTCGGTGCGGACAAAGGTCACCGCCATCGTCAGCGCTCCACCAGCGCTATGCGGCGGTTGTAGAGGTTCATCAGGCCCGAAGTGACCAGACTGATGGTGAGATAGACCGCCATCGTGATGACGACGACCTCGACTGCCTGCCCCGTCTGGTTCAGCACTGTGCCGGTGAAGACCTGCACAAGATCCGGATATCCGATCGCGACCGCCAGCGAGGAGTTCTTGGTGAGGTTGAGATACTGGTTGGTGAGCGGCGGCACGATCACGCGCATCGCTTGCGGCACCACGATCAAGCGCAGCGTTGGCCCCGGCCGCATCCCGAGCGAATACGCAGCCTCGGTCTGGCCGTGGGACACTGCCTGTATTCCCGCCCTAACGACTTCGGCGATAAAGGCAGCGGTATAGATCGACAGCCCGAACAACAGCGCGGCAAATTCGGGCAGGATTTCGAGGCCGCCGCGGATATTGAAACGCCCCATTTCCGGGAAATCGAAGGTGACCGGGAAGCCCGTCGCGACGAGGGCCAGCAACGGCAAGCCTGCAATCAGCGCCGTCGACACCGCGAAAACAGGCGCCTGCTGTCCGGTCCGCTCCTGCCGCAACCGCGCCCAGCGCCGGAACAGGAACGCGCCGGCGATACCGATAGCGAGTGCAATCGGCACCGCCTCAAACCCCGGCGCGAAAATCGGCTTTGGAAGAAACAATCCCCGGTTGTTGAGCAGCATACCGCCGGGAATCGAGATGCTGTCGCGCAAGACCGGCAACGCCTTCAGGACCGCATTATACCAGAACAGCAGCTGCAGCAGCAGCGGAAGATTGCGGATCACCTCCACATACCCGCGCGCGAGTTTCGCGACCAAAATGTTCTTCGACAGTTGCGCAATGCCGACCAGAAACCCTATGGCGGTCGCAAAAACGATCCCGAGGAACGAAACCAGCAACGTGTTCAGCAGCCCTACCCAGAAGGCACGGCCGTAAGTCGACTGCGAGGTATAGGGGATCAAATGCTGGCTGATATCGAAACCGGCGGTCGAGTGCCAGAAATCGAAGCCGGACGCGATGCGCGCGCGCGCCAGATTCTCCGCCGCATTGGTGGCCGCGCTATAGGCGAGCCAGACGATGACCGCGCAGAGCAGCAGTTGAAAAGCAATGCTGCGCCAGCGCGGATCGTAAAGCGGAGATATTTTGGGCGGTGCGGCCCGCGCCATCATGCGCCGCAGCGCCGGTCAGCGGACCGGCGGCGCGTATTGCAGACCACCCTTGGTCCAGAGCGCATTGAGACCGCGGGAAATCTTCAGCCGCGAAGCCTGGCCCAGATTGCGCTCGAAGATCTCGCCGTAATTGCCGACATGCTTGATCATCTTCACGCCGAAGTCGTTCGACAGGCCGAAGGCTTCGCCGAACTTACCTTCCGCACCGAGCAGGCGCTTGATTTCCGGATTATCGGACTTCGTCTGCGCGTCCACATTCGCCTTGGTCACACCGAGCTCCTCGGCGTTGATCAGCCAGAAATTGACCCAGCGGACGATGTCGAACCACTGGTCATCCCCGTGACGCACCGACGGTCCGAGAGGCTCCTTCGAGATAATGTCCGGCAGCACGACATGATCGTCAGGCGTCGCAGTTCGCAGCCGTTCGGCATAGAGCGCCGAAGCGTCGGTGGTGTAGGCGTCGCATCGGCCGGCGTCATAGGCCTTCACCGCCTCGTCGGAGGTCGCGAACGTCACCGTCTTCAGCTTCATGTTGTTGGCACGAAAGAAGTCAGCGAGATTCAGCTCCGTGGTGGTGCCCTGCTGCACGCAGACCGCGGCGTCGTTCAGTTCAAGCGCCGAGTTTACCTTCAGCGCCTTGCGGACAAGAAAGCCCTGTCCGTCATAATAATTGACGCCGGTGAAGTTCAGCCCGTTCGTGGTGTCGCGGGACGAGGTCCACGTGGTGTTGCGGATCAGCACGTCCACTTCGCCCGATTGCAACGCAGTGAAGCGATCCTTTGCCGTCAGCGGGACAAACTTGACCTTGGTCGGATCATTGAAAATCGCAGCCGCAATCGCGCGGCAATAATCGACGTCGAAACCAGTCCAGTTGCCCTGCGCGTCCGGCAATCCGAAGCCGGCAAGATTGCCGTTCGCGCCGCAATTGAGCACGCCGCGGCTCTGCACCTGCTTCAATGTCTGAGCTTCCGCGGCAGAGCCCGCGAGGCCGACGATGGCTGCGAGGGCAAAAGTGAAAAGGCTGCGCTTCATGATGTTGTGTCCCCAATACTCTGCCGGACGGTGATGATAAGGAAGGTTGTCTGGGCCAAGGCGTACGGCACCTAGCCCATCTGACGCAAGCCTGCCCGCTCGCGCCAAAGGCCGCAGAAGTCCCGAAGCCCAGGGCACCATGACCGATCCCGCAATTACCGCTATCTGAGAACGATTGCGCTGACAGGTCAAGGGCTTGACTGGTAGAAGGCAATTTGCCTGCACTTCGACCGAGGACTCACTCCCGTACGGCATGGCCCGTTACGGCCCTAAGAACGGCCCAAGGACACCACCATGAGCAAGCCGACCGAGGCCCCCCTCCAGATCGATACCCGCATCGTAACCGGCGGACGCACGCCGCGCGAGTATCACGGATTCGTCAACCCGCCCGTCTATCACGGGTCGACCGTCCTTTATCCCAGCGCCGCAGACATGGTGGCGCATCGGGCACGCTATCGTTACGGGCGGCGGGGCACACCCACCTCGGAAGCGCTCGAAAACGCGCTGCGCGAGTTGGAGGGACCCCAATGTGCCGGTGTCTCGCTGCTGCCGTCGGGCGCGGCCGCGGTCTCGACCGCCCTGCTTTCGGTCCTGTCGGCGGGCGATCACCTGCTAGTCACCGACAGCGTTTACCGGCCGACCCGCACATTCGCCGACACAATCCTGAAGCGGTACGGGGTCGAGACGACGTATTACGACCCGCTAATCGGGGCGGACATCGCAGGTCTTTTCAGGCCGAATACTCGTGCCGTGTTCGTCGAGGCGCCCGGTTCGCAAACCTTCGAGATGCAGGACGTCCCGGCCATCGCACGGGTCGCGCATGACAGGGGCGCCGTCGTGCTGATGGACAATACGTGGGCGACACCGCTGTACTTCGATGCCTTTGCCCATGGCGTCGATCTGTCGATCCAGGCTGGCACCAAATATATCGGCGGTCATTCCGACATCATGTTCGGAACGATTTCGGCGAACGAAGCGACCTGGCCGAGGCTCAACGAGACGGTCGGCAATTACGGGCTCTGCGCCGGCCCCGATGATATCTACCTCGCACAGCGCGGTCTCCGCACCCTGTCGGTCCGTCTCGAGCGGCATCAGCGCTCCGCGCTCGAAATCGCGCGCTGGTTCGAACAGCGGCCGGAAGTACTGAACGTGCTCTACCCGGCCCTGCCCTCACATCCGGGCCACGACATCTGGAAACGCGATTTCACCGGCGCATCCGGACTGTTCAGCATCGTGCTTAAGCCTGTCCCTGAGAAGGCGCTCTACGCATTCTGTGACGCGCTCACGTTGTTCGGCATGGGCTTCTCATGGGGAGGCTACGAGAGCCTTGTCATCATCTACGATTGCAAGGACTACCGCACTGCCACGCCCTGGAACCCGGGCGGCCCTGGTCTTCGCTTCCACATCGGGCTTGAAGATACCCGCGACCTGATCGCCGATCTCGAGCGCGGTTTCGCGGCGCTTCACGAAGCGGCGCGCGCCTGACGAGCCTGATCCGAAGCGATGCGCCCCGCTGTCGAGGGACAGCGTACAGATGTCGTGCCAACCGTCGCCCTTGAAACAGGGCGGCGGACTGCGCGAAGAACAACGACAACCCCGTTGAACGATCGGCTCGCCGCAGAGCGAAGAACAAATCGCATGCGCGCTTCGCTGACGCACGTCGCGGGCCACCGGTAGATGAGCCCGTGAAGCATCCACACGACCAAAGCCAGGATGACGCCGGCAAAGATCACGTCGCTGACGAAATGTCCTCCGGCAACCACGCGTATGGCGCTGATCAGCGCGCCGTAAAGGAGTGCCAGGGTAATGGCGGTGTAACGGATGGCCAGTGGCGAAACAACCGCGACCGCCAACGTCGCAAACGCTGCAGATGCCTCCCCGGACGCGAACGAACAATTCCGCTGGCAATTCCCGGTCGGGGTCCCACCAGGCGCGGAATGCGCTTTCGTCACCAGACGCGAGCACGACGCCGGGTCGCGGGCGCGACCAGTTTTCCTTGAGGACGGCATTGACGATCACACCGGGCCCTATGGCGATCGCGAGCAGAACCAGCACACAGGCTCGCAGCGGCGGCAGTGTGCCTGAGTGCCTGCGCAGCTGAAATGCGATACACGTTGCGCTCAACGCGATGAGGCCGATGATCAGGTAGAGATTGAAATCTCGGAGCGCCGAAATCGCAGGCTCGGCCCAATTCAGAACGCCCGAATATCTGAGCGCGTGAACAGAACGCGCGACTTCAAGATCAAGCTTGGGATCGATGGCAAATAATACGCCGATCGCAAGCCCGACCGACAAGGTCAGGCACAGTCCAAGTCGAGACATCCGATCGCTCCGCAAACCTAGCGGCGGGACGCTACGGCGCGGGGATGAAGGCGCGGTGACAGGCTGACAAGATAACAAAATCGAGGCGCGACAAATCGCGCTAACCTGTGGATTTGTCGTACGATCGTCGTCAGGCCAGAGCGCGAGCAGGCCGGCTGCGCGCGTCGCGCAAAACGAGCTGAAGATTGCGCCCATACACAAACACGCCGAACGCCTGCCCCGCAATAAACACCGGATCCTTCCGGTAGATCGCGTAGGTCAGCAACAACGCGCCTCCGACCAGCGATAGCACCCAGAATGCCACCGGAACGACACTTCGCCCGGCGCGTTCGGACGCCAGCCATTGCACGACGAAGCGCGCGGTGAAAAACATCTGCGCGACGACGCCGACAACAATCCACCTGTCGAGATTAGTGACAAACACGTCCTGCAGATACGTTCCGATCATCCGCGACAGATCGACAAGCATCGGACAACTCCCTGACTACCGGAATGCTTCTACGTCGACGGATCAGCCACCAGACGCCGAACAAATCCATGAGACCGACCCACAGCCGATTTCCCATTCCGTATTTCGACACGCCGTGCTTGCGATCGCGGTCCACGACATCGACCTGCACTATCCCGTAGCCCTCGCGCCGGACCAGCGCCGGCAGAAAGCGATGCAGGCCGTCGAACACCGGCAGACGCAGAAACAGGTCGCGACGGAACGCCTTCAGTCCGCAGCCGGTATCGGTCGCACTATCGCGCAGGACCGCGGATCGTACCGTGTTGGCAATGCGCGATTGGAGACGCTTGAACCCTGATGCCTTGCGGCCGACGCGGCGTCCGGCCACCAGGCCGATATGAGAATCGCCCGAAGCGAGCACGCGTACGAGATCGAAAATGAACTTTGGATCGTTCTGACCATCGCCATCGATGGTGACGATAGTGGCGCCGCGGGCAGAAAGCACGCCGCTTGTCACCGCAATCGACTGTCCGCTCCTGCGGTCATGCGCAATCGGCCGGACCTGTCGGTAACGCGCCGCCAGAGCCTGAAGCTCGCGCGCAGTCGTGTCGGTCGAAGCATCGTCCACGAACACGATTTCGAATGTCGCTCTCCCGCTGAGCGCGTCGATGATCTCTGCCGTCAGGCCGGCAACATTCTCCGCCTCGTTATGAACCGGCACCACCACCGAGATGTCCGGTCCAGCCGGCGCCAGCCTGAGCGCGGTCATGATCGGCTCCGCAACCGCGCAACTGCGCGGATGATGCGTGTTAGCCCCGGCCCAGGCATCGCCTGCACCTGGCGGCTGTCGTTGACCGCGAATACCCAGCAGCGCGCCGCAAAATAATTGCGAACCGCGAGCGCGCCGAGGGCTCCGATCAGGGCTCCCACTAACACATCGGTTGGATGGTGAACGGCGATGGTGACGCGCGTCACGCAGATGACGATGGCAAAGCTCCAGACCAACGGCCAGAGGCGCGGCCAGAGAGCGCTGAACGCAACCGCGAGCGCAACCGCCGTTGTGGCATGGCCGGATGGCATGCTGCCAAAGGCATATTCCGGAAACGGTACGGCACCGCCGAAAGCTTCGCGAAAATACGCGAAAGGGGCGTAGAAAAATGCATTCGGTTCGCCCGTCAGGTAAGGCCGCGCACGTCCGACCAATGGTTTCAGTATCGCCGTCAACAGTCCCGGCAATGCGATCGCGGTGATCAGAAAGACCAGCCGCAGCGAAACACTTGCAAATACGAGCCGGTCGGACGGCCTTGATGCTGCGCGAATGGCGATGACCGCGACCATCAGCAATCCGATCAAAGGCCAAAGCACCCACCCGGATTTGCCGTACGCACTCACCTTGCCGGACATATCGACGAACCAGCGCGGCAGATGCCGCGCTTCGGTGATGCTCCACACGTCGAGCAGAAGCTTGACCGCGAGAAACGCAGCGATGAAAACGAGAAGGCCGGTCACAGCAGTGTTGACGTCGGGCCAGAACGGTCCCGTCCCAGACGAACGCCGCGGTTTGCGAAAAGCCGACGCAAGTGTGGACGTTACGATTGCCGCGCCTTGTGACACGCTGCGCTCCGGTCATTGACGGCGCAGATTGTCCGCGCGCCATCAGCCAACTGAAACAGCAGCTTTCGGTGACACCGCGGTGACGTTTTCAACAATGACATTACCGCGCAAAGGTCGCAGCAGTGTCATCGATTACCGCAGCGAGCGATAGATCGCGAAAGACACGCGTCCGCCGCTTCCGAGGCTGTACCCGCGAAAACGCGCCGCCTGGACATAACGCGCGCCGATCGCTTCCGCTCGGCGCGCAAAGGTCCGTTCGAGACCTTGCTCCACCACCGCAAACCGGCAGTCGCCGCCGCCCTTGAGGAAATCGGCGGCGCCGGCAGCGGTCGTCAGCGCCGTGTCGGTGCCCGACAGGAACACCATGCTCGGCTCGTGATAACCGGCGGCCGCGATCTCAGGATTCTTGCATTCCGACGCATGGATCGTGCGTTGAATAGCAACACTTGGAAACACGGCTTCCAGTCCCGGAAGCACCGACCAGTAAACAGCAATCGACAGCAGCACCGTCGTCAGAGACGCCCGCAACAACGATCGCTCATAGCCGTCGACGTCGTAGAGCCACCAGGCACGAAAGCCGAACACCATGGCCGCCGCAAGAAACGGCCAGGCGCGCCAGCCGAGATCGCCCTCGTAGCGCAACAGCAGGACCAGCGAGCCGACGAAGATGAGCACCGGCACCGCGAACCACCAGAAGGTGCCCCACTCCATCCATTTTTTCGATGACATCCGCCCGGTCTCGATCGCGCGCGCGAGCAGGATGGCGATCGCCGGGTAGAGCGGCAGCACGTAGTGCGGCAGTTTGGTGATGATCAGTTCGAAGACGATCCAGGCCGGCACGAGCCAAGCAAGAAGAAATTTGACGTGCGTGTCCCACCGGTCGCGCCACACACCCGGCACGGCCATGCCGGCGAGGAGAGACGCCGGCCAGAAGGTAAAGAAGAACAGGACGATGAAATAGCCGGGCGGCGCTCCGTGGCCCTCCTGCCCGCTATACACCTTGCTCAACATGTCGCCGCCGAGCGAATCGGACAAAAAGATCGAGCCTGTCCGCATCATGATGGCGGCAAGCCATGGCAGCACGATCAGCAGGAAGATCGGAATGCCGATCACCGGCCGCAGCGCCTTGAGCCACGAACCTGACCGGTCGATCACGAGAAGTGTCACGATCGGCAGCCCGACGAACATCAGGATCAGCGGCCCCTTCAGCAAGGTCCCGATGCCGAGCGCTATCCAGAAGACGAAGGGTAGAGCGCGGTGATCGGGCTCCTCGTCGCGCCTTGGCAGATAGGCGCGCGCCAATACGCCCATGCATAGGACCACCATGAGGAGCAGCATCGCGTCGGTCTTGGCGAGACGCGCTTCGATTCCGAGCAGGATCGACGCCGCCATCATCATCGCCGCGAGAATCGCGCCACGGCGGCTGACGAACATGGCCGCGACCCAGAATGTAGCGATGACCGCGGCGACCGCCCCTATCAGCGAAGGTATGCGATAGACATAGATGCGCGTGTCCATATCGCGGCGCGAGATGAACTCTGCGGCATGCAGCGCAGCAGCCTGCATCCAGTAAATGCCGATCGGCTTCTTGTATCGCACATCGTTCTGGAAGCGGATGTCGATGTAATCGCCGGTATTCACCATCTGCTTGGTGGCCTGGGCGAAGCGAGCCTCGTCGCGATCAACCGGCGGAATCTTCGCCTGTCCGGGAAGGAATGCGAGCAGCGAGAAAATCAGCAGGACGATGATCGCGCGGGTATCGGTCGCGGACGCAAAGTCGAGCACCCCGCCGAGACCCCGTTGCCAGGTGTCGCGCGGACTGCGCTTCGTGAAACTGTCGTTGCCCCAACCGGTCCCCATGCGGGCCGGACCATAGGGAAAAAGATCCCGGCCGGGAAGAACCGGTTACTGCAGCCGCACCAAGACGCTATCGGCTGTGCCTTTTCCGTCAACCACCGTGAGCCGCACGAAGCCCGGACCCTTCGGATCGAAAAAGACGGTGCGTCCCGAGCCCCGATCCTGCGGCACTCCATTAACCAGGATCGTCAGCGGCTCGACCCCGCCGGCAATCTTGAGAGCGACAGGCTCCGGCCGCCCGTCGACAGAGCCAACCTCCAGCCGCGCCCCGTGCGGCGGAAACATGATGCGGACGCGCTCGCTCTGCCGGATACCAAGGCCGTCCGAACTGAACCGTTGCAACGGCAATGGCAACTTGCCATTCGCGGCCAAGATGGCGCCCTTCGGCGCCGGCGGCAGCGCGACCGGGAGTTCGCCGGTTCGGGCAAAGGCATCGAACAGGATCGGCGCCGCCGCGGTGCGCCCGAGAATGCCCGGCACCGGCGCGCCGTCCGGGCGCCCGACCCAGACCCCAATGGTCCGCCGTCCGTCGAAGCCCACCGCCCAGGCATCGCGATAGCCATAGGAGGTGCCGGTCTTGAAAGCGATGCGATTGCGCGCGGCGTTTTCCGGCGGCGGCGTGCCGAGCAGCACGTTGCCGACATACCAGGCCGCGATGGGATCGAGCAGACGGCGCGGCGGGCGCGCCAGACTGGCCTCGCTTCGCCGTTCGATCAGCGGGATTGTCATGCCCTGTCGCGCCAGACCGGCATAAAGCATCGTGAGGTCCGACAGCGTCACGCCCACGCCGCCGAGCCCCATGGCAAGACCTGGCACCTCGCCCTTCGGGAAAATCATGTCGCCGCCCGCCTGCGACAGCCGCGCGGTCAGCCGGGCGGCTCCAACGCGCTCAAGAAGCGCCACCGCCGGCACATTGAGCGACAATTGCAGCGCCTTGCGGACCGGGACCGTGCCCTGGAAGGTCAGGTCGAAATTCTCGGGCGCATAATTGCCGAACCGGATCGGACGATCCTCGATCAATGTCTCGGGATGCGCGAGCCCGTCCTCAAATGCCAGACCGTAGATGAAAGGCTTCAGCGCGGAACCGGGCGACCGCAAGGCTCTGGTCAGATCGACCTGCCCGGCGCGGTGCGCGTCGAAATAGTCGGGCGACGCAACACGCGCAAGCACTTCGCCGCTCGCGTGATCGAGCGCGAGGATCGCCACCGATATCTCGGTGCCGAGCGACACCGCCCGCTCTCGCGCCAGCGTTTCGAGCGCCTGCTGAAGCCTTGCGTCGATCGTCAACTCATGCCGCTTGACATCCGGCGCTGCAATCACAGCCTGATCGGCGGCATGCGGCGCGAGCACCGGCATAGCCTGGCGATGTGCCGGAACACGATCGGACTTGGCCGACACGACCTCATCGGACGGAATCCCAACATCGGCAGCGACGCGGTCGAGCACACGGTCGCGCGCGATCCTTGCACGCTCGGCCGAACGATCCGGCCGCCGCGCTTCGGGCGACTGCGGCAGCGCAACCAGCAACGCGGCCTCGGCCCGAGTCAGACGCTTTGGCTCCTTGCCGAAATAGGCCAGCGACGCGGCGCGCACGCCTTCCAGATTGCCGCCGTAGGGCGCGAGCGTGAGATACAGCGCGAGGATATCGTCCTTGTCCATCGCGCGTTCGAGCTGTATCGCCCGCACCATCTGGCGAAGCTTCGCGGTCAGCGTGCGCTCGGTTCGCGGCTCGAGCAGCCGCGCAACCTGCATGGTGATGGTCGATGCACCCGACACGATCTCGCGATGCGTAAGCCACTGCCATGCCGCGCGCGTCATCGCCCACGGATCGACGCCGCGGTGCGACCGGAAGCGCTTGTCCTCGTACGCGATCAGCATGGCGAGATATCGCGGGTCGACATCTTCCACATCGGCCTTCAGCCGCCAGCGGCCATCCTCGGTCGCGTAGGGCCGCAGCAACCGGCCGTTCCGGTCCACCACTTCAGTCGAGTATGCGAGCCCGTCCACCTTCGGCAGCGGCGGCAGCGCACGCACCCAGAGTCCAAGAGCAATCGCGCTAACAGCAATCGTGCTGCCGGCGAGAAACATCCCGCCCGCCAGCAATGATATCGCCGCCCATCGCCTCATTTGGCTGCCGTCACCTCGAGCTTGCCGGTCGCAGTGCGGCCGAACCGGTCGGGACGATACATGTCCTCCACGAATGCCTGCGGGTGCGTGTAGGTGCCCGGCGCAACCGCACGGACCACATAGGCCACGGTGAAGATCGCCGCATCCTTGCTGGTCCGATTGAATGCCGCGGTGAAGCGATCGTCGCGGAATTCCGCATGCTCCGGCGTTTTGGCGAGCTGGATCCAGCCAAGCGTTCCGCTGTCGCCGGACGAAACAAGCCGCGGATTGTCGATCTCGAAACCGGCCGGCAAGTAATCCGCAACGATGATCCGGCCGAATTGCGGCTGGCCTTCGGTGATCTTCAGCACCACGGCGTAGCGTTCATTCTGCTTCACCCTGGCAATATCGACCGCCTCGCCATCGAGCGTGAAATAGTTGCGCTCGATCTTGAAGCCGCTTTCGGCCGCAGGCTCAGGCACTACCGGTGCGCCGGTGACGGATACCACCGCCTGCAACGCCTCCTCGCCGTTATTGGCGACGCGCAGCGGCGCCGCCTGTAGCGCCGCCGCGCTCATGCTTCGGTAGAGCGCGCCCTTCTGCGCCGCACCGTTGACCGCCATCGCGACGCCAGCAGCATCCTTGGCGATCGCGCGCGCGGCAAGCACAAGCCAGGCATTTTCCTGCGTCGAGGTATAGGGCGAAAGCTGACGAGCGGCCTCGACCCGAGAGACGGCTGCCGCAACCATCGGCCGCGGCGCGTTGCTTTCCGAGGCGAGAGTCACGAGCGCAGCGGAATCGCGCAGTGCCGATCCGTAATCCTCGCGGCCGAATTCGAGCTTTGGCTGCGGGGAGATCGCATCGAGAGCCGCCTGATAGACCCGGTCCGCGCGGTTCTTGTCACCGAGAAGCCCGAGCGCCGCCGCGATCTGCGCCTTGGCGATCGGGGTGGCGATCGCATTGAGCTTTGTATCGGCGATGTAACGCAGATCACCTACCGGCGCGGACCCGTTACGCGCAAGAACATACAGCGCATAGGCGAGCTCGCGACCGCCATTCTTGGACGGTTCCGGTGCGGCCGCGATGTTGTTGCGCAGCCGGTCGAGTGCGAGCCGGAAACCGACATCGGGGACAACGAAGCCGCGTTCGCGGGCGCGCGTCAGGAAGTCGGCGACATAGGCATCAAGCCATGGATCGTCGCCACCGGCCGACCACAGCCCGAACGACCCATTGCTTCCCTGCCGCGCCAGGAGCCGGTCGATCGCGTCGCGGATGCGCTGCTCGGCGTCGGTGTCGAGCGCAAGCTGCGCGGACGCCGCGAGATCGTTGACATAAAGGAGCGGCAGCGCACGGCTGGTGATCTGCTCGGAGCAGCCGAACGGATAGCGGTCGAGCGCCTTCAGGATCGCCGCCGCATCGAGCGCGGTGGATGGACCAACCGAAAGCGCGACGCTGCCGGTCCCCGGCACGAGATCGGCAAACAGGTCGTTCGACAGCGTGATGCTCTCGCCCCTGGCAATCTGGCGCACGGTGCGGCGGGTGAGCAACTGGTTTGCCGGACGCACGTTGAGCGCGTAGTCACGTTCGAGCTTGAAGCCGTTCGGTCCTTCGACATTGAGAGTGATCGTCGCGGTGCCTGCGGCAGAAACCTCAAGCGGGAATGAAACCGCCTGACGCTGCTTCGCCCGCAGCGTCACCTTGTCGGCGACCTGCCCCGTTGTGCCGGTCGGCCCCTTCGCATTCACCGTCACCGCGTAATCGCCGGCGGGCCCTTCAACATTGTCGATGTCGACATGCATCGTCGACTTGTCACCGGTGTTGAGGAAGCGCGGCAGTGTCGCCGTCACCACCACAGGATCGCGGATGATCACGTCGCCCACGGCTTTGCCAACGCGATCCTTGCTCCAGGCGATTCCCATCACGCGCGCCGTACCGGCGAACGCGGGAATACCAAACGACACCTCGGCGGTGCCGTCCGGCTTCACCTGAACGATCCCGGTATACAGCGCGAGCGGCTTCTGAAAAGGCGGCGAGCCTTCGAGCGCACCGCCGCCGTCATCGCCGCCGGTGCGGGTCGCGCCGCGCGTCCCCTGCATGCCGTCGATCAACTGGCCGTAGAGGTCCCGCACTTCCGCCGAGAGCCGACGCTGGCCGAGGAAGTATTCGTCCGGAGCCGGCGGCTTGTAGTTGGTGAGGTTGAGAATGCCGACGTCTACGGCGGCCACCACAACCCGCGCGTCCTCGCCGGGCGCAAGGCCGGTCAGTTTCACCGGCACACGCAGCGTCGTGTTGGGCCGGATCATCTGCGGCAGAGTCATGTCCATGGCGAGCGTGCGCGCCGCCTTGTTGACGGTGAACCACTGCACGCCGATGGCGCGACCAGGCATACGCTTTGCTGCAGCATCAAGCGGACGCCGCAGGGTCGCAACCACATAGGCGCCGTTACCCCAGTCCTTGCCGACCGGGATCGCAAGCTGATTGATGCCGGTCTTCACGTCGGCCGAGACCGTCGACAGCATGCGGTCGCCGACCACGTTCAGCGTAACGCGGCCGTTGCTGCGCGCAGTAACCGCGACATTCATCGTGTCGCCCGCCAGATACTCTGGCTTGTCGAGCGCGATCTCAAGAAGGTCGGGCGTATCGGCGCCTGCCTCGGCATAGAAGCCAGCATCGAACGGCACCTGCGTCACCGGACCGTTCGCATCCGAAACGTCAAGCCGGTAGCGGCCCCACGTCACCGGCAGCGAGATGCGCGCTGCCTGCCCGTCCGCTGTCACGTCAATGGTGCCGTCCGCGATCCGGCGCGAGGATTTCACCGGCTCGTAATTCCAGTATCCATTCTGGCGGTACCATTGATAGCGGCTCTCGATCCGCAACAACTCATAGCGCAGCCCGGTCTTGTCGATCCGCTTGCCGTCGGGATCGACCATGATGACGTCGAACGCAGCGTTGTCACTCTCGCCCAGCGAACGGCCGTTGAACAGCGGGCGCACCCCGATCATGTCGCCCGCGGGCGTGACCGGCAGCGTGATCTTGCGTTCGACCGCGCGGCCGCCGGATTCCGCAAGGCGTACCGTAACGCGCGCTTCGAGCAGGCGCTCGGTCGCGGGCAACTTGTCGAGCGAAACCTCAAAGCTCGCCTTGCCCTGGTCGTCGGTCTCGGCGAGTTTGTTCAGCGGCTGCTGTTCGGCGTCGACACGCTCGTCGGTTCCGAACCGATATCCCGCAAAACCTGTCCGCTCCTTCGCGGCGCTGACAAGAATCTCGCCCTCTACATCGAGATTGGCGGCGGGTGCGCCATACAGGAATCGCCCGGTCAGCGTGATTTCGGCCGGAGCGTCCGGTGAAATCCTGCCCGTCGGCGAAGCGAGATCGAACTCCAGCCGGTCTGGCACATAGTCTTCCACCATGAAAGTGGTCTCGCCGATGGCAGGCCGCTTCGGATCGGTGAACGCCTTGACGCGCCAGGTGCCAGTCGAAGCCGTCTGCGCAATCGGGACCGACAGCGAACGGCCGCCGAGGCCTTCGTCCTTCGTCGCGAAGCGACGATATTCGACACCGTCTGGACGCTCGATCACAAGAGTCAGCGGCACGCCGTTTGCTGCGACCGAAGCCGCATCGCGAAGAAGCGCCGTGATGTGCACCGTCTCGCCGGTGCGGTAGACGCCTCGCTCGGTATAGACAAACGCATCGAGGCCATCGGGCGCTTTTCGGCCGGCCACCCCCCGATCGGAGAGATCGAAGGCCGGTGTCTTCAGGCTCAGAAAGGCGTAATCAGCGGTCGCCCCCGCAACAAGGAGCGCAGGCGACAGGCCGCCCTCCCCGCGGGTCAGGTTGGACTCGAACTGCACCTGACCGTTTGCGTCGGTACGCTTGATCGCAAGCACTTCGTTGCTGCGCGAGAGCAGCCGCACCTCGATGCCGGCAATGGGCGCGGTCGAGGCCAATGAATTGATCGACGCGTGGATGCCGTCATTCCCCGAGAAAGCGCTCAAACCGAGGTCGGAGACGATGAACCATTGCGTGGCGAGCGTGGAGAAATCGTCGCCGGGGTCGGAATCCTTCGGCGCCGCGACCATCACATAGACGCCGGGCTTCAATTCGCCGAGCGCCTGGTCGATCGGAAATGCCGTCGTCACCTCGTTGTTGAGCGAATATTCGAGCGCGAGTTCGCCGGTCCAGACCTGCTGGCCGCGCTCGTCGCGCAATTGCTCGGCGTCATAACGAGAAAGCGCACGCTGGAAATCGTTGCCGAGCACGGTGTCGATCAGGTTGCGGTCGCCGACACGGTAGATGTCGACCTTGGCCACCTTGCTGTTGACGGCGACCAGCGGAATGCCCTGCTGCCCGGTCCGCGGCAGCACATAGGACTTCCCGGTGAAGCGGACCTGCGGCTTGCGGTCACGAACATAGATCGTGAACTCCGCTGCGCGGGCGAGCGGCTCGGTTGTGGACGGCAGTCCGGCACGCAGCGTGATGGCATAGCGCTCGCCGTGCTTCAGGCCTTCCACGCAGAGCTGCTTCTCATCGGCGGTGACCGCCGGGCGGTCGATGCCGGGCACCGCAACGAACGGCGAGAAGTCCGTTCGCTTGCCCGGCAACGTTTCGGAGAACTGGAAGCAGGCGCGCGGGGACGCGCCGTCGGCGTCAACCGTGTAGTCGAGCAACCGGAAGCCGTGCTCCTCGCGCAGCTTTTCGTATTGCGCACGGATCGACGCAACCTCGCGCAACTCGAGCGAATTACGCAACGCATCGATCGCCGGACGCCATACCCGCCGCTCGGCAAAGGAGTTGCCGATAATCTGCAGAGCTTCGGCCTGCTCGGACGGATTATCTGACCGCTCATAGGCGATGTATCCCGCCGTCGCCGAGCGTTCGAGCAGCAATGTACGCTCTTTCGCGTTCGCGGGTCGGATTTGCGCCACGCTGCGGGCCAGCCGCAGCCAGCTCGTGGCGTCGTCCGGCTCGACCGAGACGATCTGCCCGAGCAATTGCAGACCGGTCCGGAAATCGTTCTTTTTGAAGGCCTCATCCATCTCGCGGCGGAGCTGGGCTACCGGCTTCGTCACCTGTCCGGAATCGGTCTTGATCTGCGCCTCAAGCCGCACCGCCGCGTCGTCGAGATCGTCCCGCGAGAACGGCCGCTCGTCGGAATTTGCGGCGGGCTGGGTCTGCGCGAGCGCGGAAGTCGGGACGCTGGACATCGAGATGACGCAGGCGAAAGCGAACAGCGCGGCCGAAAGACCAACGCGGACGGGCGCGAACATGGCCGAAATCCTCCTCCCCGGCGGCGAAGCAAGGCCGCGGGACTCGCAGTCTAAATCAGCGGTAAAAGGTGTCGAGGTCGTGGCCTAACCGGGCGCGTCAATGGTCGGCCCGATCACAAGCGCGAAATCGCGCGCACGTATAGTGAAACCGAGGCCGGGCCCGAAAAAGGGTTCGACTATTTCCAGTGCGGACGCGGCGTAGAGACCGGCTTCTGCTCGGACGGCGCCGCAGGAGACAGGTTCAGCGTCACCCACACATTCCAGCCTTCCGGGCGGTAGTGGCTCTCAAACTCGTAATAGCCTTTCACGGCAAACAATCCGGCAACACCAGGCGCAGCCTGGAACAGATAGCCCATCTGAGGACCTATTCCGAAGACGCGCGACTTCGGATCTTTGACGAAGGCGGGCGCCCCTTTGTCATCGGTGAACTGGTCGTAAACATAGCCGACAGCGCCGGCATAAAATTGCTTGTTCAGGAACTGCGCCGCGGCGACATCGAGATGATAGTCGACGCCGTTCTGGTAGCCGGTTTCGTGATTGACGTTGTTGTAGGTCACGCCGAACGTTGCCGATAATTCGTGGCCCTTCGCCGGGTCGAGATAGGTGTAGCCCAGGCCGCTGTCCCAGCCGTTGAAGCCCAGTCCGGTGTTGGCAAGTCGCGTACGATCGTAGCTGCCGACCCGCACGTTTGTGGTAGTGTAGACCATCAGGTTATGGACGCCGGCATTCCAGCGCAGGCTGGCTTGCGGAAATATATCGGCGAAGGCCGTAACCGAGTCGCTAATCGAGCCACTCTTCGTAGCCGCCAACGGCCCCACTGACGCGGAGAGCGTACCATCCAGTGTAGCGGAGTTGCGCCCATAAGCGGTCAGCATTCCCAATGCGAACTGCCCCCCAAAGATTTTTTGCTCAAAGACGTATTGCGGCAAGGCGAACACCACATCGGCCCGGCCGGTCAGATTGACATCGAGACTCAAATTGGCGGGCACGTTGCGCGGATTAACTCGGCCAATCTCAACCTGTTTGGCCGCAGCGAGAGCACCACTCGCCTCCACCGAGGTGTGGTAGTAGATCGTCGTCAGACTCCATCCCGGCACCAACGGGGATGCGGCAAAGCTGCCATACAGTCCGGGTATATAGAAGCTCACACCGCCCTGGTCCGCGAATGCTGCGCTGGGCACGAAGGCGGCTGCGGCAATTACAGCCGCCATACATTTCTGCACGCATTTCGACGCGGTGTTTACGGTCATGGACGCCCCGATTCTCACGACCTAGCTCGCAGGATTATCGCAACGACGGAAAGCTCCGGGTAAGCCATGGCGCTCCTGTGCGATGCATTGCTTGGCCTGTGCGGCTTCTATGTCACACCGGTCAAATCGGAGCCGGCTCGGCCTGCCCGACCGGCGAAAGCATTAGCGCTCGAACGGAAAGATGACTTTCCAGTCGCGCTTCATGGAAATCACCGGCCAGCCCCATTTAGGCGCCTCTTCCAGGCCCTTGTCGAGCTTTCCGATCTGCGATTTGCGGTCATAGGCGTATTCGCGCACCGCGTCGTCGTGATGCACATAAAGACCGAGCCGCAGGCCGGTCCCCGAAGAAGTGTATTGCAGCATCTGCAGATCGCCGTCGGAATTGCCGAAGGCGATGATCGGCCGGCGGCCGATATTGCGATTGATGCCGACCGGTTTACCCGGGCCGTCGTCGATGAAGTCCACTTTGGCGGTCTTGACCAGTTCGCCCTTGCCGTCCTTGCCGAGTCGAAATTCGGTGACGCCGGACGAACCGACGATCTGCTCTGGCGGAATGCCGTAGGCCGCCGGCGCCCAAGGGCGCATGAAGTCCATGCCGCCACCGGAGACGATGAAGGTCTTGAAACCATTGGCGCGCAGATAGGACAACACCTCCAGCATCGGTTGGTAGACCAGTTCGTTATAGGGCCGCTTGAACCGCGGATGCCGCGCGGTCTTGATCCAGTCGCGCACCTGCGTATCGAACTGCGGCACCGTCATGCCGGAATGGGTTGCAGCCACGACCGCCAGCAGTCCCTTCTCGCCGGCCTTCGCCGCCGTCGCGACATCCCCCTTCAGCAGCGAACGGAACGGCTCTTTGGTTTTCCATTCCGGATGCTGCGGCGCCATCTCCCTGATGCGGTCGAAGGCGAATGCCATCTGGAAATAGTATGGCTGTTCGACCCAAAGCGTGCCGTCATTGTCGAAGGTCGCGATCCGTTCGGCCTCCGGCACGAAATCGGGCGAGCCCTGCGTTGTCACCCGGGTGACCAAATCGATAATCGATTTTTTCACCGCGCCCTCGTTCCATGACGGCAGCGGATCAGTTTGGGCCAATGCCCCGCCGGGCGTGGAGAGGAGTGACGCCAATGCAAGAGAAAGACCGAGGACAAGCGACCGCACGGCACTAAAAATCGGAGACAGGCTCATCGCGATCATATCGCCTCCTCGCGCATCAACGCTGGTGACCGTCGGGCAGAAAGCCGATGCATTGATCCTTTGGCCACTTTTGCAGAATCGGGCCGTGCTTTTCCACACGGCCCGCAGCAGTTCCCGTTCAGTTTCCAGTCGGCATAGGCAGGGAAATACCTTCCTTGCCGAGCGCATCGCGAACGTTCTGGAACCTTTCATAGTCCGTCAGGGTAATCGGCCCCGAGTAAGAGCCGCTCTGCAGCTTGCGCGGCGGATACTGAATGTAGGTCTTCATCAGCGTCTTGATGGAGTCGCTGATCGTGACCATGGTCCAGGTCCGCTCCGTGTAATTGTTCATGAAGATATCGTAGCGCTCCTGCGGATCCTGCCAGAGGTCGAAGACCTGCGGAACGGTGGCTGCGTATTTCTCCTGACCTTTCCAGCCCAGATTGGTATCGACAGCCAACCCGCCGGTGGGCGCGCCGTTGTCACCGCGAAGGTTGAACACCGCCTTGTAATTGCCGACGCGCGCCGCGCCCGGCGTCAGTTCGTTCTCCGTGAAATAAAACCACTCTGTGCGCGGCGACGGGCCAGTGCCGAAGAGCACCGGAGAGATATCGTAGCTATCGAAGATCGTGGGCTGACCTGCGCGATCCTGGGTCGGAAGCTTGACTCCCGCAACCGAAGCGAAGGTCGCCATCAGATCGAGCCCGCCCACTATCTCGTGGTTCTTCACCGCTGATGCTATCCTGCCGGGCATCCACGCGATTGCTGGTACGCGGTTGCCGCCTTCGCGCACGGTCCCCTTGGTGCCACGGAATGGTGTGTAACCTGCGTCGGGATACACATCCTGCCATGCGCCGTTATCCGTCGTGTAGACGACAAGCGTATTCTTCGCGAGGGGCGAATTCCGGATCTTGTCCATGATGCGGCCGATCCGTGCGTCCAATTCGACGACCGAATCCGCATACTTGCTCTTCGACATGGACTTATGGATGTAATCCGGGTGCGGCATGTTCGGCTGGTGCACCTTCATGAAATTGATGCTCATGAAGATCGGCTCTTTCGAGTTCGCGTTGCGATCGAGATAGTCCATCGCCGCCTGCTCGACATATCCGTCGAAGAACGGAATTCCGACCACGCCTTCGCGTCCGTCAATAACGGGTGTGTTGACGTATTGGCCGTTGATCTTGAACTCTTCGCGAGCCGGCTGACCAGCATTGCCGGACAGCGCGCCTTTCGTCACGCGCTGGAACATGGCGCGCAGATCGGGTGACATATCCGGAAACCAGGTCGGGTCACCGTAGGTATAGGCGTTCAAGTGGTACAAGCCAGCATACTTCATCTCGTCGTAGCCATGCGCGTTTGGCAGCGCGTAGTCCGCCTCTCCGAGATGCCATTTGCCAGTGAAGAACGTTTTATAGCCGCCCGTTTTGAGCACCGATGCGAGTGTCCACTCGGCCGCCGGCAGTCCACCGCCCTCACCCTGGAACGCGACCGTCGTCATGCCGCTGCGGTTCGGAATGCGGCCGGTCTGCATTGCGGCGCGACCCGGCGTACAACTGGGTTGCGCGTAGAACGAGAAGAAGGTCATCCCTTCTGACGCAAGGCGATCGATATTCGGCGTCGGCATGCCCCGTCCGATGCCGCCGCCATATGGTCCGAGATCGCCGTATCCGGTGTCGTCGGAAATGATCATGATGATGTTGGGCTTTGCGACCTGCTGAGCGAGCGCGCTCGCAACGCCACCAAACGCTGCAAGGGCCAAGGTTGCAGCGGCGACGATCGCACCGCGGCGGCGCCGTTGCGACTTGGCCGGCACTTCCGCCGCCTCCGTCTTGGAAAAGAAATCCGAGAGCATGCGCTTCCTCCGGGTCCGCCGCGGTTCGACAGGATCGATCCGCGAGCAGTTTATGAAATCGAATATCGGCCAACATATCCGAGTCGCAGCGGGCAAACCTGCGCGCAGAACGCTCCCGCGATCAATGCGAACCGCTATATGGCGCCCGGAGACTTGAACCGCTCTTCAAGACTTTACGGAACATTTTAGTCTTCCGCCTTGACGCAAGCAGAATGGCTCGCGGCGATCTGGCCTCGGCCGACCTGAAAACGGAGCCCGCGGGATCGACCGGCGGCTCAAACCCGCTTAAATCAGATGGTCACGCCGACGGCGCAAAAATGCGTCGGGAATCGTCGAGCCTCGTTTGAAGGCGACGGCGAACGCGGTTATATCAGCGGTCGATGGCCGTGCTGGCACCCGGCCTTGCCGGGATCCGGGCTCTTCGGCTGGCAACAAATGGCCCCGTAGCTCAACTGGATAGAGCATCGGATTTCTAATCCGGCGGTTGGATGTTCGAGTCATCCCGGGGTCGCCAGACTTGGCGTGATTTTCACAAAATCCGGTAGGCCGAAGCCGTACCGCCCGCCGTTGCGATGGCAGGTCGCCGGGCCTCTCAGTGCGTCCACTGGCCCCGGCGCTGAAACGCGAAGTTATCCGCATATGAGATCGCGCGACGGGCAGGCTCTTTGGGCTCGATGACCTGATACGCGATGCCTTCCCGCTCGCAATAAGCAACGGCTTCCTCGCGCGTGGCAAAACGCAAACGGACCTGACTGGTCATGTCGGTCGAGGACGTCCAGCCCATCAGCGGCTCAACGACACGGGGAGCCGTAGGCTCGAAGTCCAGCACCCACGCCTTCGTCTTGGCAGTACCGGATTGCATCGCGGTCCGTGACGGCTTGTAGATGCGTGCGGTCATCGTACGTCCCTTCAGATCGCTGGCGGAGCGGATGGTCGGGGCAGCAGGATTCGAACCTGCGACCCTCTGCTCCCAAAGCAGATGCGCTACCAGGCTGCGCTATGCCCCGAACCGGCCAGCAATGGCGCATGAATAGGGACTTTGCCGCGCCGCCGCAAGCCGCTCAAATCCCTTTACCGGTCCGAAAACAGCGGATGAGCGACCTTGTCGCCGGCCTTGATACCGAGTTTCTTGGCGGTGCCCCCTATGACTTCGAGCACGCCGCGCACAGGCCCTCCGGACGAAATCGTCTTTTCCGACAGCGGTACGGTGTTCTCCGCGATCCGCCGGATCGTCCCATCGCCATTGATGAAAAGCATGTCCAACGGGATGTAGGTGTTTCGCATCCACATAGAGACCGGCTGGTCGGGCTTGAAGTCGAACAGCATGCCCCTACCCTCCGGCAATTCCTTTCGGAACATCAGGCCCTTCTGCCGTTCCTCGTCCGTTTTGGCCATTTCCACGGAAAAGACGTGCACGCCATTCGCGGTGACGATCTCCAGCATCGCCTCGTCGGCCGCGTTGGCGGCGACGCCCGAAGCCAGCAAGACCAGCACAGTCCCAGCGATCCGACTGCGCCACGACTGCAACCGCACCCATACGAAGTATGAGGACATAAACTCAAATCGAGAAGGTCTCACGCCAACCGCCTTGCCGCGCTGCCGATCGCGTACAGACCGCTGCGATCGATGATCTTTAATGCGACGCGGGTCCGTGCGGTCCGCCGTCGGGCTGCACTTCGGCAGCCATCAGCCCCTTGGGACCAGGCCCAAATCGCACCAACACGGTCTGTCCCGGTCGCAACTCGGTCAGGCCGTAACGGCGCAGGGTTTCCATATGGACGAAGATGTCCGGAGTTCCGTCGCCACGAGTGAGGAAGCCAAACCCGCGCAGCCGATTGAACCATTTCACCATCGCGCGCTCAAGCCCCGACGTCGGTGTGACGGTGACATGAGTGCGCGCGGGCGGAAGCTGTGCGGGATGTATCGCGGTGCTCTCGTCCATCGAGAGAATACGGAAGGCCTGCATCCCTTTGGAACGGTGCAGCGCCTCGCAGACAATGCGAGCACCCTCGTAAGCGGTTTGGAAACCATCACGCCGAAGGCAAGTCACGTGCAAGAGCACATCCGCAGAGCCGTCGTCCGGAACGATGAAGCCGAACCCCTTCGACACATCGAACCATTTGATGGTGCCAGAAACTTCAACCAGGCTGCCAGCGGTTTCATCCGCGACCCCTGAATGACGATCTGGCCCCAGATCGTAAGCTGCACCGGACAACTTTGGCCCCATTTCGTCGGACGCCATGACCGCCGCGCCGCCGCTTCTCTAAGCGTCTCTTCCGAACGCTTGAAACGAATCTCTTACGGTCAAGACTAACACTGGCGCGTGTTTGTAAAAGGAGAAAATGAACGCCGCAAACGATTCCCGACGGCCTGTGCAAAAGTTGACAGGCCAGAATCATTGACGAATTAGCGGCTCCAGCGCGTCGCCGATGTCGTGCCGAATGACCAAATCTGCGATTGAATCGAATTCGGTGGGCTCTCGGTTGACGATTACGAGTCGCGCGCCGTTCTTCTTGGCCTGTAAGGGAAAACCCGCTGCCGGCCACACGACCAGCGACGAGCCAATCGCGATAAAGAGATCGCAATCTTGTGACCATGCCTGCGCACGCATCATCGCGTCCGTGGGCATGGCTTGCCCAAATGACACGGTCGCGCTTTTTATGAAACCCCCGCACGCGCAATCGGGTGCCTGGCCGCCGGCAGCATCAAATTTCTGTTTCACATCCTTCAATTCGTACCGCGTTTCGCAATCGAGGCAGGTTGCAAATGTCGTGTTGCCGTGCAGTTCCACAACATCCTCCTCGGGTATTCCCGCAGCCTGATGAAGATTGTCGATGTTTTGCGTGATAACGCCCGGGGCCTTGCCGGCGCGATACAGGGACGTTAGCGCGAGATGGCCGCGGGTCGGCTTCGCCTTGCCGAAATATTCGTCCATCGCGAAGCGGCGCCGCCAGGACTCGTCGCGCATGTCCTTTCTCGCGAGGAACTGATCGAACGGTATTGGTTGAGTCTTCGTCCACAAACCTCCCGGTGAGCGAAAGTCCGGAATTCCGCTTTCGGTCGAAATGCCGGCACCAGTGAAAGGCACCACGCGATCCGCCTTCTCGATGATCGCGGACAATGCAGCAGTCGCGGTTCGAAGATCGGGCGCAATCATCTCGAGCCTGGTGTTATCCCGCCAGTAACGCTGCGCAGGATATTGCGGTCTGCAACAGGGTTGCGCAACGCCTTGAACTCGCCAGCCCGGGAACTACCTGATAACCCCTCGCGTATCCATCAGGGCGACACAAACTCTGGAACCGCAACCATGCGCTATCTCCACACCATGCTGCGCGTTCGTGATCTCGACGCAGCGCTAGACTTTTATTGCAACAAGCTCGGACTGAAGGAATCATTCCGCCGCGAGGATCCGAAGGGCCGTTACACGCTCGTCTTTCTAATGGCCCCCGGCGATCAGGCCGTGGTCGACCAGTCAAAGCGACAGGGCCGTCCGGGCCCCTTGCTGGAACTCACGCACAATTGGGATACGGAAGACTACGGCGAGGCGAGGCATTTCGGTCACCTCGCCTTCGAGGTCGACAATATCTACGACACCTGCGAGCGGCTGATGAAAGCCGGCGTAACCATCAACCGCCCTCCTCGCGACGGCCAGATGGCCTTCGTTCGCGCGCCCGATCGGCAGTCGATCGAGCTTTTGCAGAAGGGTAACGCGCTGGCGCCGAGAGAACCCTGGGCGTCCATGCCCAATACCGGCCATTGGTAGGCCTTACAGCGGGCCGCCGGACGGGTTTTTCCCGGAACCGGCGCCCTCATGCCTTGCTTCCCCGCAAATCCGTCTCTATACAACGCCCCGGCCAACAGGCCCGGTCAGCGCCCATCGTCTAGCGGTCTAGGACGTCGCCCTTTCACGGCGAAAACAGGGGTTCGATTCCCCTTGGGCGCGCCATCTCCTTCTCTGTCCTGAACTGCGGCATGCTAGCCTGTACTCGACCTAAAGTGCGTCATGCGCGAAAGGTTCGAGGCTAAAGGAGAGCATGCAATGGCATCCCCGCATGACGCGCTGATCCGGCGCCTGCCGAAATGCGAACTCCATATTCACATCGAGGGCAGCCTCGAACCGGAAATGATGTTCGCCCTTGCGCGGCGAAACGGCGTCTCGCTGCCCTATGCCTCGGTCGAGGACATTCACCGGGCCTACCAGTTCAGCAACCTTCAGGATTTCCTCGACGTATATTATCTGGGGATGTCGGTCCTGATAACCGAACAGGACTTCTACGATCTGGCGTTTGCCTATCTTCAGCGTGCGCAAGCGGACAACGTTCGGCATGTCGAGATGTTCTTCGACCCGCAGGGACATACCGACCGCGGCATCGCTTTCGAAACCGTGATTAACGGTCTGTCGCGCGCGATCGCTGACGGAAAGAGCAGACTTGGTGTGTCTGCGTGTCTGATCATGTGCTTCCTGCGCCACCTCGACGAGGCCAGCGCACAGAGAACCCTCGATGCGGCATTGCCGTTCCGCGACCGCATAGCCGGTGTTGGCCTCGATTCATCGGAAGCGGGCAATCCGCCCGGCAAGTTTGCACGTGTGTTTGCGCGCGCGCGCGATGCAGGTTTTTTTCTGACCGCGCATGCCGGCGAAGAAGGTCCGGCCAGCTATGTATGGGAAGCCCTCGATGTTCTCGGCGTGATGCGGGTCGACCACGGCAACCATGCAATGGACGATGACGCTCTTGTCGGCCGACTGGCGCGAGAGAGAATGGCGCTGACCGTATGCCCGCTCTCAAACGTGCGGCTCAAAGTCGTGAACGACCTGACACATCATCCCCTGCGGCGGATGATGGACAAGGGCCTGCTGGTCACGATCAATTCCGACGACCCCGCCTATTTCGGAGGCTACGTGAGCCAGAATTACCGCGCCGTATCGGACGCGCTCACGCTGAATCGCGATGAGATCGTGGCGATCGTTCGCAACGGATTCCAGGCCTCGTTAATGGCGGATAACGAGAAAGCGGCGGCGCTGGCGGAGATCGACCGGGTACTCGCTGGGACTGAGTGAGCCGTCGGCGGCAGCGCGATCAGAAGTCCTTGCGCGCTCCAACGACGCTGCAATCGATGCCTTTGGAGCCGGCATTGACGAACCCAAGCGACACGTTGTGAATCGTGCGTTCGGCGCGCGATTGAACGATGTCATAGACGCCCTGCGCGTGGTCTTCCACGCCGCCATCCTTGGATCGGAAACGGCAGCTGATGCGATCGACCCGGACGGCGTAGCCGTTGTTGTTTCGTACAGAAACGTCAGCGACAGAAGTCAGCCCGAATCCTTCCCGACGCCAGTCGACCTTGACGACGTTGATCGCGATCCGCGGATCCCCGTTGATCACCGGACTCGGACTTTGAACGCTACCGGTCACCGTAGGTTTGTCGTACTGGGATACAAAAATGTAAACGCCTGCTCCCATCAGAGCGCCGCAGAACAAGCCTGCCAATGCCGACGCGTTCATATACCGATCCAAAATAAATTTGCGCGATTGAAGCCAGTTCAAACGCGCTATCGATACCGCGGAGGCTTTAATCAAACTTTAAAGGAACTGTCAGAACGGCTGAGGATTTGAACTCCTTGCGCAAAAAAAAAGCCCCGAAAATCGGGGCCTTTTTCAGTCTTATGGTCAGTTCGGGTTGGCCGGCGCGGGCGACGCGGGCTCGGCAGGTGCGGGTGGTGCTGCGGCAGGTGCTGGGTTCGCAGGGACGGTCGGGCGTGCAGCCGATGGCGATGCCGGCTCCGACTGCGTAGGCACAGACTGGCCGGTCGTAGCGGGCCTCGGCCCAGTATCGGCGGTCCGATCCTCCCGGCCGACAAAACTCAACGCGACGATCAGGACCACGATCGCGGCGATACCACCTATCACCCAGCTCCAGTTCATGCCGCGGCTCACCGGTCGACCGGCCTCGTTGACCGCCGGCCGTTTCGGGTCCCTCCGCATGGGATCGTAATCCGACATAGTTTTCTCCTTCCTGGAACGTGCGATATGACCTCTTTTACGAGGCGACAACCCTGCAGACTTGTGATGGTTCCTGGCTTTCAGACTCCCACTTCCGCGTTCGGCGCTTCGCCCGGGCGCCGTATCGAGGCCGGATTCGGACACCGGCCCGGCTTATTCGTCGCAGCCAGCAAGATTCGGGTTTCACGTTGGGCGTGAAGCGGCTTAGATCGCCCCGGATATCCGGAGCGACCTGCGTGCGGAGCCTTGCCGCCATTGCGCTGATTCTCGTCAGTACCACGGTCGCGCGGACTGAAAGCTGGTCACCGCCCCGGATCGAATCGTTTCAGCCGGACTGGGATGCAGCGCGCGCTTCACTGCCCTTGATCCCGCAAGCCCTGGGCAAAGGCGATCCGCTACCGATCGCGACTGCGATCGCGGCGGAGCGTTTTCCGCATATCGCAGACAGCCCGGTGCCGGTCCTGCTGCCGTATGCAATCGCTGACGATGCGCATGACCGCGCGGCCGATCACTTCGGTCCGACAGACAGCTATCTATCCGGTTTCGTGCCGACGAAGTTTTTTCAGGCCGGCCCAACCGGATACGATGCAACCTTCGTGTTGCGCCCGCGGGATGTTCCGAACCTCGATGACATCGAGTTTCGCGATCCCATTGTCGTGCAGATTTCCGCTTTCAATCTTCTCTATCGCTTGCCGGATGCCAACGGCGCCAAGCTTCTGTCGCCGGGTGAGCTGGCCAAGGAGTTTCCGGGAATCCGTCGCCAGATCCTCGAACATACGTTGCGCTACAGCTTTGATCGCTTCGGCATCCCCTACAGCGTTTCGATCCAGTGCTATGATGGGCCGCAGCGCCGCACCAGACTCTCCTGCCGCAACGCCGACCGGATAGCGATGAGGTTTACCCAGGCGCTCCGCGTGGTCGGCGGAAATCCGCTGCTGTCTGTTGCCAAGGACCCGCCCGCGGCGATCGAGCGTCCGCAAGAGTTATCCGATGCATTCCGCTATCGCCCGGCGGGACAACTCGTACCCGGCTCCGGGATGCGCGCGCCCGCCGGAAATCCCGATCAGACTGTCTATGCCCGTATGCGTTTTCCTGCCGCTGACGCGCCGGCCTATATCAACACCCAAACTTTCCGTCGCCGGGGCGGTCTTACGATCGCGTGGGCTCCTGCCGCCCCTTCAACGGACGACGCCAGTTCTTCCACAACCGAAGCGGCCAAGCCTGCTCAGTACATCTGGCGCGACAATTTCTGCGAACGACGCGACTTTTCCGTCGGACAATGTCCATCCGGGCGCGGGCATCAGGGGCAGGATATTCTCGGTGCCACCTGCGAACCGGGGCCGCGCAAACGCGATTGCAGCGCCAACACGGATGACGTGGTTGCGGTCCGAGAAGGCATGATTCTGCGCGAATCCTGGAACGACGCGTTTTTCCTCGTCACCAACGCGCAGGGTGAGCGGCTGCGCTTTCGGTACCTGCACATGCACCCGCGCAAACTCGACGAGAACGGCATTTTCAGCGGACGCGTCGTCAAGGAGAGCGACCGGCTCGGGACCATCGGCAATTACAACCGCCGGCCGGGCCTGACCACGACCCACCTTCATTTCGAGATCCAGGTGCCGACGCGCGACGGCTACGTCCGCGTCAATCCCTACATGACGCTGATCGCCGCCTACGAGCATCTTATCGGAGCGCGCGGCAGCGAGCTGCTGGCGGCGCCGGGCGGAGAATCCGGGGTGGGATCGGGCGCGGAAGCCAGCGGGGTGGCTGCACCGCATGCCGTGAAAGCACGCCGTGCCAACGCAACCGGCAAAGGCAGATCGCATCTCGCCAGGCTGCACCATCGCAAGCGACGTTAGGGCGCACCCGCTCGCGGCAGCCGAACCCATCCGGTAGGATTGCGCATGAGCATGATCCTCGATTCGACGCTCGACCGGCGACGCCTGCTGCAAGGCGTAGTGCTATCCGCGGCTTCGTTCGCCTTTCCGCAAGACGTGCTTGCCCAAAAGGCGGCGAAACCATTCGACCAATGGATCGCCACGTTTCGGTCCACGGCGTTGGCGCGTGGCGTGTCCGGCGCGACCTACGACAGCGTCATGACCGGCCTCAAGCCCGACATGGCCGTCTTCGCGCTTCAACGATCACAGCCGGAATTCAATGAGCAACTCTGGCAATACCTCAACCGCCGCGTTTCAGAGTGGCGCATCGTGGTCGGCCGCGAACGCGCCAAGCAATATGCTCAGCTGTTCGACAGGCTCGAAGCCGACTTTGGCGTTTCGCGCGTCACCCTGCTCGGACTCTGGGGGATGGAGACCGCCTACGGCGATCCGCTCGTCTTCCGCAATCATATGCGGCCGGTCTTTCCGTGTCTGGCCGCGCTCGCATGGGGCGAGCCGCGACGGCGCAGATATTGGGAGACCGAACTGATCAACGCGCTGCGCATTGTCGAGCGCGGCTGGAGCGGCCCGGCGGAGATGCGGGGCTCATGGGCCGGCGCGATGGGGCACACGCAATGGATGCCGGAAGTCTGGCTTAATATCGGCGCAGACTACGATGGCGATGGCCGCGTCAACCCATTCGGACGTCCGGACGACGCGCTTGCCGGAACATGCCGGTATCTGCTCCAGCGCGGCGGCTATCGCAGCAACGAACCCTGGGGTTACGAAGTCAAGGGCCCTGTCACTACGGTAACGCGATCTTACGCGGATTGGGAGAAAGCCGGAGTCATGCGCGCGGACGGTCGCCCCTACACAAGGCCGAATGCGCGCGCACGCGGCTGGATGCCAGTCGCGGGCGGCCCCAAATTCCTGATCGGTGCAAACTTCAATGCGGTGAAGAGCTACAATCCGTCAACGAGCTACGCGCTCGCCATTTGTCATCTGGGTGATCGCGTGGTTGGAGGCGATCCGTTCGTGCAGCCGTTCCCGAATGGTGAACGTGCACCCACCCTCGCCGAGGTCCAGGAAATTCAGAAGCGGCTGACCGCTCTCGGATTCGATACCGGTGGCACCGACGGCCGGGTCGGCGCGCAGACGATGCGCGCAATCGCGAATTTCCAGCGCAAGGTGAACATGGAGCCCGACGGTTATGCCGGCGTGAAGCTGCTTACGCGGCTTCGCCAGGGGTCCTAACGCGGCGCGGCCGCGGGATGCAGTCGGGTCGAGGTCAGATTGCCTCCTCTCGATGCGATCCACTCGGTGAGAAACGTAGTGAAGGCGCGTACCTTCAGGGGCGTCTCCGGCGTCTTGGGGTAGACAGCGATCAACGGGCGGGCCGACACACGATGACGCGGAAATAAGGTCACCAGCACTCCCGTCGCCAGGTCGTCCGCAACGACATAGCGCGGCAACAATACCGCTCCCAGTCCCGCGATCGCAGCCTTTCGCAAGGCGAGCGCGCTGTTTGACGAGAAGGTCCCGGTGACCTTCACCATCACCGGGCCCCGCTGTCCCTCGAAACGCCAAAGCCGGTCGTTCGGCAATGCGGTTTCGTGCAATAAACATGGGAAGCGCGCGAGATCGGCTGGCACGCCAGGCCGCCCTTCGCGGATCAAGGCCGAGGGCGCAACGCAAATCACCCAGTCCATGGACGCAATCTGCGTCTCAACCAGCGAAGCATTGCGCGCCGGCGCGAATTGCAGCGCAAGATCGAAGCCCCGCTTGCCGAAGTCAGTCGGTTGAAACGACACATTCTCAAGAATGAGCTGGACGTGAACTTTCGGCTGGGCCCGCGCGAATGCGATAATCGCGTCGGCGAGATGCAGAGCGCCGAATGATTTCGGCGCAGCGAGCCTCAACGTGCCGGATGGCTCCGCCGGTCGCTCGACCAATCCGCGCTCGTGCCCATCGATCTCGCGAAACAGCTGTTCGCAGAATCCGAGATAGGACCGGCCCTCGTCGGTCAGATTCAACGACCGCGTGGTGCGATGCAGCAGGCTGACACCGAGCCGTTCTTCCAGGATTGCGACATGACGCGAGACGAGCGCACGCGACAGACCGAGCTGGTTTGCGGCGACGGTGAAGCTGCCGGATCGCGCGACGCGCACGAACGTCTCCATTGTGCGAAAACGATCCACGGCGATTGTCTACTTCTGTGCAACAATGTCGTTCACATCTAGTGGCTTTTATGAGCGAATGTCAAAGTGCTAAGGTGAAGGCAAGAACGTGGGGCGTCAGGCCCTTCCAAACGGGACGAACCGCCATGAGCGCAAAGCGCGCCGACCGGATCTTGCAATGAACAAGCATGCGACGCCCGCAAGCAGCGCGGCACAGGTCGAGGTCCCCGTCCCTGCCGGTGTGAACGCACCGGGGTTTGGAAGCGACGTCGTCGCAGAGACACTGCGCGATCTCGAAATTCCCTATGTCGCGCTGAATCCAGGCGCGAGCTATCGCGGGCTGCACGACTCGCTCGTGAATTATCTCGGAAACGAGCGGCCGCAGATGCTGCTCTGCCTGCACGAAGAAAGCGCTGTCGCTATCGCGCAAGGTTACGCCAAAGTCACCGGACAGGCGATGGCGGCGATCGTGCACTCCAATGTCGGCCTGATGCACGCCACGATGGCGATCTTTAATGCCTGGTGCGACCGCATGCCGGTCGTGGTGTTGGGCGCTACCGGACCGGTTGATGCGGCCAAGCGGCGGCCCTGGATCGATTGGATACATACCGCGCGCGATCAAGGCGCTCTGGTGCGCGGCTACGTGAAATGGGACGACCAGCCCGCCTCGCCCGAGGCCGCGCGCGAGGCGCTCATCCGCGCGACCAATATCGCCAATGCAATGCCGCAAGGCCCGGTTTACGTGAACCTCGACGCCGAGATGCAGGAGGCCAAGCTTTCCGAACCGCTCCCGCCCATCGACGTTGCACGCTATCGCCCGCGCGTCTCGACCGCGCCCGACGCTGCGACCGTGCGCGAGGCGGCGCAGCGTCTGCGTGAGTCAAAACGACCGGTGATCCTTGCCGGCCGAGCCTCGCGCAAGCTGGACTCATGGAACGCGCGCGTCGCTCTCGCCGAGGCACTGAACGCCCGCGTGCTGACCGATCTCAAGATTGGCGCGTCGTTTCCGACCGATCACCCGCTGCATCTCGGCGCACCGAGCATGATCGTGCCGGACGCTGACGGCCTCGCTGCCCTGGGTGAAGCCGACGTAATCTTGAGTCTCGACTGGGTCGAACTGGCCGGCGCGCTCAAGGCGGCCAAGGCAGATGCTTTTGTCATCTCTGCCTCGCTCGATCAGAACATCCACAACGGCTGGAGCATGGACCACCAGGCGCTGCCGCCAGTCGACATGCTGATTGCGGCCGACCCGGATCAGGTGGCCATCGCACTCTCGGAAGCTGTCGCCGCGCCGGCAAAACCAGTCGCATTGCCGGCCACGCCCCGCGCAATGGCGACGCCTCAGGCAAGCGACAAGCTTCAGGTCGAGCACCTCGCCTACGCAGTGCGGCAGGCCGTCGGCAAACGTGATGTTTCACTGACCCATCTGCCCCTATCGTGGAACGGAGCGTGGTGGCCCTTCCGACATCCACTGGATTACGTCGGGTCGGACGGCGGCGGTGGCATCGGCGGCGGCCCCGGCATTACCGTGGGTGCAGCGCTCGCACTGAAGGGATCGGGCCGCATGCCCATCGCAATCTGTGGCGATGGCGATTACCTGATGGGTGTCACCGCGCTCTGGACCGCGGCTCATTATCGCATTCCGCTCCTGATGGTGATCGCGAACAATCGGTCCTTCTTCAACGACGAGCTCCATCAGGAGCGCGTCGCGCGCATGCGAAACCGTCCGGTGGAGAACCGCTGGATCGGACAGCGCATGTCCGATCCTGACATCGATCTCGCCGCGATGGCGCGCGCACAAGGCGCCGAAGGCTTCGGACCGGTGCGATCAGAGGGCGAGCTCGCGTCGGCGCTGAGGGCGGCGATCGAGGCGGTCGAAGGCGGCGCTGTCGCGGTGGTCGATGTTCGCGTCGAACCGGGTTATGCTCCGTCGATGACAGCGGTGATGACTCGAAAGTAAGTTCAAGCGCCGTAAAGAAGCGCTTTTAAGAAACCGATGGAGGACACGCTTGGGGACATCATGGCAGCATCCGTGACCGCAATCCGGCCAGCGCAGGTCAAGTCCGGCAGCGACGGCATTCTGGTCGTCAAAGACGTGACCAAGCATTTCCGGACGCCCGACGGCGTCGTGACTGCGGTCGATGATGTGTCGCTTTCGGTGAAGCAAGGCGAGTTCCTGTCCATTATCGGTCCGTCCGGCTGCGGAAAATCGACGCTCTTCAACGTGGTCGGCGGTTTGCTCGGCGACTACGAGGGAGAGGTCACGGTTGCTGGCGAACGCATCACCGGGCCGCATGCTTCGGTCGGTATGGTGTTTCAGGAAGAGTCGACGTTTCCCTGGCGCACAGTGATCGAGAATGTCTCGTTCCCGCTCGAGATCGAAGGCATGCCGAAAGCCAGGCGCCACGACAAGGCGCGGCATTTCATCAACATGGTCGGCCTCAACGGCTTCGAGAACCGCTACCCCGCCGAATTATCCGGCGGCATGCGCCAGCGCGTCTCGCTGGCCCGTACACTGGCTTCAGAGCCCAAAATCCTGCTGATGGACGAGCCCTTCGCCGCACTCGACGAACAGACGCGGCTGCTGCTCGGCGACAAGGTGCTGCAGATTCAGCAGGAGCTGAAACAGACAACCCTTCTCATCACACATAATATCACCGAAGCCGTTCAACTGTCCGACAGGATCATGGTGATGACCTACCGGCCGGGTAAGATCAAACGGATCGTCGAGATTGACCTGCCGCGCCCACGCACGTCCGAAATCGTCGGCAGCGATGCCTTCGGTCATTACGTCGCGCAGATATGGTCGGATCTGCGCGAGGAAGCGAGCCGCGGACTCTCGGACGATGAAAGCCGCGCACGGCTGACACCGGGACGGCGCAGGTGAACGCCGCCCTCGCCCGCTCGCGCACCGCGCCGGTCCTGCTCGGGCTCGGCACGCTTGCAGCCTTCATTGCGCTCGTTCAGATCCTGATCTCGGCCGGCATCCTCAACAAGTTCATCGTGCCGCCGCCCTGGGAGGTTGCGCTCGCCTTCGAGCGGGTCGTGCTCGAGGAGGATATCGTCGGCCGCTTCATGCTCACCATGAAGGAATGCGTCTCGGCGGCAGCTCTCCTCGCGGTATTCGGCATCTCGATCGGGACGCTGCTTTACAAGGTCGACGTGCTGCGAAGAGCAACGGAGACCTGGGTCGCTGCCGCCGCGGCGGCTCCGACGGTGCTGATGTATCCGCTCTTCATGGTGATCTTTGGCCGTTCTGCGACCACCATCATTATGATGGGCTTTGTCGCCGGTCTTCCTGCTGTCATTCTGAAAACCATCGAGGGTCTGTCGGGGACGAAGCGCGTGCTGCTGAATGTCGGGCGAAGCTTCAATCTCACGCCGTGGCAGATTTTCTGGAAGATCCAGTTGCCTTCGGCACTGCCAACGATCTTCACCGGCTTCAAGCTCGGGCTGATCTTCGCGCTGATCAACGTGGTCGGCGTCGAGTTCCTGATCAATTTCGGCGGCCTCGGCCAGCTCATCAACGATCTGGCTGAACGCTACGACCTCGCCGGAACCTACGCCGCGATCTGCTTCGTGATCCTGGTGAGCGTGTGCTTCTTCGTTGTCGTGGAGTGGATCGAGCGATGGCTGACGCGGGCCGCCTGACACAGGCAAGCGAGATGCGCGCACCGGTCGTGAGTCCGGTGACGCTGGTTCGCATTGCGATCATCGCAGCCGTGCTGCTCGGCTGGGAAGCGCTCGCGCAATCCGGCCTGCTTTACCGCGACGTGGTTCCCTCGCTCTTTGCAATCGGCAAGGCGATCGTCGGATTGCTGACCGATCCGCAATATTATTGGCACCTTGGCGTCACCGCTTATGAGGTCGGGGCGGCGCTGCTGATCGGCGGCGTCAGCGCCATCGTTGTGGGGCTCGTTCTCGGCGGCAACAAGTTCCTGAGTCGAGCCTATGAGCCCTATCTCTACTACCTCGGTCCTACGCCCAAGATCATCTTCTTCCCAATCATGATCATGTGGTTCGGCGTCGGCCCGCCCTCCAAGATCGCGCTCGGCGTCATGTCCTGTTTCTTCCCGATCGCGCTCTCCGTCGCGGCCGGCATGCGTCAGATCGAGCCGGTCCTGATCCGCGTCGGCAAGAGCTTCCGCGCCAATTCCTGGCAGATGGCCACCAAGGTCTATCTGCCGGCGATGCGCCACCCGATCATCAACGGGATTCGTCTCGGGCTCGGCGTTGCGCTGATCGGCACGCTCCTGGCCGAAACCAAGCTCTCCAACCGCGGCATCGGCTTTCTGATCATCCAGGCCTATAGCCTGTTCGATATGCCGCGGATGTACGCGATGCTGATCGTGCTGTTCGTGTTGGCCATCGGCGCCAATGCTATCGTCGGACGGATTGGTGGCCTCGATAGCATCAAGCGCTTCTGAAGAGGCGCGCCTCAGTGCCTCAGATCTTCACGCTCTCCAGCGTCGCCGGGTGGAACAGGTCTTCCGGCGTGACAAGGCGCGACGACAATCCCTGCGCATGGTGGTGACGGAAAAACGTCTCCAGCACATGCCGGTTCGCTGGCACCCCATAGGACCAATAATCGTCACCCATCAATGCGCGCGCTTCCAGGATGCGCTCCTCGATGAAAGGCAGTGTCACCTTCACTGCGGATACATCGGCGAGCCGCTCCACCGCGATGGCCTTCGACTGTTCGAACGCCTTGAGCACTGCGGCGGGCAGCCACGGATGTTTTTCGGCCAGCGCCTTGCGAACGCCGACGATGTGCATGATCGGAAAGATTTTCGTGCGCGCGTAATAATCCTTGGCGGCGGCTTCGGGATCGGGGAATAGCCAGCCGACATTCGGCGTGTCGGCCGGCAAGGCCGGAGCACGTGGCGCCATGAAAGCATCGATCTCGCCAGACGCCAGCATTCCCGAAATTGTCTTGCCCTCGGGCGCATCTTCGAGCCGGACATTTTTCGGCAGGTTGAGCTTGATTTTTTCCGGCCGCCCCGCATGCGCGATACCGCCGCGCACCCAGGTCACGTCGGAGGGTTTCACGCCGAACTCGTCCTCCAGCAGCGCACGCGCCCACACCACCGCCGTGAGCTGATATTCGGGCAGGCCGATCCGCTTGCCCTTCAGATCCTGCGGCGTCTTGATGCGGTCGGTGCGCACATATATCGAGGTGTGGCGAAAGCAGCGCGACAGGAATGCCGGCACGCCGACATAGGGAAAATTGCCGTCCGCAGTCTTCACGGTTGAGCTCGACAGCGACAATTCGCAGATGTCGAAATCGGTGGTCTTGAAGGCGCGAAAGAAAATCTCCTCCGGAGATAGCGTCATGAAAACCGGATCGACGCCGTCCATCTGAACGGCTCCGTCTATCAGCGGGCGATTGCGGTCATAGTCACCGATAGCGACAGAAAGATTGAGCTTGGACATTCCTCACCCTGCTGGTGCTGCTTCTTGTCATGGCGGAGGGCTCATTCCGGCCATCCACGCATTGCTATTCATAAAGCCGTGGTGTTGCGGCACAAGTCCAAGCTCGGCATCCGAGGGATGCGAAAACGCTAATTGGCGGGCGCCGCATCGAGCAATCGCAACTGGACCCGCTCGGCACCCTGCCAGCGATCGATCGACAGCTGGCCGGCGACATGCATGGTCTGGCCGCGCCCCTCGATCAGAGCGCGCCCGAGATCGGTATTTGCCGCGCGGAATGCAATCGCGTTGACGAAAGCGCCATCCACGCTGCGAAACCGCGCACGGACATGCTGGCCGCCGACGACCTCGGCGAACGCAATGCCGTGTGCCGGCAGGGCGAACACGGGATCTGGATTTCCGGCGCCGAACGGACCTGCGCGCATCATTGAAGCGCAAAACGCCAGATTGGCCGCGGCCGCGCTCAAAGCGCCGTCAATCAAAAGCGCATCGTCCCGTCTTGCGGTATCGACCGCATCCGCGAGTTCGTTCTCCAGATAGGCGCGGAATTCCGCCAGCCGCTCGCGTCGGATCGTGACACCGGCGGCCATCGCATGGCCGCCGCCTTTTTCAAGCAGACCCTCGGAAACCGCCTGCCGCACAGCCTTGCCAAGATCAACACCGCCAATCGAACGGCCCGACCCGGTTCCGATGCCACCGACGCCGAGCGCGATGGCGAAAGCAGGACGTCCGTATTTCTCCTTCAGCCGCGCTGCGACCAGGCCGACGATACCGGGGTGCCAGCCCTCCGAAGCTGTCACCACCACGGCACCCCTTTCTTCCAGTCCAAGCGCTGCGAGAGCTTCAGCTTCCGCCTCGGCGAGCATGTGCTGCTCCATGGCCTGCCGCTCGCGATTCAGCCGATCAAGTTCGGTGGCAATCCGCGCGGCTTCGGTTGCGTCCTCTTCGAGAAGGAGGTTGACGCCGAGATCGGCGCGTCCGATCCGCCCACCGGCGTTGATCCGCGGTCCGAGCAGAAATCCGAGATGATACGGCTCCGGCGGCCCGTGGAGCCGCG
>VFQN01001359.1_pt1 | contig 41264 bp, 75 predicted proteins | sample 3512371 | NCBI WGS metagenome assembly VFQN01 (sample SAMN10412370, study PRJNA504923) | tailings metagenome | isolation source: Replicate 2 from Balatoc abandoned mine | place: Philippines: Itogon, Benguet | collected 2017-08-28 | reverse complement strand
GTTGGCCAAGGGGGGGACGAGCGTGGGCTTGGCGTGGGTGGGGTGCCCCCCTGGGTTTGGGGGACCGGGCCCTTCGCTGCTCACCCACCTGCAACCCCCCCCCCCCCCCCCCCCCGCTGCAGATAATCGGCCTGGACTACTGCCACCGACGCGGCGTCGTGAACCGCGACATCAAGCTGGAGAACACGCTGCTCACCATGGTGCCGGGACTGCCGCTGCCGCTGCTCAAAATCTGCGACTTCGGCTACAGCAAAGCGCACTTCATGAGCGCGCCAAAGAGCAAAGTCGGGACGGTGAGCTTGCTGGGCTGCTGGATTTGGTTTACAGGGAGGGTGCGACGCGCTGGATCTCTTGCCCGCACTCCTCCGCGCCCCTCCGCGGCCTCAGCACAACGCATCTACCGCTATCCACGCCTACAACAGTACCGGTATACCGGTACGGCTTTCTCCTCAAGCCTACCTGTACACGCTGTCCTTGCATTGTTTCCGTACCCACACCGGCGTTCCTGCCGAAGCCCCGCGGCGCCCACCCCAAGCGACAGGGTTGCCTGTTCCTACCGGGGTAGTAAGGGCTCCCTTTCACCTCTCTACAGCTGACCCTGCATTTCCCCGTGCCCCCACTACCACCACCCCTATATGCAGCTGGCGTACATGGCCCCGGAGGTGATCCGCGCCACCGACCAGTACGCGGGCCAGGCGGCGGACATCTGGTCCTGCGGCGTCATGCTGTACGTCATGCTGTTCGGGGCATACCCCTTCGAGAGCGCGGCCAGCCGGAACGCGCAGGTGGGTAACGGGGGGCAGGACGGGGCGCGGCCGGCACGGGTGGGGTAGTTGCTTTAGGGCGTATGGCCGGGATGCAGGGGCCAATACACGCAGTGGTCCCCACGTACGGGAAAGTAAGGGAGGAGGTGCAGGTGGGAGGCAGGCGGGCGCTGTATGACGCACGCTGTAGGAGTGGCTGTCTTGACTCTGTGTGCTGAGGGGCGTGGGCACAGCAACACGGCAGCTAAGTACGCAGTGCCTGGCGTGCAGCAGTATGGCGCGGCCTGATGTGTTAAAGCTGCACTGCACCAGGCGCGTTCCTCGTGTGTACGGGTAAGCATGCACGCGAATTCGCCTCGCTTACCTCTCTGTGCGCCGGTGCCGGGCCCCTGTGCAGGGCAAGGCGCGCATGGACAGCATGATGCAGCGCATCCTGCGCATGGAGTGGTCCATACCCGCAGACGTGGAGGTGAGGGGGGAAGCCTGCGTAGACCAGGGAGCCTAGCAGCAGGGGACAGGCGCACGGGGCGAGCGGAAGGAAGGATGGGGACTGGGGCTGAGGACACCCAGAGGGGCGGGCAATTGGTATTTACGAGGGTGAAAGGAATGGGCGGAACGGAGACGAGGAGGGGGGCCCCGCGGCCAGGCACGCTTTACCTCATGCTTGCACCGACACCCTGGTCGTGTACTGCGATGGTGGCTGGACGGGCAGCCCAGACGCTGTCCACCGGCCTTGTGTACGGAAGCTATTGGCCGCCCGGGGGAGGAAAGGTGTGGCTGGCATCAGGCACGCTGCACCGTGTGTTACCGGTATGCTATTCTGCGAGGATTCTGGTGCACGCGAGGCTGAGTAGCTCCTGGTGCATGTTGGCGTGTGGCTGCTCCCCGGGTGCAGGTCAGCCCCGAGTGCCGGGACCTGCTGTGCAAGCTGCTGGTGGGCGACCCGCGGCACCGCCTGACCATGGCGCAGATCCAGGTGAGGGGCGGAACTCGCGGAGTGGGAGGGAGGGACTGTTTACTTACGGCAGCTCAGGGGTTCTGTTGGGGCACGACGTTAGGGGTACGTGTATTGCTGGTAATGCTGGCCAGGTAGCAAAGTCGTACTGGCTGGCTCCTGCTCTTCGCGTTTTGGCGTTGCACCGATCAGTTGCAGTGTCGTAGTCCCCGGTGAACTCCCTTGACAACTTGCTCCCCGCTGGCCTTTCTCTCTCTTCCCTCCCCCACCCGACAGCAACACCCGTGGTTCCTGACCAACCTCCCCCCGGACGCCCTGGCCATGAACGACAATTTCCTGGCGCACACAGACTACACCGGGGTGCAGGTGAGGGCGGCGCGGTGGGGTCGCTTGCACATGTGTGCAGATGGGGGCACCAATGCAAACCCCATCCGCTGTAACGACAATTTTGCGAAGTTGCACAGCCGTAAGCACAGCTGGCAAGGGTTGGGGGACGCAGCTGTAGCTGAGCTGACATCTGTTCCGGTTTGGCTGGGGCGGGATCGGGTCATGTCCTCCTTACTCCTTGCAGCAAGGCTTCCCGCCTACCTTCGCCCGCCAAAACACTGCCTTCCCACGTGGCACCAAACGCAACCCCTTGCTGCCCCTTCCAGAGCGAGGAGGACATCAAGGCCGTGCTGGCGTCCGCCGCCATCCCCGCCCCCGCCTCACGCTACGCGTTCACCAACCCGGGCGCGGGCGGGGAGGACGACAACTACGAGGACATTGACGGGGCCATCGAGGACGAGCTGGCGCACCAGGGGCCCAACGCGGCGGGGCGGCACGCGGGGGCGGGGGCGCGGCAGGGTGTGGGGAACGGGGTGACGCCGCCGGTTGCCAAGGCGTAGGGGGCATGGCGTGGTCGGCGAGAGAAGGGGAGAGGCGGTGGAGTGGGGAGGCAGGGGAGGTGGGAAGGGAGGTAGTGGTGGGGTAGGAAGGATGGCCGGGGTGGAGTGCGGAAAGGATTGCTGCATGTACGGGGCACCCTTGTGTCCTTGCGGAGCTTGGGGTGTTTTCGTGAGGGGACGCGAGTGAGCTTGGTTTGGTATGGAGGTGAAGGTTGCTTGATTGCACTGGAGAGGTCCTGTATTGACTTGCAGCAGGACTGCACTGGGCTTTCAACGGGAGCCCGAAAGGCACTGTGCACGTGGTTACGTATCGGCAGGATGGTGTGTGGCTGTGCAGTGTTGCAGGATTCTAGTTGTAGCTGCGTGCAGTCGGTGCACAGTGGCAAACATGATACAGGAGATACAGCAGTTGCACGCAATAAGCGCCTGGGTTCACGTGCTTGAAGGTGCGTACGCCGTCGTACGCTCGTTTCGCACCTACACAGTCTGAAACCGTGCACCTCCAGCTTCCCGACGACGCGACAACTGTCCCGGGGCCCCTGTCAGGCCCAGGTCCGCCTTCATATACGCTCAAGCTTCCGTTTAGCTTCTGCCTGACTGCGTTGCATAGTGGGTGAAGGTGTGTTGCTAGTCCACGCTAGTCCCGATGCGACTGAGCATGTGTCATTCGCAGGTGACGGCCAGCGCGGGCCTGCTTTCCATCCCCCTTTTCTTTTTAAAGGCAGTCTTCATGGACCGTAAGAATGGACAATAAGAGAGTGAAGAGTAACTCCAGTCTCGCGGCCGCTGACAGGCCATGTCACATGCCGGGTTGTTGCTCATTGGCTTAGCAGCTTACACGCACATTGCCTTACAGCAGTCTACCATCGCAGCAAGCCACGGATTACTAATTCTATTGACGTGTCTGCGTGGGATAACAGCCCGAAACCCGCTGTTGCTGGTAGCAGCGCAAGCAGGGCAGGGCAGGGCAAAGCAGCCGGGTGCAACACATAACTGTTATGGATGTGAATGCGAAACCTGGGCCTGATATCTATGCGCCAGTGCCAGTTGTTGAGTAAGTCGGTTGTCCGTGCCATGCTTAGACCTGTCGACTCTTGTTGCTCTCCTCGCAGCCCTTGTTGCAGACAGCGCCTGGCCCATATAGTACATTGATTTTACCACATACCTCTGTCACCCAGAGACTGTCTTATCTGGCCGGCGCTTGACCAACTCAACTTTGAGAAGTCACAAGCTACGCTTCCAACTTTACCTGCACGACTATTGTCATATGGCTGTGTCCTCGTAGACATTGGAGACGCTCGGCGGTCCTTGGAGACGCGGCGGTCAGCGTAAACAACTAGCCGCCCTCTGCAGCCAGCAGAAATGGATATTGCTCAGGTCGACGAAATTATTGAACGGCTGCTGGACGTGAGGAATGGACGGCCTGGAAAGCAGGTTCAGCTGGCTGAGAATGAAATTAGGCTGCTGTGCCTGACGGCCAAGGAGATCTTCATGAGCCAGCCAAACCTGCTGGAGCTGGAGGCGCCAATTAAGATTTGCGGTGCGTCATGGAGCTCTGCGCGTGCTGCGTTTACAAACGCTGGGGCAGGGCTGCTTCTTTAGCTAGCACTAGCTCATTTCGGGTGCGCGCATCATCACGTCTTGACTGGCACCACCGCAGGCGACATCCACGGGCAGTACTCGGACCTGCTGAGGCTTTTCGAGTATGGAGGGTTCCCCCCTGAGGCAAACTATCTGTTCCTCGGGGACTACGTCGACCGTGGGAAGCAGAGCCTGGAGACCATTTGCCTACTCCTGTCCTTCAAGGTTTGTTCCCTCCTTTGGGGCCACCGGTTTAGGCAGTTCTTGAGCCTAGCCTCTCAATAGCCGAAATGCGTGGCCAGTCCAAGCGAAAACAGGGCTTTTGTGCTGCACATGTTGCGTTGCCCAGGCGTCGCCTCCGCTGCTTTTCAATGCTTTACTTTTATGCAACCTGCAGATCAAGTACCCCGAGAACTTCTTCTTGTTGCGGGGGAACCACGAGTGCGCGTCCATCAACCGCATTTATGGCTTCTATGACGAGTGCAAGCGGAGATACAACATCCGCCTGTGGCGCACGTTCACGGACTGCTTCAACTGCCTGCCAGTGGCGGCGCTCATAGACGAGAAGGTGTGCAGGGGCGCTGGGGGCCAAGTTCAAACTGACATGTAGCCTGTACCATGCGACGTTGAGCCCTACGTCCCTATGCCCTGCAGATTCTCTGCATGCACGGAGGCCTCTCACCGGAGCTGAAGTCGCTGGAGCAGATTAAGCGGATTACGCGGCCTACGGACGTGCCGGACTCGGGCCTGCTGTGCGACCTGCTGTGGGCGGACCCCGACAAGGACATCCAGGGCTGGGGCGAGAACGACCGCGGTGTCTCGTACACCTTCGGGCCGGACTGCGTCACGGAGTTCCTTCAAAAACACGACCTGGACCTCGTCTGCCGGGCGCACCAGGTAGGGAATGCCGGCGGCTGACGTTCCGCTGCTTATAACTTTCACCCAATTCATTAACGTCTCGTGCCAGACGTCGACCGACTTGAGACTATCATTAAACACTGGTGCTGCAATATGCCACAGGTCGTGGAGGAGGGGTACGAGTTCTTTGCGAAGCGGCAACTGGTGACCATCTTCTCCGCGCCCAACTACTGCGGCGAGTTCGAAAACGCCGGCGCCATGATGAGCGTCGACGAGACGCTCATGTGCTCGTTCCAGGTGGGAATGTTATCCAGGGCGTCGGCTTGGTAGCTTGAGGGGCAGGGCGGACGTGCCCTGCGTGTGCCGCTTGATCACTGGAGGGCAGCACGCCAACATACCCCCTACCCCGAGATCAGCTTTGACTGCTCCCACCTCACCAACACCCTCAGTTTCTGTCGCGAACATCACATCACTCGTAACCGCCCATGCCATCGCACGGCAGTTGCCCTACCATTGCCTCGATACATGCTTGTCCATGCTCCGCATCCTACTCAACACACCCGTCCGCGGCCCCTGCAGATCCTCAAACCGGCGGAGACAAAGCAGAAGGGCAGGAGGTAAAGTGCCGTGGTTATGCGGAGTGCTGGAGCTTGAGGCGGGAGCTATGCAGCGGCCTGAGGGCTGGAGTGGCCGCTGCACGCGGCAGGGCGGTGGCCGCATGTTGCTACGATGGGGGCGGTTTCGGGGGCTGCATGGATGTGGTGCACACGCTCCCACACTCCATGGCATTGTCGTTGTTAACGCGACGGTGCCGGCGGGATGGCGGGTTTCAGAGCACGACAAGTGGCTGGGGTGGGGCACATGTAGGCCAGCTTCACCAGTGTTGACCGTGGCGGGACGCAGGGGAAGGGGGGTACTTTGCGGCGCGCATCTCCGCCTACTACTCAGACGGTTTTAACAGTTAGGCATTTTGTGTGGGCGCTGCATACGACATGAGGTTTCCGGGCATGGAAGTTGTGTGTGCAAGGCTGCAGGCGATTATGCGCTTTATGGCTCGGTTGGTGTGGTTCAGGGCTTTAGGCCATGCCTGCGTTCCCTGTGGGAGCGTGGCATTACGGTGGAGTGACTGGAGTGGTGCGTGTGCCAACAGCGAACAGACGGCATGGGGAGAATGGACTGGGTTGGCAGGAACCGTCTTGCTGTGAGTATTCCGCTTGTACGGCGGGTCCGTTCAGAGCCCGCAGCTGTGCTGTGGGGCACGGCAACATACCGTGCAATGAGCGTATGTACTATGTCATTCTGGGCCGTGCGTACGGTGCATAATTGCCAGTTAGTTCGATTGACCGGACTCTGTTCCTTGACGGGGGCCAGCAGTCGCCTGCGTATGCTTGAGGGTGTGTGCAGGCCGCCGGATCGGTATGACACACAGCCTTTTACAAGGACGCTCCGAAAGGGCGCTGTTGCGACCAGCAGGCTCTTGAGGGCTTCAGGCTAACTGCAATCTGTTGCTCCGTGTAACAACTTAGAAGATGATCTCATGCTCCTGGAAGACACTTCTTGCGGACATTCTGAAGCTCCTCAGCTTGGCTTGCAAAGCGAAGGGTCAGCTCGTTAAGCTCGTCCTCGCACGCCTGCTCGCCTGCAGCCAAGCATGGGTGCACAGGATGGAAGTGGGGCAGATACGGTATCTCAGTGCTCAGTACTCTTTAACTTCCTTCGAATGCTCAGCGTGCAGCTTCTCCACTGGTCACTGGAATGTGGAGTCGAAAGGAAAGGTGAAAACGACGCCGTACTGCAAAGCCACCGCCCAGGGAGTTCCTGTGGCCGCGACATGAGGCGGGATTGCCATGCCTATGCCGACAACGGGGGTGGCTGTTGGCTGCTATCGCCTGACGACAAAGAGCGTAAGAGCCTACGTCAACTCCCATTGACCTCCCGTTGGGAGAGTGTGGCTCGATGAGAGTGAAGGGTGTACTGTGACGCTGAGGCCAGCTAGTACCGTACGGCAGGACACGACACCTCCCAAGCGGTTCACAAGCGGTTCACAAGCGGTCCCATGCTGCTTACCAGCGTGCCTTGCAGGGCACTCCCAGCGGCAAGTACTCCCTGTTCCACAAAATCAAGCGAGCTTTGGGGCATGCATGCGCCACCATTCACTGCCTCGCCCACGCACCCCTGCACCTGGCGGCCACGCGGTGCAACTCACTTGGCAGTGTAAGGCTTGGCTCAGGGTGGTTGACCCGGAACCAGTAGGTAGCTAGGATGGTGATCCTCTCCAGGGGCATCACGAAGATGCCCTCCCGCTTGGTGGGCAGGTTCTCCATCTTGTGCAGCACCTCCATGCCGCTCGTCACCTTGCTGGGAGGACGAAGTACCGTACGTGCGCCGCCGGGGCCGCAAGCCGCCGCAAGCACCGCCACGGCAGCATGCAAGGGAGGTGCAGGGTCAAGGGAAGGGCATAAGGGGTCAGCCGTCCCATCAGGAAGCGAACGTAGGAGCGGACAAATGGTATGCGGATGTCAACGCACGTGCAGCTACCGGTATGTGCAAAGACACAGAGGACAAGGTGCTGCACGTCGTGAACAAGGTTCATGCCCTGCAAGGAGCAGTCAGCCCTACCATCAACCCAGGTGTGCTGGACGCATGCGGCAGTTGGTCAGCGCGGAGCAGGCCCGTTACCGAGCATGTCTAGTGTAACAGCTACGCGCACCCTCGTCCCGCCCGAACGATGCAGCGTACTCAACGCGAAAATGGTGTACTGCATGTCAAGGTGTGGTGCGTCGCCCAGCAGCATGCTGAAGCTGCTTGCTCCCGAGTTGGGGTCGTCGTACCGCCCCATGGACAGCACCCCTGCGGGACCGCAGCAGCACAGCGGCACACCGCATGCCTCACCAGAACGTCCAACACTACGGTTTAGGTGCCAATGGCGTGCGTGCCCTAGCCCCGTCCTCGGCCCCGGCCCTGCCCCCACACGCGCGCGCGGTCTGCAACGAGCCGAACACACCCGAAAATGCCGTACTGCATGTCCAGGTGCGGTGCAGACCCCAGCATGATAAACATGCTGGACGATGCGCTGCTGGGATCGTTCCCGCGGGCCATGGACAAGATGCCTGGGCGCCGGGCCGGGCAGGGGCGGGGCAGGGCGCAAAGAGGCTAAGAGAGGTGTGGGCAAGGGTCTTGCGGGCCTGGACTGGAACAGAAGTGCGCTTGATGCGAAGCCAGTGGGCTCATGTACTGGCATACTGTTGGCAAAAAATGTGTTGGCGCCATACCTTGGCGACTACGTTCCTGCTCACAAGGAATGCAGGGCCTCAGGTTTGCCAAGGCACTCGTGGACTTGTGTTCATATGCCCCAGATTCGCACTACCACTCAGACCTGCTCTCAAGTGCATGCCCCCATGGACTGCAACTGATTGCAAGCTATTTCCCACCCTCGTGGTGCTTGACGCCCTCCTTGACTTCAAGGGGCACCGTCTTCCTGGCCTCCGCCTCCTGCTCAGCGTTCAGAGGCACCGTGCGCCCTCCGACGACATCTGCTGTCTGCGCCACGAAACCCTTATCCACGCGGAAGAAGTGGTTGCTGTGGCAATGGAGGGGCGTATCGCGGGGGAAACCCTCTTCAGTTGGCGGGAGTCGGAGATCGGCATGCAAACATGCCAGGCGACTGCCCCCGGAACCCCGACTATAGTTCACGTCATCTCACGTGGTATAGCATCCCATCCGCACAAGCTTGAAGATATGTTCGCAAGTCACAGGCGCAACCTCTGGGTAGAAGCCCCAGGTGATATCGCCATACTGAGTCTGAAACACCACACGCTCGCTACTCATAACCGGATGTACTTCAGCGTGCGCTACATGCTGTATCATCAAAGCTGCGAACGCAGCTAAAAGCACAGCTTGCGACATGGTGGCACTGCCTCGTGTCTAAGCCCGGCACGCCTTGCTTGAGACTGTTAACTATGCAACGTATTTAGCACATCGTTGTGGGGTGGCGGGTTGGAGGATAAGGGTTGCGACTCGCAACAGCATTTTCTGTCGGTTGGCTGCATCGAGTGCATCAGATTGCGCTGTGTCACTTGGCTACAGAGGCAAATAGCACTTGGCATACATGGTTATCAAGCTTTACTATGAGCAGCGATGCAGCACGTTGCCTTCTGCTTCGGGTATAACGGCGCCGGCCTGTATGTGAGTAGCAGCCCCGCCTGACCCCTCTTGCCCAGGTCCACAGCAAACCCTTACACTCAGCACTGCACACAACCCTTCTGCTCGCGCCAGTACAGCATGTACAATGCCCGTGCTTGGCGCGCGGACTCGGGTCGAGGTCAGCAGTCCTGTCTGTTCCGCCTACGCGGCTCCAAGGCACCAGCCCTGCCGTAGCCTCTTGCACGCCTGTGGACAGTCCAGTTAATGCTGGGCTGCGCCGATGTGACTTACAATGGTGGACCACTGCAGGGCCTGCAACGGCTGTCGGATAAGCCCACGGTGGAGGGTGAGCTAGAGAAGGCGCTGGTGGCGGCCGGGGCCTTGCATTCCCGCAACGTGGGGCAGCAACACAGGGTGAGGGGGGCAGCGGGCTGCAGGCAGCAGGCAGCAGGCAGCACCACGAAGCCGAATTGCTGTGTGCTCTGCCATAACCGTACCTTGACACACACACGTGATTTGAATTCTCGTCTTTGCCTAGTTGCACTCCCTGCTGGCCGTTCCCTAGCCCTATTTCCCGGCACGTGCCCCCAGGCAGCCATACCGTGCCGCTACTGAGTCGACAACCCTCCCAGTGCGCCCAAGCTGCATTATACCCATGACTCGCCCACCAACAATGGCAGCCTCTACTGCCGATACTCTTCAACCTTACCTTGACACGGTGTGCCTTGCCCACGTGTTGCACCCAGCGTAACCCCAAGTAAGGCCCACAGGTGGCGTTCCTGACTCCCGCTCGTCCTCCTGGTCCCCTACCTGGCACCTGCCTCCACGCGATGCCCATCCCAATCCTCCAAGCGCATTCCCGCGCACCACCCTGCAGTACTTGAAGGTGACCGAACGTTCCAGTAAGTTTTATTTCCCATTGCCAGCTTAACCGCACGCCAACCGCAACCCCGGCCCCAGGTGCACTGGAGCCGCACGTCCCGTACAGACAAGGGCGTGAGCGCAGCTGCCAATGTGGTCGCGCTGGACATCCCAAAGGCGGCAGCGGCGCAACGTGTGGGTGGCGGTGGTGGAAGCGGAAGTGGAGGCAGCGGCAATGGCAGCGGGGACGGGGGCGGCGGTGGCGGTGGGCCGCTGGTGCGGGCTATCAACGCAGCCCTGCCCCCCACCATCCGCGTGTGGGGTGCCGCACACCTGGAGCCTGGTGTGGATGTGCGGCGGGAGGCCGTGGGACGAAGGTGGGGACGGGGTCATGGTGCATGGGGGCTGCGTCCCTACGCCTGGCATACGCGGTGGCAGCATCTAAGGAAGAGCGTGGCTTAACAGCTGGAAGATGGGGGCGGAGGCCATGGGGCTGGATGCCATGGGTGCACTTGGGCTGCGAACGGCCCTTGCAGCACCGTTGCGTGTGTTGCTAGCTGATGACTCGATGATGCAACTCAGCTTGCCAACCTAACTGTGCGCAAAGGGCAAACCTGGCTAGCCACAGGCGGGATTGGCCTGCCCATGACACTACACGCACCTCCTTGCCATGCATCGCCCCCACAGGTACGAATACCTGATTCCCGCCTGGGCTCTCGACCCCCAAGTTGGCCGGCCGCGGGCGCAACTGCAACAGCAACAGCAGCAGCAACAACAACAACCGCCGCCCCAGCAGCACCAGCAGCACGAGCAGCCCATCACGCCCGGGTCAGGGCCCACCCCTGCAGCTGCCTCCGAGCCCACGCCTGCCGCCCCTCCGCCGGCGGCACACCACGTAACCGGTGCCGCGGGCCCAACCGCTGCAACCACCAACGCGGAGCGCAGCCGGCTGCGGGCCGAGGCCGACATAGCTTCCAGCAGCTTCTGCCTGGGCCCCTCGGACCTCAAGCGGCTCAACCTCATCCTGGGCGTGTTTGTGGGCAGCCACTGCTTCCACAACTTCACGTCAGAGGTACGCGCACGTGTCAGTGGTACGGCGCACATGGCTGCATTTTTAGTGTGTGCCCACCACTGCTGAGCCCCAAAGCCTTCCGTCCTGTACCGTAACCTCATCATCGCTACTGAGAAGTGCAAAGGCATGAGCACCGCAGCAGCGCGTCAGGGCGTGCAGCTGTAAGAGCTTCTGCGGCATACGGCCTGACCGTGGTGTGCCCATTGGTCTGCGTTGCGACCGAGCATCAGGAGCGGCCACGGACTGAACCCTAGCAAAAGTCTCCCGCCCACAGCAAAGCCGAGGAGAGGCCCCTAAAGCCTCTACCCTGACCCTTCCACACCGCCGTCAACTCCTCCCGGTTCCCAAATTGTCGTGGCACTTTGCGTTAAGCCGTTAACATTCCAATACACGGTAGTAGCCAAGCCACGCCAAAGCGTGGATTATCGGCATCTAACACCCTTACTCCTGCCGCCCGGGCGTCAGCCCACCCCTCCCCCTTGTACTCTATACCGTCGTACACTGTACTTCCTGCGCCCGATTGCCTCCCCCAGCCGGCGGAAGACCCCGAGGAGCTCCGCCGCACAGTGCACAAGGCGTTTTGCGAGGGGCCCGTCTTCCTGACGCGGCCAGCGGACCAGAAGCAGCAGCAGCAGCAGGAGCACCAGCAGCAGCAGGAAGGCACCAACCCACCGGAGCAGCAGGAGCCCGGGACCTCACGCGCCCCTGCTCCACCGGCATCCTCCTCCCCCACCGCCTCCCCCACTACCACAACATCAGCAGCACCCAGCACCCCAGAGCCCTACGTGCGCATCGTGTTCATAGGCACCGGCTTCCTGATGCACCAGATCCGCCGCATGGTGGGCCTGGCGCTGGCGGTGGCGCGCAAGGCGGCGCCCCCCGAGTGCATCAGGGCGGCTTTGGACCCAGGGAAGAGGGGGCTGGCGGTACCCACTGCGCCGCCCAACGGCCTAATGATGGTGAGCGGGGGCAGTATGATACTGCATTATGAGTGCTGTCAATATTGATTGCATGCGATTGTTGAAGTGGGGCTGGCGGTGCCCACTGCGCCGCCCAACGGCCTAATGATGGTGAGCGGGGAACCCATGGAGAACCCATGTACCTATGGTTATGGGGGATTGGATCTGAGTACTTACTGGTCCGGCGCCATACCACACCTGGTATGTACGCGTAAAACGCGAGGACACTGTGTAAGGCGTCAGGGAATCAAGGTAACGCCTGGTGGGGCCGAGTAGTGCTGAGACCATGGAGCCAGGCAGCGAACGTTGCTGTGCACGCCGGTGTGTTACAGGTTGTGCTACGAACAGCTGTCCTTGTGGACAAGTCAACGCTTGGGGGGTGTCAGCACCCTCAGCTCTGCCTTGGTGGCGCATGGACCGCTGGTCGACTTTCAGTGTGTTTGATTATGTGCACGTGCTGCAGTGCCTATCGGCGTCCTCAATACCGGTAGTCCAGGGTAGTCTGCAGCGGGCGGGTCGCGGCCGTCCCAGCCCCAAAGCCCAACGCCTCATGTCAACCCCCCTACAGGACGCCGCCGCTGATCTCGCTCTACGCAGGTCGACCGTTTCCGCTTGCAACTTTGCCGCTCTGCGGTTACCCCCCTTACAGGACCACGCCTACTTTGTGCGCGACACCTACACCCGTGCCACCAGCACCAGCACCACGCCCCCGCCACAGAGCGGGCCCACGGCACCGCCGGGAGCAGATGCCGGCGGCTCCGCAACCCAGCAGCAGCAGGGGCAGGGGCAGCAGTCCAGATCCTCTGGCTGGGGTAGGCCGCACAAGGGCGGGGCACAGGGGCGGGGCTCAAGCGGCGGCTGGCGGTCGGAGCTGGAGCGGCTGAGCATGGAGGGAGAGGGCGGGGCGCAGCGCTTCAAGCGGGAGGTGCTGCACCCGGCGCTGGCGTCCTGCGGTGAGAAATTGATTTCATACGGTACACGGCCACAGAGTAAGGGAATGGCTGCTCCTTTCGTGGGCGAGGTCGGGCTTTCAGTCCCAGGATGTTGAGCACTTAATGTGCGTGGCAGCTAATGCAGTGTGTGCCCCGGTGCAGTGCCAGCCACCGCTTCCCGGACCCCATATGACCCTGCGGTCTCTCAGCCTCTGCTTACCGATGCTTCGCTCCTCCAGCCCCCATGGAAGCTCTTCACTCTTTACTGCTGTTTGTAATACCCGCTCCGCCCCTCTCCCCCTGTGTAGCCGCCTCCCGGCTGGACCTGTGGCTGTTCCTGTGCGGCCTGACGGAGGCGGCGCACGGCTTCCGAAGCTGGGCCAAGGGCAAAGCTGCGGCGGCGGCGGCGGCGGCCGCACCGGCGGCGGCGACGGCGGCAGCGGTAGCGGCAGCGGTGGCAGGGCAAGCGAGAGCACATGCTGCAGGGGCAGCAGCAGTGGCAGGGACAGGAGCAGGAGCCAAGCGGCTGCGGGAGGGAAGCGACGCCACTGGCGCGGGGACGGCGGCGGCCCCTGCGGCAGCGACAGCCGACCTCGTTGGAAAGGCGAAGGACGGTGGGGACCCAGAGGATGTGGGAGGGACTGTGGCCCCGGGTTGTGGGCATGCAAGCGGTGCGGCTGCAGAAGGTGCTGTGCGCGGTGCTGAGGGCGCGGGTGAGGGCGCGGGTGAGGGCGCGGGTGAGGGCGCGGGTGAGGGCGCGGGTGCGGGTGCGGGCGAGGGTGCGGGCGAGGGTAGTGCCGGTCACGGAAGGCCTAACGCTGGAGGTGGCCCTTGTGGGCCACAAGGTGCAAACTGTGGGGATGGTGGTGGTGGTGGTGGTGGTGGTGGTGGTGATGGTTGCGGTGGTGGTGACAAGGGTGATAGTGGCAGCGGTGGGGCCGCAGAGGGCGCGGTGGAGTCCGGCAGCGAGCCTGAGGAGCGGCCCGCCAAGCGCACCGCTGCAGGGCACGGCGCGGCGTGACGCATGCCGGCTGCGGCCGTGTGGTTGTGCATCCGGTTGTTTTCTGTTCGCTCCCTGTGTGCGTCAGGGGCATTGCCGCCCAACTCGCCCACGCCGTGTCTGGTAAGATGGTCGTGTCCGTTTCGATGCAACAGGGCCTGAGGCATGGTGCAGCCCCGGCAGCAGTCCTGGCCCTCGCGCTGTTACCGTGAGAGGTGGTATCAGGAATTAGGGGGTGAATCAGAAGCAGGTGGTGAGCCTAGGTCGCAGGGGTCGACGGCGATGGTATTGTTTTACAGCCGCTGGTTGACAGACCGTCGGTTGTGTAAGTACGCACATAGAGGTTTAGCCTGGCTCAAAGTACCCACGTATGGTCCGCCAAACGCCCAGCGTCATGCTTCCATGCCACTTCGCCAGGCAGGGCCTGGAGCCACTTGGACCGCATTCAAGCCGCTGCGACAGTCCGTTGCTCATCCCGTCTGTGTGAGATACCGTAGCAGCTTCTTCGCATGCCGCTGCCATTGACGACAACACAGTACGGTAGCAGTTCGTTAAAATTACAGACCCAGCAGGGCGCGTCCGGAGAGCCAGGGGGCCACAAGGACGAATAAAAAAGGATGGATAAAGTAGGTGACAGACGACGGATAGCAGAGCAGCACCAGCAGCAACTACACCACAAGGCTCACCGCTTGCTTGCGAACGTACAAAACTCAACTCTGCTACGTGCCGCTTGAGGTGCTCTAAAAGTGTTGCAACGGCGCTAGCTCAGACTCGCACGCCACCACCTCAACAAGACGCGACAGCCTGCCACCAGGACCTCCCACTCTCTATCTCCTGCACTAACCATCTCCCTCGGCGTCACCCTCCTCTGTTCCTGCGCACTCTGCCCTGTCCACACCCTACCCTCCACGCCCTCCCATACCAACGAATGCCTACAGGTCCTACTCTCCTACTACATTCTAAGACATGGACGAGCATTCTCCAACTGCAAGCCCTGCGTGCACGCCCCTCAGAACCGCCCGCCCGTGCCCGTCTCCCCGCCCTGCATCCCCTGCGCGAACTTGACCACCTCCGTCACCACACTGCCCACGAACAGCAGCTCCAGCGCCACCGTGGCAGGCCCGGGCAGCAGCCCCTCCCCGCCCGGCCCCGCCAGCGCCGAGCTAAGCCACGACAGCAGCACCAGACCGGCGCTGAGGCGCAGGGCCAGGGGTGCCAGCACGAACCACATGCCGGCGCCGTCGCCCGCGGAGGCCGCCAGCAGGAAGGTCTCCCATGCGTTGGAGGGCACCTGGTGTGTGGCGGTACGGGTGAAAGTGCAAATGGGAGACCAGGGGGAGAGCGGCTAGTGTGAAAGGACCGGGGGCCCGTCCCGGGAGGCCTGCGTCGTCGGGTGCATGCAGAAAGTGTGCTTTGTAGTAGCCCGCCCCTGCGCCTTCGCCTGATAGGTCCCTCCCCGGTCCCGGCCCCCGCAACGGCCCCTGGGGCCCGAAATCTCCTGGCCCGTGCCCTGTTTACTCCCCCGCACGCACCACGGACTGTGGGCCGACGTCACACCCAAACCTCCCTTGAGCCACACCCACCCCACCTTGGTCGCACCCCACGCATACATCGCACCCAGCGACAACATGCACACGTATCCAGATACACACTCCCACCATGCAGCCTGTCCCGCCGCCCCGCCTTGGCCGCCGACATCACTGACAACACCCCTTGACCTCTACCCACACTTGTGCGCCCCTGAAACTCCGCCGACCCTCCCCCCACCCTTACTCTGCTCGCCCCATCCCCTTGTGCCTCCCACTTTCCCACCCCACCTTGGCGGCCGGCACGAACAGCTGCGCCACCACCTTTGCTGGCTCCACGTCCCACGCCTCTACGTGCTCCACCACGCACCCACGCGTCAGGTCCAGCACGTGGCGCGTGGAGCCCGCCGCCGCCAGCCGCGGCTGCCAGGGGAGGCCCCCCAGCAGGCAGGAGAAGCGCCACCGCGTGTCCAGCGTGGAATCGCCCTCCTTCCAATCGTACACGTCGATCTTGATGTCGGACCTGTGTACGGCAGTGTACGACGGGTGTAGTACGGCGGTTGATGTACGGGAAGCCGTTGCTAGAAACTCGCAGGCGCGGCGCGGGAAGTGGGAAGCGTGTTGGCTGTGCAGGCACGTGTGGTGAGGGTTCGCTCCTGCAAGTCGAGTATGATGTACAGGTGCCGTGGTGGGGCTTGGAGGACTGCGCGATTGGAAGGAAGAAACGCTCCGGGTGAGGCTTGGGCCGTTGGCTGGAGGAGGAGTACTGTACGGCAGGCCCAAACGCCGTCGGACGCAGTGCACGGCAAACATGCGCATCCCGGTACCAGCAGCGGCACCGGTACGGCCGTTAGCACTGTAACCCCCGTCCCGCCTATCAAGTCCGACCCAGAGGGGCAGACAGTCACAACAGGGGGCCTCTCCCCTCCAGCGCATCGTCCGTACCGTATGCTGGACACATCCTTCCCCAGCACGGTGGCGCACAGCACCCCAGCCGGAAGCCCACGTGCGGCCTGGGCGCGCACGTGCGCTGCATTTGCTGCTTCCTGGGCGACGCCCTGACGGCGCCCAGCCCCGCCATGCACAACCCGCACGGAGGGGTTTCCCCTCGCTCTGACTGAGCTGGTGGTTCAATGCCGCGTTGCCCCTTGCAATCCCGCGCAACTCACATGAGGCCTCCCAGGTTTGCGACGTTCTGCTTAAAGCGCTGCGTCCCCTTGAAGCTCACAAACGGGTCTGGGGAGTGGGGGAATGGGGACACGGGGACACGGGTAAGGGGCTGTTGGGCAGGCATGCAGGGGGCGTAGACACAAAGAAGCACGTGTTGGGTAGCACGCCGTACCCCACGCAGCCGTGGGACAGGGAACGGCATGGCATGAGCACCAAGCTGCCTCAGCAACCTATGTGTGCTCTGACAACTTCGACTTTAACAACAGCACTGCGGTCCCACGCACACCGTCAAATGCCCCAGAGCCACCTCTCCATGCCCTACAACGCGCGCGTCATGTTCCGTAGTAGGTGGTAGAGCATGTGCCCTCGGCCCTGCTGCGTGCTGCCTATCCGCCCCACCCCCGAAGGCGCAGTCCTGCGCGTGGCAGAGCACGTGTCCCTGTGCCTAGTGCGTTCCGGCCCGAGGCCCCACCCGCGAAGGTGGGCCCTACACGTGTCATACATACCCGCGAATGTAGGCCCCGCACGTGCCACGCATACCTGCGAATGTGGGCCCCACCCGTGCCACACGTACCCGCGAAGGTGCAGTCGGGTGCGTAGGCCGCCATGTCTCCCACACCCCGGACAAAGTACTGCGCATCGTAGTCAGCGCGGATGGCTGCCAGCATCTGCTCCCGGGTCATGCGGGGAGCGGTGGCGGCAGCGGCCGAGGAGGATGAGGAGGCGGGGGAGTCCTGGGTGAGGGGGGCGGAAGCAGGGTGGGGCACCGGTATGCTTTTCGCGGGGATATGCGGGTTGGGAAGGCTGGACTGGGGTCGTCAGCAGGCAAGGCGGGGGACCGGGACAAGACCACCAACCAAGGCGCAGGGTCTAGTATAGTACTGGCATCCAAGGAAGTAAGTGTGTGCATGCCCCCCACCTCGCGTTTTACGCGTACGCCCACCTGTCGGCCCAGGCTGAGCAGCTTGCCGAATGCCTCTGCGCCGTACCACACGGCCTTGAGCCCCACCCCCACATCGCGCTCCTGTTGGGCTGGGCGCCTGCTGCCACCGCTTCTGTCTCCTGTATCATATTCACGTACAGTAGAAGGGGATCGAGGGGGTAGTCTATCGCACGCGTGGTCCGGCGGAGGCGTAAGGTCGGGGTCCCAAGTTGCGGTGCTAGGGTGTTGCAGCCCCAACCTGAAGAGGTGCGCGTGGGCTCGTCGCTCCCAGAGTTCCGAACAAGCACTCGTCTCAAGTGTTTAGAAGGAACATTCGGACGCTGCAGCTTGGGGTGCTGTGCGGCCGATAGTGGCGTCGATGAGCTTGGGGCTTGCGCCCCGTGGCGCAACGCTGTCACCTTCATCCTGTGTTTCTACTTGCCGCCCTTTAAGTTACACAATGTTGTCTTTGTTGAGCTGCGATTAACGGGCCAAAAGCTCCAGTCATGTGGAGTGGGTCAGTTGGCCGTTGAAAACGAGGGGGCCTGAGCTGTGACCTGGACATTGGACTCCAGGCATTCTTGCCTGCCAACACTCTTGCAATAACCACCTTACAGCTATCCTATCTGCTCTCCCGTCCTGCCTTTCTGATTCCTAGACTACCTTTCTCTTTCCGTTGCGTCTCTATGCCCAAGGCCACCACCACGCGCGCTTTCTGCTAACGTCTCTTCCTTGAAGCGTTGACAATGGAGGGCTCCTAGCAGGACCTAACCAGCTTGTCACACGGACACAGGCGGTATACGCCGTCGCCGCAGCATCCCATCGCCCTTACCCGGGTCTGAACGCCAGCGCGCGAGCAGGAAGGCGAGCATTATCATTCATATCTGTAGTGGCATACCATTTTGGAGCCAAGGAGCGGGCGTCGAACTCAGACTCGATAGCAAAACCTGAATTCCCCCAGGTCCTTTCGGACTCGAGACAGAGTATTGGGCCACGCCAGAAGCCATGTCCGCCCTCACCAACGACGCAACGGTGCCTTTGATTGGCTCCAGCAGCCCCAAGCACGCAGATGGCGTTATGGTAAGTCGGGGTTGGCGGTCCACCCCTTGGCATGGCGAATGGCGCCACCGTGCGGCTGAAACGACAGCGGCCGTGGCCAGTTCGTTTCACGCCATTCAATAAGTATAGTAAGCCTTTAGGGAGGTAGGCTGGAGGACCTGAATGCTTGTTGCGCCGACAGTATCGGACCGTAGGGTTTATGTAGCCGCGTGCAGGGGAGGTCCCCGATTTTATTGCCGGACAGCCACATGGCACGGGCCCCCGGTCATACCATTTTCCTTTCAGTACCTGCCGAAGCTACCTGGCATCATTCATTGCACCTCCAATGCTTGTTGGATGTAAGCGGATGCGTGAGTAAGTCCATTGAGGCTCGGCCCTACGGTCTGTCCGCCCACTCCGCCGGCGCCAAGGCTACGTCCCACTCGATACCCCCGCACCCCAACGCACGGCTCTGCACCCTCCCCATCAAACCAACCAACGTAATGAACGTCCTACCAGCCGCTCCACGGAGGCACGCGGAAAAAAATAACGGCCTCCCGCCTCGAGACGAGCCCTCCTAACCATCAAACCCCCATGCCCCATCCTGCCACCTTCCCCCAACATTTCGCCGGCAGGGCCAGCGATATGAGTTCCTTTTCTCAACAACTGCAGACCCCATGAATCCCTCAGCCTATGGACTCAACCCGTACTCTCCCCACAGCCTTGCAACGCTGCGGGAGCTCGTACCAACCATTTCCCTCCCCCTCCCTTGCCCCTCCCATCCCTTGCCCCTCCCTTCCTCCTCCTCCCCGCCAGGGCTACGGCGGCCAGGGCCACCACATGGGCGAGCCCGGCCACGTGCGGCTGCTGACGCTGTGGCCGCTGGTCACCCTCATCTTCTTCGAGGTGTCCGGAGGGCCCTTCGGAACAGAGGTGCGCACACGGTACAGCCGTAGGGCACTGAACGCTTCGCTGCAAACTGTTTGCCGGGCGGCGGGCGACATTTGCGACGGAAAGCAGCCCGCCTTACAAAACACGACACGAGGTGGGCAAACCACGGCGCTGATGGGTGCTTGCGGTGGTGCTTGCGGCCGGCTGCCGCAGGCTCAGCACGCTGTGCGCTAGTGCGTGGGTGTCTGGAGTCCCACCGCCTCCGCACCACCCTATGAGTGGCACCCTGTCGCAGTGTTAGTCTCCGCCACCGCAGCAGCAGGGGACCAAAACTGTAAATCCATACAGTACAGCAGCACCACCCACGCGTGGCCCCAACCTTACCCTAACACACAAACACGGCGCTCGCTGCATCCCCCCGCCCCTCCCCCCAAACAGGACGCAGTGCAGGCGGCCGGCCCCATGCTGACCATCCTGGGCTTCCTCATCTTCCCCATCCTGTGGTCGGTGCCGGAGGCGCTCATCACCGCGGAGCTGGCCACCGCCTTCCCTGAGAACAGGTGGGGCATCCGGGCACGTGTGTCAAGGATATCCAAGGTTACCCAGGGTACCACGATTGCGCCCAAGGTCGTGTTGTGCGGGAAACACCCTGTCCCTGTCCGTTGGGGAACTCCGCATGGACGCTTCGCCGCTTACCAACACGCCTGACTTGATCATACGAGGGTGACGGAACACGGGCAGGCCTCGACGCGTGCCGCTGAATACACCTGCACCACAGCAAGCGCGGCGTTGCCGCATCGCGTCACAGCTGCTTACGAGTGCACCCTATATATATGACGCAAAAGCACGCGAGACACGGATTATTCGGCCCTCAAGTTCAGGGGCATTTGCCTTGGCTGCTGGCCGCGGGCCACTGGCCGCCGACTATCGAACCAGCTGGCTGCCACCTCCTCCCGCCCTGACATGTCCTTCCCCTCCCCACCCGTCCACCCTCCCGGTGCTTGCACCCAGCGGCTACGTGGCGTGGGTTACCGCGGCGTTCGGCCCGTTCTGGGGCTTCCAGGAGGGCCTGTGGTCGTGGCTGTCGGGCGTGGCGGACAACAGCCTGTACCCAGTCATGCTGGCAGCCAACCTAAAAATCTTCTTTCCGGAGCTGGAGAGCGGCTGGCCGCGCATGTGGGTTAACAAGGGGCCGGGGGCCGGGGGGTGGGTTGGGGTGGTAAGGGGTACGTTTGGCAACATAGCAGTACTGTACTGCGGTCGCGTTGGGGCTCGGGGGCGTCGGAGCTGGAGCACGGCTACTCGCGCATGTGGGTAAACCAGGGAGGAGTTGGGTATGGGTTGAGGGCAACCTTTTGAGCTACGGTAGCTGGTGCTTCGGCAGGGGGGGAAGGCAGGGGCCTGAGTGGAGTGCTGTGGTGGAAGGGGAGTGTTAAGGGGGTCGTCGTACGTATGTTGAGTATAAGAGGGGACGCGCCTGCAGCTGGTATATGGGTGATGATGCGGCTCATTAACAACAGCAGTGCGACACAGCGTTTGTACGCCCAGGCGTTATGGTGGGCTGCACAAGGCCGTACGGACGTAGGGGCCGTACACAATGGGACATTGCCCCCCTGTGGTCCGAGGTTATGCCCGCTCTTCCCTCGGCATACCCACGCCCATGCCCATTCTGATTCCCCACCTCCACCCCATGCCCCACCCTCGCTCCTACCTCCCCCCAGCTGCTTCCTGGTGGGCATGTCCGTGCTGCTGTCGTGGCTTAACTACCGGGGCCTCACCGTGGTGGGCCACGCCGTCATCACCTCCACCATCGCCATCGTGCTGCCCTTCGTGCTGCTGTGCCTGCTGTGCATCCCGCACATCAAGGTGCGCGTGCGGCGCATGCTGATCGTGGCCGCAGCAGTGGTATTGCAGCCAACCTGCCGCAACTGCGGGTCGGAGGCGCGGGGATGGGGCGGGAGGGGGTACGCGTGAAACGCGAGAAACCGTGTGAGGCGGGAGGGGGATAACCACGGAGCGGCCAAGTAAACGAACCGGAAGCCAGTAGGGCCTGCGGGGGGGGGGGGGAAGGGATGTGTACGGCTGTGACACATTGCGGGAGGGGCGGTACATGACTGAGGGGTGTGGCAGTTACATGCAAGGCAGGCGATGCGCGACTCGTGGTCGGAGTGGCTGAACGGGCATCACGTCACTGGCACCAGGCCAGGCTAGTGACCCACGGGTCACACAGGTCCCCGCCATCCCCCTGGTGGCGGCGGACCACCCGTGTGGCCCGTGGGATTATGCCGCTAGGGGCAGCATGCCACCGCCAGGGCCTTGACACCGGCAGCCTGCAAGGACAGCGGCCACACCGTCGCCCCTACTGGGCGGCGAGGGCTGCAGGTCATGAGTGCGCACGGGTCACTGGGAATGGGAATCGTGGCCACGTGCACGGGCGTCGTACTACTATCATCCTTTTGAGTTCCGCATGAGTGCTGCCCCTGCCCCCGCAGGTTGAGAACTACAAGCGTGAGGTGGAGGTGGACTGGCCCACCTTTATTAACGTCATGTTCTGGTGGGTGGGTGGGACAGGGGCTTTGGTGGCAAGACATGGAGTACCCCTGGAACATGGCAGATTGGGGATGATGGGGTGGGAGCGCAGACACGCGCACCCATTGCCGCCTGTGTCCCGACACGCCCGCACGCCAAGGACCCACATCGCCCCGTGCTCTGCGGTCACCGGTACCTCTATGGTCCAACCCTCGCAAGAACCTCAACGACTGGGACAGCGTGCCCACACTCGCAAACGTGCTCAAGCCTTACCCGTCTGCATGCGCCTAAACCTCGCAGCCCCACTTCCATACGCCCTGTGCAGGAACCTCAACTACTGGGACAGCGTGTCCACGTTGGCTGGCGAGGTGCGCAACCCCGGCCGCACCTTCCCCCGCGCGCTGCTGCTGGCTGTGCTGCTGGTGGTGGCCATGTACCTGCTGCCCACGCTGGCGGCGCTGGGGGTCATGGCGCAGCCGGGGGACTGGGAGCTGGGGTACTACGGCAAGGTGGCGGAGCTGGTGGGTACGGGGGTTGCGTGGGTAAAGGGGTGGCGAATGGGACTAGTTACCTTTCAGGGATAGTAAGAAACGGGTGCTGTGGTACTACGGCAAGGTGGCGGAGCTGGTGGGTTGGGGGCTGGGGGGATGATGCCGCGGGACACAGGCCTACCAGCATGGCGTTTGAAGGGGACTGGGAGCTGGGGTACTACGGCAAGGTGGTGGAGCTGGGGGGTGGGGAAGTGGGGAAGGGAGCTCGTTTGTGAGTAAGGAGAGGTTGCGCGTTCAGGAGGTGGTCAGAAAGAGGTGTGGCATGGGGGCTGGGGCTATAGGGTAAACAGGGTTGGGGACAAGGAACTGCCTGGTACTCTTCTGAGTGCGCAGGACGCCGATTGTCCGCTGTGGGCGAGCCCGTAACCTGCCGTACGTCCGTACCCTGCAGGTGGGCGGCAAGTGGATGGCGGTGTGGATCATGGTGGCGGCGGCCTGCAGCCAGGTCGGGCAGTACCAGGCGGAGATGGCCTCCGACTCGTACCAGGTACGGCAGTACGGCGTACGGCTGTACGGCGCTTCGCACGTTGCTAGTACTGCAAGCAGTGACGTGTCTGATGCGGTTGCACCTGCGGCGTAGACAGCAGGACGACAGGGCGGAACGGGAGGCTGCCAATGGGCCGGGGCGGCGGCTGAGTGAGCGGGACACGATGAAGTTGGCGCACAGCGGGCGTTGAGAGAGGGGCTTGTGACGTGTGAATAACTTCCGGACGAGGCCCTCACGATGCCTCAACGCCTGCTTTGAGCCAACTTCGTCGTCACCCGCCCACTCAGCCGTAGCCCCGGCCCATTGGCAGTTTCCCGTTCTGTGCCACAAGTGCAGCCGCACCCCGCACGCTGTAGGCCTGTAGCCGCAAACCTACTGCACTCCAGCCCCCGCGCCAAACCTACTGCACTCTAGCCCCCGCGCCAAACCTACTGCACTCCAGCCCCCGCGCCATACCTACTGCACTACACAACCGTGCCCAAAGGTACCGCACCGGGCGACCCCATTGCCGAGCCGACCTTGTACACAGTCCCTCAGGGTCCAGGGCATGGCTGAGCGCGCCCCGCGCGCCTCGCTTTTCCCCATACCCTCCGTTCCTGCTACTGTGCAGCTCTGCGGTTAACCCACATGCTCCCTGCGTCCATGCACCCCCTCAGGTGTCAGGTCCAGGGCATGGCCGAGCGCTGCACCTTTTTCGGTTCTATACCCAATAGCCCGCCCTCCGCTCAAGCGGCTGTTGTACGCATATCCTCGACCCCAACCTAACCCCGTCCTTCTCCACCCATATACCCCGAGGTCCAGCGAAGTTGCCTTCTTGACCCCTGATCCTGTCTTGAGACATGCTTTGTCATCCTTGCACCGCATCCTAATACACATTCCCAGGTCCAGGGCATACCCACCGTGTCTGCTACTTGGCGGTCTGTGGTTACCTGACACGCTCCCTGTGTCTTATAACACACCCCAGGTCCAGGGCATGGCGGAGCGCGGCTTCCTGCCACGTGCCATGGGCGCGCGCTCCCGCCATGGCACGCCCGTGTGGGGCATCCTGCTGTCGTCCACGGGCGTGCTGTGCCTGGCCTACATGTCCTTCAGCGAGATCGTCACGCTGCTCAACGCCATATACTGCCTGGCGGAGCTGCTCGAGTTCGCGGCGTTCGTGTGGCTGCGAATCAAGCAGCCCGACCTGCCGCGGCCCTACAGGTGCGGCCCGCCGGGTGCCCCACTGACCCGATACCTCCCATTCGCTTGGTGCCATGCAACACTCAGCGCTGCACTCCAGTGCAGCTGCATCCCTGCCCCATAAGGCCCCGCTGCCCCTGCAGCCTGCGTGCCGATCGCTTTTTGAGGGCCTGGCACCTGGATTGCTTTTGGCTAATCCGCCTCACCTCGCCTGCACCCCCACCCCTGCACCCCAGGGTCCCGCTGCCCACGTGGGGCGTGGTGCTGATGCTGCTGCCCGCCAGCGTGCTGCTGCTGGTGGTGCTGGCCATCCCCTTCGTCACGCTGGACGTGCGCACCTGCAGCTGGACGCTGGGGGCGGTGGCGCTAGGCTTCGTTATGTACCCCGCGCTGCAGGTGAGAGAAGGGGTGGGGGTGTTGAATCAATGAGATGAGGCATTGTCCAGCCAAACTAGAGTGCATGTGGGGGAACGGGGGGAGGGACGGCACGTGACACGGTGGGCTTCGTGATGTACCCCGCGCTGCACGTGACGGGGGATGGGGGGCCGTAGGGTTCAGGGGAGGGAAAGGACTGCTGGTAGCTGGTGCAAGGAGGCACCACGATCATTGGAGTTTAAGCAAGCACCGGGGTTGTCGGGTACCCGGGGCTGCACGTGAGGGGGGAAGGGACGGCACGTGGCACGTGGCACGCGCTGTCATGTCATGGAAGCTACTGTCAGACCACATTCGGTATTTACATTTCGGCCTCTGCCAGCGTTGGCACCCACTGCGGCCGCTTAATCCTGCCAGTTGCTGACACGTGACCTCCGTGGACTTGTGCTTTTTGCAGTACGCCAAGCACAAGGGTTGGATGGAGTTCGAGCACATGCACTTCGACTGCGACAACGTGTACGAGAGCGACGGCGCGGACAGCGACGCCAACGGCCCAACCGCCAACGCTCACAACGGCGCGGCGGCTGGCGGCAACGGCGTGGCGGTTGCGGTGGGCGCGCCGGGCGGCGGCGGCGGTGGATGTGGCTGCGGCGCGGAGGCGGAGGGGGAGGGGGGTGAGGACAAGGCGAAGGGCGAGCAGCAGCCGCTGCTGGCTGCGCCTTAGCGAGTTGGTGTAAGTGAATTAGTGTGCTGTACTTGCAAGAAGCAAGCGAAAAGGCAAGGGAGGTGCGCGCCCCCAAGGGTCGCGTTTGCCGGCATGTGATGTGGGAGCACATGCATGGCAGTGTTTCCGGATGGGCAGGTCGTGTACTAAGCAGGGGTGCGCAGGCGGGTTGTGTAATAGCACTAGTATAGGGAGCGGCGGAGGCGGGCTGGGCAGCATTGCGAGACATGCCGGACGGCCGAAGCAAGGGTGGGAGGAGGACGCATCGCTGCATTAGGCGGCGTTTCCAGGGCAGGGCGAACGAACACGGGGCGGAAATTGAAGTGGTGTGCCGAGAGGATACTGTACTGCAAGGCAAGAGGTGGTGTTGTGTGCCGCTTGGCTCTCTTCTTAGGTTTGTATGGTTTCCAAGTTTCGGTCCCCTACCAGAGGTCCCAACCAACGTCCGAGTAGGCAATGTACGGTACGGTTGCTTAAGTTGTGGGCAGTGTCCCCCCTTTCATGGGTCAGTATTGGGGGCCTCCGGCCGGGTGCGGAGAAGGCTGACGTCCACCACCAGAAGCCAGGGTTGGACTGTCCTATCTCGTGTGTGACACCACTACTGGTAGATTGCAAACGCCCGCAAGTGCGCCCGCACGCAAGCACCCGCCCGGCGCGACGCCTGTGGTGCCAAGGACTGCCACTGGGGGACCGCTATACTGCCCTTCAGTTCCTGCATGCGTGCATGCACCATCCGTCTGCCCACCACCATGGCCTCCAGAGCTGCCAGGGCCACCACCTCCCAGCTCACACACGCCGCAACACACTACCGTACCGGTAACTGCCAGCGATGTCGCCTTTTTGGCGCCCTAATCCTGTCTTGATACGTGCTTTCTTATCCCTGCATGCACAAAATCCTACCACACAATCCGACACACTGCAACACATCGCTGTACCCCGATGGCGCTCATGCCAGTGAACTGCTGGAAGGCGTGTGCATCGTGCCAGTCACCCACATCAACTGCTGTAAGGCGTGTACATCGTGCCAGTCACCCACATCAACTGATATCGGCTAAACCGAAACTCGCTTATACCAAATGCCCAACGCAACAGCAACAGGTAGCTCCGTTAACAGCACTCGGTGGGCGGGACGCGCCACGCCTTGCAGCCCGCGTGTACGGTACTGTACAAATTTCTGCAACCGTACGGCATAGCCCTGCCAGCGGGCGCCACTACCAAGACCATTACCGCGTTACGTCCTGGCCACCAGGTGGTTGCGTCCTGGCCACCAGGTGACGTGGTGCTGGCAGGGCAGAAGCAGTGCCCTCGCCGCAGCCGACCGTCTCACAGCAGCCTCCTCCACACGATAGCCCTACTACCACCAACAGCTCCATCCCCACCGACGTGCGCCGTTCCAATTATGCATGGCTGTGTTCCTCCCTCACAGCAGCCTCCTCCACACGGCGTAGTGGAAGGACAGCAGCTTGAGCACCTCCATGGCCGCCAGCTGGCAGGCCAGTACGACAAAGGCCAGGCCGTACGGCAGCGCGTCGGCCAAGGCGCCGCCCAGGACGGTGGCGGCCTGTTGGGGCATGCATGCATGTTCCAACCAACAACGGCAGGGCTTTGCTTTAGACTGGACAAAACTACGGTACATGCACGGGATGTCCATGGTTGCATTCCTCTAGGGGTAACCCCTGCCTCCCGCAGTTAGGCGCAATCGTAGCGTAGCATTCGCGAGGCAGCTCGCGAAGCGCTACAACAAGAATTCCTGGTCTGAAGGTGCTCCATGTGCGTGCTGGATGTTACCGTAACACTGCCGTCGCACCACCCTGCAGATCCCCACCCCGGGAATCATCCTTTGTCGCCCGCTCTGAGGAGCCCACGTGCCCACCCCAGGGGGCCTAACTGCCCACCTGCGGCCCCGGCACCAGGGCCCCCGTTACAGGGTTGACGAAGGTGAGGTGCTGGAACTCGTGCGACACCAGGCACGTGTACGCGTAGGTGATGTAGCTGGAGCGCATGGCCCAGTTGTAGTACACGGGGACCTGCATGCACAATGGAAGCCCCCTGCAACCTTCTCGCGAAGTATAATTGGAATGAAGTGAGGTGCACTACAACAGAGGCATGCCACGTCGCGCACGTCAGCATCTCGCTTGCACGCACCTACCAAGGGCACGCGCACTCGCATGCACGTACCGGAATAATGAGCCCCACGAAGGACAGGCACAGCAGCAGCACGACGTTGAGCAGCACGAAGGCGGCGGACTGGGAGCGGGTCACGGCGCTGCTGATGGCGCCGATGCCCTCGCCGATGATCTGGGGGTGTGGGGGGACACCAGGTGGGGGCACATGCTACCAGATTTGGATGCGAGCGGCTTGGTGTTACCTGGTGTTACCGGTAGGTGTAGGCGGGTCAGCATACATGCATGTGGGGGGACACCAGGTGGGGGCACACTACCGTATATCAGCAGGTTGGGATGCGGGCAGGTACTGGCAGGTGTAAGCGGAGCAGCATGCATGCACCCAGTGGCACATAGGTGAATACAGCCGGGAATGCCACATGTTGCCCTCGCCGTTCGACCTGGTGACAACGGGGTAGCAGCGGTGGTGTGTGGGGGTGCGAAAAAGGGGAGGAACGACACGGCAGGAGCGAGCCGAGCTGTGCCTATTATAACGCAGACGTGCGGCAGTGTCTCGCAAGCACGGTGTGCTGCGTTGATATTGTTACATTGGAGATCAAGGACTGGGCTTAGCTGGGCTTAGCCATTAACCCATTATTGCCCGCCCACCTGGCACATGCCCACCACCAGCATGAACAGGAAGAAGTGCCCCGCCGAGGCGTAGAAGCCCGCGAAGAAGTACAGGATGGCCACAAACAGCGCAGTCTGCAACATAAACAGGCATAGTCAGCACTAAAATAATGTATTGCCAGTAGCAGTCTGCAATGCGGTGCGCACGAGTGACCCACTAGTACTTCTCCCCTGAACACGACATTCCGTTGCCTACGGTACCTGCGCCATCTCCATGGGCAGCAGCACCATGTACCGGCTGAGGTAGTACACGGTCACGCCGTACAGCCTGTACGGAGGCAGAGTACGGCAAGGGGCAGCGTGGGGTGCAAGAGTGACACCGTACAGCCCCGGAGTCGGTGTGCGGCAACGGGGTCATGAAACGTCGACCGTCTGCGTGACAGAAGCAACGCCTTGCTTTACGCGCTGAAGCTTCTGGGCATTCCTCACACGCCTAGTGCATTCGAGACCCTCATGAGCACCAGGCCCGCAAGTGGCGCGGTGCGTACGGTGTACAGTGCCCGCCCGGGACGGCCGTACATGATACGGTACGTGGGTACGGCATGTCGTACACCGGTAGGTATGCACGCCCGCACCTCTGTCCCAGCTCGTACTTGAGCAGCTTGCGCTGCTCCTCCCACGCCGTGACGGCACGTGTGGAGGGCACGAAGCACATGAAGGTGAGGGACGTCCAGATGCAGGCGGCGCGCCGGAAGTCGTCCTTGCCCTGCACGTCGCGGAACCTGCAGACAGCGAAAACAGTAAATAAATAAATATATCAATGTATCGAATATTTTATTTTGGAAAACAGCAGAGGAAGTCGTCCTTGCCCTGCACGTCCCCGAACCTGTGGCGGGGAGCGGGGGGCCTGCATGGAGCCGTGGCAGGTTCGTGGGCACGTGTGGGTGTGGGTTGCGGTGGCTTAGCAATTAGCACGGCGCGTGCGCATCAGGGCTTGAGAAATGGACCAGCCAGATAGAGCAAGTGGAGGAGATACACGTGTACCTGCAAGGTGTAGTAGCTCTGTGCGTGCTCGGTGTGTCGCATGCACATGCGTCCTGCGCATCGCACCTGTGCCCCATGGGAGCAAGACATGACCATACGGTACCCGGCAGGAGCGAAATACACTTGCTGTATTTACCGTTTCACAGTTGCCAAGGGCCTACTGGTTCCTGTTGCCAGCAGGCGTGCCCCTTCCATCCCCGTGGATATAGGGCCGTGCTGGGCCGTGCCAACCCTTTACCGTAGGCGTGGTGTCCCCAGCACGAAAGCCATGATACGCCCTGAGTCCCACGCGGTCCCGAACGCCCTTCTCACCTGATGAAGACGCTCCCAATGAAGACGCCATATAAGGCGTACTGTATGAGCTCGGTGGTGAGCATGCCGGGGGTGCGCACCCAGAAGCGGGCGTAGCGGCGGGCCAGCACCAGCGCCTGTTTTTTTTTTTTGGGTTGAGGGGCACGCGGGCGTGGGACGCCGTAGCAGCAGCTGTAGCGCCAGCGGCATGGCCCAGTACTCCATACTAGTACAACTGCACACAACTTACGCGTAGCATATGCCATCTGTGCTCCACCCAGCTAGCTGCAAAGGTGTCTCAGACAGCAGCTTCAACATACGGTGCGGTAGTGTGGAAAGTTGACAAGACGTCCCACCTGCTGGTGCCAAACCGTCCCGCCTACCTGGTGCCACACCGGGGTTTGGGCCTGCTGCTCCCCGCCACCCTCCTCTTCCTCCTCCTCCAGAAGCCCTGCTGGCCGCGCTACATCGCTGCCCGAGGAAGCAGAAGCTTGGCCAGGGAGCGTGCACGTGCTCGAGCGCATGCCGTACTGCATTTCCCTGCTCCCATCCTGACCCTGCTGCTGCACTTGTACGGAGGCACTACTACTGGTGGCCAAGCCGGCTGCTCCAGCATGCCAGGTTGGTACAGGCAAGGCTGCAGCTGCTGCTGCAGCTGCTGTTGCGGGTGTGCTTGCTGCGGTGGAGGCGGCGCGCGACGGCGCTGCAGTGGGGCTGTAGCTGCCGGATGCCACGGGCTGTAGCAGCTTGCCCATGGCCTGGTCAAAGCTGTCTGCGAGTTGGTAAACGGCATCAGCTTCCTGCACCACCGCGATGAAGTACTCGGCGGGGTTTGTGAAGGAGGGGCAGCTGTGGGGCGAGGGGAGGTCATGGTTGGCAAACAGCAGCGCATCGGGCCAGGTAAGATCTCCGTCTCCTGGACGGATCAGGCGTAAAACGTCAGAGACGGCAGAGCTTCTGACGGACTGAGTGGTCCTCTGGTCAGCATGTACCGTAGCTGCATACTGATCCTTCCAAGCAGAAGCTGTGACGTTGTCGAGAACTTGGTCTTGCACGCAGCAACCACAATAGCACCCACCGAGCACCTACCCACCGGTACCCGCAGCCTCCGAAGAAGTCCACTGCGTGGCACCACGGCCCGCCATACACCACCCTGCCCGCCGCCAGCAGCGTAAAGTCATCGAACATGGCGGCGATGGTGGAGTTGGGCTGGTGGATGGTGGCGATCTGCAAAGTGGGGTAGGGCCCGCAAGAGGGCAGTCAGTCAGGTACAGACTCAGTGGGGCGCGTCCAAGGAGAGCCAAGGGGGCCATAAGGACTAACATGGAATTAGAGGTATAGTTGACAGATGAGCAGATGGCAGTCTGGTACCGTATAAGTGTAACCCGCCTGGTCCTCGCAACTGGGACATTTGTAACGATGGTACCTGGTCGCCCGGCATAGGCGCGTGCACGCGAGTGTTTAGCACGATGCGGTGAAGGCAGTACAGCACATGTATCAGAGCAAATTTAAGAAGACAAGACCGCAATGGCATCGGCGGTTACTGGGGAGGTTAGCGGTTGGGGCTGCACGCGCGTGTGCTGCCTAGGGGAGCACGCCTAGGCCCGTACTCGGTCAGGCGAGCGTTGCAGGGCCACCCAGGTGGGCAGGTCGCGGGCTCGCGGCCGTTCACGCCCGTGGGTCGCGCCTCAGGCCGCGCTCAGGACCCGGATTTGGACTACCGGTACGGACCACCCGCCCACCTACCTCGATGCCCCACCCACCACCGTCCCCTCCACGCGTGCCATGCCGGCCAACCCCCCACCGTGCGGCCCATGCGCGCTGTGCCCCTCACTTGCAACCCCATGAGCCCCATGCGCGCCATGCCAGCCCACCTCCCGTCCTGCGCTAAACCAGGCTAAACCCCTCACACATACTACCACAAGCCCATGTGCGCCATGCCCTTTCCACCCACCACCGTGGTCCCACACGCCGCACCCATCCCGGTGCGCCCCCATGCCCCTCCCATCCAACCCCGTGCCGTCCGAATGCACGCCATGCCCACCCCACACCACACCGTGACCCCACACCCACCACTGTCCTCCCCATGCGCGCCAGCCTCCTCAGCCTGCCCATCAGGCTGTTGGCCGCCTCACTGTCCAACCCGCTGGTGGGCTCGTCCAGGAACAGCACGCGAGGGTCCTTGACCAGCTCTATGCCCACGCTGACGCGGCGCTTCTGCCCCCCGCTGATGCCCTTGAGGCCCTGCAGCGCGTCGCCGATCAGCGTGTCGGCGCAGCCGGTCAGGTCCTGCGTGCGGCGGGGAGGCACCGGGGGACAGCAGTGAGAAAACACCTCCTCGAGCGAGGGTGGCCGCCGTTCAAGGAGTGGGACAGATGTCAATACCATGCTGCAAGCCAGAACCGGCCGGGTCATGCACGAGGAGGGGAGGCACAGGTAAGGGGACAGGTAGGCGGGACAGGCAATGTGGACAGGGCACCGAAGTGGAGCCGTTCTGGCAGGGGCGTGTACACCATGCTATTCCCTATGTACACTTTGACAAATGCCGGTACCAGTACTTACACCATAGCCCACAACCATCGCCCGCTACGTACTATATACACGGCGGGAGATCCCCTCGCTGCCGGTGCTGCCCCATGACCCACCAGCTCCTCCAGTACCGCCTGCACGCGCTGCTCCACGCCCTTCCTGGACACGCTGTACGGCAGCTTGAGCAGCGCAGCCGTGGTCAGCGCCTCGCGCACACTGGCGCTGGCCATCAGCACCTCCTGCTGCTGCACGTAGCAGCTCATGTCCCTGAACTCCCGCAGCCGCCTCGGCGACCCGTCCACCAGCACTCGCCCCGACACAGCCATTCCATCTGCGCTGCTGGCGGCGCGCTTGGCGGCAGTAACAGCGGCCTTGCGCTGCTTCAGCTCAAAGCTCTCGGTGGGCTCCAGGCTGCTTGTTGCTCCTTCTTCTGCACTAGCTGCTCCTGCTCCCCCCACAGACTGCATGTTTACCACCGTGTTACCGGCGAGCACATCCATGAGCGTGCTCTTGCCTGCCCCCGAGGGGCCCATCACTGCCAGCAGGCGCCCAGGCTGCGCCAGGCCGCACGCGAACTCAAGGATGCACCTTGGACCGCCCGTTGCGCGGTCCACCACCGTAACGCACACGTCCTGGAGGAAGGGAGAAGGAGAAGCAGGACAGTTAGTTATGCCAGTTAAACGCAGCGTGTGTAGCGATGGCTAAAACGGCACACCGGTAATAGTTCAAGATGGTGCTCTAGCAGGAGCAACGCACACGTTAGGGGTAGCAAGGGCAGTACGCTCTGTGGGCGGCAGGGGCTTTGTGCGCTGGCTAGCAAGTGCCAGGTCGGTTGCATGTGGCACAGTCGTCGCATGCATCAGGGAAAGCCGTGCTGCCTGCGCCCAGCATGTGTGACATGCGGGCATGCTTTAGGGTTTTAAACCCGAAATTTGGGTCCCCTGGAGGCACCTGTTTATTTCGACGCGCCATCCGAAAGCCCCCACGGAAGATCGGAACACTGCATGCATGCACCGCAGCAACGTGTTGCACACCAGTTGCCTGGCGCAGCCACGGGTGCTCCCCACCTGCCAGGCAATTGTGGGCCCTCGCCGCCGCCACCCTCGATGCAGGTCCCCGCTCTTCAGGGCAAGGGTGCATCCACTGGAGGTGGACAGGGTGGCTTCCGAATCATTGTTTACTGCGCTCCGTGCCTCAATGTTGATGGCAACGGTCCCGGGCCCTTGCGGCTTAGACCCGCACTGCGGTGTGGCGTCGGGCGTTGAGTCGCACGTGGACACGTGCATCCCGCCTGCGGGTGTGCGGGACACGTGCGTTGCGCCATGCATGAGGGCGTGCGTGGGAGGTGCTCCTGGACTCGACTAAGCCGTGTGACGTGTGCTGTATGTGGTAAATCATGGGGCGTCAGTGAGGACCAAGCCAGCCTGGAGCGAGTCGGTCCATACGGCTCGAGTACGTGCGGTGCGCATACCACGGGCAGACCGTGGCTCACCGCTCGGCAGCATTGACGCCGTGCTCCTTTTGTGCGATGCCCTAAGCCTGTATGTATGATTTGGCAGCACTTGCTGCTACTTGCGCTCCTACGAACACGTTTCGCGGCACGTAAAGTGGCAAACGTAGCGTGGGCGCGGGGGCGCCTACTTTCTCCACGTGGCAACAACCGGCTGCCCAGGATCATCAGATGCAATGGTACAATTCTGAAGGTCAACAATCGTATCTTGACGACTAGCAAGGTCGATCGACGCCGGGCCTGCTTTCCTATCTAGTGCCACACCGACGGCGACAGCAGTGCGTTGTGAGGCGCGCGCGACCTACGGGCGTGAACGGCCGCGACCTGCCCACCTGCTGTGCAAAGTGTATTACGCGCAACCGCCGGCAGCGGCTGTCATATGCAAGTAATGTAGCGATTGCACCTGCAACGCTCGCCTGACAGCCTGACCACGTACGGGTCTCGGCGTGCTACCCTAGGCAGCACAGGTGTGCTCCCCTAGGCAGCACACACACGTCCAGCCGCAGCCGTTCACCTCGCCAGTAACCGCCCATGCCATCACGGTCTAGTCTCCTTGACTTTGCTCAGATGCATGCATTGTACTCCTCTTTGCAGCATCTTGCTACACACTCGAGGGCACGCGCCTATGCCGGGCGACTAGCCACCATAGCTACAAATGTCCCTAGCGAGGATCAGGTGGGTTACACTTGTACCTGGCTGGCAGTTGCGATGGCCAACTAAGGACGTCCCTTGCAGGGCTACCTCAGCGGATGCTGCTGGATGCTGTAACCTCACCTGTCCTTCCATGTGCTATAATAGTGTCCTGCTTACCGGTCTATCAGATGCCTCTTGTTTTAGTTTGGTTGCTTTCAGGGAACCCCTCCGGTTGTGATGTCGTACGGCCACATCCACGACGACCCCGACCGTCCGCCGCCGACCGTTACGAAAGTGACCTCGGCAGGTTCCGCTTCAAGGAGCAGGGTAAGGTATGCCTTGTACCATGCTGGGGGTACCTCAGACTAACCTTTGCACCGTTTCTTTACGCAATACGGTATGGCGTGCGTGAAACGGAGTGTACCGTACCCTCCAGTGGCGTGCTCGACATGCTGCCAGGCGTGTGGGCAATCAAGCCCCGCCCTCCCCACACTCGCTACCGTACGTGCACACGCCCCCCTGGCTCCCCGAAGGTAACCCCCATGGGGTCTGTAGCTGTCGGTAACCTGTTCATGTGTTCTGGCACTGTTTGTGCAGTGGAAGCCTGAAAGGGGGTTGGTGCGTTGGCTGGGCTGAGGGCAGGACCTGGCGCCAACCTGGAGTGTTGCGTAACAGTACCACTCATCTGTCAGCACCTGTGTGTCAACAACACGGAAATTGTTCGTTACAGGTCGTCGTTGACTCCAGGGCCTCAGCTGTTGTACGCCACGTGCTGTGGCACCTGCCATCACCCTACCCCACACCGTGCACGCAGCAGCAGCACACTGGTGCGGGGGCTGCCCCACAAGGCAGTGTGTCAACCCCAGGCACAGTACCGTACAAGCAAGACGATACCCGGCATTATATACCTAAAGGGCTCCTGTCAGCCTGGAGGGTCACACCGACCTGACTACAGACCGTCTGCTGGCACTCTATGAACCCAGGGGTCATAACTAACCTAACCGACGCGTCTCACATGCAGCCACCGAGGCATACAGGGCCCACACCCTAATCCACACAGACCTTGCACAGTGATGCATACGAGAATCAAAGCCATATGCTGACTGGTGCAACACACGAAACACGCCTGGTAGGTAGCTTATCTCTACCTAGTTTCTGACACCCAGCTGCACCCAGCAGGGATCACACCGCCACCACAGGTAGGACGGAGTAGCACTTCAGAATATTACAAGGCCTAGCCGGCCTCCATCAGCAGGAACATATGTGATCTGTGTTGCACCGCTCACCTTTCCGTGTAGCTTATCACAACTAAACAGCCGCACTGCAGGCAAACAATGCCGGCGGTATGGTGTCTAGGGCCTCAACACCAATCACCCTGACCTGGCCCTGACGAATCACAAGATAGTACGCTACGCCACCTAGGCCCAGATAGGTATGAATGCGCCCCAGTGCCGACGTAGTGCACCGAGCGATTATATGCAAATAGTAATGAACAGCAGACAAGGCTCCAATCCAGCATCGCAATGGTGCAAACTATCTGATACCAGTATGCGCGGCCTAGTCCAGGGCCTAGCCTTCGCATTCAGGCAGCGAGGGCGTGACTTGCACGCCATGCACAATCACGACCTACAAAAGCCCCATTACGGTAGTCAGTGTAGATGCTTGAGTCATGTATACACAACAGGGACCAGCACACCAACGTCACTGCTTTCCGTTTAGGCTGGCCCGCAGTAGCAGGGACCAGGTGTCGTATCCAGAAGGAGTGCGTTGACTGTGCCTTGACTGCAGACGTGCACGCCCGGGCGTGTCAGCTCCCTAACCAAAGCAACACGCAATCATCAAAAAGTCTATCGAAAAACATCTGAAATACACCGAACACGGAAGGCGTGGTACGGTATCTGTACAGGACTCCCTGGCCCCGCCATGGGCAGCTGGCTGGGTGCAGCATGCTCATTGCCCCTTCGTACAGCCGTGTACGCCTGAACTGCAGCACAAGCCGGGACCTACCACAGTTTCCTATGAACACCCGCTGCGCCCTGCTCAGAGCCGCTCCTATCATGAACCCGAATAAACATCGTCACGACCTGCTACCACTAATAACAGCTAGCTTCATCCCCGCCAGCGTCCGCCGTACAAGCCATCCGTGCATGCATGACTGTGTTCCTCCCTCACAGCAGCCTCCTCCACACGGCGTAGTGGAAGGACAGCAGCTTGAGCACCTCCATGGCCGCCAGCTGGCAGGCCAGTACGACAAAGGCCAGGCCGTACGGCAGCGCGTCGGCCAGGGCGCCGCCAAGGGCGGTGGCGGCCTGTGGGCGGGCGGTTGCAGGATGGCGGTTGGGCGGACAGCGGGTGTAGTGGCGAGCAATAACCTGAGCGCGCGTGTTGGATGCAAAGCAAGGCGTGCACGGCTCGGTATGCAAGGAGCTCGGGGGGTGGATACCGTACCACTGCGTCGTGATCCCCCCTGCTGCAAGCCAAGTGGATCTGGATTCGTTAGTTGTTGCGTGTGTACTGATTTGCTTGCCCACCTGCGGCCCCGGCACCAGGGCCCCCGTTACAGGGTTGACGAAGGTGAGGTGCTGGAACTCGTGCGACACCAGGCACGTGTAGGCGTAGGTGACGTAGCTTGTGCGCATGGCCCAGTTGAAGTACACGGGGATCTGTAGGGGGCGTGTGGCAACGGAACCGGGGCGGGACAGTAGCATGTTTCACATCTTGTAAAGACTGTTGACAAGGTGTTGACAGCAACGGCCCAGCGTGAAACGCCATAACCAGCCCTACAGTGCACGGAGCGCAAGCTACACCCGTGCCGTGCTATTTAGCAAGCGAGCCCGGCAGGCCAAGCACAGCGTACTTGACGCCACAGCACACACAACAGATCTTCGTGCCTGGCCCCAAGCAAACAGCTCAGCCGTGCCCAGAGAAAGATAGCGGACGGCAGCCGACGTACCCATTCCGGTCGTCATCCAATACCACAACAACACCGGAGTGCAGCACACTGAACAGTGCAACCAGAGGAGTGCAACAGCGCCGAAAATGCCTGTAAATGACTTGACTCTCGACCCCACGCCACACCAGCAAGTGGGTTGCTACGGGTGGGCACGTACCGGGATGAGCAGCCCCACGAACGCCACGCACAGCAGCAGCACAATGTTGAGCAGCAGGAATGCGCTGGACTGGGAGCGGGTCACGGCGCTGCTGATGGCGCCAATGCCCTCGCCGATGATCTGGGGGGACACATGCAGTGATGACCAGAATTAATTGGAATAGTCGGACGCTGGATGGACGCGGGGACGGCACCAGCAGTGCTACCGACGGAGTCAGGGATGCCGATGATCTGGGGGGCCGGCACCAGCAATGCCACATAGCAATGGATGCGGGCTGCAGGGCGGTGTTGTTGTGCGCGCGTAAGCAGGGCACGCAGCGAGCACCCAGCCACCAGCGCACCAGGGTGACTGCCGGGCAGTCACCAAGGACGCTGCGGACCACATGCCTTATTGATTCGGTAAGCCCGCAGAGGGGGTCAAACAATCACCCGCCGTGTATTTCACGGTGGATGCATCCCGTACGTGAGCACGCAGGTGCTAGTGTCCCGTTAGTACACGAGCCCGCCGGCCAGGGAGCATGGGCTGCCCTTTGAAGCCCCGATACGCACCCAACCCAACGAACAGGTCACTCAGCTGCCCGTCAGCGGGCCCGCTACCGCACTCTGCCAGGGCGGCGCCGTATGAATACTGGCCGTACCCTATGCCGCCATGCAGGCGGATTATTGCCCTTGCATGGATGTACCGGTGTGTGGACGGCCCGCCCCACGCGCAACTCAGCTGGGGGTGGGCCCCAGCGTGACCACCGGCCAGGTGCCATACCGGCATCCAGACGCCCGCGCTCCACCCACCGCCGCCCGCCCACCTGGCACATGCCCACCACCAGCATGAACAGGAAGAAGTGCCCCGCCGAGGCGTAGAAGCCCGCGAAGAAGTACAGGATGGCCACGAACAGCGCAGTCTGCGGTTTAAGAAAAGGCATCTGAGGCAATTAGTATGAGAATAAACAAGTGTAGAGGCAATGGAGGCTGATGCATTCGAAATAGATGGCCACAAGCAGCACCGTTTGCGTGCATGAACCAGGAGCGTGCTGCCGTGTGGAGCGTTGGCACTGAGGCGCTACAGCTTGCGCCTTGCAAAGGGCCGACACGCTGTCACCAAGCAAGCGGGCACGGCGGGTGTCAGTGGTGGACGCACACCGCCGGTAAGAGAGCTTCTGAGCTCGCTTGCTGTGCGCACAACATCACTTGCCGTCGCCATGCTACAACGGACTCCAACGCCCACCTGCGCCATCTCCATGGGCAGCAGCACCAGGTAGCGGCTGAGGTAATACACGGTCACGCCGTATAACCTGTAAAGAGGCACGAGCACGGCACCGGGCAGTTAGAAGTGTGCTACGTGCCCCGTAGAGTAGCTGAAGGGCCCATTCCAAGTACAAAATCTCATGTCAAGGCCGGCCCCACGTTGGTACCATACTCAAGGGCGCCGCCCACACTCCATGCAGGAGCACGCACAGACCTGCCGCGGTTGGCCCCATTGCATGCAACACACCGAAGTACGGTGGGTTGGTCGTACACCGGTGGGTCTACATGCACCTTTCGCACGTGGTACGATACGCAGATACGGCATGTCGTACACCGGTAGGTATGCACGCACGCACCTCTGGCCCAGCTCGTACTTGAGCAGCTTGCGCTGCTCCTCCCACGCCGTGACGGCACGTGTGGAGGGCACGAAGCACATGAAGGTGAGGGACGTCCAGATGCAGGCGGCGCGCCGGAAGTCGTCCTTGCCCTGCACGTCGCGGAACCTGCAGAAGAGGGGGACATTAAGGCCAGGGGACCTGAGTGTAGGCGACTGCGAGAGCAGCAGATCAGGAGCGAGGTTCCCAGCGCCTGGGGGCGTGTTCAGCGCAACGGATATAGGGGCACTCGCCCCTGAAACGCCGAACTGGCCGGCCCTCCAGCTTGGCATGTGGGCGATGCAGGGATGCAATGCGGCCCCGCTTCCTTGGCGGTGCATCAGTACACTGGTGCCTCGATAAGCCCTGCGGGTGAAGTGGCCCTTCAATGTCTCCTCCGCTTTCTCTGCATTCCGCAAACCCAAGGAGCATTTGCACCCGTAGGCCTCCAGCTTAGCCTGTAGGGCACCCCGTGGGCTCCTTTCAGCCCTAAGAACTCCAAGGCATAACCCCACAAGACCAGTTTCATGTGCCCTGGCCCCACACGCGGAGCGGCCAGTGTACCACGTTCGTTTGCAGTAAATGCCGTACGCACAGTGGGTGTCAGCGTGTACAGGACGACTGTGCGAAAAGCGGCTAGCGTGTCCATGCTGACCTGTAGAAGACGGCGCCAAAGAAGACGCCGTAGAAGGCGTATTGTATGACCTCGGTGGTGAGCATGCCGGGGGTGCGCACCCAGAACCGGGCGTAGCGGCGGGCCAGCACCATCGTCTGGGGCCGTGCATTGGAGGTTGGGGCACAGTGGCAAGCAAGTCGGGAGGAGGTGCAAGTCGCGGAATCAATCCACTGCTTGTCCACGGCAGAATGAGGCTTTACCGCTGATGGGCATGCCAACCTAGCAGCTGTACCGGGTGCACACAGCATTGCATGTGCCGCCGCCTAGTCCAGCTTGCAGCAACCACTTCGACATGATGGGACAGATGCCACACGTGAGAGCGATGCCTGCGTGCAGCCCGCCAGTCTGTGACTGCTGGCCGCAAGATACAACAGCCCTGCTACCTGTCCGTCAGCCCCACGCACCTGCAGCCACAGCGGCGCCATGGCCCTGTCGTCCAGGTCCTCCTGCTCCACCTCCTCATGCAGCTGCCCCGCCCCGTCGTCCAGCTGCACAGCCACACCCGCAACCGACACGTGCCCGCTGCCGCCGGGCGAGCTCAGGCGCGACGCGGTCGCACCCTGGCCCAGCCCCTGGCCGGTTGGGTGAGCCCTGCTGGAGCTGTTGCTCATCAGGGTCGGCGGAGGCGCCGCCGCTAGGAACCTCGTCAGCGGCACCGCGTTTGCCGCCGTTGGCGTATCGGAGGACAACGGTGAGGTGGGGAGGGCGCTGCTGGTGAGGGAGCTGGCCCCCGAGGAGCTCCTGACGGCGGCGCGGGCTGCCGCGTTAGCGGCGATGCGGGCGGCGGAGGCGCTGGCGTTCATCGACATGCGGGAGCTGAAGCACATGCCGATGACGTTGTGCGGCTCGGCGGGCTGCAGCAGCTTCTCCATGGCCAGGTCGAACTTGTCGGCCAGGCAGTCAACGGCGCCAGCTTCCGACACCACCGCCATAAAGAACTCGGTCGGGTTGGTGAAGGGCGGGCAGCTGAGGGAAAGGACACACAACGACGCGGGTGGTATGCGCTTGGTGCTTCATGCGGTTCAGAGGGAAAGGGTGTGCAGGCGGGACGCAAGGTGCGGCCTTTGCAGGGCTGCCAGACCACTGCAAAAGCGGGGGCCTGCTTTGCCTTGCGAGTCGCATGCTAAAGTACGGATCTGATACCATTATACATGCGCAAAAAGGAGTAAGAAGGCCATGCGCCAAAGGCAAAGAACCCACCGGTATCCGCAGCCTCCGAAGAAGTCCACTGCGCTGCACCACGGCCCGCCATACACCACCCTGCCCGCCGCCAGCATCGTGAAGTCATCAAACATGGCGGCGATGGTGGAGTTGGGCTGGTGGATGGTGGCGATCTGCATCAACATCATAGTTACAGAAAGAGAGGATTTTGTCAGGGACGCCCGCACTCTGCATTGCCGCCCATTTGGCCCCATTGCACAAAAGGCAGCACGGCTCCTGCCCTGCGGACGTACAGATGAGCAGCGGAGCCGTTTCCCCGGCAGGACACGGGCCTTAGCATATTCCCTTCAGCCAACCCCATGCCCTGCACCCCATGCTCCGTTGCCCTGACGCCCCTGTGCATGCATGCCGCTCCCCACCCGCCATGGTGCGCCCCATGCCCATCCCACGCACCACCGTCCTCCCCATGCGCGCCAGCCTCCTCAGAGTGCCCATCAGGCTGTTGGCCGCCTCGCTGTCCAACCCGCTGGTGGGCTCGTCCAGGAACAGCACGCGCGGGTCC